>Ga0114918_10001506_pt1 | contig 20843 bp, 21 predicted proteins | sample LantaG_FD_87015 | JGI IMG/M metagenome (GOLD analysis project Ga0114918, IMG submission 87015) | Deep subsurface microbial communities from Baltic Sea to uncover new lineages of life (NeLLi) - Landsort_02402 metaG | ecosystem: Environmental > Aquatic > Marine > Oceanic > Sediment | place... | reverse complement strand
CTGCCGGGACGCGGGTTGGGGGAAAAAAAAAGAAATATTTTTTTTTCAAACAAAAAAACGAAAAAACCCCCCAAAAAACCCCCAAAAAAAAAAAAAAACCCCCCCCCCCCCCCCCCCCCCCCCTCTTTCAAAACCAAAACCACCAAACCTCCAACAGAGAAAGCCCTCGCCCGCGTCGCCGAAGAGGTCGAGCGCGACCTCGAGCTCGTCGGCGTCACCGCCATCGAGGACAAGCTCGCCGACGGCGTGCCCGCCGCCGTGGTTTCCTTGGTCCGCGGCGGCGTGAAGGTGTGGATGATCACTGGCGACAAGCAGGAGACCGCCGTCAACATCGGCGTGGCGTGCCGGCTGCTGCGGGACCCCGGGAGGCTGCTGCGGTGCAACGCGCAGGAGGGCGGGAAGGAAGGGGCCGACGCGAGGCTGGCGGAGCTGCTGGAGGCGACGGCGCCCTGGGCCGAAGGAGGAGGAGAAGGAGGAGCAAGTGGAGGGAAGAAGAAGAAGTCAAACTCTTTCTCTTCCTCTTCTGCTTCCTCCGCTCTTCCCGCCGCCGTCGCTCCGGCGCCTGCCGCCCCTTACCCTCCCGACGTGACGATGAGGCCGGCGCCGATCTCGACGGCGACGACGCCGGGGGAGAGCGTCGCCGGGAGGGCGAGCGGCACAGGCGGAATCGGAGGAGGAGGAAACAACAACAGTGATCCAACGACGACGGCGACTCTTCTCACCACCGTCGCCGCCGCAGCCGCAGCCGGCCAGCTCCCTCCCCCACCTTCCTCCTCTCCTCCTCTCCCCCCTGCGATCCCTGCAGCTCTCTACTCCTCCTCGAGGCCCCCGGAACTCGTCATCGACGGCCGCACGCTGTCCCACGTCCTGGGCCGGCCCGAGGCCGAAGCCGCGCTTGCCGAGCTCGCGGTGCGCTGCTCTTCGGTGGTCGTGTGCCGGGCCAGCCCGTCGCAGAAGGCAGGGATCGTGCGCATGATGAAGGCGAGGAGGGAGAGGGCGAGGTTGCTCGCGGCGGGAGGCGCCAAGCTCCTTTCTTCCTCGCTGGCCTTGCCATCGATGGACCTGAGGAGTCGACTGCTGCGAGCTCTCCGTCACCCGGTGCTGACGGTGCGAGCCGCCACCTCCTCCAAGTCCAACAACGAGTGCCTGCTCGCCATCGGCGACGGCGCCAACGACGTGGCGATGCTGCAGGCAGCGGACATCGGCGTGGGCTTGCTGGGCAAGGAAGGGAGGCAGGCGGCCAACAACGCCGATTTCGCCTTTGCCCGCTTCGCGTCGCTCCCGCGGCTGCTGCTTGTGCACGGCACCCTGGCGGATCACCGCCTCTCTCGCCTGATCAAGTACTCGTTCTACAAGAACGTGGCGTTCGCGGCCATGCTGCTCTGCTTCCAGTTTTTGAACGGGTTCTCCGGTCAAGCCTTGCTCGACGGGGTGACTTCCGCTTTTTACAACGCCTTCTTCACCGCGCTGCCCGCGGGTTTCTTTGCTGGGCTCGACAGGCCAGTGAGGTATTTGTCGACGCTCGAGGCGGCGCCACGAGCTTACAACTCGAGGCCCGCGCTGACCGCCGCGGCGTTCTGGAGGACGTCGGTGCTGTCGGGGGCGGTGCACGGGGCGGTGAGTAGTAGAGGGGGGGGGGAAAGGGAGGAAGGAAGGAGGAGTCTCTTTGCGAGAGAAAGAAAACACAAACTCACTTTTTTGCTTCTTCTTCTTCGTCTCTAAAAAATCTCAAAAAAATCTCAAAAAAATCCAAAAAAAACGCAGGTCGTCTTCTTCGTCCCGTTCCTCTCGATGCGCACCCGCGGCCCGCGCCCCTCGAGCGACGACATCTGGTCGCTCGGGAAGACGATGTTCCTGGCGATGATCGGGGTGGTGAGTTTTTGTTTGTGGAAGTTTTTTTTTCTTTGAGGTTTCGGAAAGAAGAGAAAGAAGAAAAAAAAGAAAAAAGTTTTAACGAGAGAAAAAAAAACCCACGAAAAAACTTTAACCCAAGGTCTCCCTCGAGCTCGCCCTCGTCACCCGCTTCTGGACCTGGCCCTTCGCCGCGGCCCTCCTCGGCTCCTACTTCGCCACCTGGCCCTGGCTCGCGCTGCTCCCGGCTCTCTACCGAGCTGCGGGGAAATGGGACCACGCCCAGCTTGGAGTGGGTCCCAACCTCTTGCGGTCCCCGCTCTTCTGGCTGCAGCTGGCGCTGGTGTACGCCGTGACGTTCTCCTGCCGGCTGGCGGAGCACGGCGGCGGGTGGGTGTTCAGGCCGCGGGACGACATGATCCTGGCGGAGAGGGAGCAGATGGCGGAGGAGAGGAAGAGGAGGAAGAGCGGAAGCAGAGGAGGAAGTGGAAGTGGAGGTTTGAGGAAGAGGTCGAAGCAGAAGCAGAAGCTGAAGCAAAGGGACTTCGAGGCCGAGGTTGAGGGAGGGAACGGCGAGGTGGAGGCGCCCGTCGCCGGCGTCTATCCCTCTTCTTTTTCTGCTAGTGCTGCTGTTCCGGCTTTCTCGTCGAGCTCGACGGTTTGAAGAAAGAAGATTTTTCTTCTTTTTCTCTTTCGCTTCTTCTTTCTTTCTTTCTTTCTCGCGACGGAGATTTTCTTTTTTTCAACATTTTCCCTTTTTTCTTTTTCCCCAAAGCTGCTCTTTCCCCCCCCTCGTTAAACACAAAGTAAACTACAAAACTCCTTGCCATCACTATTACACTTTTCAATCGATGAAGACGACGGCGTTGTTGTTGTTGCCCTTGCTGCCGGCGAGCGCGCCACGCACGGCGGCCGCGACTCTCTTTGCCGCGGCTTCCGTCGTCGCTGCGCCTCCATCTTCTTTTTCTCCTTCTCCTGCTCCTCCTGCTCTTCTCGCGCCCGTGTCGACGACGAAGCGCGCGAAAGACTGTTCCCACAGGCGCGAGAACGGAGCAGAAGGGTTATCAACGCCGAGGTCGCGGAGCATCTGCTCTCTGAAAGAAGAAGAAGAAGAAGAAGAAGAAGAAGAAGAAGGAAGCCTTGCTTGCTCGTCGTCTTCTCCCTCGCCCCTGATGTTCTTCTCCTCCTCCTCCTCCTCCTCCCTCCTCCTCGCCTCTTCCGCCTCCTTCCTCCCTCGATCCCGCAGCGCCTCCACCTGTTTCCATTCGCGAGGTTTGTGCCTCGCCGACAAGGACCCGGAACCTTCCAGGGCGCGCGCGCGGGCTTCCAGCCTCCCCCTCCAGCTGCGCTCGTCGCTGCTCCCGACGGCGACGACGACAAAGAGCAAGGGGGAGAGAGGAGGAGGAGGAGGAGGAGAAGAACGAGATCCTTCTTCTCTCAGTTCTTTCAGCTCCTCGGCGAGCCTCAGCGCTCTCTCGGCGGTGGAGGCGCGGGACAGCGGCGAGTCCAGCAGCACGCAGGGGCAGCGGGAAGAGACCAGAAGCGTCCGTGCAGCGTTGAAGGCCGCGGCGTAAGAGGCCTCGTTGAGTTTCTCTCTGAAGAAAAGTTTGTCGTCTTTTTCTTCGTCTCCTTCTTCGAAAACCTCGGCCAGCGCGTCTCTCGTGTCGTCCTTGTCGACCAGGGGGGCGATTTTGAGCTCTCTGGCGACGCTGCGGGCGAGGGTGCTCTTGCCCACACCGGGGAGGCCGCGGAAGAGGACGAGCACTGAAGTGGGGAGGAGAGGGAGAGCCTCCAAGTTCAAGGTGGTCGAGTTCAAGGTGGTCGAGGGTGAGCTAAGGAGGAGGAGGGAGAGGAGCAGCGTTTTCTCTTCCTCTTGCTTCTTTCTCCTCGGCTTTTTCTCCTTCGTTCCTACCAGGCATCGTGAGAAAGAGTGCGTCGAGATCTCAGGGCTGAATTGAGAGATCGTAAGAGGGCCTGCCTGCTGGGGCAAAGCGGCGAGCTGTTTTTTCCTTTCGATCTAGCCAATCGATCTGTGACGAAAAATTCACTTTTTCGATCGGAATTAAAAAAAAAGTTCGGAATTCCGCGCCTCCCCTTCTTCCTTCCTCCAACTATGGACTCCGAACTCGGATCGATCGCCGCGCAGCTCGTGAGCGACGGAGGTATCCTGGCCTCCGACGAGTCTCCGCCCACGCTCGGGAAGCGGCTCGTCAAGGCCGGGCTCGAGAACGACGAGGTGATTGAAAGCTTCGAGTTTCTTTTTTTTCTTCAAGTTTTTCGTTTTTGCTCGCTAGCTCTCAACCTCAACCTCGACCTCTTCAACTCCTCCTAAAAAAAACTCTCTCTCGTAGTCAACCCGCTGCGCCTGGCGCTCCTGCCTCTACGGCGCCAAGCTCGCCGAGAACGGCATCCGAGGCTGCATCGTCTACGAGGAGGCGCTGACTCAGCAAGTGCCCGGAATCTACCTGGAAGAAAAGGCGGCAGCAGAAAAGGATGATCAAGAAGCAGCTTTTTCAGTCCCGGCGCTGCTGGAGCGTCAGGGGGTCTTGCTCGGAGTCAAGGCCGACGCAGGGCTCGCCCCCTTCGAAGGAGGTCCCGGAGGAGCTCCCCTGGAGGGCGGCGACACGGTCACGAGGGGGCTCGAGAGGCTTCCGGAAGCCTGCGCGCGGTGGAAGCGGCAGGGAGCCAGCTTCACGAAATGGAGGAGCGCGCTGAAGATCCATCATCACGAATCTTCTTCTTCAAGCTCTTCTTCCTCTTCTTCCTCTTTCGGCGTGTCTCCGGCTGCCGTCGCCGCCAACGCGGAACAGCTGGCGCGCTATGCCGCGATCTCCCAGCGTCATGGGCTGGTCCCGCTGGTGGAGCCCGAGATCCTAATCGACGGGAAGCACTCGGCGGGGGACGCGGCGGAGGCTTTAAAGGTAAGGAAAACAGTTTTTTTTTAAAAAAAAAGTTTGAGACCGAAAGAGAGGATAAGTGCTCAAATTCTTTCTCTCTCTCTGTCTCTCTTTCCAAAACAAAATTGCCCCCCCTCACCCTACTTAGGAGGTGCTCAACGCCGTCTTTGCGTCCATCGACAAGCTCAACAAGGAGGTGGAGACAGGAGCAGCAGCAGAGAAAGAAAAAGGAGGAGGAGGAGTGGAAAACGAAACCGCGGCCGCCGTCTCTCTGTCGGGCCTTCTGTTGAAGCTGATGCCCTGCGTGCCCGGCGGGGACTCCGAGAGCTCCTGTTCTCCTTCCGACAGCGAGCTGGCCGGGCTCACGCTCGACGTTCTGAGGGAGTGCGTGCCCGCGGAGGTGCCAGGTATCGTCCTCCTCTCAGGCGGGCTCTCCGAGCGGAGAGCCACCGAGGTCCTCCAAGCGATCAACTCCGACAAGCTCAGGCGAAACCAGACAGCATCAACAACTCCTTCTTCCGCTTATCCCTGGGCGATCTCTTTTTCTTTCGGCAGGGCCCTGCAGGCCTCGGCGATGCGGCTGTGGTCGCAAGGGAAGCTGAAATCGAAGAGGAACGGAGAAGAAAGAGAAGGAGACGAAGAAGAAAGGGCCTCCGTCTCCGAGGCGAGGGCCGCCGTCGAGGCCTCCTCGAGGGCCAACCGGGAGGCGAGCCGCGGCCTTTACTCGGGACCGCATCCGACGGCAAAAAACGGTGACGCGGCCGACCTGAGGGAAGGGTTCCGGGGTTTCAGGGACGACGCCGTGGCGAGGGAGGCCGCGGAGGCGGCTGCAGTGGCGACAGTGGTCGTGTAAAGGAAGAGAAGAAAGAGAGAAAGAAAAACCGAAAAAAATTCACTTTTTCCTTTTCGAGAGTTGGCATCGGCCTTCTCCTTCTCGCTCTCCTGCAGCAGCCCCTCCGGGATGGAGTTTCGCCTGGAGCCAGCGCTGGAGCGTCGCGATCCGAGCTCCGTCATCACTGCCGTGGCGCTGGACGATGACGGGGGGAGGATCTTTGTCGGTGAGAAGATGGAAGAGAAGAGATATTGGACGTCGAAATCGATGGCATTGAAAAAAAAAGCTCATCATCAATTTTTCTTGAACAAAAACAATCCTCATAGGCACCTCCGACGGTGTGCTAGAAGAGTGGAATCGCCCCTCAAGTGGCGGCCGCGCCGTGCTGGGCGCGCGGAGGCATGTGGGCGCGAGCAAAAAAGTAAGGAAAAGGAAAGAAAGAGGGCGAGATGATGTCATTTTTTTTTTACTTTTTCAAAGCGTGCTCTTCTTCTTCTTTCATCGACCTCTCTCAACCTTTTTCAAAAAACTTCCAAACTCTTCCAGCCCGTCGCCGCCATCTCCTACATAAGCGCCGCGCGCAAGATCGCGGCCCTGGTCGACGGCAACGTCTCCCTGCTCGACGAGGAGACGCTGGACTCCGCCCTGATGCCCGCAGGGCCCGGGTGGAGGAGCGGCGGCGGTGGAGTTGGAGGAGCGGGAGGAGGAGGGGCGAGAGAAGCCTCCGCCGCCGCTCCCTCTTCTTCTCTTGCTCTTCCTCTTCCTCTTCCTTTTTCCTCCTCTTCCTCCAACTCGGGGGGGATCACCGCGATCGCCGCGGCGCCGTCTTCTTCTTCTTCCGGGGGATCGGGATCGGGAACGGATTCGGTCGCCGCCTCCTGTCTGGCCGTGGCGGGCAGGGCGCGCGGGAAGCTCCTCGGCGGCATCGCGGGAGGCGGCGGCGGCAGCTCGCGCGCGGCGGTGTTTTTCGTCGTCCCCGGCAAAGGGAGCAGAAGCAATTCTTCTTCTTCGACGAGCAACAACAGGTCTTCTTCTCCTCCCGTCGCCGTCTGCGCCCACTCCGTCGAGTGGGGCGAGCCCCTGGCGGTGACGACCGTGGCCTGGGCAGGGAGGGGGGCCCTGGTTCTGGGGAGCGCGCTCCGATACTGTCTGTGGACGCTGCCGCTGCTCTCTGCCGCTCTCTCAGCTGCTGCTGGCGCTGCTGCTGCCGCTGCTTCCTGTCCCGCTTCCTCCGTCGTCCCCCTGCTGGAGCTGTCCGCGGACGCCCCCGCGGCGACGCCCGTGGCGCTGTCGCTGCCGAGCCTGCTCCCTGGCTCGTTGCAGCAGCAGCTGCAGCAGCAGCGGAGTAGGAGGAGGAGCGGGGGTTCTGTGGCGGCGGCGACGGAAACGACAACAGAAACAGAAACGGAAACGGAAACCGAGATCCCGACCGCGGTGCTCCTCCTCGTCGAACGCGCGGGGGTCGCCGTGGGGATCGACGGGATGCCCGCGAGGGGCAGGCCCGGCGCGGCGACGTTCGCGGAGGCCCCGACGGCGCTGGCGACGGTAGGGAGTTTTTTCTTTTTTTAAATTTTAAGCGAGAAAAGAGAGCTGAAAGAAGAAAAAACTCACTTTTTCGAGCTCTTTTTTTTACATTCAAAAACTCTCTCATCAGGTCGCCGGAGGCCTCGCCGTCGGCGCGGCCTGCACGGCCGGCGTGCTCGTCCACGACGCCGTCTCCGGCGCCCGCCTGGGGCTGCTCAAGTGGCCCGGAGGCTCCACTCCGGCGAGGGGCCAGAGGCTCCTCGCGGCCTCCCCCAATTCTCCTTCGAGCTCTTCTCGTTCTCCCTCTTCGAGCTCTTCTCCTTCCTCTGCTGGCTGCTCCTTCGCCCTCGTCAGCGGGATGCGCAGGGCGTGGGCGTTGGTGCCCGTCTCGGCGCGGGAGAGGGCCCTCGCAGCGCTGGCGGCGGGGAGGTTTGAAGAAGCGGCCGAGGCGGCGGTGGCGTCGTTGCTGCTCGGAGGGGGAGGTGGTGGTGGTGGGCAGGAAGAGGAAGAAGAGGAAGAAGAAAGCTTTTCTTCTTCCTCGTCCTCCTCCTCCTTCAGGTGGGAAGAGGACGTCGCCGCAGAGGCAGGGCTGGCGCTGCTGGCCCGCGCGCTCTCGAGCTCTTCTTCCGAAAACGCTTCTGCCGTTTCGACCTCGACCTCGACAGCAACGACAACAACAACAACAACTCGACTCATCGGCAAAGCCCTTTCGGTTTCTTCTCTGCACCCGGCTGAGCTCTTCCCCTTGCTCCCCGGGGAGAGCGCGCCCTGGATGCGCGAGGCCGAGCTGGCAGCCGCTGCTTCGGCGCAGGCGAGGAAGGGGAGGCTGAGCGGAGAGAAGCAGGAAGGAGGAGGAGGAGGAGCACCAGCGACGACGGCGACGGCGACGGCGACGGCGACGTCAGCGACGACGGCGATCGCACCGCTCGTCCCCGGGAGGCAGAACGCCGCCGCGCTCACCTCCGAGGTCTCCGGGGCCTTGCTCTCCCTGCGTCGAAAGAGGCGTAACATGAAAGGCAGAGGAGGAGAATCTCTGAGGGAGGGCGTCGACACGGTCGCGGTGGTGCTGGCCGCTCGCGCCGCGGCCGGGGAAGAAGAAGCTGAACAGGAAGAAGAAGAGGAGGAGGAAGAAGGAGAAGTCGACGACGGAAACGTTAAAAGCCGCGACGGCGACGACAAAGGCAGCAGCTCCGACGACCCCGCTTCTTCTTCTTCTCCCTCCGGCTCCTCCCTGCTCCTCTCCTCGCTGCTCTCTTCCCCTTCCCTGCGGGCCCGCATGAGCGTCATCTCCCCGGCTCTGGAGGCGGCGGGAGAGCACGCAGCTCTGGCCGCGGCGCTGGCGGCGAGCGGCGACAGCGGGGGAGCCCTGAGGGTCTGGAGGGAAGTGGCGGAAGGGGAGAGGAGGAGGCGGGTGAGGAGAAAAAGCGGAGGGGGAGGAGGAGGCGGAACCGACGCTGCGGAGGCCGCGGCTGAGCTTTTGAGCGACCCCAGGCGCGCGTCTGCTGCGCTGGTGGCCGAGAACGTGCCGTGGCTGCTCGCGGTTGGGAGGCGAGAGAAGGAGAACGAGAAGGAGAAGGAGAAGGAGAAGGAGAAGGAGAAGGAGGAGAAGGAGAGGAGTTCTAAGAGCTCTTCTCCTTCTCTTCCTTCGACCTCAACTTCGACCTCTTCTTCTCTTCCTTCTTCTTCCCTCTTCTCGTCGTCGATCTCGCCTGAGCTCGTCCTCGCCGAGTGGGCCCTCCCTCCTGCGGCGCGGGCCCTGCTGTCGCGACGGAGGAGGAGGAGGACGACGACGAAGGAGAAGGAGAGAACGGAAAACGAACCCAAACCCGAACCCGAAGCCGAAACTGACGACTCCATCTCCACGGAGCGCGCCCTGAGGCTGCTCCCTGCCGCGGAGGCGCCCGAGGCCCGCGCGGCGTACCTGGTTCACTTGGTGTTTGGAGGAGGAAGCGCGGGAGGAACAGGAGGAAGCGGGGTTGCCGCTGCTGCTGATGACGACGACGAGAACGACGACGGAAGCGAAAGCAAAGCCGGAGCGGCGACGGAGCTCGCTCTGCTCCTGGTCTCGCTCGCCGCCTCTGTCCTCCCTCGGTTTCCTTCCTCCTCCCAGACTGCTCTTCCCGACTGGAAGCGCGCCGAGACCATGCGGAGGTGGCTGGGGGACTCCTCCTCGGAGGAGGAAGGGAAAGAGAAAGAGGGAGAGATCCGGAAACTCGCCCGGGTGCGGCGCGCACTGAGGGCCCTGCTGCTCTCCCAGGAAAGGTTTTCTCCTTCTTCGAATTCTTCTTCTCGGTTCTCTGCTCTGGACCTCGCTTCGATCTCCGCCGCCCTCCGCCAGACGGACCTGTGGGAGGAGAGGGCGGTCGCCGACCTCCTCGCCGGCGGGGACCCCGAGGCCGCTGCCAGGTGCTTGCTGCTCGTCTGCCGGGACCCGGAGGCAGCGGTCGACGTCGTCTTGAAGAACAAAAAATTCTCTTCTTCTTCTTCGAGCAGCAGCCTTTTGACGCCCGACGCGCTTCTGTCGATGCTTCTGAACCCAGGGGAAGGGAGAAAGCCTCTTTTGGAGGACGCCGTCGCCCTGCTGGACTGCGTGACGGGGATGGCGGGCGGAGGAGGCAGCTTAGGAGGAGGCGGAGGAGAGAAGAGGAAGAGCAAGGGCGGCGGAAGCGCAACGACGACAACGACGACGACGACGACGACGACGACGACGACGACGCTCTCTTCACCTCAACAACCTCAACAACAACAACAACAACAACAACCCCTCCTCCTCCTCCCCCCGCTCGACGCCTCGTCGATCCTCGCCGCCATGGGCGACTCGACCCCGCTCTGCGAGGTCTCCGGGCTCCTGCGCCGCCTGCTCCGCGCGCGCGTGCGAGGCAGGCGCGGCGCGACTTTATCGAAAGCGCTCGCGCGGGCGGAGGCCCTGAGCGCCGCGGCCGAGAGAGGGTCGCTCGCGACGAGGAGGGCCGCGGCGGTCGACGGAGGCACGAGGTGCAGGAGGTGCGGTGTAAAAGTCGGGCTCAAGGTGTTTGCTGTGGTGCCGAGTGGAGGAGGAAGCGGCGGCGGCGGCGCTGTCTGCTGCATGCGGTGCGTGAGGGAGAGGGAGAACGAGAGGTGAAGAAGGAGAAGGAGAAGAGGGGGAGAGAAGAAACGACGAGTGTAGAAGAGAAAACAACGAACGAATGAAAAAGTGTTTTCGGGTTTCATTTTTTTTTTTTACATTTTTTTTTTGCAGTTCTTCTCCTCTCGTCTCCACTCTTTTTCACCCTCGCCTCGCCACAGCAGCAGCAGCAGCAGCAGCAGCAGCAGCAGCAGCAGCAGCAGCAGCAGCAGCAGCAGCAGCAGCAGCAGCAGCAGCAGCAGCCACCTCAAACAGTCGCCCTCGCCACCTTGTCGATCGGCTTCCGCATGTCGAACGCGTCCTCGCCGTCGGCGTAGTACTTCTCCTCGACGCCGCGGATCTGGTAGCCCAAGGTCTTCGAATAAAGATGGAAGGCCGCGCGGTTGCTCACCCGCACGTGTAAGGAGGCGTACCGGGCCCCGAAGACGCTGCCCATGGCGGTGTGGGTGGCGTCCATCAGGCGGGAGGCGAGGCCCAGCTTGCGGTGCGTGCGCGCGACGGCGAGCGAGGTGATGTGGCCATGAATTTCCGGCGCGGAAGCACCGTTTGCTCCTCCCGCCGCCGCCGCTGCGGCTTCCTCGTCTTCGACCTTGGCCAGGACGTAGCCCACGATGTCGCCGTTGGAGGCCTCGGCGACCTGGAGGAGCTGCGGCCACGACAGAATGTGGTAGTAGTAGTACTGTTGAGGGAGGAGGAGGAGGTGGGTGGCGGGGAGAGAGAGAGGTTGGAAGAAGAGGAGGTTGAAGAAGAGGTTGAGGTTCAGGAACATCGACGGCTTGATGCGAAAAAAATTCGACCTTCAATCTTTCCTCTCTCACCTTGAGCTGGTAGTTCTCCGGGAGGCAGAGCAGGTTGCAGCGCTGCATCGAGAGCAGGTCCTGCATCGTGGCCTGGCGGATGCAGACCATGGCGTGAAGAGTGGAGTAGTGGAGTAGCGGAGAGCGAGAGAGAGTGAGAACCAGCGCTTCTTGACGACGACGACGGCTGAAGAAGAAGAAAAAAAAAGAGTGACCTTTTCGAAATCGATATTTTCAGAGTTTCGTTTTTCCCCCCTCTCTCTGTAGGTAGAGAAGATCGAGCTTCGCGCCTGCTTCGCGGCCCATTTTCGATGAACCGCGGCACGGCGTCCGTCGCGGCATCCTTGCTGCGCCGGGCTGCAACGGCGGCGACGTGTTCGAGCGAGGTGGCGCGACTCGCTGCGAGCTCGGCGAAGAAGCCTTCGGCCACGTCGACCAATGCCTCCTCGATCGTCGCCCTGCTCCCTCGCCGAGGAGCGGCCTTTTCCTCGCTGTCTGGCCCTTGTTTCGCGGCGTCGCGCAGCCTGACAGTAGTGACGAAGCCTGCCTCTCAATCGCGCTCATTCGTGGCCGCGGCCCTGGCCACGGCGGCGCGCCTGCGCGGGACGGCGAATTCGATGACGTCGACATCATCGTCGACGACGTCGCTCGTCGCGACCACGCGACCTACTCGACACCGTCTCTTCTCGACCTCCTCGCTGCCCCCACATCCTCATCCGGCGTCTCCTCTCCTGGGACCCGAGGCGGGCATCGCCTGCGGGCTCTCTCTCGCATCATCCCGCTCCTTATCGAAATGACTGGCCTTCTGCGCGGCCTGGACCTTCTCCATGGTGGTGCTTGGAGGCGTGACCCGATTAACGAGGTCGGGGCTGTCGATGACGTCGTGGTCTTTCGCCGGGGAGAGGCCGCCGATGAGCAGCGAGGGGTGGGAGCTGGAGTTCGAGGAGTACAAGAGGCATCCGGTGAGTAGTTTGAGGGTTGGGTGGTTGGGGTTTTGAGAGCGCGCGGAGAGAGAGAGAGGGAAGAGGAAGGAGAGAAAAAGAAAAACAAGAAAAAACTCACTTTTTCCTCCTCTAAAATAAACACCCCCAACAACCCCCAACCCGCACCCCTCAAACCAGGAATACAAGCTCGTCAACCGCAACATGACCTTGTCCGAATTCAAGTCGATCTACTGGATGGAGTGGGCTCACCGGATGTGGGGACGCTGTTTGGGATTGGCCTTTGTGCTCCCGGGCTGTTATTTTTTGTTTGTTAAAAAGACCGTCACGCCGCGCCTGGGGAAGAGGCTGGCGCTGCTGCTCGCCGCCGGTGGAGGGCAGGGGATGGTCGGGTGGTGGATGGTGAGGTCTGGGTTGAAGGAACCCACGGAGCAGAGCGGGCTCAAAGAACCCAGGGTCGCTCCTACGAGACTGGCGGCGCACCTGGCTTCTGCGACGGCTATCTACTGCACTTTAGTTTACACTTCCCTCCAGCTCGCCTTCCCGGTCCCTCCTGCTGCCTTCTACGCCAAGAGGGCGGACACCGTCGCTGCCCTGAGGAAGGTGAGGATGGTAGCTCACCCGCTGGCTGGAATCATCGCAGTGACGGCTTTGTCGGGAGCCTTTGTGGCGGGCCTTGATGCGGGACGAGCTTACAACACCTTTCCGAAGATGAACGGAGAATGGATCCCGGAGGAGTACCCTGGACTGCAGGGGGCGTTCTCGGATACCGTGGCAGCGCAGCTGCACCACCGGGTGCTGGCCGGGACGACTTTTCTGAGCACCTGGGCCGCATGGGCCGCTGCGAGGAATCCCTCTGGCTCGCTGCCGCGGACGGCGGCGCTCGCGCTCGCGGCGCTCCCGGTCGCGGCGACGCTGCAGGCCTCGTTGGGAATCGCGACCCTCTTGACCTACGTCCCTCCCGGGCTGGGATCGGCGCACCAGGCCGGGGCGCTGGGGCTGCTGACGCTGGCGCTGGGGCTGATCTTCGTGACGAGGAGGCCCCCCAGGGTGCTGGCGAGCGCGACGAAGAGGGTGATGAGCGGGAGCAGCAGTGGTGGTGGGGTTGGCGAGGTGGCGAAGGCGCCGGCGGCGGCATGAAGGAAAAGGAAGCAGGAGGAGCTTTTTGGGGCTCTGCTTCTTTTGTTCTTTCTTCGGCGTTGTTTTTTTTGATAAGAGAGTGAGATGACAAAAAACGCCGGAGAGAGAGAGAGGGCGCGCGCGGAGGCGGCGAAAACAAAAAACTGTAAAAAGGATAGATAGAAATGATTTTTTTTCTTCATCTTTGAGGACTCAGACTTTCTCTTTTCTCGCTCGCTCACTCCACCTTTACCACCACCTTTTCTTCCTCCTCCCAGCAGCTCCGCATCCCCCAGCCTCGCGCCCTGCTCGCCGTCACGACGCTGCCGCTCTCTCCCTTGGCCAAGAGGTAATACGAGTGATTATTCTGGTCGTTTTTTGGAGCTTGATGATTTTCTCCTCCCGCCTCTCCTCCTCTTTCGCTTCCTCCTTTTTTGCTTCCACCTTCTCCACCACTTCCTCCTCTGTAGACCCTCGTCGTCAGCGCCTCGCCGCTGGAGGCGAAGACCTCGACCAGAGAGCCGTCGATGAGCTGTTTTATTGGAGCTTGGGGGATGGGGGAGGGGGGGGGGCGGGGGTTCAAGGCGAGAGGAAAAGAGAGAATGAGTCTTTTTTTGTAAGCGAGAGCTTTCAAAAAAAAAGCTCAAGACTTCAAAACTTCAAAAAAAAACTCAACTCACCACGCGCAAGGTCAAGCTCCGGTTCCGACCTCCCTTGCGCAGCCCGGCGCAGGGCCCGCCAGTCCTGCGGGCGACGCCGGCCTTCCAGTCGATCTGGAGAGGAAAAGAAGGAGGAGGAGACGACGAAGAGGAATTTTTCTTCTTCTCGTCTTTCGCCAAACCGGAACCCGAAGCCGAAGCCGAACCCGGAACCACCTCCACCAGCCTCCGCGGCCACACGACGGCCAGCTCCCCGCTCTCCCAGTCCGCGACCACGGCCGCGGCGCAGGGCTCGAGGTCGGTCTCGGTCCCGGCGTGCAGCCAGGGGCGGAGCAGCACGACGGCGGCGGGTAAAGGAGGAGAAGAGGAAAGAGAAGAAGAAGACGGCGACGACGACGACGAAGAAGAAGGAAGCGGAGGAGAAGGAGGTCGGAGGAGCTTGAGCTCGAGGTCGACGAAGGGGCCCCGCGCCCCTCCCGGGATCTCCACCGCGGGCCCTCCCGCGACCGCCGTGATCGATTCGTAAGAAGAAGCAGCAGCAGCAGAAGAAGCAGCAGCAGTGGGATCGAAGCCCTCGCGGAGCTTGGAGACGCTCCGCGGGGGCCGCTGCCTGAGCCGGAACTCGAGGTCATTGTCGTTGTTGTTCTCCGGCGTTTTCTCCTTCTCCTTCTTCTTCTCGTCGACGACGACGACAGAGAGCTCCCGCGGGAGCGTGAGCGCGCCGGAGTAGCCGAAGCCCGACTTGGGGCTGCTCCCGCGGAGCTCCTGAGCCCAGGCCATCATTATCGGAGGGGCGAGAGGAGGAAGGGAAGGGGCAGGAGGGAGAGGGAGCGGAGAAGCAGGAGGAGGAGAAGAAGAGGAGGCGCCGGCTGCAGCAGCGGCGGCAGCGGCGGAAGAAGAAAAAGATGAAGAGGAAGAGCCGAGGCCAGCAGCATCTGGAGCAGCAGCAGCAGCAGCACTAAGTGAGGAACCATCAGCAGCCGCAGCAGCGTCGACAGAACACGAAGAAGAAGAAAAAGAAGCGCCCTCCTCGTCGTCGTCGTCGTCGAAGGCGTGGTCTCTCGCCGAAGTCGCCGTCGGCGCGTAAAGAGCGTCGCCGAGGTCGAGCCGCCTCGGAGGCCCCCCGAGGGCGACCGCCCTCCCGAGGTCGAAGGTCCCGTTCTGCCGGTCCAGCTCTCCGAGCCAGTACAGAGGAGGGTTGGCGGGCTGCGTGGCGGTGATCTCCGGGCCGTGAGGGTAAGGGGACACGCACAGGAGGTGGAGGGAGGCAGGGAGAGAAGAAGAAGAAGAAGAAGAAGAAGAAGAAGAAGTGGTTTTGAGTTTGATTTTTCCGGCGGCGGTGTCGGCGAGAGCAGCGGCGGCAGCGAGAGAGCCAGGGCTTCCCGCTGCACTGTCGCTCGCCTTTTCTTCTTCTTCTTCCTCTTCTCCGTCGTCGTCCTCATCGACGTCCTCATCGTCATTATCGGAGTCGATGACCACGGGGACCTCGATCAGGAAGGGGCACTCCCACATCCGACCGACGTCGAACTCGATTTTCTTCGTTCTCGTCGTCGTTTTTGTCGTCGGCGGCGTGAGACTCGGGTTTTTCCCCTCTTCTTCAGCTTTCTCTTCTTCCGTTTCTCTCTCTTCCACGCACCGCCCCGGGTGCCCCCTGACGGCCTCGCCCTCGAACCTCCAGGGCCCCAGGGCGAGGTCGGGCGTGGAGCACGAGTAGGCGAGGAGCGTGCCGGTCGGTCGTTGCGAGGGTTGCTCTGCCGAAGAGTCGCTGCTGCTGCTGCCGCTTTCGCTGCTTTCGCCGCTTTCGCCGCCGCCGCCTTCGGACCTCTTCTTCTCCTTCTCCTTCTCCTCCTCCTCTGCAACGGCCACCAGCCTCTTCCCGCTGCCGATCAGCACCCGCCAGAGGATGCCCCTGGAGGCGTCGTGGCGCTGGTAGACGAACGGGTCGCGGAAGCCCGAGTCGTATCTGTAGAAGAAGCGACGAGGAGAAGAGGAGGTGGGAGCAGAGAGAGCCTCTGACGGCAACGGCGCCGGCTCGAGAAACGGCGCGTGCGAGATGAAGACGCCCCTTTTCTCGAAAGTCGACAGCCGCTCGTCACGCTCGTCGGACAGGACCGCGACCAGCTGCCTCTCGATCATCTCGAGGCTCAGGTCGGCGAGGCGAGGCAGGGGCGGCGGCGGGGCGTGTGGGCGGAGCGGGTGGTGGTGAGAGTGGTGGCGGTGGCGGTGAGGGTGGTGGCGAGGAGCAGCGGTAGGAGGAAGAGAAGAAAAAGCCGATGCTCCGTTCTCTTCTTCTTCTTCTCCTTCTCGTTCCTCCCCGCGGTAGTGGCGGTGGTCCTCCCTCAGGACGACGCCCGTGTACATCAGGGTCGGTCGCATCCCCCGGCGGGCGTGCCGAGGGGAAGGGGCGACCAGGCAGCCGCTCCAGCAGCCCGCGGCGTCGGAGCCGGCGGCGGCGAGGGAGGCTGTTGAAGTCGTTGTTGGTGATGTTTTTTCCTCTGCTTCGAACGACGGCGACGCTGTCGCTGCTGCTGCTCTTTCTGCTGTTGTTCTTTCTGCTGCTTCTGTTCTTTCTGCTTCCACCCCCACCTTCTCCTCCTCCTCCTCCTCCTCCTCCTTCGTCGTCGTCGTCGTGGGCCTCAGTGCCACGAGCTCCCTGCGCCACAGGGCCAGGTCGGCGCTCGACGCGTGGCCCCACGCCATCGCCCAGCCCCAGTCCGCGGCCCCTTCCTCCTCGAGGTGCTGGAAGAACGCGTGGTGCCTCCCCGCGTGCAGGCAGAGGCCGTTGGGGTCGTTGATCCACGAGGAAGGGGGCATGACGTGGAAGCGGGGGCGGTCCGGGTGAGGGGGAGGAGGGGCGGGGGTAACGGCGGAGGTGGTGGTTTTGTCATTGTTGTTGTTGCTCTTGTTGAGGTCGAGGAGGAGGTCGAGGTCGCGGTCGAGGTCGATCGAGCTCGAAGGACGATGATGAGGGCTCGCATCATCGCCTTCCGAGGTCGACGAAGCCGCAATCTTTTCCACCTCTGCGTCCTTCGACAGAAGCATCTTGTTGTGCTTCTTGCTAACGTAGCCTACAGAAAGAGAATCGATTCGAAATCGAGGGCGTTTGAAGGCCTTGAAAGAGGCACAACAGAGGCATTGAAAAAACGAAAGGAAGGAAGAAAAAAATGAACTTCTGAACTTCATTTTTCGACGGCTCGATCGAAAGAATTCGAATTCTTCTTTCTTTCAGCAACAGCAAACTAATGACTCGAAACGTGCGCGTGCGCGTGCCTCCTCCTCCGGGGGTGACGCTAATCCCGGAGTTTATCACCGAGGAGGAGGAAGAGGTAAATTGACTTTCGGAGAGGCTCTGGAAGTTAAAAGAGAGGATGCGATTGAAGCCAAAAAAAGAAAAAAAAATAGCCGCGATTTTTTTTCCTTCGACCTCGACACGCTCACGCTCTCTTCTCTCTTTCTCTCTGTCTTTCCTCCGGCCAAAAAACCCACCACACTACCAACCAAACCACCCCCAACAAACCATCAGCAAATTATCGCCGAGCTCGACGAGCGCGCCCCCTGGGAGCGCCTCTCCAAGCGGCGAGTCGCCCACTTCGTCTCCCGCTTCGACTACGCCAGCCGCGGAGCCGACAAGGGAGGGGCGCCGGCTCCGGCGCTGCCCCCCTCGGCCCGCGCGGCCGTGGACCGGGTGCTGGAGATGGCGACGACGATGAGCACGAGCGGCAAAGTAGGGATGGAAGGAGGCGGTTGTGGAGGGGAGGTCAACGGCGGCGTTGGAGCTTCGACGACGACGACGATAAACGGAGGTGGAGGTGACGAAGAAATCAAAAATGAAAATCTTGACGACAACTCCTCCACCTTCGGCCCTGCCTCCGCGGACCAGGTCACCGTCAACGACTACCCCCCAGGCTCCGGGATCGCGCCGCACGTCGACACGCACTCGGCCTTCACCTCACGCTTCGCGAGCCTGAGTCTGGGCGCGGGAGTGGCCTTTGAGCTGCGTCGAGGAGGGGAGTCTGCGGAGCTCTGGCTTCCCCGGAGGTCGCTGCTGCTGCTTGGAGGCGAGGCGAGGCTAGGGTGGGCGCACTACATAGCCCCCAGGAGAGGGGACAGCGTGGACAGGGGCGCCGCCGCGGCGATGATGGACGCGGAGGTGGCCCGGGCCGTGGCGCTGGCGGAGGAGAGGGAGAAGGAGGTTGGGGTTGAGGTGGAAGGAGGAGGAAAAGGCCGCAGTGGTGACAGCGGCGACGGAAGCGCTTCCAAGCTTTCGACGACGGTTGTGATCCCGCGGCGGAGGAGGGTCAGCATCACGATTCGGCAGGTGAGCGTGTGGTGGTGGTGGTGGTGGTGGGGGGGGGGTGGAGAGAAAGAGTGGGAGAAAAGAGAGCAGCGGAGTTGATGTTTTTTTTGCGTTTTGCGTTTATGAACTCTTTCCACTCACTCACTCACTCACTTTTTTTCTCCCTCCGCTGTAACCCAGATCCGCCCCCCGACCCACCCCTGCAGGTGCTCCTTCCCTTCGGAGTGCGACTCGCAGGGCGGGGGCGCCCCGCCGACGCGCGCCGCTCTCGCGGCGGCCGCAGCCGCCGCCGCGCGCGAAGCCGCCGCGGGCGAGTTTGCCGCCGCGGCCGCCTCGGCGGTGTCGTCGGCCTCGGCCGCTTTCTCCGCCGCCGCGGCGGCCGGCGCGGCCGGGGCAGCGGTGCTGGAGCGGTCGCTGGTCTCGGACGTCTACGATAGGATAGCGCCCCACTTCGACTCGACGCGCTTCGCGGTGTGGCCGCAGGTCGCGAGTTTCGTGAAAAAGTGCTGCGGAGGAGAAGGGGGAGAAGGTGGTGACGGGGGTGATGATGACGTTGATGAGAAGAAGAAATCCTCCAACTCCTCCTCCAACAACAACTCCTCTTCCACGTCCTCCACCTCCACCAAAACCAATCGTCCACCTCGCCTGCTTCTCGACGTGGGGTGCGGCAACGGCAAGTATCTGCACCTGGCCCCCCCCGGAACGGCCGTTTTGGCCTGCGAGCCCTGCGAAGGGCTTGCTCGTGCTGCTCGCGACGCCGCGAGGGGAGAGGAAGGGAGCGGGTTCGGGGCCGGCGTCGCGAGCAGGGCGAGGGCACAGGCTGTGTGCGTGGCGAGGGCGGACGGGATCGCGATGCCGTACCGGAAGGGCGTGTTCGATGGGGTGATCTGCATCGCGGTGAGTGTTGGAAGTTGGAGGGAGATGGAGAGAGAGAGAAAAGAAATATTTAGACTTTTTTTTTCAACCTCTTCAACTCACTTTTTTTCCCCAACTTTTTTCAACTTTTCAAAACTCCTTTCCCCCCGCAGGTAATCCACCACTTCGCCACCGCCAAGCGCCGCCGCGCCCTCCTCGCCTCGATAGGCATGCGCCTGGCCCCCGGGGGCCGCGCGCTCGTGACGGCGTGGGCCACGCCCGACTCGCAGCCCGAGGGCAAGGAAAAAAAGATGGCGGCGAGGTGGGTGGCGCTGGAGTCTCCTTCTTCGGGGAGCAACAGCAAGCGCCCTTCGGGGGACTTTCTGGTGCCGTGGCACGAGCCTCCCGGGTGGCTGAAGGAGAAGGCGAGGAGGGAGAGGGAGGCGGAGGGCGGTAATGGTGGTGGTGGCGGTGGAGAGGAAGAAGAAGTCGAGGAAGAAGAACGAGAAGAAGAAGAAAGAACGACGACCGAGCTCTCATCGCCTCCGAAGAAGAAAAACCCACAGCAGAAGAAGAAGGGCGCGCCCCGAATCATCCAGCAGGCCCCTCCCGTGGCGTGGCGGTTCTATCACTGCTACGAGCGCGACGAGCTGGCGAGCGACGCGGCGGCCGGGGCGGCCGCGGCGAGCGCCGGGCTGTTGTCGTTGTTGGAGGAGGAGGAGGAGGGGGGAGGAAACGGAGGAAGCAGAGGCAACGGCGAAGAAGGCGAAGAACGCGAAGAAAAGCTCCGACGACGAAGACCGGTCGTGGTGGCGAGGCCGCCGTACCTGGACCGTGGGAACTGGTGCGTGGAGCTGTGGAGGAGGGAGTGAGAGCATCGTGGAGAGGGGGAATGTAAATTGGACAGGCGACGATACGAAAAGAGGAGGGGAGGAGAAGAAAAGAAAGAAGAAGGGCCTTTTCAATCACAAGTTCTCGACGAGAAGAGCGATCCCCCTCGCAGAATCTTCTTCTTCTTCTCCTTCTCCTCCTGTAGCTCCTCTGCCTTCCCCCGTCCTCTCCTTTAGCGAGTGAGTTTTTTCGTAGTACCGCATTCGCGATGACGTTGTTTTCGCCCTCGGGATCTTCGACCACACGCGCAAGTACTCCGGCCTCGCCGCTTTCAACGACACGGTCAGGATCTACTTGCAGGTCATCGATGGCAGCCGCGCCGACGCCGTTGCCACCCTCCCTTTGAGGATCTCCTACTGCATCGTGGAGACCGACCAGCAGCCCAAAAACTCCAACCGCGGCCTCTGGGTGTATGAGAGCGCGGGGGAGCCTTCCCAGCCAGGAGACGGGGAGGCCTCTTCGACCCCTGAAGCTGCCGCGGCGGCGTTGGAGGCTTTGGCGGCAGTAGCAGAGATTTGCGCGCACTCGGGCGACCGCGCCTTTGCTTGGGCTTCGTCCTCCTCTTCTGCTCCTGTTTCTGCTTCTTCTGCTCCCTCTTCTTCTTCTCCTCCTCTGGCTCAACTCTCTACTCTCCTCGCCCTCCTCTCCCGAGCCTCGGGCTCTCTGCGGCTGCTCTTCTGCGTCATCAACATGAACATCGGCCAGAACCTGCTGCCCATCCTCTCTCGCTCTTCCCTCTCTCGCTCCACTTCGCCTTGCCTGCTCTTTCTTGCTTTACAGTTACAGTTTTACTAACTTTAATCAGCTTTAAAAAAGCGAAAATTGCCAAGATGGAGCCGGTGAGGGTGAAGGAGCCATTTCGTTCGCTTCCCCCTTTTTTTCCGAAACAGGATCAACACCAGAGTTTGGGGGAGGGAGCAGGGAGGTGGGGACGGGCAGTGGCTTGTTGAAGGTCTTTTTTTTTTTTTTTTTTTTTTTTTTTTTTTTTTTTTTTTTTTTTTTTTTTTTTTTTTTTTTTTTTTTTTTTTTTTTTTTTTTTTTTTTTTTTTTTCTTTT
>Ga0114918_10001505_pt1 | contig 20848 bp, 18 predicted proteins | sample LantaG_FD_87015 | JGI IMG/M metagenome (GOLD analysis project Ga0114918, IMG submission 87015) | Deep subsurface microbial communities from Baltic Sea to uncover new lineages of life (NeLLi) - Landsort_02402 metaG | ecosystem: Environmental > Aquatic > Marine > Oceanic > Sediment | place... | reverse complement strand
CTATAACGGAACTTGCCTGGGATCCGGACGCGGACAATTATGGAGGCCGGATTCATGGTTGGCTCTACCCAGCCCTAACCGGGGATTATACATTCTGGGTGACCAGTGATAACGACAGTGAATTGTGGCTGAGTACCAATGATGATCCTGAGAACGTCGAACTGATCGCAAGCTTAGACGGCTGAGCAGGCGCCAACGAATGGGACGTATTTAGCTCCCAGATGTCCGAACCGGTCACATTGACGGCGGGCAGCAAATATTATGTTATGGCCATCTGGGTGGAAGGCACCGGCGGCGATCATTGCAGGGTGGCCTGGCAGGGTCCAGGTATTGTAAAACGAACGGTTGTTTCCGGCGATTATCTCTCGCCATATGAACCGGTAAGTGCTTATGGTCCTAATCCCGGCGACGGCGCAGCGGGCGTCAAGAGGATGCCTGCGCTTACATGGAAGCAGGGAATTCAGGCCGCTTCGCACGAGATATACTTCGGGGCGGATGAAGAAGCTGTGCGTAATGCCACTGCGGCGTCGCCCGAGTATATGGGTTCCCAGGCTCTTGGCTCCGAGAGCTATGAACCGGGCAAACTTGCCTGGGAGAGCACGTACTACTGGCGCGTCGACGAAGTCAATAGTGTCAATCCCGACAGTCCATGGATAGGCAGCGTCTGGAGCTTTACGACGGCAGACTTCCTTTCCATCGATGATTTCGAAGACTATGAAGCCATCGATAATCAGATTTGGTACGCCTGGCACGATGGTCTTGGCTATGGCTCGCCGACGACTCCGCCATATTTTGCCGGTAACGGTACCGGAGCTGCGGTGGGCGACGAAACCATGCCTTCTTATGCCGAAGAGACCATCGTTCACGGAGACGCCCAGTCGATGCCGTTACTTTATAATAACAATAAGCAGGGCTACGCCAATTATTCGGAGGCGGAGCTGTTACTAACGGACGTGAGGGACTGGACCGAGGATGGCGTCGCGGAATTGTCGCTGTGGTTCAGGGGTTATCCGGCGTCCATAGGCAGCTTCGTCGAGGGTCCGACCGGCACTTATACGATGATCGCCTCCGGCGCAGATATCACAGGCACGGCAGATGAATTTCACTTTGCCTATAAGATGCTCACCGGCCCGGGCTCAATTGTGGCAAAGGTCGAGAGCATACAAAACACAAACCAGTGGGCCAAGGCCGGCGTGATGATTCGTGAGACACTGGATCCCGGCTCGGCGCACGCAATGGCATTTGTCACACCCGGTCAGGGTGTTGTATTCGAATATCGCCCCGTGACCGGCGATAACAACCTTGGCGCTGCTGGACAGCAAACGGGCATTACAGCTCCGCACTGGTTGAAACTGGAACGGAGCCTCTCGGGCAGCTTTACGGTTTCCCATTCCGCTGACGGCTCGACCTGGCAGCCGATAGCGAACGCCATGACGCCGAGCATCCAGATGAATGCGAATGTCTATATCGGTTTGGCGCTGACAGCCCATGATGCCGCTCTGACGTGCCAGGCCGTATTCTCAAACGTTACGTTTACCGGCACGGTAGCTCAGCAGTGGATGAACCAGGATATCGGCGTAGCCAGCAATGATCAGGAGCCGATGTACGTCGCGGTCTCGAACAGCGCCGGCTCGCCTGCCGTGGTTTACCACGATGATCCGGCTGCGGCACAAATAGACACATGGACCGAGTGGGTGATCCCGCTGCAGGCTTTTGCCGACCAGGGCATAAACCTGACCAACGTCGACAGAATTGCTATCGGTCTCGGCACGAAAGGCAATATGGCGATGCCCGGCGGCTCGGGAAAGATGTACTTTGACGATATCCGGTTGTATCGGCCAAGGAATGTTCCTTAACGGCAAAGACCGTTTTCGCCGGATTAAAATCAGCAAATGTATCACTTCGGGGCCTGTACCGATTAGCTCGGTATTGGCCCCGAATGTTCTTACGAGCATTACGGCTGACTATCGTTGAGGAAAGAAATATATACAACTGATTCGTATTATCTTGCATCTGCGGTGCTTTAGCCTTATTATCCTTTGATGATAAAGTATAAACATGTTTTAGCACTGAACCAGTATTTCGGGGATTCAACCGCAGCGATGGGTATGTTCCCTCCAACCGGTCTGGAGTATATCGCCGCGAGCATGAAAGACCTGGTCGGAAAGGTGACACTTCTTGACCTTCGATATGAAAGTGCCTATCGTAAGCCGGAGGTACTTAGCGAGTTTATCACCAGCCAGGTCGATCTATTGTGCATAAGTATTCGGTGGGAATCTCAGTTCGAGAAGATATGTGATTTCGTATGTCAACTGCCGCCCGAGGTTTGCACGATTGTTGGCGGTTACAAAGCGACACTTGAAGTGGAGTACCTGTTCGAGCGTTGCCCCAATATCGACATGGTCGTACGAGGTGAGGGCGAAGATATTATCCAGCAGATCGTCTCCGGGGTTCCGTACAAGGATATTCTGGGTCTTTCTTATCGGGAGAATGGCCGAATAATCCACAACGAAATCCATGAATTGCCGGACATCGCGAGTATCCCTTATCCCGACCGGTCCCTGAGAAGACACGATTATTACTGGTTTCAGCACGGCGTTCGACTTAGCAAGCGTACGTTCGATACGATACTGACAACGAGAGGATGTCCGTTCAAATGCAAGTTCTGTACATTCAGTCTTAATCCGCTCGGGCAGAAGAGAAGCTACGCGGAACGGCCTCTCGAATCGGTTATTGAAGAATTGAAGACGATTAAGGCCGATTTCGTACTGTTCAGCGATGACAACTTCTTCACCAACCCCAAGCGGAGCGAAGAGCTATGTGATCTGATTATCGAGAACAAGATCAAGAAGACCTTTGCCGTCCAGGCCAGAATTGATATGGCGAAGTATCCTAAGATTCTCGATAAGGCGGAGAAAGCGGGTTTCAGGCTTTTTCTTATCGGGATCGAATCGCCGCATGATTGGATTCTGAAGCTGCTTCAGAAGGGCATTACCCAACAGCAGATCCGGGATGCCTTTGAAGTCTTGACGAAGTACAACTTTTTCCTGCACGGTTACTTCATCTACGGCAACATCGGCGAGACGGAAGAAGAAATGCTCTATATCCCGAAGTTCGCAAAGGAGATCAAGGTCGATTCGATCAGTTTCCAGAAACTCCGCGTCGAGAAGTACTCGCCCCTGAAGGAAATTGTTGAAAATACGCCGGGCTACCATTACGGACGTATCGGCGGTCCCGTGTATTCGGACAGGTATGGGCATAAGGAGCTAAAACAAATCCGGAACAAGATTCGGTCGGGATTCTACGATCTGCCGCAGATCATGCATATAGCAAAAAAAGCCCGGCGAATTGGGCTTGTCAATGGGCGTGATCTGGCGGCTGCGTTACCTAATCTACCTCTGCTCATTTACAGATTGGCCAAACGAAAGAAGCGAAAGAAAAAACATGTCCGGATTCCCAGAAAATGAAACCGACGCAACTCAGTCCATCGCTGCCTATCGGCAAGTATAAGATAAGCTGACTTAGACTTGCAATTTCATGATTAACCTGATAGTGTAATGAACTTAAAGGCTCGGTAGTGTTGCTTAGTGTTCAATATGGAAAATTCCAGCTTGTTATGCTTGCGAAAAACGCAGAGAAATGAAGTTTACAGACCTTGATCTAAAGCCCAAAATCCTCGCGGCGCTGAGAGACATGCAATACGTGGATCTAACGCCCGTCCAGGAAAAAACCTTCCCCCACATCCTGGCCGGAAGGGATATCATCGCCCGAGCTGAAACCGGTTCGGGGAAAACCGCCGCCTGTGCCATTCCCCTTGTCCAGATGGTCGATCCTTCTATTAAAGCCGTCCAGGCCCTGATCCTCGTTCCTACACGCGAGTTGGCATTGCAGTACGTTGGAGAAATCTCCGACATCGCCAGGCGAACCGATATCGCACCCTCTGCTGTCTATGGAGGCTTTCCCATCCAAATCCAGACGGCAAAGCTGAATCACGGAGTCGAGATTCTCGTGGCCACCCCGGGAAGGCTCATCGATCTGCTCCGCAATACAAAGCTTAGCCTGTCGAACGTCAGAACCTTCGTCCTCGACGAAGCGGATGAAATGCTCAATATGGGATTTATCACGGACGTCGAATTCATAATCTGCTGCCTCATACACGACCACCAGACCCTTCTGTTTTCCGCGACCATGCCGAAAGAGATTTCGAAGCTGGCCCAAAAATACTTGAAGGATACTCTCACTATCAACCTGAGCAAGGATCAGACCGCGCCGCAAAACCTCCAGCATCATTTTCTGCAGGTCAACAGCAGGAACCGATTCGAATCTCTGCTCGAATACATAAATAAGGCCCGGCCAAAACAGGCCATCATCTTCTGTAATTCGAGACTCGGTGCTGAAAAACTGCACAGCCAATTAAAAAAGAAGCTTTCTTCCACCGAAATCATTCACGGAGGACTCGACCAGTCCAGGCGGACGTCACTGTTCAACCGCTTTCGTAAACTCGAAATAAAAATCATGGTCGCCACAGCCCTTGCCAGCCGCGGATTGGATTTTACCTACGCTTCCCATGTCATCAACTATGACTTTCCCGGCGACACCGATGCCTATACCCACCGCACCGGCAGGACGGCAAGAATGGGTAGGAAGGGCGTCGCCCTGACTCTCTACACAAAAAAGGATTTGTACGGCTTAAAGGTAATAATCGACACCAATCGAATTGAGCCAATCTGGCAGGGTGCCGAACCCGACATCAAAAATATCTCACGCCGGCGCAAGTCAAGCAAACACTCCTCACGTAATTACCGCCCCCGCAGAAGAAAATAGGTTTGTCTGGAAAATCGAAATCCCCGGATTTAATTTTAGTCAGCGTTCACTGCTCGACTCGAAGGTTTCGTATCATGTCACCACATCGTGTTTCATAAGTCCCGGCGTCGGGCGCGGTCAACTCCTTAAATACTACATCTTTTTTCTCGCCGGCCCGCAGCCACAGCCATTGGATCTTCTTCTGTCCGGCCACGGCAAGCTCTATTTTCGCCAGTCCTTCCTGCTTGCCGTTTTCAACCACGATTTTGACCTGATACGGCTTGCCTGCCGTGATTCTACCTGTGGTCTCATCTGCAACCAGATTCAATTCAGTGCAGCGGGATTCGATGAGGGGAAAATCTGCATTTTGTAGTTGAAGATGCATGGTGTCGTTTAACACCATTGCTTCGGGCGCCTCGGGCAGGCGCGGAAATTTGAAGTCTTCGAGTATGAGCCGTTCCACGCCCGTGCAGATCAGTACGGGGCGTAAGTCTTCTTTCTCAAAACGCAGCCGGACATTGTCGAACTGCAAATTCTGCACGTTTCGGGCATGGAAGCCCCATGCCGGCAGCGGTCGGGCATCTACACCCGGCGATTTCACGGTCTTACTTGCATCTTCGAGTGTGCCGCCGCCTTTGTATTCGACAGTCACATCCCGGAAGACCACGTTCGTGAACTTGGTTTCGGCCCAGCTTTCAATCGCAGACGCGGCCCGGTATACGCCGGTGGCTGTCACCCGGTTGACAATGATATTTCCCGCGGTATTACCGGATTTCAGTGTAAAGTGAAACGGCGTCGAAACGTTGTGCATCGTGACATCGGAGATAAGCACATTGTCGAGCGTGCCTTCTGTGGCGTCCCAGCCGCCGGGCTGCAAGTTTATGCCGGCAAGCATATTATAACGGTCCGATGTGCGGTGAGGATATACGCCGGGACCGTAAAAAAGACAGTTGTGGATAATCAGGTGCGTGGCAGGGCCGATCAGCCTGATGCCGTTGCAGGAGGAGTTGATAATACAATCGGAAATCAGGGTATTGACCCAGTAGCGGCCGGCGATCGAATCATCCCCGGTGAAAAACTGGCAGCCGATGATACTGACGTCCCGGCAGGGCCGGTTCGGTGCCCCGCGGAAATGCACGCCGTCCCAGCCGCCGGTGAATTTGACATTGCGAATTTCCACCTGGTCGCTTACCTGGAAGAGAATGGCGTAGTTGGCCGAGTCCACGAAAGAAACATCGCGGACCGTGACCTTCCTGCAATTGACAAACACGAAGGTATGCGGGCCGCGCATCCGTTCCTCGCCAGTGGGATCGAAGACTTTGTTGCCGTCGATTATGCCCTGTCCGGCAATCGCGATATCTTCCAGCCCGTCGCCGAGGATCAACGCCCTGTGCCACTTGCCCCATTTGGCTTCGGGCATGAACTCGGGAATTTCAGGTTTCTGGTACTGGTCGAGATCCGGTGTTCCTACGAGCGTGGCGCCCGCTTCGAGATAGAGCGTCACATGGCTCTTGAGATGCACCGTACCGGAAATATATCTACCGGGCGGCAGCAGGACCTGGCCGCCTCCGGCCGCGGAGCAGCCTTCGATAGCCTTTTGTATGGCGGGCGTATCGAGCGTCGCGCCGTCGCCCAGAGCGCCATATTCGCGGATGTTAAACACGCCGGAAGTGCCGGCAAGAGCCGCCTGGGCAGCAGCCATAAGGACAATTATTATCAATGCCGGCCGAATCGATCTTGATATATGACTGCCAGGCCAATGAATAAAGCTGCGTTGTTTCATCGGTTTATCTCCTTTCCGATAGCGATGAGTTGCCCGAGGTGCGGCGGATAAATCGTGCCGTTACCGGAGACGTTGACATCGATCGAGACTGTGCCGCCGAGCGCATTGACCTTCCGTATGTAATCGATCATATACTCGTCGCTGTTGGTTGGGCCGTCCTTGCCGGCCCAGCGGGTGCCGAGGAATGAAAGGATGTGCCACTGCAAGCCGCTCGGGGCCGGGTTGGTTTCCGGCGTTACCTGGAATTTGTTCTGCTCGCCCGCGGTATAGTCCTGCTGGTCGGTCAGAGCAGTATATGCTTTGTCAATCCGGGTCCCCGGGTTGAACGCAAGAATGCTTTCCGGATTGCCCGCCCGGCAGGCGGTGGCCCATGTGTTCCAGTTGTATGGTTTGGAAAGGTCGTCCCAGCCGGCCGTATTATATGAGCCGTCAAACCACCAGCCGGATATTTTTTTGCCGTAACGCAGCGACCACTCGGCGATGACCTCGGACCATTGCCTAGTGAACTCCTGCGGTGCGGGTTGCTGCTCGTGAACATCATGCAGGCCGGCCATGGCCTGTTTGTCAGTCTGCGGCGAGCGTGAGGGCAGATAAAACATCAGGCGAATTCCCCGGTCGGCCAGCGCTTCGGCGATTTCCATTGGCAGGTCTCTTCTCGAACATCGCTCACCGGTTTTGTATCCGGCGTATTTTTCGTAGGTTGCGTTGGGACTGCAATAGTAGCCGCTGTTTTGTCCAAGTGTCAAGATAAGATAGCCGGCCCCCGTCTGCTGGATCTGCTCGGTGAATTTCTCGACGTCAAAAGATTCGACTTGATCGTTCCACTTAGGGCCTCCACCCAAATAATGAACGAAGACACCGAACTTTGCTTCTTTGAACCATTTTTTTCCATTCTCGCGCGGCGGCAACTGTTGCTTCTGAGCCGGCGAACAGCCTGCCAGCAGGGCGATGCCGCAAAATATAGCAATCTCTTTCCTGAATCGCATCATAGTACACAAAGCTCCAAAATCTCATATCGGCTCGATGGATTTTTACGTTATGATGGTATGTTTACACATTCGTTCCAGTCAGTCAACCTTCTTGCAGTTTCGTGCGACTTCTACCCCATATGTGTATTTTGTCGAGTTCGGTCCATAAATGCGCATCGAGGGCTGAATCCCGGCTACTCGACTTCGATAATTGCTTCAGTCCATCGGGGCAGATTCCATTGCTCCTGCTGCACATCCGCGGTGATAACGTATGTTCCCGGATCAACAGATGTATCAATAACGAGATTGAAATCCACCTGTTTTTCAGTTCTCGGAAGGATAGTGACAGAAGCAGTAGGGGGCATAGCATCAAATCCGGCAGGAAGATTAAGTGCAAAAGTATATGTGCGGGAATTGCTGGAATGATTGAATGTCTTTAAGCTGACTTGAACTTTCCGGCCGGGCCTGACTTTGCTGCCATAAGGGCCGAAGCGAACCCACCGTTCGTCTATGCCGTAGTTCGGCTCGTCCCAGGGCAGCAGTTCGGCAAGAAGTGCTTTGCGTCTGGTTAAAGTTGCTGTCATGTGGTCGAGTCCCCGGGCGCTGAAGCTGAAAGGCTCGACGACATGCTGGTTGATTAGCAACGTTCCGGCGGGGATTTTTCTAAGAAGGTTGAGGCAATAGAAATAGCCCATCGATTCTTGCATGAGGTTGCGATTCTGCAGGCAGTAGTCGTCGATTCCCGACGGTGTGAAGGAGTCGCCGATGAAGAAGATTTTTTCGGCGTTATCCTTCTCGGCGAGCAGCGCATCGTGGTAAATCGTCTGGCCGGGGAAGTCGTAAAACGTGAATGTGAATTCTTTCCATCGCATTTTGTGAGCTTCGGGCATGACCTTAATGTTGGCGATAGGATTGGGAGTCAGGCACGGCAGGCGATAGTCACCGGGGTGTTCGAGGATATCGACCAGCGGGCCGGTTGCATAGACGGGGCAGTTGAACTCGGCCAGGCAGGCGGCTACGTTGTCTGTATGGTCATCGTGATAATGCGTGATAAACAGGCCTTCGAGGCCGGTCAGTTTGCCTGCTTCTCTTAGCTTGATGACTTCGTCGACAATCCGGCGGCCGCCGCAGTCGAGGAAGAATCCGCGGCGGTCTTTTGAAATAATAAGACGGGAATTGCCGATGGGAATTATCCATTCGGGAGGCTTGTCTTTAATAACTTCGGCCCAGGGCATCCAGTTGACCTTCGGATTGTCACCGAGGACACGCCGGGCGAGGATGTCGTAGTTGTCTCTGAAATACCATTTGCCTGCGCTGATGGACAGGTAGTGTTCATAGACTGCCTGAAGTCGCTCTATTAGAAGGTTGATTGCTTCGCCGGGATTGCGTATGACCGGTCCGCGGGCCGGGACGAGGATATCGGGCTTCCTGGCGGCGACTTTTCGCAGGCTGTCGATAAGTGTACTCATGCGGCCGGCCCAGCCGTGGTAGCCGCTGATCTTTGCTTCTGCGACTGCATCCTGGAGGGAGTAAAGGTCGAAGAGTTTTCCGTTGCCGTAGATGATGTCGCCGACGAAGGCGTATTTTATGCCGTCAATTTCGATCAAGTATGAGAGGGCCTGGCGAGTGTAGCCGGGCGTATCAATTACCTCGATGGGTATTGATTTCCATGAGAAATTTTCGCCGGCCTTGACGGTTCGGCCGATTTTCATGGATTTGGTCAGGATTTTGGTTCCCTGCTGGGCATAGTCATGGAACCGGCGGGTTGTGAACTCATTCCAGAATTTCTCGACATTGGTGAAATTGCCAACGTCTCCGTCGGGCACGACAGCCGTAGCACCGTTTTCAACGAGTTTTCGTCCGGCCCATACGACATCACGCCGGCTGTGAGTGAACAGGACCAACTCGGCATTTTCGATTTTGCCGGTCGGATCGCCGTAGACGATTAAGCGGGCATTATCTTTTTCGATGCTCACGCCGTTGACCGGTCCGGGGATGAATGACACGTGGTCGCTAAGCTGGATGGCCGGTTCTCCTCTGGATTCGACGGCCAGAAACAGGATGGATAAAACAGTAATGATCGTAGCGATTAAGTTTCGCATGAGCTTCTCCACATTTGTCTTGATTTTCGTTTAATCGGTTAAGCTGACATCCCGTTTAGTGACGTTACCGGGCGTCTTGAACGAATAGAATATCAAGTCTGCAACAAATATTCAAACAGTTATTAGCGGCCTTGTACGTTTCGTCTTAACCAGCCTCCCTTCCCAGGAACTAAAAGGACAACTTCGACCTGGCGTTTGGTTTCCGTAGACCGGGACGGTCTTCGGAGCCTGGGCCGGCAGCAAAGTCTGTTTGCGGTTGCGGACGGGAGATTATCCAGTGACATAGGTTCTGTGATGTATGTGCCGCGAAGGTATCAAAAATCCAATAAAAATTCAGTTATTTTACCAGAGCCGAATCAATTAGAAAAGGGGCCTATACCGAATTGACCAGCATAGGCCCCTGATTGATACAAATTCTAAAGTTATTCTAACAAATGCCGCAAATGCTCCTAAGGAGCAGTGCTCGGTCGATTCAGCCGGATGTCATCGAAGTACATCTTGCCCGAACCACCTGGTGCGGTCATATTGCCCTTTGTTCCCAGGCCAATCGCGATCTTATCGACGTCGCCCAGATTGATACCCTGATCGGCAAAGACCTGAAGCGGAATGACCCATTCGGTCCAAGTGTCGACCGTTGCCGCGGCCGGATCGTCGTGGACCACCACCGCAGGCGTTCCGGCGCTGTTGGATACGGCCACATACAGCGGCTCAACAGCATTAGCCGAATCACCATAGAACCACAGCGACAATTCAGCCACACCTTCTTCGGTCCAGTCACGCTGGGCGGTTAACGTCAGATCTACTTCCGAATTCTTCGAGTAGCCCTGCTTGTTGTTGTCGTATGCAACCGGCATAGACTTGCCGCCGCCGTGAACGATAGTTTCCTCGGTATAAGAGGCGGTGGTTTCATCGCCTACCGCGGCGCCTGTGCCATTGCCGGCAAAGTAATCAGCGGTGCCCGGTGTGCCATAACCAAGCCCATCGTGCCAGGAGTACCATATCTGGTTCTCGCCGGCATCGTAGTCTTCGAAATCGTCTATGGAAAAGAAATCACCCGTCGTAAAGCTCCAGACGTTGCCGGCCCATGGACTATCTGGATTGACGCTGTTGACCTCTTCGATGCGCCAGTAGTACACCGTATTCAATGTAAGCTTACCGGGATCGTAGATCTCCTGGCCGAGGGCTATTGGCCCCTTGTACTCGGGTGAGGCTGTTGTGGCATTGGCCACGGTGTCCGCATCCGTGCCAAAGTACACCTCGTGCGAAGCTGCAACGGCCCCAGCATCCCAGCTAAGAATCACTGACGGTTTTACGTCCACGGCACCATTTGCCGGATTCGGTCCGCTGGCGGCGCCCAGAGTAGTAAAGCTCCAGACTTCGCCTTTATGCGTCTCGGAGCCATCGAACTCATCGACTCGCCAGTAGTAAGTCTTTGCCAGTTTAAGAAGGCCGGGAGTGTAATTAGGAGGACCATTAGGAGTACCCGCGGCAGCGTTGCTGACCTCATCAAAATCTTCCCCGAAGACTATATAGTGTAATTTAGCACCGAAACCGGGCGTCCAGCGAAGCACTGCATTCAAGTCGACTGAGTCGGCGCCTTCATCTGGTTCAGGGTAATAGGCCGTCTTGGGCGGAACCATAAAGCTCCAGACTTTGCCTGTGTATTTAGTCACATCGTCGGCTTCGACCTCATCGATTCGCCAATAGTAAGTCGTGCCATTAACAAGACCGTCCGGATAGGGGAAACCGGGAAAGCCTGCGACGAAGTAGATCGTGGTCAGGTTCCCGCGGAAGGCATTACTGGTCCCATCGTTCAGATCATCAAAATTGTCGCTAAGGTACACATCGTGCGATACTGCAGTGGATCCCGCAGTCCAGCCCAGACTTACCCATGTATCTGCATGTAAAGTACTGTCTTCCGGCTCGGGATTGGTAGCTATCAGGGGAAAAGTAGTAGTAGCATGAGCAACGATTTCAGCATCTGTCAGAGCCCGGTCGAAAACGACCGCTTCATCCAGAACGCCCTGCAGGTGGTCGGCAGGGCCGGCGCCACGGCCGGCAATTCGAAGGCGTGGAAGGTCAATCATGTCCGCACTGGTTCCCACAAGCCTTCCGTCAAAAAACAATTGCGTGCCGCTGCCGTCGTTGCGCCAGACCAGATGCATCCATACATCCTGTTGAATCACAAGATCATTCAGGGTTAATCCTGTGGCTGGTGTGAACTGGTAGTCGGCAACCCCATATAGCGTAAAGCCGGCCTCGCCCAAGGCCGACCAGCCAGCGAGACGAATAGACGTCGTATCGTTGTCGTGCAGGGCCTGTGAGTCATTAGCGGCCGGTGCTTTTGTTGTTTTGACGATATATTCGACCGTCCACGGGCCGGACAAAGCCGTTGCACCGGTGAAATTTACACGATTGGCGCCGACCCTCTCAAATTCCACAGCCGTTCCCGGCTCGAAGAGTCCCTCCTGGCCTAATAAAACACTATCGTATGCTCCGTTCAGGCCCCCACTGCCGGAGTCGAGACACTCAGTTCCGGTCTCATCAAACTTATACCAGTTAAGCGGGTTGGCATCGTTTATCGCGGCCTCCCAACCTGCAAGGTCGGCTTGAACCACACTACAGGCAGCCGACACTAAAATAAGAGAAACCAATAATACTAATTTCCTGCACATGATAATCCTCCTGTAAAAAAGTTAAGATTAAACGGTTGATAACAATCTTTGCCATCGCTACATTTTTCAATGCTGACCAAGGACATTTTTTCGATTTGCTGCTACCTCCTTCCTTTTAGGAACTAAGCATATAAAACGATAAGTTAATAATCTTATCTCCGAAGTGCATGACTTCGGTAGTTTTGTACCTCCATTTCTTGAACGATCTTTGATCTGGGATTTCCCATATACACTTCAAAGAAGCACTCCTGCAAGCTTCAAGTCTTATAATAACATAATTCCAGCTCGATTTCAAGAATTTTCGGTAGATTTAGAACTCCATAGAAGTCGATTTTAAGCGAGATCTTAATAAATATTGGTTTGCATACGCTGAGAAAGAACACAGGTCAGAATCTTGCAGATGCCGGCCGCTCATCGTGGTCCAGAAAATACTTGGACACATCGATGCCGAGTATCGTCGTTGTGGGACGGCCAATATATTTATGATAAGTGCACCGCTGTAAGGTAAGCGATATGTGCGGGTACGAAAACAACGAATCCGCAAGGACTTTGCGGCGGTTATTTTGGAGGTATGTGACGTATTGTATCCGACGGCTGAAAAAATTGTGTTTGTGATGGATAACCTTAATACGCATAATGCGGCCTCACTCTATGAGGCGTTCGAGCCCTCCCAAGCTCGACGTCTAGCCGAGAAGCTGGAAATTCACTATACGCCGAAGCATGGCAGTTGGTTAGACATGGCCGAAATTGAGTTGAGTATTCTCAGTCGACAGTGTATGAACGATTACTTTGAATGCCGTAAACAACTTAAGGAACGAATCGTCCCTTGGGAACGTTCAAGAAACGACCGGCAGGTGGGTATCAACTGGAGATTCACTACTGCCGATGCCCGAATAAAATTGAAACGACTGTACCCGACATTATAGATGGGACTGAGTACTAGACGATCACTTACACCTATCAACAAAAGTGATTGTTGTATAAATCATTGTTATTTGGTACAAATGAATCATGCTGAACAGAACGCGAAGTAGAGAACGAGATGTGATCCTGGACTCGATAACCGAGGGTGTTTTCACTGTCGATTCGGATTGGTGCATCACCTCATTTAATCGGGCAGCCGAGGAAATTACGGGAATTCCTCGCAAAAAGGCCCTCGGCCAGAAGTGCAGCGATATATTACGTGCGGATGTCTGCGAGACGGACTGCGCCCTGCGCCAGACAATGAGAACCGGTAAACCCGTAATAAACAGAGCGGTCCACATTGTCGATGCAAAAGGAGAACGACATGCAATTGCCATATCTACGGCCCTGCTAAAAGATGAAAATGGTAAGGTTATTGGAGGCGTGGAAACATTCCGTGATATGAGTCTGGTCGAAGAGCTTCGAAAGAAAATTGAAGGCCGATACTGTTGCGAGGATATAATCAGCCAAAATCACAGGATGCAAAACCTCTTTGGTATCCTTCCCAATATTGCGGAAAGTGATTGCACCGTTTTGATTGAGGGCGAGAGCGGCACCGGCAAGGAACTCTTCGCGCGAGCGATTCATAATTTGAGCTTCCGCAAAGATAAATCCTTTGTTGCCGTGAGTTGTGGTGCTCTGCCGGATACTTTATTGGAATCAGAGTTATTCGGCTATAAGGCTGGTGCTTTTACGGATGCTAAGAAAGACAAGCCCGGGCGTTTTGCGATGGCTGAAGGTGGCACGCTTTTTTTGGATGAGATTAGTGACGTATCTGCAGCAGTACAAGTGCGACTACTTCGTGTTTTGCAGGAACGCACTTATGAGCCGTTGGGCGCTGTCTCTTCCGTTAATGCCAATGTCCGTGTTATCACAGCAGCCAATCAGAAGCTTAGTGAACTCGTCGAACAGGGCAAGTTCAGGGAAGATTTATATTATCGAATCAACGTCATGAGATTGGAATTACCACCGTTGCGAAAGCGTAAAGACGATGTCCCGCTTTTGGTAAACCACTTCACCAACCGCTTCAGACGACTACGCAATAAAAACATCAGTTGTGTTACAGATGAAGTGTTGGCGAGCCTTTTGGCGTACGACTATCCGGGCAACGTTAGGGAGCTTGAGAACATAATTGAGCATTGTTTTGTGCTATGCCAGGGTGAGGTAATTGAAAAGAAACATTTGCCGGCATCAGTTTGTCCAAGTTCAAGCATAGACAAAATAAAGACGAGTGAGATAACAACGCTTAAACAGATGGAGCAGCTTCTTATTACCGAGGCGTTGCGGCGAAACAAAGGTAATCAGACAGCTACAGCCAAAGAATTGGGTATCAACAAAAGCACTCTTTTTCGCAAACTCAAAGCGTATGACATCAAATCCCAAGCAACTACTCAGGTAAGCATCAAATTGATCAGTTCATAGCCCCACACAAACGGAGCGTATACAGAGGTTGCATATTGCAATGATGAACAATGGCTGGTAGTTGCAATTTGCAATCCCGTGTTGTGTTCTTGGAAACTGTAATGACTTTGCTAAATTTCATAATTGTATGCAATACAATGTGTTAGCATTCTTTCTCCCTCACATTGACTTTCTTGGCACGCTTCTTGCACCTCCTACCTCTGAAAGGTTATTGCAATGAAAATAGCGATACCAATATGGAATGGTCGTGTTTCGAGCGCATTTGACTTTGCTCACAAGCTTTTGCTTGTGGATATTGAATACGGTCGTGAAGCGGGGCGTGTAGAGATTTCGCTGTTCCCCGAGTCTGATCCTGAAAAGGCGAACAGATTAAAGACCGTAGGCGTTGAAGTGCTTATTTGTGGAGCAATTTCGCGTTCTTTGGCCTCACAAGTTCAAGCATGTGGAGTCAAGGTCTTGCCTTATGTTGTTGGTCAAGTGGACGAGATATTGAAGGCATATTTGACAGGTGAACTCATACAACCGCAGTTCGCTCTGCCCGGCTGCTGGCCAGGTGCGCGGAAAGGTTTTCGTCGAAGACGTCGATCACCTCGCACCCGCCAGTAGCACGTAAGAAGTTTTTAGAACCCGCATGCGTAGTACGAAATCGGATTCCTGCACCCGACGGGGACGGAGTCTAAGGCGAATGAGTAAAGGAGAAACAAATGAAAGTAGCAGTGACATCACAAGGTGAAGAGCTTTCGAGTGAGATTGATCCAAGATTTGGACGAGCGAAGTGGCTTATCGTAGTGGATACAGAGACAGGAAAGTCTGAGTCACATGACAATACGGTGAATTTAAACGCTGCTCAAGGAGCGGGGATTCAGACTGGACAGAACATAGCCAATCTCGATGTTGATGCAGTAATAACCGGTAATGTGGGCCCAAATGCATTTAGGACGCTTAGTGCAGCCAAGGTAAAGGTATTTCTTGCTGAGAAACAAACAGTCCAGCAGACAATAGATTCGTTCAAAGCAGGCAAATTGAAAGAGGTAGAGCGGGCCAATGTTGAAGGCCACTGGATTTAGGATATGCGTTTTCCAGACAGGTACGTAGAGCTATGCAGATTTACTTAGATTGTATTCCTTGCTTCATTCGTCAGGCACTCGGTGCTGCTCGACTGTCAACTGAAGATAAGCAGGTTCACGAGCAGGTGGTTCGAGAGGTTCTTATTCTTGCGAAAGACTTAGATATGAGTCAGAGCCCGCCGGTCATGGGTCAGAAGATACATCGATTGATTCGTGAATTAGTAGGGACTGAAGATCCATATCGTGATGTTAAGAAGCAATTCAATAATGCAGCACTTAAGTTATATTCAAAAATGCGCGCATACATTATCGAGTCCAAAGACATGCTTGAGACAGCGATACGGATAGCAATAGCGGGCAATATCATCGATTTCGGAGTTAATAGCGAATTACAGGAAAGCGAACTTGAAAAAACGATTAGCGAATGTTTGGCATCTGAATTCTCCGATATGCAATTGAAACCATTTCAGCAGGCAATAAACGAGGCTGAAGAGATACTTTATATTGCTGATAATGCCGGCGAGATAATCTTTGACCGCCTGTTGATTGAGCGGTTACCCATAGAAAAGGTTACCGTAGTTGTCAAGGGATCACCCGTAATCAATGATGCCACAATGGAAGATGCGGTCCTTGCCGGTTTGCCACGAATTGTAGAGGTGATTGACAACGGTTCTGATGGGCCGGGGACGATTTTGGAAACCTGCTCGGAGGTTTTTGTCGATCGTTTCAAAGAAGCTGATCTGGTGATTGCCAAGGGACAGGGCAACTACGAGACCCTAAGTGATGTAGATAAGAATATATTCTTCGTATTAAAGGCTAAGTGTCCTGTTATCGCACAGGACCTTGGATGTGAAGTTGGTGAAATGGTTTTCAGAAAGAGCAAAACATTTAGAAATGCTGTGGATTTGGTTAAGGAGGCCGAATAAATGCCAGGTTTTGATGGTACGGGGCCGTTAGGTCAAGGCCCGATGACAGGACGAGGTCAAGGATTCTGTGCCTTAACAGTCTCCGAAGAAAATCCGGGCGAAGTGAAAGGTTTTGCTGGATTGCAGAGTGTGCCCGTTAGTCATAAAGTTGGGAATCTTGAAAATGTTGGAAAGGAGGTGATCAATATGTCATTTGGGAATGGAACAGGCCCGGCAGGATTGGGACCAATGACAGGAAGAGCCGCCGGTTTCTGTGCGGGTTTCCCCGTACCGGGTTATATGAATCCTGTTATGAGTAGAGCTGGCTTCTACGGTTTCGGCGTGCCGACAATAAGGCCCTATGGTACAGGTTTGTACGGTTATGGCGGCCGAGTTACTCCATGGTTTCGCAGGGGCTTTGGTTTCGGCCGCGGTTTCGGCCGGGGCCGAGGCCGAGGTCGCGGCAGAGCTGGATTTGGTTGTTGGTGGTAGATATAAATGAGCAGTTAATTGCAGAAAGGATGGATATTATGCCCAGAGGAGATGGTACAGGCCCTACTGGCTCAGGACGAGGCGGAGGCCGTGGCATGGGGCGAGGACAAGGGCAAGGCCAGGGTAAGATGGGTGGGCCGTTCGCCGCAGGACCGGGCGGAAATTGTATATGCCCGAACTGCGCAGCAGTAGTCCCTCATGTTGTCGGGCAGCCTTGCAATGCAAGAAGTTGTCCAAAATGTGGTACGAAAATGACAAGAGCTTAATTTTATTTCGAAAGGAGATTTATCATGCCAGGTGGAGATGGAACAGGTCCTGGAGGTATGGGACCAATGACAGGTAGAGCCGCGGGTTTTTGTGCTGGTTATCCAGCGCAGGGTTATGCAAATCCTGTAGGTGGACGTGGTATGGGTATGGGTATGGGCTGGGGCCGAGGCCGAGGCGGCGGTTTTGGTCGAGGTCGAGGTTTTGGTTGGGGCGGAGCCGGATATGGCTTTCCTGCTTATGGTAGTGCTGTGAATCTATACGCTTATGGTGGTGCGCCGTTTACCCCAACAGTTGCGCCTCAGCAAGAGCTGGATAGTCTCAAAGGTCAAGCAGAATATCTTGAAGATAGCCTTGACGGAATCAAAAAGCGCATAGAAGAACTCGAGAGCCAGAAAAGCAGTAAAGAGTGAGAAATAGGATAATCCTGTTCAGAAAAGTTTTTCACACCAAGCCGAGCAGAAAAAGCTGCGTTTGCTGCGATGATAACAGCCTATAGATTTGGCTCTGTTAGGGAGTTTGTAAACAATTTGATCTTATGGAGGTAAGGCTATGCCGGAATTTGGAAATCCATTTAGTGGACTTGCAAAGGAATGTAAATTGACGGATGCTGAGTTAATCAGGTCGATTCGCTTTATGGTATCAGCTGAATATGAAGCAGTTCAATTGTACATGCAACTTGCAGAGTCTACCGATAATCAGTTGGCTGCAGATGTGCTTCGAGACATAGCTGACGAAGAACGTGTCCATGCGGGAGAATTCCTGCGGTTGTTGCATGAGCTGGCTCCAGATGAGAAGAAGCTATATGATGAAGAGGCCGAAGAAGTGCAAGAGATGATAGATAAATTTGAAAACGACAAGTAGTCTTGAACTTTTTGTTTAAAGACCACCTGCAGAGCCAATGGTTTGAAGCTGAGCTTTTTGATTAAAGGAGACTACCTCCGGCGCCATGAGTGGCTGGATTGTTTTGTAAAAAATTTAGAAGGAGGTAAAACGATGCCAATATTTGAGTACAAATGTAACAAGTGTGGGCATAAAATGGAATTTCTGGAAAAAAGCGGCGGCAAAAATAAGCACATCTGCGAAAAATGTGGAAGCTTGGATACGCAAAAATTATTTTCAGGATTCGCTGTTGGACAAAGTAGCAAGGAAAGTAATTCATGCCCCATTGGAACGTGTCCGACTGGAACATGTGGATTCTGATAGAAGGGATTATTTATGAAAATTGCAGTAACGTCAACAGGTCCTACTTTTGATGACAATGTGGAGGCTCGATTCGGTCGGTGTCCCTATTTTTTGATTATTGATACTGACACAACACAATTAGAGGCTATTGAAAATCCCAATATGGCCCTTGGCGGTGGTGCGGGAATTCAGTCCGCTCAGCTAATGTCGGAAAAAGGAGTAATAGCGGTACTGACCGGCAACTGCGGCCCTAACGCATTTAACGTCTTTGGTCAGGCGGACATACAGGTTATCGTTGGTGTCAATGGACCTGTCCGCAATGCTGTTGAGCAATTCAAAACGGGGGCTTTCTCTTCTGCTTCGCAGCCCAATGTAGCCAGTCACTTTGGTATGAACAATTCGCCGGCAGACGCGACGCCAACCGGTCAGCCGATGACTGGTCCACTCGGTCAAGGTGGCGGAATGGGCTTAGGCATGGGCGGCGGACGGGGAATGGGCCGAGGTATGGGGGGCGGTGGTGGAATGGGGCGAGGCATGGGCAGAGGCATGGATCGTGGACTTGGTACGGGGATGGGAACTGGTTTTGGAATGAGCAACTGGCCAACAGTAGAACAGCCTGCTTCTCCATCAGAGTCAGAGCCTGATCCAGAACAAGCAAAGGCTTTTCTACAGGGCCAAGTACGAATCTTAGAACAGCAAAAGCGTCAGATAGAGCAAAGAATAAGTGAACTGGAGACAGGTCACAGGGCAATCGCTGTTGTTGATTCTGAAAAGTGTACAGGTTGCGGTATCTGTCTCGATGTATGTCCGGCAGGTGCTATTGAGGTTAAGGAAAAAGCCGTTATTAACGACGAGATTTGTACTGGCTGCGCTGCCTGTATTGCCGAATGTCCCAACAAGGCAATCACAATTGCCCAGAAGGAATTTAGTAAATAGACTGCCACAAGTTAGAACTTCAGGAAAGTTGATATATCACTCTCTGCTTATTGCCATGTTCCTGCTGAGAAAGCAAATGATTTAAAGGCAAGAGTCGTGTTCACCGATGATGATAACAGGCCAAAGGAATAGCTAAATGGAAAAAGGAATAGTCCCGCAATGCGCAAGATGCAGGAATAAAGAGTGCCGTGACGGCAAGGATTGCTTTTCACAAACTCCGAGGCACAGGCCCTTGTATTATAATGATGTAGCGAAATTGCACCATGCCGCATCTGCAGTTGAGGCACAGTATTATGGCAAAGAAACAAGATTGGGTGAAATAGTCCTGTTTGCTAAAGAGCTGGGGTATCAAAAAATTGGTTTGGCATTTTGCATCGGCTTGAGTGAAGAGGCACAAATCATTGAGAGTATTCTTTCAAATCACTTCGAGGTTGTATCGGTGTGCTGCAAAGTTTGTGGAATTGACAAGAAAGATTTTGGCTTGCAGCAAATTTCCCCACAGAACAATGAGGTCATGTGCAACCCGGCCGGACAGGCCCAGTTGCTCAATGAGGCGGAGACTCAGCTCAATGTGATATGCGGGCTTTGTGTTGGTCACGATGCAATCTTTGCCAAGCTTTCAGATGCACCTGTGACGACGCTTATTGCCAAGGATCGTGTATTGGCACACAATCCTGCGGCAGCGATCTACTGCCAATATATCCGAAAACACTTCGACAAAAGCACATAACGGAGATGCGTGATGGATCAAACATTTAGGGCCATGGAGATTACCGTTGGCTTCCATCTGGATGGTTACAGGATAGACAAAACAGCATCACCGATGAACCGGTATACAAAGTGGGACATCTTATCGGGTAACCATTGGTGCAATCCGAAAGCGGTTTGCTTTGATTCTCTACCGCAGAACGGTTGGATTGCAAAGGATAAATTTGATTGGGATTGGGTTAATACGATTGTGGAGCAAGTTTAACATGAAGATAGCAATTGCCAGTGGTAAAGGCGGAACAGGTAAGACAACGATAGCAACGAATCTGGCTTGCTCAATTGCTCGAATGGGGCAAACCGTGCAGTATCTTGATTGTGATGTTGAGGAACCGAACGGCCACATATTCTTGAAGCCGGATATAGAAGAAACTCAGAATGTGACGATGGGTGTACCGGAAGTTGACACCGAATTATGTGACGGATGCGGCAAGTGCGGCCAGCTTTGCCAATACAGTGCTATCATTTGTCTGAAAGATACCGCCATGACTTTTGAGCAGTTGTGTCATTCCTGCGGT
>Ga0114918_10001502_pt1 | contig 20860 bp, 18 predicted proteins | sample LantaG_FD_87015 | JGI IMG/M metagenome (GOLD analysis project Ga0114918, IMG submission 87015) | Deep subsurface microbial communities from Baltic Sea to uncover new lineages of life (NeLLi) - Landsort_02402 metaG | ecosystem: Environmental > Aquatic > Marine > Oceanic > Sediment | place... | reverse complement strand
CCTCTCTCTCGAATGCTCCTAATATTGCTGTAACAGGCTTGGTATTCGACACAGATGTCTCTGTGTGAGAGGTCGAAGCGCAGGAAACACATAGAAGAATAGCCGATATGCAAAGCACGGCAGCGGTTCTCTTGTGCTTCATTACACGTTCACTCCATTGTGTCTAACGATAAAATGCGAGCGAGAGGAGTCGAACCTCCACGTCCATAAGGACACAAGGACCTAAACCTTGCGCGTCTGCCAGTTCCGCCACGCTCGCGTTCTATTTGAATAGCTCGTCCGGACCCTTTTCGTCCGGGCTGCCTTCTTTTGAATTTTGATCTTCCTCCCTGGTTATTTTTTCAATCCGTTCTTCCGCTTTCTGCAGTATTGTTCGGCATTGCTTAATCAGGGCCATTCCTTTTTCGTACTGCTCAAGACTGTCCTGTAAAGGGATTTGGCCCTGTTCTATCTTGCCAACGATATTTGTAAGCTCCTTGATCGCCTCTTCGAAGCCCAATTTGTCGACATCGGTTTTTTGCTTTTTATGTGCCATAATATCAGCTTTTAATTTTACCTTTTAATTGTACCTTTTTACTTCTTCTTTACCTCGCTTTCAATCAAATTTTCGTTTGCGAGCTCGGTAATTAACAAGTCTCCAATGCTGACGTCCCCAGAGGTCTTTACCAGCAAGCCGGTCTGTTTGTTGGTGGTAATGCTGTATCCACGATGCAGAACTGACCTGGGATTCAAGGCGCTCAATCGATTTTCCTGTGCTGTAAGCTGCATCCGGCAGTTGTTAACGGCAGTGCGAATGCTCACATCAGCGAGGTTTTGCCAGTTGTTTAATTCGATTGTTTTGTATCCCAGGAGCCTGTGCGGCTCAATTCTGATAATCTGTTCATATGCGGCAGATAGTTCCCGATGGGCTTTGGTCAGAAGCGCTTTTATGAACTCTTCCAAATCTGCCGACAGATCATCCAGTTGCTGCCGGCTGTTTTGGATGAGCACGAGCGGATTTCTAAATACAGCGTTTGCCAGGATGACCTCCAATTGATGCTCGGCAATTTTGAGCCTTGCCCGGGTCTGATTTGCCAGTCTTTGCTCTGTTGAATTTAACTGTCCCAATATTTCCTGCATGTCCGGGACTGCCACGACGCCCGCTTTTGTCGGCGTAGATGCCCTTGCATCGGCAACGAAATCCGCGATTGTTGTATCAACTTCGTGGCCAACAGCACTGATAACGGGTATTGTCGAGTCGAAAATCGCCCTTGCCAAAACCTCCTCGTTAAAGGCCCACAGATCCTCCATCGCTCCGCCGCCTCTGCAGACAATCAAAACGTCCAGTTCGAGTTTTTGGTTGCGCCTGTTTATGTCCCGCAATGCGGCGGCGATTTTTGCCGCCGAGCCTTCGCCCTGTACCGGCACGGGATACAAAAACAGCTTTGCGCAGGGCCACCGGCTGTGAATGCTGTCGGTTATATCGTGCAGAGCCGCCCCCGATTCGCTGGTTAATATACCAATTCGCATCGGGTAAAGGGGCAGAGCTTTCTTGTGTGCCTCGTCGAACAGTCCCTCTTGTAAGAGCTTTGCGACCATTTGCTCAAAGGCCAGTTGGAGGGCGCCGATGCCGGCCGGATCGAGCTTATCGACATAAAGTTGATACTTGCCGCCAGGGGCGTAAACGTCGATATGGCCTGTGCTTAGAATCTCCATTCCATCTTCGGGCGAGAACTTGACATTCTTAAACTTGCTCGCCCACATCACGCATGGCAGCACGGCACCTTCGTCTTTCAGCGAGAAATAACAATGCCCGCTGGTATGATGTTTCCAGTCGCTTATTTCGCCTCTGACTATCAGCCGAGGAGGCAGTTTCTCCTCGATAGCTATCTTAATCAGCGAATTGATCTGGCTGACCGTATATATTTTATTTGTCTTTGGCATTTATTACGTAAAACCGACAACGGGCTTATTATAGTTTCATTGCTACTGTCGATTATAAGCTCAGAGGTTTCTCTTATCAATTTCCAATTCGCTGTAAAATCGCCATAGGGCGTCCGTTATTATTGTAATCCGACATGTAAGACCCTTAACCGCATGGTTTTGCATCGCAAGGCATATTGAGGGGATATTCGCAGATTTCGGCTTATTTGTTTCTTAAAATGTTATCGGAATATGTATATATGTCTTGATAATTTTCACTAAATTAGAGAGTGCTGAAAAATTGGAGTCAGGAATATAATATTTGGGAAACACGTCTTTTTTGCAGCAGTCAATAAGCCCATAAGTGCTTATCAGGCAAGAGAATACTGTCGTGTAAATGTTGCTGATATTGATGAGTTATTGTCTTGGTGTTAAGCTGGGCGGCTATTTCGCAGAAGCTTATAACTATTTAGGCGATGGAGACTTGACAAAACGCCGATTAGCAACCTAAAATGAATATGTTTTAGTTGGTACCTTCACGGAGGAGGTACTCTCATGTTTACTGCACAGATGGTTATTCTGCTGCGGTTCAAGGAAGGATTGTTGATTTCAGCTACTACTTTGGAGCTATATCTTTTGATGTATCCGATTAGACATATGCGTTTTGCTAAAGAGGCAGGAGTATTCTATTCAATACCTTTCAGGACGGGCAAAATGCCGGTATTTTGTGTTTGGATTTTGGCTGTTTTGCTTTTGGTATGCTCCGGTGCCACATATCGTGTTCTGGCATCTCGTTTGAAACTTATTGTTGATACTCCTGTTGAATTGCCTGTGCCGCTGAGTGCTTTCCCCAAACAGATAGGTCTTTGGGCCGGTAAAGACGTGCCAATTCCGCCGAATATTCAACGTGCAGCAGGAAATGACGCCTTTCTAAACCGTTTATTTATTAATAAATTGGGTAATCAGTGGGCCAATGTTTACATTGCTTATACTGCTCACCCTCGAACAATGCTGGGTCACCGACCTCAGATTTGTTATGTTGCCGGCGGGTGGGTGCATGAAGTCACCGAGTTGACAAAAGTGACTTCCAGTACCGGTAGAGAAATCCCTTGTTTACTACATCGCTTCCGCAGGCCATCTCCGGAAACAGAAGAGACTGTGGTTTTGAATTTCTACATTGTTAATGGCCAGCTTACATCAGACGAAAGAGTCTTTTCCGGTGTGGGTTGGAGAACCCCAAATATTGGCGGGAATCCGGCTCGCTACGTGACACAGGTCCAGATAAGCTCTGTTTTTGAGAATTCGGTCCGATCAGCAGCGAGGGATATTACTGAGCGGGTACTAGATTATTTCCCTGACGAAAATGGGAAAGTCAGAGCAATTGAGTATGTTGGAACTTCGAGCGATGTGAATAAATAGATTGAGATATTGCCGGTTAGAATCGGTTTTGATAAGAGCTACATAAGAGCATGTATTAAATAGGGTTATGTTGATCTGTCGATGCGCCCCACGGGGACGAAGTGCGTCCGGAATCAAATAATACCGGCTTTTTAATAATACGAATCAGAGCTTCAGAAGTTCCATCGGCAAAACGTCATTGTGTTCCAATAACTTCTGTCGCGCAGTCTACAATTAAAATTTCAACGCTGTTTTGTGATTTAGAATAAATCGGCTTTTCAGAGCGTGAATGGATACCTCAGCTAAGATAAGTTCGATATCAGTGCTGATACCTGACGGTGAGACATGGGAAGCAGTTAAGGTACTACGTTGTTTGAGCCATGTGTCGGGAATCACAACTCATGTTCTCGCAAAGGTCAGATTTCCGCTGGCTCGATTCAGTCGTTACTGCTCAAGCTACCACTGTCATAAAAGCGAAAACGATGATGATTGGATTCGAGTGATAAGAAGTATAGTTCGGAGTCTGCGGATTGATGTTGTATTGCCTGTGACTGAGAAGGGTGTAGAGTTTGTGGCACGAAACCGAAAAGCTGTCTCAGAGTTTGTCGCTATTCCACCAATTGCAGATTCCGATCTTATTTCGATATCTAAGGACAAATGGTCATTTCAGTGTTTTGCCGCAGAAAATGGTTTTCCGGTGCCTGCGTCGGTTTTAATTGGAAAAGCGGGAGAGACATCTATCGCTTTGTTGGATCCTGATTCCGTCGAGTATCCTGCGCTACTTAAACCAACCTTGCTCGATGGTGGTTTCGGCATTGTAAAAGTAAAGGAGCCTTCTGATTTAGCTGATATGTGGAACAACGAGCGCATAATCAAAGGTTTCCAATATATGCTGCAAAGCTATATACCTGGAGTAGTGTTTTGTCTGGGGCTCTATAGTCAGGGTGGACAGATTATATCTTACACTTTGTGGAAGACTCTCCTGACGAGTACCAAGCGGCTTTATTTTTCAGCGAGAGCCATGGAATACGTGAATAATGAGGAAGTCATCGAACTAACTAAGCGGCTTATATCAGCCATGAAATGGGACGGTATTGCAAATATTGACTTTCTTGTTGGCTCTAATGACGGATCGGTTAAAATCCTTGATTTCAATCCTCGATTTGGTCAGTCTTTACTCGGCTCTTTGGTAGCCGGTGTCAATTTTCCGCTTTTAAGTTGTTTAGGAGCGATGGGTATGGAATACCCAAGTATGCAACAGCAGGATGCCATAAGATATGTCCATCCAGCCATGCAGGGCAAGTTGATAATGTCTCGGTTCATGGGAAGACGGCCACCTATGAAGGTTCGATGGAAGCATGGCAGCTTACAATTCGCTGTGCGAGATCCGCTTCCGGAATTGGTTGATACTTTTCGGAGAATCGTGAAGCGATTCCAGAGTCGTAATTATGTCAATCGTTGATTCAGCGCGTAGAAAAAAACAGAAGACAAGCTTAGCGCAGACGTTAGTCTGAATCCTATCAGCCGGTATGATAATAGGAACATTATTACTCGGTTGTTTCCACTCAGGACCCGTGAATTGAGGTAAGTAGAACCGGCCCTATAGACTTAAGATCGGAAAAGAAGCATAAGTGAATTTTAATTTTATCAAATTGGATAACTTACCAAGGCTGTCGTGGGCTGCTCAGGTGAACAAGAACGCTGAGACTATTGATGTCTATTGTGGGCCTTGGATTGAGACAGATGGACATTGCTTTGTGGAAGGAGCCTGGAATTCGCCCTTCGAGGATAAAGATTTCGAGAAAGCTACTGTATTTATGGGATCCGGGGGCAAAGCGCTAAGTCAAAAGTCTGTTTTTTCGGCAGCAACACATATTTTAGAACGGCTGTTTGCCATACGTCAGGACGACTCTATTTGTATTTCCAACTCTTTATCTTTTGCATTATCACTCTCAAAGAGCGAGTTAAATCCCGGATACATAGCTTACCAGGCAGATTACGATTCAATAACACATGGTTTTAGTAAAGCTGTAAAATCATTTCCATTAAAAGGTGGGCGGAAAATAACAACTTATTGCCACTGCAATATCGAAGTTGACAATGAACTAAACATAATAATAATTCCGAAACAGCCCGTGCGTGACTTCTCGGATTTTACCGATTACACAACTTTTCTCAGTTCTACCCTCCGCGAAATAGCTCAGAATTCTCTGTCGAAGCATCGCTCCAGACAGTACTCATTGCTTGCGACTGCTTCAAGCGGGTATGATTCTTCATGTGTCGCCGCCATAGCTCGAGAGGCCGGTTGTTCGGAAGTGCTTACCATCAGAAACGCCAGAGGTCCAAAGGTCCAGTACTTCGGGAAGTATCGCTATGACAGATATTATCGTGAAGACAGTGGTGAAGCAATTGCCATGAAGCTCGGCTATAAAAATATTTTTGTACGAGATAGTCGGGATTATTTAGAAGAAGAAACAAACATGTTAGAAGCTGAAAGTAGTGCATCTGGAAACTTGTGCTATGATCCGACAGTTATATTTGAAGATGACATTCGGCAACGAGTTGTTTTAACGGGACACCATGGTGACGTAGTTTGGGCCCTGGAAAAGGGTAAGGTGAGTTCTGATTTAAAGTGGGGGGGGCTAAGTGGAGCTTCACTTTACGAGTCCCGTCTGCGTATAGGATTTATTCATGCTCCGGTGCCTTATATGGGTGCTTGTAGTATGCGTACCATAAATAAGGTTTCGTATTCCGGAGAAATGAGACCGTGGGTGCTCAACAGTGGTTATAATCGTCCTATCCCCAGAAGAGTCTTAGAGGAAAGAGGTGTACCTCGGGATGCATTTGGACAGAAAAAGAACGCCATCCAGGTGGTGTTTGTAGGCAGTAAGAACAATACTCTTAGTAAGATGACTTCTACGTCCGCTCAATCCTTTTTGCAATATTATAGGAAACATAAGAGACGCAGAAATATAATCAAGCAATTGTATTATGACTTCATGACATGCCTGTATTTGACTTCAATTATGCTGGATGTAATCCCAAGGAAACTCAGGATTCCAGTACGCTTCAAGATTTTCCACAAGCTCATGCACGAATATCTTTTTAAGTTTAGTCGAAGTCCAGGATCTGCAAGTTTTCTTTTTCCGTGGGGTGTGTCAGTGACGAAAACGCGCTACAGCATTGAATAATGAGTGTTTCTGTTCGATTGGAATTGTATATGGCAGTTCAAGCAACGGCGGCTCGTTCCAGTCGTTATTATTCAGGCTGCTTTCAGACTATGAGCTACTTGTTTGGTTTGTTTCGTAATTTTATAAGGATGTATTTACTCTAAAATCAGAGAGAAAGCGTGACACAAGAATTAAGCTACATCTTATCATCCGGGGCAATACGCAAGATAATCTCGGATAAAGTTGGCCAACTAAGAGGTACGGATATTAAGGCCAAGAGTGCCCGTGCCTTGGTGGCTTTAAGTGTCGGAACGGTTGCCGGGCGGAGTATGAGATTTATACGGAGCATGATTCTTGCTCGCATTCTGGCGCCGAATCAAATCGGAATAATGGCCATTGTTATGGGCTTTTCAATGGCTTTTGAAGCTCTCACCGAGGTGGGTGTAAAGCAATCGATAATCCAGAACAAGGGAGGTGCAAATACTCGTTATTTAAATGTTGCCTGGTGGATGCAGGTCACTCGCGCGTTGTGTCTTTTCGGGATCGCGTTTGTTTCGGCGCCATGGATCAGTTCGTTCTATGATAATCCTGAATTGTTACAATTGCTGCGGGTTGCTTTTATCGCTATAGCGTTAAGGGGTTTTGTCAGCCCTCGTGCTGCCGTTCTTGAAAAAGAATATAAATTTGGCAGGGCGGTATTCCTTAGTCAGGGCAGCGCCATTGTAGGCGCGATTATATCAATCGGCCTGGCTTTCGTAATGCGGAATGTTTGGGCGCTGGTTATCGGTTTTGTTATAGAGATGGCAATATTATGCATTGTTTCTTTCATATTGGTGCCATTCATGCCAAGATTTGAAATTGATAGAAGCAGTCTGGTTGAGTTGATGAAATATGCTCGCAGAATGTTCGGTTTGCCAATATTGACGGCGGTTAGTTTTTACGCACCGATCCTGATACTTGGCAAGGTAATATCTGAGGATCAGTTAGGCTTATATAGTTATGCTGTTCTGCTTGGGTACATTCCGATTGACTTGTATATAAGAACAATCGCCCCTGTTGTGCTTCCCGCCTTTTCTGAAAAGCAGGATGACAATAATGCTCTCTGTCGGGGTGTTCTGCGTACTACTCAGTGGACCGCTTTTTGTGTTATACCATTAGCTGCTTTCATGGCTTGTTGTGCGAGTGAACTGCTGTTATTAGCCTATGGCGCCAAATATGTCGCTATGGCTATTCCGTTTGCTGTTTTGTGCCTGCAAATTGTGGTTCGAAATCAAGCTGTGAGCTTAGCAGGGATTTACCTGGCTATTGGCAAACCTCATTTACAGCGTCGTTTTGCGGTAATTCGTGCCTTGCTTATTATTGGGCTTATGTACCCGGCAGCCGTTCGTTTTGGGCCTTTGGGAGTTGCTGTTGTTAGCGTTCTGAGTAATACAGTTGTTTTGTTTATGCAGGTCTTAAAGGCCCGAAAAGTAATTGATCTGAATTTAATCCCGTACTTGCGATCCTATGTCCCCGGCCTATTGCTGGCATTGCCGATCATTATGACTGCCGGTTTACTTTGGGTCTTTAGGGTGGATTCTCCCCTATTTGTCCTCGCTATTAACGCTTTAGTATTCATTGCGACATTAACAGCAGGTGTTTTCATTTTGAATCGTGATAAATGACTATCTGCGATGAAGAAGAAATCCAAGGATAAGCCGGATTATTTATTTTTCCGAGATTTAGAGTGTCTGAAAAAAGCAAGACAGAAAAGAAAAACATGCACATATGCCTGCTTGGTGCTTCGTTTGATACCGGCAACATGGGAGTAAGCGCCCTGGCAGAGTCGAGTATCAAGATTATCCTTAATCGATGGCCCGATGCGGAAGTCGTACTGTTAGGATCGGGATCGACCGACGGTGAGCACTGCCTGAAGCTGTCAGGCCGGGAGATTCGAGTAAGAATAGTGCGCATGAGATTCTGCAAGAATGTGTTCCTGCGTTCTCATTTCTGCGTGTTGCTGTTGAACGCCATATTGCTGAAACTGCTGCCCTTTAGAAGGTTCCGGAGTTTACTGTCTGCGATCAATCCTTATGTTAAGACACTGGTTGAGACGGATAAGATGTTTGACATTACCGGCGGTGACAGTTTCAGTGATATATATGGATTGCGAAGGTTCCTGATATTTGGTTTTCTGCAGAAATGGCTTGTTATGCAATTTGGCAAAGAGCTGATATTGTTGCCCCAAACATATGGGCCCTGCACAAGGTCAATAACTCGCCTCATGGCAAAGAGCGTTTTGAAGCGGGCCAGTGTCATTTACGCAAGAGATAGCGAAAGTATCGAATATGTACGGGTGCTTCTTGGCAATCACAGCGTCAATGGGAAGTTACGTTTTATGCCGGACGTTGCTTTTGTCCTGGATTCACATGAGCCTGAGACTATTGATATCGGGTCTCTGGATAACGTGCGAAAAGAAGGTTCTATCGTGGTTGGTTTGAACATTAGCGGTCTTCTTTTCAATGGTGGTTACACGCAGGAGAATATGTTTGGCTTGAAAACCAACTACCGTGAATTGATAAATAGTGTCGTCGATTTTCTAATGAAGGACGAGAAGCTGCTTGTTCTGTTGGTACCGCATGTTGTGACTCCGAGCAGGATCGTTGAAGACGATCCTAATGCGTGCCGGCAACTGTACGAGGAGCTAAGCGAGAAATACCCCGGCAGGATATTCCTGACGCAGGGCAAGTACAACCACAATAATATCAAATATATCATAGGATTGTGTGATTTCTTTATTGGCTCACGAATGCACGCTTGTATTGCGGCATTATCACAGTCTATACCGGCAGTTGGAATTGCGTACAGTAAGAAATTTCATGGTGTTTTTGAAAGTATCGGGCTTGGAGATTGTGTGGCTGATGCTTATCAATGCAGTAGAAAAGCTGAACTACTCTCCATAGTTGAGGCTGCTTTCGAAAAGCGAGACCAAACCAGAACACATTTGGATAAGGTAATTCCGAAAATAAAAGCAAACATATTGAATATGCTTGACACTAAGAATCCATTGTAGATTGGTGGATCTGTGACCTGAAGCATAAGATGCATTGCTTAGAGGAGATGTGTTAACCGTATTCAATGATTAAGATATTGAGTTGTCTGTCTGTGATATCTAAGCTTTTATACAAACTATATGCCTTCAAGAAACGGAAGTTCAGGGACATCATACTGCGCTTAATCGAAAGGCTCGAAAAGGGACAAATGCAGTCGAAGACACTTCGTCGCATATTTCTGGACTATCACGATGTCGAGATAGGTATGTACAGCTATGGAGGTTGTTTCGATTCGACTCACATCAGAGCGAAAACGAAAATAGGACGCTACTGTTCGTTCGCCGGGGGGGTGTGCAGATTCAACGCAAACCATCCGATGGAATTTAGATCGATGCATCCATTTTTTTACTCCCCTGATTTTGGAGATGTTCAGAAAGAATTGATACACAGGAGCGAGCTTGTTATAGGAAATGATGTCTGGGTCGGCCAGAATGCAATCATTTTGTCGAGTGTTAAAAGAATCGGAGATGGTGCAGTGATAGGGGCCGGAGCTGTTGTTACCAGGGATGTACCTGATTTTGCTATCGTGGGCGGCAATCCCGCAAAAGTGATAAGATATCGTTTTTCAAAGGAGACACAACTCAAGATCAAGGCATCGAAATGGTGGGACAAGGACATTACGGAATTGCAGAAGGATATAGAAGAGTTTGTACATCCGTTGGAAAATTATGAGAATAAAAAAAATACAGTGCGTTGACCAGGTTGCTGAATGGCGGCTTTGTGTAGGATGCGGCGCTTGTGTGCCTGCGTGTCCCAACCGAGCTATAACTCTGACGGATATACCCGACCAGGGGATACGGCCGATAGTCGATTCGGCAAAATGCCAAAAGTGTGGTACCTGCGTAGGAGTATGTCCCGGAATTGGAATCTCTCACCAGCCTTTCAATAGCCAGACGATACCTGAGCTACGCTGCGAATGGGGACCGGTTCTGGAAGTTTGGGAGGGGTATGCCACTAACTCGCAAATACGTTTTAACGGTTCGTCCGGAGGTGCTGCGACAGCTTTAGCTCTTTTCTGTTTGGAAAAGCAAAATATATCAGGTGTCCTGCATACAGGAGCCAGACCGGAAGCTCCGTTGGAAAACGTTGCCGTTTTCAGTAAAAGTAAGGCCGAGTTGCTGGGACGTACAGGTTCGCGATACTCACCTGCGGCGCCATGCGAGAAGTTGGATTGGATTCAAGAGGCGCAGTACCCAAGTGTATTTATTGGTAAACCCTGTGATGTTGTTGCACTGCGTAAATCACAAGCGGTTAATCCGGTGCTTCGTGAAAAGGTCGGTCTGGCTATTAGCATTTTCTGTGCCGGTACTCCGGCAACAAATGGGACGTATAAAATCCTTAGCACCCTTGGCGTCAAGCCGGAAGATGTTGGAGAAATCAGGTATCGTGGCTGCGGCTGGCCCGGAGCTACTACCGTCAAGATGAAAGGCGATAACAACCAGATACGGCAGATGCCTTATGAGGAATCATGGGGAAATATTCTCAGTAATTACGGTCAATTCAGATGCCGGATATGCCCTGATTCGACGGGTGAATTAGCGGATATTTCCTGTGGTGACCCATGGTATCGAGAGCTTAAAGAGAATGAGCCGGGATGGTCACTCGTTGTAGTAAGAACCGAAAGAGGTAAAGAGATTTTGCGGGAAGCAATGAAGGCCGGTTATGTCAATCTTGAACGTGTCGAACCAAACACGATTCCACGATCACAGAAGGCACTTCTGTTAAGGAGGCGTCACCTCTGGGGGCGATTGTTTATGATGCGCATGATGTGTGTTCCGGTTCCGCGGTACATAGGATTTTTTCTGCTTAGAAGCTGGATGAGACTCTCATTGATAGAGAAACTGCGGTCACTTGGCGGAACATTGAAACGGATCATGTTGCGTGGATGGATGAGACCTTTGAAACCGGTCGCTAAAACGGACACACTGCATAAAGCCGAGGATGCCAAAAAAACTATAATCAAAATTAAGGAATTTGAATCACAATGCAAGGTGTAACTTTAGCATTTGCCCTGATTCTTTCTGTATTAGTCATAACGCTGCGCCCAAAATATGCCTTGGTTGCGTATATTATAGGTTTGTTATGGTATCCCGCTTATCTGGCAGTGAGTATAGGCACTATAGACATATTAGTCGGTCGTTTTGTAGTTGCCGTACTGCTTCTGCGTTGTTATTTCGATGATGGGATTCGGTGTAAATTCACCTGGAATCGATTAGATACATTGGTTACGTTGAGCATGGTTGTATACGTAGGTGCATACTTGATCACTCAAGTCAATCCAATTGCACAAACCCTGGAAGGCCGAGGCGGTTTTGTGATGGATACATGGTGTGCTTATCTGGCTGCCCGGTTTATCGTGACCGACAGGACAAAACTCGTTTCCATTATAAAGTGCATCAGCCTTGCCCTGGTTCCTCTTGCCATATTAGGTGTAATTGAATCTGTCACCGGCTGGCAGCCGTTTGCTCCTCTGTGGCGTTTTTCTCCCTGGTTTAGAGGCGGGGCATTTGTTTCAGAGGGACGTTATGGACTTGCCAGGGCCGTTGGGCCGTTTAGTCATGCTATTTTGTTTGGCGGTGTTTTTGCTATGTTTTTGCCGCTAATATATTATTTGCGTCATGAAAAAGGTGACTGGCGGTTCTTGACTTATGTAATTTTAGTGATAGCTTTACTTGGTGCGTTGAGCAGTATGTCCAGTGGTCCGTGGGTTATGGTGATAGTGGTGGTTTTCTGCCTGGTAATGGAAAGGCATAAGAAATTTGCAAAGCCATTGTTCATATTGTTGGTGTTCTTATGCATATCAATTGGAATTGCAAGTAACAGACCTTTTTATCATGTCATAGCTTCGTGGGCGAACCCACTGGGCGGTGCCGGTTATCACCGGGCGAAACTTATTGATCTTGCTATCGAACATTTCAATGAATGGTGGTTGGTTGGCTATGGTGATAAAGATCCCGGTTGGGGTCCCCAGCTTGGTATGGGACGTTCTGATATCACGAATGAGTATATTCTCAACGGTGTCAGATACGGTATTCTTGGTGTTATTGCTCTTTGTGCAGTACTCGCAAAGTCATTTCGCAGTCTCATATCTACATATAGGAGGCTGACACATCCGGCCATGAAATCTTTGTGTTGGGCTTTCGGAAGTCTATTGTTTTCCGTTGCCGTGGCCTGGATGTCTGTTAGTTTCTTCGGGCAATTATCGACATTAGTTTACTGTTCCATTGGAATGATCGGTTCCTTATGTAGCCCCAATTTCAATTGGCAGATCCCAAATCGAATCTCTCGGTTAAAAAATCGACCGGCACAGATGGTTTCTTGAATTCGTGCCTTGCCAATGACAGATAACGGAAATGCAAGTTGATTACTCATTATATATTCTTATACTAATCGGTGAGCGAAATAAATTCTAAGCAAAACCAGGATGTTCAATTACGGATTATAGAAGGCTCGGAAGGTATTTCTGAGTTCGATGAGCATTGGGACGATCTGTTTGCTCGTGCCGTTGATGCACCGCCATTTCTTTCACGCCCCTGGATAAGCACTTATATCGAGGAAGGAAGAATAAAGGGGACTCCGCTGTTTATTCTTGCATGGTGCGGAACCAAGCTTGTGGCGTTGTTTCCTTTGGAAGTTCGCAAATGTCTGAACACAAAAATCGCTATGCCAATAAGTACACTTCAAGGTTATTATTTAGGACTATTGCTCGATCCGAACTATCGATTTGTTATTGAGTATATGGCGGATATAATCACATCCAGGAAGGTTTTTGATGTATATTATAGTGCGGATCTTTCCTCAGAGGACGTGGCGACTAATGATTTGTTGGATGGATTGGTTCAAAAGGGATATTCCCGCCGACAGGTATTTCGAAATCCCTGCTTTTATTTTCAACTCGGCTGCTCTTTTGATGAGTACTTTCAGAAAAAGGCGTCTTCAAAATCGCGGCAGAATTTACGCCGGAGAGAAAGGCGTCTTTTTGAAAGTAGTGATGTGAAAGTTGAGCACTATGTCGGCAAAGAAGTGACCCCGGAAATTCTTCTTCGGATCGCGGCGATAGAGCAACAAAGCTGGTTAAAGAGACGTGGCGCGGCCGTATTGCAGAAGCCTTTTTATCAAAAGCTTTTATTGAAAATGGCCCAGGCCGGGATTGGACATGTATGGTTGATGACCATCGATGGTGATGATGCAGCCTTCGAGTATGTCTTTATTAGCCATAAAAGACTTCAATTCGGCTGGAGAGCTTTTAAATTGAAATACTCATCATCAGTCTCAATAGGACAAATTCTCATGATGCATACTATACGCGATGCATGCAGTAATGGCGTCTTGTCAATGGACATCGGACACGGGGAGGCTGATTACAAAAGATTCTGGGCTGAGGACGACTATAAAGTTAACAGGGTGGTGGCGGGTCGTGGTCTCAGGGGACGTTTGATAGCCACATATTATTATATTGTGTGGCGACTGGCGGAAAATGAGCGGTTTCGCTCGTCTTATCGCCAAATAAAAAGGATATTTCGTGGTTTCAAGGAAAAAACGGCGAATCTTTAGAACAGAGATTCTCGATTAATGGCACGTTCTTGACGCAAGTGTTCGGCTTTTTGTTGTTTTTTGCGGTACGGCATGTTGAACCTTCCGTGATATTGTTGAAAATGAGATGAAATTGCGGCATTATGAGATTTGAATCTTGCAGGAGTGTTTCAGTAAAGTGTATATGGGAAATATAACTTTAGAGGCAGATTGATAATGTGGCCACGACTTGGTCCAATTCCAACGTTTTGCGTCTTTTACGGCATGGGTATTCTAAGCCATTTTCTCATTAGTTACTTGCTTTCGAGACGCATGGGGCTTCGGCATCTGATCTGGATCGCTGTCAGTGTTTGCTATACCGTGGGTATGGTCGTCGGAGCCAAGGTGCTGTACGACATTCAATACACACAATTTGACCTCTGGGCACTTTTCTCCATTAACCATTACCTGAAGGGCGGGATATGGGGCGGGCTGTTGGCTTATCTTTGCTTGTCTGTGCCGCTGGTGTTGGGGTTGTCCAAGAACAGACGGGCGGCGCTTGATCTGATTGCACTATCAATTCCGATCCCCTGGATTTTCGCCAAAATGGGATGCTTATTTAACGGTTGTTGTTACGGCCGAGCGTGTTCTTTGCCTTGGGCGATTACGTTCCCTGAAGGGCCCAGAGGCACTCCAGCAGGCATCCCACTACATCCAACACAGATTTACGAAATACTGCTCGTTCTGGGCATTCTTGGTGTCTTCAAAATCTTGAAGCGTGAGCGGTGGCAAGGAACGATGCTGCTATGGTTTCTGATCCTCTACGGTTTTGGCCGAGCGTTAATAGATCTGTGGCGGGGCGATACGGATCACCAAGCGTACGCTGGACAGCTTACTTTATCACAGTTGATCTGCTTGGCTGCAGCCGGTGTTTCAATCCTCGTGCTGTACTTCTGGCGTCGCCGTCCCCGGCCCGTCCAGCCGCGTAAGGGCTGTTGAAGGAATTCGCAATGAGATTGTTTTTCGCTGGCAAATCTGGCGCATGGTACTTTTCTCCATAGGCAAAGTGGTGGGATAATGAACTCTCAGCAGGACCAACAGATTAATTTGCAGATTGTAAAAGGCGCAAAAGGTATTTCCGAGTTTGGCGAAGATTGGGACGACCTATTTGCTCGTGCAGTGGATGCACCGCCATATCTGTCACGACCATGGGTGAACGTATTTATCAATGAGGGACAACTGTCGGGAATTCCATTGTTTGTACTTGCGTGGAGCGGCGGTAAACTTGTAGGATTTATCCCCCTTGCACTTTGCAAGTTTATGACAGTTAAGGTTGCCCGACCTATAAGCACGGGAAAAGCTTCTTATCTTGGACTATTGCTTGATGCGGACTATCCTTCTGTGGTTGAATGTATTGCCGATCTAATTACGTCCCAAAAGCTTTTTGACCTATATTGTAGCGAAGAGCTATCTTCAGAGGATGCAGTAACTAATGATTTGCTGAATAAACTATCACAAAGAGGATATTCTTGTCGAAAAGTACCGCGTGTTCTCTGCCCCTATGTTCAGCTTGGTTGCTCTTTTGAAGACTACTTGAAAAATAACAAATCACGGCAGTCGCGACAGAAACTGCTTAGGAAAGAACGCAAACTTTACAAGGACAGAGATGTAAAAGTGGAATGTTACTCTGGTAGTGAGATAACCCGAGAACTTATCAGGCGTGAAGCACTAATCCAGCAGGAAAGCTGGCTGAAGAGGCGTGGTGCTGCTGTATTGGTTAAACCATTTTATGAAAAACTCTCATTGAAAATGGCTGAAGCTGGTTTCGGGCGCATTTGGTTATTAACGATAAACGGTGAAGATATAGCATTCACGTACGCTTTGTCGGCACATAAAAGACACTATTATGAATGGACGGCATTCAAGTTAAAATATGCGACGTCACTTTCTGTTGGTGTGGTTTTAATAATGACAACCATTCGTAAAATATGTGAGGAAGGTGCGTTATCGTGTGAATTTGGCCATGGGGACAGTGAATGGAAGCGACGTTGGGCTGATAAATGTTATGAAGTTGACCGGGTAGTGGTAGGTCGCGGTTTTGGAGGGCGTTTGTTAGCCGTATGCTATTTTATTATTTGGCGATGTTCTAAAGTAAAATGCTTGCATTCACTGTATCGTCGTATGAAAAGTATATTGTCTCGCTCCAATGAGAGAGTACCGATCCCTTGAGGCGTTATTATCAGTTATCGGGTTGGTCAAAGCTCGATTTGCAAGCGTAAAGATTACTGTTGAAACGTAGCTTTGCAAGTTCTCTTTTTGTAAAACTTGTCGGGAAAATTACAGATATTAAATTTGCAGGCTAAAATACGAACAGAAACAGTTGGACAATTTGAAGGAGCCATTAAGTGTCAAGTGATAAGAAGATGTGCCATGGTCAATTTGGCGGTTTAATGGGATGTTCACAAGCTGGACATCTAAACCTCGTACGTAAGTTCCTGTGGCACGTTAAGACAAACGGGCTGCGCCGTGCGTTTGGGCTTACGGTGTCTAAAGCCAGGAGAGTTTTCAACATGAAGGGAAAAAACAAATCAAGTGTAATAGGGCAAAAAGAGCCGTCCACATACGATGAAGTCTTGAACCTTGAACCGGGTGAACTGGTTGAAGTGAAATCTGAGGAAGAGATTTTGGTAACTCTTAACCAGAAGGGAGCGAACAAAGGATTATACTGGATGCCCGTGATGCGGAAATTCTGTGGCAGGAGGTTCAAAGTCTTCAAAAGGCTCGAACGAATACTGCTTGAAAGTACCGGAGAATATAGAAAAGTCAAGAATACAGTATTACTTGAAGGGGTCATGTGTGACGGCCAAGGTTTCTATGGCTGTGACAGATCGTGCTTCCACTTTTGGCGAGAAGCGTGGCTCAGGAGAGTAGAAGAGTAGCAATCTCGATTCATCGCAAATGTTCGGTCTCCTGTTTATCCGTCAGGATAGGTGCAAGCAGCCATTGGTTCAAACTGGCTTTTCGCCTTCCTAAGGTGTTGACTAACTGGTTAGGCTCGTTTCACCCCAGCATGAGAACGATACTACGCCGTTTCAAACAAAAGATGGCAAATCTATAGACGGGGATTCTCAATTGATTATAAGAGAAGGATATAAGGTCCAGTCTTCCGACCAATGGAAGGTAGTCGTTGCAAGAGACGTCGAAGAGGTCGAAGGTATTCGTGAGATATGGGTGCAAATGCAGCGTGGCGAATCCATGCCGGCACTTAATTCAGATATAGATCATTATCTTTCCGTTGTGGAGTCGCTGGAAGAAGAAGTTCAACCATATGTTATTGTTCTCTATTATGACGGCAATCCGAGAGCAATGGTAATAGGACGCATTGAAACTCGACGGATCACATGCCGAATAGGATACACGGCGATACTCAAGCCATCGTTACGTTGCTTGAGCGTTGTATATGGAGGAATCCTCGGACATCCTTCAGACCAGATAAGTTCCAGGTTGGTTCAGGAGTTGGTCGATACTCTAAAGCGAGGAAATGTGGATGTTGTTTTTTTGAATCATTTGCGTATTGATTCACATATGCACCGTTTGTCCAGAGCAATGCCCCGCTTTTTGTGCCGGGATCATTTTCCGGTTGTCGAAGACCATTGGCAGACATATGTGCCTGAGACTGCTGAAGAGTTTTATGCGAGTATCAGACGAAAGCGGAAAAAAGAGTGGAAACGGCTGAGCAGGAGGTTGGAGGACTCGGCGGGTGGGCCTCTTAAAGTAGAATGCTATGATAACGTTAACCAGGTGGAGCATTTTATCGAAGTTGCCTCTAAGATATCGGCCATGACGTATAAGGAAGCTCTTAATAAGGGATTTAGCGATTCATCGCATACACGTTCGATATTAACTCAGGCCGCTAAGAGGAGCGGTTGGCGTGCATATGTCCTTTATGCCGGGCAAGTGCCTTGTGCATTTGAGACTGGGATTGTCTACGGTCGTGTATATTTTGCTGAGGCTATCGGATATAGCCCTGAATGGAGCAATTTCAGCCCTGGAACCATACTCTTTGTCAAAGTGCTCGAAGACTTGAGCCAAAATACTCCGGTTGAGATATTTGACTACGGATTTGGCACTGCTGGTTATAAAGAGAGATTCGGCACGAAATCCTGGCCGGAAACCTCGGTTTACATTTTTGCGTCAAGATTGTACCCGGTAATTATTAACATATTGCGAAGCTCTGTGAGGAGTTTAAATGCAGGTCTGCAGTATGTCGTGCAAAAGATAGGTTCTGTGGGCTGGATCAAACGACAATGGCGACATTTGTTACAAGCGAAGGATTCGGACAGCAAGTATGGAGTGGGAAGGTGATACGGAATTGTATTTGCATAGGTTGGTCCGGTTATCCTCTTGGTCGTCTTTTTTATATGAGTGTGCCTGTAATCCACGGAAGGCTCGCGAGACTGATGCTTGAAATGTAAAGCAATTCGATCAGACAAATAGCAAAGCATGGAAATGAGCTTGGGAAATAATCAGAGGTTCTAACATGCAGTATAGTGGTGATTGCGAAATAGTTGCAGCGACAAACATCGAGGAAATCGAAGCTATTCGTCCAATATGGGAGCAGATGCAACGTGACGAGCCCCACCCCGTTCCCAATGCCGATATTGACAGATACCTTTCCATTGTCAAAACAAGAGGCGATGATGTGCGGCCGCATATTATAGTTATGAAATGCGATGGCCAACCGGTGGCGATAACGATTGGCCGAATCGAAAAACGTCACTTAGATCTTAAATTGGGATACAAGACACTTTTTAGTCCTGCATTGAGATGCTTATCGATTGTATATGGTGGTATCATTGGCCAACCTTCGGCCGAGCTTTGTGAGGTGCTGATTGGTGAGATAATGAATGTGCTTCGCCGTGGCCAGGCCGATTTTGTATATTTTAACCATCTTGGAATCGATTCTCCAATTTATAAGCTCTGTAAAACAGTGCCGGTTTTTTTTAGTCGAAGTTATTTTGTACCGGCTGAGTCGCATTGGCAGACTTATATACCGGATACGGTGGAGGAATTTTATAGACAGATTCCCAATTCTCGAAAACGCAGATGGCGTCGTGATATTAGGCAGTTGGAAAAAATAAGTTCTTCTGAGATTAAGATCACCTGTTATCGCCAGCTTAGCGACGTTAATTACTTGATAGATGTAGCTTGTCAAATAGAAGAATCAACATATAAAAGCGGTCTTGCTGTGGGATTTAATAACTCCGATGTAAATTGCGCCTTGTTAGAAAAGGCTGCCGAGAATGGATGGTTAAGGGCTTATGTATTGTATGTGGGTGACGAGCCGTGTGCGTTCCAGTTTGATGTTCGATACGGGAAAACACAATTTACCGAGTTCGGTTCTTTCGATCCGAAGTGGGGTCGTGGCAGTCCTGGTACAGTACTTATGATCAAAGTGCTTGAACAGCTTTGCCAGGAATCCGATGTAAGTATAATGGATTATGGTTTCGGCCATGCTTTATATAAGAGGAAATTTGGAACAAATCACTGGTTAGAAGAAACTATCTGTATTTATGCTCCAAGACTATGCCCCATTCTCATTAACATGGCAATGTCTGTAAACCTGGCTTGTTATGTACTTCTGAGCCGTGCGATGAGATGGCTCAATTGGGATTCATGGGTTAAGCGCAATTGGCGCAGAATGGTTTGTAAAAACAATCATAAAGATAGTACTCAAGAGAAGGGAAACATAGAATTACTATCTTAATGCCAATCGCAATTGGTATCCTCGGTTTTATCTTTCTCTATGTGGGTGTGCCGTGGATATACGGACAGCTGGCCCGAAGATTGCTCGGGCGAAGGGCTAAAGAACATGAAGCATTGGTTCTTACTTTTGATGACGGTCCTGGCAGCAGTTTAACTCCGGCAATTCTGAACATACTTGCCGAGGACAAAGCCAAGGCAACCTTTTTTCTGCTTGGCAGAAATATTGCAGGCCGAGAGGCAATTGTCAGGCAAATCGCGGAGCAGGGACATGATATCTGTTCTCATGGTTACGATCATTTACACAGCTTGAAGGTCTCTCCGTTTCGTGCGTTGTCGGATATAAAACGAGGATGGGCAGCGATTGACGTTACTTTGGGAACCATGCGAAAAAAGTATCCGTTTCGTCCGCCTAACGGCAAGTTGAACATTATATGTCTATTGTATTTACTGGCCAGACAAGTGCCGATTGTTTATTGGTCAATAGATTCGGGGGATACGTGGCGGGAAAAGCCTGACAGCCGCAGAGTTGCGCTGTTGGCAGAAAAGGCAGGTGGGGCAGTATCCTTAGCTCATGATTTCGATCGTTCGAATGAAAATACGAGCCGATTCGTTGTTGAGTCCGTTCGGGCGGCTCTTGCGATGGCAGCAGACAAAGGTATGCGGGTACTTACTGTTTCAGAATTGTTGGATCTCGGCAGGTAGGTGAACGAAAAGTGGATGTATCCATTATCATAGTCAACTGGAACACGAAAGGGCTCCTTCGAGATTGTCTTTCCTCGGTTTATGAACATGCCGGTGATTTTGATTATGAAATTATCGTCATCGATAATGCCTCGACCGATGGATCGGCTGATATGGTGAAGAATGACTTCCAGCAGGTCATTCTAATCGAAAATTCCGAAAATCGGGGTTTTGCTACTGCAAATAACCAGGGGATGGTTGTCGCTAAAGGAAGATACGTTCTCCTGCTTAATAGTGATACGGTTGTTTTGGATAATGCCATAGCTAACACAGTGCGCT
>Ga0114918_10001501_pt1 | contig 20862 bp, 27 predicted proteins | sample LantaG_FD_87015 | JGI IMG/M metagenome (GOLD analysis project Ga0114918, IMG submission 87015) | Deep subsurface microbial communities from Baltic Sea to uncover new lineages of life (NeLLi) - Landsort_02402 metaG | ecosystem: Environmental > Aquatic > Marine > Oceanic > Sediment | place... | reverse complement strand
TCTCTCTCTCTCTCTCTCTCTCTCTCTCTCTCTCTCGCTCTCTCTCTCTCTCTCTCTCTCTCTCTCTCCCTCTCTCTCTCCCTCTCCCTCTCCCTCTCCCTCTTCCTCTCCCTCTTCCTCTCCCTCTCCCTCTCCCTCTCCCTTTCCCTCTCTGAAACTGATTCCCCCCAAAGCCAAAGCCAAAGCCAAAGCCAAAGCCAAAGCCACAAAACTCTCACCCTCCTCCCGGCGGCGAGGGCCGCGGAAACCGGATTGATGCCGTAGAGGGCGACCGAGCCCGCGGAGACGAGGAGGTTGGCGGGCGACGAGGGGGACGACGAGGGAGGCAGCCGGCGCCGTTGGTCTCCTCGGTCGCCGCCCCGGCCCCCGCTGCTGCCGCCTCGGCCGCCCCCTCCTCCGTCTCGGGACCAGCTCCCCCTTCCTCCACCTCCGCTCCCCCTTCCTCCTCCTTGGGGTTCCCTGGGATAAGAGGGCGAGGGCGACGACGACGAGGAGGGCGAGGACCACGAAGGGAAGGCGCCGCCGCCGCCGTTCCTGCCTCCTCCTCTCTCGCCGGCGGCGGCGGCAGCGGCAACGACAGTCGACGAATGCGTCCGAGGAGCGGCATCGTTCAATCCCGCTCCGAAACCGCCGAGGCACGCCGGCCTCCTCCGCAGCGCGTTGATCACGACGCAGCCACATCGAAAGCTCGGATCCAGCGCGCGACGGAACAGGAGCGTTCCCCTGCGTCCAGCGAGCGTCGCTGAGGACGCAAATGCCATTGGAATTTCGTGCTCGAATTCAACTTGGCTCTAGCCGTCGGCGGCAAAGAGAGAGAGGGAGGAAAAAAAAGTGGAAAAAACGTTCGAAAATTTTGCTGCAGACTTTTTATTTTTACACTCTCTGGGTTTCTGAGGGCACGCTCTTCCGACGAGACAAAGGAAGAGCGTGCGCGTGCGCGCAGGCTCTCACCCTCCTTCTTCCTCTTCTACTTCTGTTTGTTTCATTTCGTTTCGCATTGGGGGCGGATAAATAATTTTTATGTTTTTTTTTTTTAAGAGCAAAAAAAAGAAGAGACAAGGCAGAGACGACGGGCAAGGGGAGACAAGGCAGTATTTCTATTTTATTCTTTCTTTTCCTTCGTTTTTTTCCTTTCTCAAGCGGCAGAGGGCCAGCAGCCCGCGGCCGCGAGCGCCGCGGCGAGGTAGGGGGCCAGGCGAGCGGCGGCGGCGTCGACGGTTTCGGCCTTTCCGCCGTCGCCGGTCGTCGCCGCGGCCGCCGTCGGGCCGGCGGCCCCCCTTTGCGGCGAGGAAAAGAGCGGCGGGGCGGCCGGGGAGGCCGCGCCGGAGCCGCTGCTGCCGCTCTCGCCGCCCGCTCCTCCGCCGCAGCGGAGAGAGGCCAGCAGCGAGCCAAGAGCCTCCGAGGGGCCCCCGGGAGCAGCAGCCCGGGGATGCTGCTGCTGCTGCTGCTGCTGCCGAAGCTGCTGCTGCCGAAGCCGAAGCTGCTGCTGCCGAAGCCGAGCGGGAGGAGCGAAGCGGGAGGGGCCGGCGGGGGCAAGGGCGGCGGCCTCGGGCGCGAATGCGGCCGCGTTTGCGGCGGCAGAGGGCGACGAGGGCGAAGACGATGAGCCCGGCTCGAGGTGGGAGGAAGAGGCCGAGGCGGCGGCGGAAGCGCTCGCCGCCAGAGGGGAGCCCGGCGAGGACCCGCTCCCTCCTCCTGCTCCTGCCCCCGCGGCCGAGGCCGCCGCCACCGCAGCGGCCGCCGTCCTCATCGCCGCCTCCCATGCCGCGCGGAGCGACGCTTCCGACGCCCAGGCGGCCGGGGGCGGGCCCGCGGCGGCGGCGAAGAGGCGCTGCGTCTGCTGCTGCTGCTGCACCTGTACTCGCATCTGGCTCGCCCGCGGCGCGCTCGTCGGCGAAGAGGGAGCGGCCACCGAGGGAACGCCCCCGGCCGGCTGCTGCTGCTGCCGCTGCTGGAGGAGGCGGCGGCGGGCAGCGGCCTGCGAGATCGCGCGGCGACGGGGAGGAGTCGGGGCGAAAGCGGCTCCTCCCCCGATGGAGGACGAGGGGCTGCTGGTGCCGCTGCCGCCGCCGCCGTCGCCGCCGCCGGAGAGGAAGAGGAACGAGCCGCCGCGGCTGAGGCTCTCGAGGGCCGACGCTGCGCTCGCCTCCGAGTCGGAGAGGGAGCCCTCGTCTCTGCTCTCTTCGAGAGATCCTCTGCAGCAGTCGCCGTCGCCGTCCTCGGAGGGCGACAGGCGCTCGGGGCAGCGCTCGAGGAGCGCGGGGGGGGAAACGGCCCCCGCCGCTGCGGCGTCGGCGGCAGCGGCGCAGGGGTAGGCGTCGGCGGCCGCGGACGGGCCCTCCGAGTTTTCCGACCTCGGCCTCTTGCCGCCCGCAGGGGCCGCGCCCTTCCTCTCGGGCACCTCGCGCCCGTACGGCCTCCCCTCGAGCCTCGCATGCCTCGCCGCCGCGGCGGCCCTCGCGCGCAGCCTCCCGTTGAAGCAGTTCTTGACCGCGTTGTCAGTCCTGCCCGGCAGCGCCCTCGCGATCGCGCTCCAGGCGTTGCCAAACCTCGCGTGCTGCTCCAGGATCGTCCTCTCCTCGAGGGCCGAGAACGGCTCGCGGTTGAGCGCCGGGTCCAGCGAGTTGTACCACCTGCGGAGAGGGTTTTGGGGTGGGTTTTATGGGCGAGGCGCGGGGGGGGAGGGAAAGAAAGAGGGGGAGGGAGGAAAGAGATGGGGGAGGCTGAGAGAAAGCCGGGGGGGGAGGGAAGGAAGAGCGGCGCGGGAGGAAAAAGACGTTTGTCGCTGGCTGCAAGCTGCAAGCGACGCGGTGGCGCCGTTGCCGAAAAGGGACTGAACACGCGCTCTCTCGGGCCCCGCGCCGGGCGCCCTCTCCGGCGTGCAAAAAAAAACCAATCGGCTCACCTCAGCCTGCAGCTCTTTCCCGTGCGGCCCTCGGAGTTCATGAACTGTGGCGTGGGGTGGGGTTTGGAGAGGGGGGGGGGAAAGCGCGTGGATGTTGATGGTGAGCCGATCGGTCTCGCTGTACCCCGATCCCGGTGACAGCACTTCGTCACCCGAGAAAAAGACGAGAAAAAACGAAGCCCGAGGGCCGAGGCGGCGGCAGGAAACGAGGTTCCGCGTCGCCTTCTTTCTCCCCCTCTCCCATTTTTTCTTCAACTAAAACGCACGCTGGAGATGACCGACCACTGCTTTGGTCCGTACTGGCCAACGAGCCTCAGGAGCTTGGCGTCCTCCTGCGTGGACGAAGGAGGGGTGTTTTTATGAATTGCGGTGGTTGGAAAGAGCAGGTGAGTCGAGCGAGATTCGCCCCCCGCCGCGTGGATCTCGACTCTCTCGCTCTCCTCGAAATCGCACCTCCGGCGTCCAAGCCTTCCGCAGATAGGTCTCCTCCATTGAAGCGTTGAGCGTTGCACAAAGTTGCAGAGGAGGAAAAAGAGCAGAGGAGCGGCACGGGCGCGCAACGCTTTTCCAGCCCCCCGCTTTTCGTGTTGTGCTGGATTGTGTTTGGCGTCGGCAGGAGGCCGGAAGACTAAATTTAAAAAAAACTCACGACTTTGCTGCCCTCTTTTTTTACAAAAAAGGGGGCGGGGAACTTCGTCCCCCCCTCTTTTCTCTCCTGTGATAAGTGACTGTCGGAGAAGGAAGGAAAACCACCAAGTCCGAAAAAACTCAAGCAGCCGGCGGCATCGCGGGCGGCGGCTGCTCTTCTGTCGCAGCCGTCGTCGCCGTCTCTTCTTGCCGCTTCTCCTCTCCCTCCGCCGCCACCGCAGCTGCTGGCGGCGCTGCCTCCTCCTCCTCCTCCCTCTGCAGCTGCTGCGTCGGCTGCTGCTGCGCCGTCGTCGCCGTCGCAGCAGCAGGCAAGGAAGCAGCAGCAGTGGCGGGAGAAACAGCAGCGACGGCGGGAGAAACAGCGCCCCGGCTCCCTCCGCCCTCGAGCGGCGCCGGAACGGAGCCGCCGCACCCGGCCCCTCCCCTGCACGCCCGCTCGTCCGCGCCCCTCTTCCGCCACAGCGTGATCTCCTGCTGCTTGAAGTACCGCCGGTCCTCCTCGTCGACCAGCACCAGGTTGAGGAAGTAGCGGGCGGAGAACTGAGTTTTGAGTTTTGAGTTTTTTTTGTGGGTCGAGAGGTGAGAGATCGAGCGCAGACAGGGAAAAAAAAAACCCGAAAAGAAAAAACCCGAAAAAAACGTTTTTTTCGCTCTCTCTCTCTCTCTCAAAACTCTTCACCTTGTTGTGAACATTTAAATACGTCGGCGTCAGGTCGTACGGCGCCAGGCACAGCCGGATCGGCACCGTCTCGCCTCGCACGGGCGCGCCGTCCATGATCTCGTACTTGCAGAGCGTCGTTGCTTCCGACTTGGCGCTCGCGCCCGACCCCGAGGTCTCCCGCCGCCGCACTTCGAGCTCCATATGCTTGAGCCGGATGCGCACCAGCAGGAAAGAGATCCGGCCCAGGACGACGTCCGAAAGGTGGTAGGCCGCCTTGTCGTACTCGAACTCGATGTGGAGGCAGTCCTCGATGCCGACCTCCATCTTGATCGGCGGCGACGGCATCGCGGGGGTCGAGGTTGGGCTTTCGACGACGCTGCTCGAGGTCTCTCCCTCCGCCGCCGGTGCCGCGTCCCTCGCGTTCCTCACCGCGAGCCCCCACTCCCGCGCCGTCGACCCGCCATAGGGTCTCTTGACGCTCGCTCGAACACTATAGGTGAGACGGGCGGCGCCGCCGCCGGAGTAGGACTCGTAAGGGAGCTCGACGCGGCCGAAGTCGAAGCGGTAGGTCGCCTTTTTTGTTTTTGTTTTTCGTTAGAATGAAAAATAATCGACTTTCCATTTTCTCTCTCCCCCCGACTTTCCTCTCCCGTGCTCTCTCCCGGCACAAAGGAGGGCGAAAAAGAGGCCGTCCATTCCAGTTCCAGAGAGCGCGCACCCCTTCGCCAAGTCAATACTACCTCCCTCGAAGAAAGAAAGAAGTACCCCCCTCAAAAAAAAAGTTTTCCCCTCAAAAACTCACCGGCGCCCCGAGCTCGCCCGGGGGAGAAAGGTCCCTCACAAGAGACACGAACTCGTGCTTCCCGCCCCTGTCCGACGGCAGCTCCACGCGCCCGATGAGCCTGACCTTGATGCCGGCGTGCTCGAGGCGCTTGCCCGGCGGCGGGGTGACGCGGATCTGAGGATTTTAAGTTTTTTTTTGGTCGAGGTCGAGGTCAAGGTTGAGAAGAAGAAAAGGGAGAGAGCTGAAAACGATGGAAAAACCATCGCGATGGAAGGCTTTTCCTCATCTCTCTCCTCTTCTCCCCGCGTTTCCACCTCTCTTTCTCTCAAACGCCTCCTGCAAGAGGCGTTCGAGGAGGCGTTGCATAGAAACAAACTCTCTCTCACCTCGCCCGCGATCGGGTCCCCGTTGGAATACAGCGGGAGCAGCTCGGGCTCGACATTGTTGCCGCTGCCGTTGACGCCGCCCGATGAGCTCGAGCTCGAACTCGAACTGCTCCGGGGCCTAACCGCAACCTTCTGCCTGGGGCTCCCGTCCGACGGAGGATTCAGGTCGAGCTGGATGGTCGCGCCCTGCGTGAGGCCCAGGTTGTTGAAGATGTTCTGTGTTATTTTGGAGAGAGGAAGGGGAAAGGGAAAGGGAAAGAAGGAAGGAGAGGGGGGATGAGATTCGATGGTCGAAGGGGCAAGCGAGAGGATCGGTTCGCCTTCCTTCCGCCTTCCTTGCTCTCTTTCTCTCTCTCGTTACTACCATGACTGCGGTTGCGCAGAGGATCTCGATGCGCACGGAGCTCTGGTGGGGGGAGAGGACGAGACGAGCGGAACGTTCTTTCCTTCGTCTCGCCGTGAAGAAGGAGAGGGGGGCGCCAGGGAGAAAAAAACAGTGAGAGCGAGGCCCACACTGGTCGCCCCCACACTTCAAAACGCATTTTTCCAATGCCGTCGCCCTCGTCGTTGAAGAAGAAGAAAAAGCCAGAGGCGGCAGCGGCAGCGGCCTCTTCGGCTGCTGCCGCCTCCTCCTCTTCGTCGCCGAGCGTGCTCGCCAAACTCCTCCTCACGGACCCGGTCGCCAACGCCAACCTCCTCCCGAAGCTGCTGGCGCTCGAGGCCGTCCCGAGCGACGACGTGAGGAGTTTCTTGAAATTGAAAAATGTCGGCCGACGACGGCAGATGTTTCCCACTGCCATTTGCTGCTTCCGCCGCCGTCCTCCCCTGGCCAGCCTTTGAGATCGACGCTCGTTCTCTGCGCGTAGGAGATGACGTTTCCTTTCTCCGTGGGCACGCAAAATCGCCAGAGACGTTTCGCCGAAAGCTCAAAAGAGCGCCCGCGATGAAATGTCTTTTTACTAGCCGCCGCCGACGGCAACGCCCTCCCCCATCTCACCGCCTCTATCGCCTTCCCTCCCCTCTGAAAAAAAAAACCACCACCAAACGACAATCAAACAGGCCTCCGCCGCGACCACCGCTGCCGCCTGTCGCGCCCTCGCCCTCGTCTTCCAGGCCGCGGGCTCCCGCGGCGAGCTCGAGGAGGAAGCGGCTGAAGAAGAAGACGAGGCGGAGCTCGACGAAGCAACGGCGGCCGAGCGGCGCTACCGCGGCTGGCTTCGCTGCCGCTTCGCGGACCACGCCCGCAGGCTCCGCTCTCTCCTCGCGCTCTCGGAGAACTTCCCGGCAGCCCAGGCCTCTGCGGTGACGGCGGCGCTCGAGGCGAGCAGGTCTGCGGTGACGGGGAGGTTCGACGCGGGGCTGTTTGGCTCCTGCCTCGACGCGCTGCTTCTGGCCGACGCGGCAGCGGCCCTCCCGCAGCGCCCCTCCGGCGGCGGCGGCGGCAGCAGCGGCGGCGGCGGCGGCGGCGGCGGCGGCTCTCCCGCCGGCGGGGGAGGGGGCGGAGCTTCGGCAGAGGCCGTCTCGGTGATTCTGTCCAGGGCGGGCTTCGCGGACGTGAGGCACTCCCTCCTCAAGGCCCTTGCTCGCTGCGCCGCCGCGCTCGCCGCCTCCTCGGCCTCCGCTCCCGCCCCCGCCCCCTCGGCCTCTCCGGCCTCCTCTGCTGCCGCCTCCGCCGTTTCGGCCCCTCCGGAGGCCCTCAGCGACGCCGCCAGCACGCTCGTCGACGTCCTCATCCGCGTCCCGGCGCTGCCCGAGCGGCGGCGGCGGCAGGAGCAAGGGGGCGGCGGCGGGAGCGACGGCGCCGGGGCCCCCCCTCCCGGCCTGGAGCCGCTCCTGCCACTCGGCGGCTCGTGGTGCGGGGGGGAGGACGTCGGGAGGGCCTGCGCCGCCTCGGGGGCCTCGGGCTCCCGCGAGCGGCGAAAGCGGAAGCAGCAGCAGCAGCAGCAGCAGCAGCCATCGCAGCCGTCGCAGTCATCGCAGCCGTCGCTGCAGCAGGGGGGAGGAGGAGGGAGGGCAGCGGGCGTCGCCTGGGCGCTGCCGAGGGAGCACCGCAGGGCGGCGCGACTCGCCTGGCAGGCGGCGCTGCTGCTGCCCTCGCCCTCGCTCCTGCACCCCGAGGCGCTCTCGGCTGCGCTCAGGGCTCTCCCCGGGGCTTTGCCGGGCATGGATAGGCCGGCGCTGCTGTGCGACGCGCTCACGGACGCCGTCTCCGGAGGGAGGGGGCGACGGCAACGCGAGGCGGGAGCGGGAGGAGGGAACGAAGGAGAAACCTCGCCACCGTCACCGCCGTCGCTCTCATCAGAGGCTGCGGCACACGCCACGGCCGTCGCGGCGCTCTCGGCCCTCTTTGAGCTCATCGTCAGGCACGGGCTCGAGTACCCGGTACGTTGATTTCTGTCGATTGTTTCGGGGGCGAAAAAGAAAGGGAGATGGAACGGGGGAGAAAGGAACAAAAAAAGAAAAAACTCCCCCTTCTTACGGGAAAAAAAAACTCCCCCCCCCCCTCCCCCTTTCCTCAAAATCAAAATAGGACCTCTACCCGCGCCTCTACTCCCTGCTCACGCCGCAGTCCGTGGGATCCAGGGACCGCGCGCAGTTCTTCTCGCTGCTGGACGCGGCGCTGGCGTCGAGGATGGTGCGTTTTTGTTTTCTGGGGCTCCTTTCTCTCGAGTTTGTTTTAGAGAGAGAGAGAGAGAGAGAGAGAGCGAGAGCGAGAGCGAGAGCGAGAGCGAGAGCGAGAGCGAGAGAGAGAGAGAGAGAGCGAAGAAAGGAAAAAAAAAAGAGAGAACGGGAACTTAAAAAAACTCAAAAAACAACAAAATAAAAAATTTCAGGTCCCGGCCTACAGCGCCGCCTCCTTTGCCAAAAAGTTCGCCCGCCTCGCCCTCAGCGCCCCTCCCGCGGGCGCCCTGCTCTGTCTGACCTTCGTGAACAACGTGGTGAGGAGGCACCCGGCGACGAGCGTGCTCCTTCACAGGAGGACGAAAGCGGAAAAAGAGGTCGAGGACGACGACACAGGGGCCGACGGCGACGAGGGAGCAGAGGAAGCCGCCGCCGCCGCTGCTCCTCCATCCTCTTCTCCTTCGATCGACCCCTTCGACCCGGCCGAGCCCGACCCGGCCCTGACGCGCGCGGTGGAGTCGTCGCTCTGGGAGGTGGCGCACCTCGCGGGCCGCCACTCGGCCCCGGCCGTCGCCGCCGCCGCCCGCTCCATTCTCAGCGACCCGGGGCTCGTCCCCGTCCTGGCCGCCAGCGCCAAGGCGGCGGCGAGGCTCTCGGCGGCGGAGGCGGACCCACGGCCCGCGGCGGCTGCCACGTACGGGAGCATGGCGGCGGACGCTCTGGCCAAGAGGGTGAAGCGGGCCCCGCTGGTCGCGAGCGGGAGCGGAAGCGGGGGAGGGAGGGGCGGCAGCGGCGGCGGCGGCGACGAGAGCGGGGAGGGGATGATGCTCTTTGGCGGAGGGGCCTGGCAGAAGGGGTGGAAGCAGCAGCAGCAGCAAAGCAGCGATGCCGCCGCCGCCGCTGCTGCTGCTGCTGCTCTCGCTGAAGAGGCCTGAGGGATCAAGGGGACGAGAGAGGAAAGAAGGAGCAGAGAAAGAGCCCGAGAGAAAAAATGAACATGAAATTGAAAAAAAATGAACATGAAATTGAAAAAAAATGAAACTCGACAGAAACTCTCTCTGTTTTTTTCCCCTCTCTTTCTCCCATGCTGAAAGCATCATTGTTGGTTGGTTTTATTTGGTATTTTGACAGGGGGGGGGGTACTAGTGTATAAAGATTTGCCTTTTCATGTTTTCGCTTTTCCGGCATCTTTTTTTCTTCTTCTCTTTGCTTCTTCTCCCTCTACAGCGGGTGCGGGTGCAGCGTCGGCATCGTCGCCGGGGGCAGGTTGAGGGGAGGGGTCGTCGGGGTCCTCTGCTGAGCTCGAGCTGCGGAAGCGGAAGCGGAAGAAGAGGCAAACTCCGCCGGCAGTGCCGCCAGCTGAGAGCCCGGCGGCAGCGAGGCCGCCGCCGCGGCCGCCGCCGCGGCCGCTGCGGCCGCCCCCTCCGCGGTGGTCGGGAGCGTCGCCGGAGGCAGCGCCGAGCCACTCGCGGTCGCCCTCGGGGAGACGACAGGGGGCGGCAGCTGCTGCAGCAGCTGCTGCTGCTCCTGCTGCTGAACTTGCTGCCGCAACTGCTGCGGCTCCCACGGCGGCGGAGGCGGCATTTCTCCCTGTGCCGCCGCCTCCTTCCCCTTCCCCTCCTTCTCCTTCTCCCTCTCCCTCTCCCCCCCTCCCTCCCTCGCGCTCGCTCTCTCCCCGGGCTGCACCGCCGCCGCGTCGTCGTTCCTCGCGAACCGCCCGCGCACCCTCGGGCGCGCGTCGGCCAGCGTCTTGCGGCAGACGTACTTGACCCTCTTGGTGAAGTTACGCTCGTGGCGCTTCTGGCGGTAGCGCAGGATCTTGCCGACGCGCTCGGCCGCGGGCAGCCTCGCGGCGCGGTAGGTGCGCCCCTCCGGGGTCACCAGCTCGAAGACGCGCGCCCCGGGGGCCGTGGACCCGGCCGCGGTGAAGGCGCTGGCCTGCAGGGCCGCAAGCGCGGCGAGGTCGACGGCCGAGGAGCTCCGGCCGCGGCCGCCGCGGAGCTCGACGGCCGAGCGCGACCTCCTGAGGCCCGCCGCCGCTCCGGCCGCCGCCGCCGCCCCGAGCCCGGCGCTCCCGGTCCCCGAGGAGCGAGCCGGGGGAGGAGCGCGAGAGGAGGGGGCGGCAGCAGCAGCAGCAGCATTAGCCGCTGCGGCTGCCGCTGCCACGTTGGCTGCGGCGATCGAAGTGGTCGCGGCATGCTGCTGCTGGTAGTGCACCGCCGCCTCATAATGCTGCTGCCACATAACTGCCTCCTGCTGCTGCTGCTGCATTGTCTGCTGCTGCTGCTGCTGCGCAAAGGCGGCAGCAGCGGCCGCTTGCGCGTGCGCGTGGGCCGCAGCTGCGACACTGGAGGGGGAGTCGAAGCCCCCGGAAGCTGCAGCGGCGAGGGAGCCGCTGCTTGGGTGATGGGGAGGCCTGCCCGAGGAGGACGCGCCGCCGCCGGCGACGGCTCCGGTGCCGCCCGAGGAGGACGACGACGCCCCGCCTCCGTTTTCCGCCGCTGCTGCTGCCGCTGCTGCCCCTTTGCCCGCGGATGCCATCGTCATAGGGTGCATCGCGAGCCCGCTGACGTGCGCCAGGGAGGCCTGGTGGTGGAGGTGGGGGTGGGAGAGCGGCGGCGCCTCGAGGACCGTGGAGAGCGTCGGGGGGCTGAACGCCACCGCCGCCGCCGCCGCGGCCGCCCCTCCGTCCCCGGATCCTTCCGGGCTCATGCCCCTACCGCCCCCGCCTCTCATGGAAGGGGGGACCAGTGCCTGCAGGTCCCCGAGAGAGAACGCGGCTCTGCGCACCCCACCGCGGAGGAGACCTGCCGCGTGCGCCGCGGCGAGCGCCACGGCTCTGTCGTCGTCGCCGAGGGCGGCGTCGAGGGCGCTGTCGTTTCCGCCTCTGCCTCCGCCGATTCCGCCGCCGCTTCCACCGGAGATGCTGGGGCCGCCGTCGAGCGAGGCGAGGGAGCTGAAGAGGCGCTCCTCCTCGGCTGTTTAAAGAGGGGGGATTCGGTTGGTTGGGAGAGAGAGAGAGAGAGAGAGAGAGAGGGAGGGCGGGGTGAGAGAAACGGCGGCGACTGCGAGAGAAAGACGACTGCGATCAATTGTCGTTGAGCCTCTCGTTCGCCTTCGGAAGACCATTATTTCGTGCGTGTGACCGCCCCCCCAGGGAAAAAAGTTTCGAGGAAGTCTCCAGAGAGGCCACAGCCGAGGGACAAAGAGGAACGAGAAGCAGAGAGAGAAAGAGGCGCCTTTCTTTTTCCCCCTTTGATTCTCGTCATCAAAGCGGCTAGCAAAAACCGAGAGAACAAGGCAGCGCCCGGCTTGCGCCGAGAAGAAGACGAAGAGGAAAAAGAAAGGAGGCCCCCTTTCCCGCTCGGCTTCTTCCTGGCCGACGACTAGAGAGCATCCACGCCTCGGCGAGGCTCTTTTTCAGAGAGAGCTCTCTCTCTTGAGCACAAGAGAGCAGGCTCTGGGTGCTGCGAAAAAGGCTGAGAGCGTCGCCGTCCAAGGGATGCTCTGCACCAAAGATATCCGAGTCTCTCTCTCTCTCTCGGCTCCCTCTATCCCATTGCAGGCGAGAAAGAGAGAGAGCAAGAGAGCGTTTCCCTTTCTTCCGAGCCGGGTTTTGTGTCTCATCTCGTAGCCGATGCGAGATCTTTGACGGTTCTCTCCATCCATGGGAGCAAACCTGGAAGAGAAGGCCCGAAAGCACTCGGGCGCAGAAGAAGGAAAAGACAGCGAGAGACCTTTCGATCATCGCCACTTCGTCTTCATTCTTCATTTCGTTCAATCCTTACCCGTCAAATGGTGCAGCGGCGCCGGCTCCGACGCCAGCGCCGCGAGCAGCGCGTCGTCCGAGAGCCAGTCTGCCATCTCGGGCGGTGCGTGTGTGTGTGTGTGTGGAGGTAAGAATCTCCTTGTTCTTTTTTTTGGAAGCAACGGAGAATGAGAGCAACGAATTGCTCTCTCTCGCTGGACCAAGAGAAAAGAAAAAGAAAACGAGGAAAAATGATTTTTGTTTTTTTTCTCTCTCTCTCTCTCTCTCGCTCCCTCTCTTCTCTCTCCTCCTTCGTTTCATCCCCGCCAGTTCCTCAAAACCCTCCCGTTTACACACGAAAAGTCTCGAGCACCCCCCCCCTTCGGACTCAGTAATAAGGGATCCCGCCCTCGGTCCACCTCACTTTCCCGGCGCAGAGCGCGCCGAGGGCCTCGGGAAAGACCTCGTGCTCCGCCGCGAGCACCCTCCTTGCCAGCGCCGCGGCGTCGTCCGCCGGGAACTCGACCGGGACGGCCCTCTGCGCGAGGATCGCGCCGCGGTCGAAGGCCTCGTCGACGAAGTGGACCGTGGGCCCGGAGACCCTCGCCCCCGAGGCCAGGACGGCCTCGTGGACCCGCAGGCCGTAGAAGCCCTTGCCGCCAAAGGGGCCCGGCAGCAGCGCCGGGTGCACGTTGAGCATGCGGCGGGGGAAGGCGCGCACGAGCGGCGCCGGGACGAGCTTGAGGTAGCCCGCGAGGGCGACGACGTCGACGCCGAAGCCGAAGCCGCCGCCGCCGCCGGAGGAGGCAGGGCGAGGGGCGGAGGAGGAGGAGGAAGGGGAGGCAGCGTCGGAGCTCGCCCTCCGCTCTTCTCCTCCGAAAGAGAGGAGCTCGTCGGCGAGCGCCTCGGCGGCCCTCGCCCTCAGCTCCGCCTTTCCGGCGCCCCTGGCCTCCAGGGGAGGGAAGCAGCGGGTCTCTATCCCCTGCTCCAGGGCCCAGGTCCAGCCTCCGCACCCGGGCACGTCGGAGACGACGACCTGAGGGAGAGAGGAGGGGTCGAGTTTTGGAGAGGGAGAGAGAGGAGGCGTCGAAGAGGGTGAGTTTTTCTTCTTCTTTTCGTTTTCCGATGGTCGCCGAGGATTAAAAAAATGAGTTGAGAATGAATGGAAAAAATCTTCTCCTCACCACGACGTCGGCGTCCACCCGCCCATCCTGCGTGGCAGCGTGGATCGCGCGGAGGTTGGAACCGCCGCCGGAGATGAAGACGGCGAGGCGCTTGCGCGGAGACGGAGGAGGAGAAGGGGAGTCGTTGCTCGAAGCGGCGACGGCGATTGTTTGTCGAAGCAGCCGTCGTCGGCATCGACTCCTCGGGGCCGATGCCGCCCGTGCTGCTGCTGTTCCTCCTCGCCGAGGCACTGCTGTCCCGGCCCGCGATGATGATGATGACGCTGTCGACAGCCTCATCTTTGTCTAAAGACGTTTCCAGAGAGAGAGAGAGAGAGAGAGAGGGAGAAGAAAAAGAGAGAGAGAGGGAACGAGAGCGCTGCTGAAGAAGAAAGAGAGACAGCGAAGAAGTCTGTTCTTCGTCTGTCGTTCACTCTCTTTCATCGACGACGAAGCGAGAGCTTCGAAATCAGCTCAAGCTTTCGCCCCCCTCCCCCCGAATATATCTCTTTCTTCGCGTTCTTTCTTTCACCGCAATGCCTCCGCCTCGGCGGGCTCGAGACCCGGACCTCGAAGCGAGCTCAAGCGAAGACGAGGACAACGGGACGAGAAGGGAGGAAGACGCCGCTGCTCGACCAGGGATTCAACTGGCCAGCGTTTCGACGACCGCGGCCGCAGCCTCGACAGCGGCCTCGACCTCTTCTTCCAAAGGCAGAGGAGTCGAGACGGACGAGCTCTCCCGCGAGTGGGAGGCCCGCAGGGCCAGGTTTCACAACGTGAGAGAGCCGTCAATATTTCCTTCATAGCGGACAGCAGCGAGCGAGCGAGCGAGCGAGAGAGAGAAAAGAGACAAAAAGGGTAAACAGCGAGCGCATGGAGCGGGAGCTCTCTCTCTTTCCCGGAACCCCTTTTTGTGCTCAAAAACCTCTGGTCGCCCGGCCCACGGAAAAAAAAAACTAACTCAAAAATAAAAAATCAAACATCAAACATCAAAATCAAAAACAGGCGGGATACCGCGAGGGGCTCGAGGTCGGGCACGAGCGCGCCCTTCAGTCGGCCTTCGACGAGGGCTTCAGCAGGGGGATGGAGCAGGGACTCGAGTGGGGGCTCGTCGCCGGGGCCGCCGCCGCCGCCGGGGGAGCGGCGAGGGCGGCAGCGGCGGCGGCCAGAGAGAAGGAAGCCGAGGCGGGAGGCTCCCCCTCTGCTCCTGCTCCTCCTCCTCCGAGCTGGCTCGCGGCGGCCGGGCGTGCCGCGGCGGCCATGCTGCCCTTTGCATCGACGCCCAACAAGGTACTGCTTTTAGGAAACTTGGAGGGGGGAGCAACGACAGCAGCAGCAGCAGAAGACGACGGCGAAGAAGAAGAGGCGCCAGCGGTGAGGGCGAGGGCGGAGGAGGCCAAGGCTGTCGCGCTCGCGGCGCTCGAGGAGGCCGGGGTGCCCCGGCCGACCCTCGTCGCCGCCGCCGCTCCTCCTCCTCTTCCTGCCCCTCGCGCCTCCCCCGATCTTCAGCTTCTCCACTGGGAGGTGGAGAAGCTGGAGATCCGGGGAGGCGAGAGAGTGGAGAAGAGGAGCTGCTGCTCTGCAAGTGCTGCTGCTGCAAATGCCGGAAGCAAAGAGGAGGGCTGCTGCGGCGGCGGCAAAGGCGGCGGCAAAGGAGGACAAGGCTGCTGCAAGCGGTGAGACCTTCCCTTTTCTCTTCCGCTCCCCTTCTCGCTCTCTCCCGCGTGAGCCAGACACGAACTGTAAAGATATATAGTAGTGAATAGAAAGTTTGCCTAGAGCTTTCACTGTTTCATTTCATTTTTCGTTCCTTCTTTGCTCTTCCTTTTCTTCTCTTTCGTCTTCTCCTTCCCCACCTTCTCCGCCTTCTTCTTTCCTTCTCCGCTGCGAGCGGCGAGGAGCGACACCGTCCCGTCGGCTGCCACGGAGAACTTTCTGCTTCTGACGCCTTCCTCTATCGCGCGGGAGACGCCAGAGGCGACTTCGGAGGAGGTGACCGGGTGAGGACTCTTTTCCTTCTCCTTCTTCTTGCTCCCCTTTGTGCTCCTCTTCGCCACCTCCGCCGCCGCCCGGCCCCTCGCCGCCGCCGCCGCCGCCCTCCTCCCGGCGGCTTCCAGGGCCCTCCGGGGAAGCCTCCTCCCGGGGGAGGCAGCCAAGGAAGCCTCGACGAGTTGGAGCCAGAGGGACTCCGGGGAAGAGGATCCCGTAGAAGAGGAGAGGTAGGAGGCCGCGGCGGCGGCGAGGACGGTCTTCGGCGGCAGGAGGAGGATCCCGTCGCCGCCTTGGCCGCCGGTTTCGTCGTCGTCGAGGTCGAGGTCGAGGTCGCCGTCGCTCTCATCCTCTTCTTCTTCCTCTTTCTCTTCCTCCTCGCTGTCGGAGCCGAGCCGGACCCTCTTCCCCTCCCACCGCGCCCCGGAGACTTTGCCTCCGGTCTCTCCGCGGGCAGAGGATGAGCCATTCCCGACGCCCTTTCGGCCCTTGCGGGCTTTTCCAGAGGCGGCGTCGAAGAGGGCAGCCTGCGCGTCTTCGTCAAAGAGATTTTCTTTCGGGCTCCCGTCGCTCTTCTTCTTCCTCTTCCGCTTCTTCTCGCTCGCGTCTCCCCCGACACCGCCGCGAGGGGAGGCGCGCAGGAAGCTGGAGGCCCACCAGGCTGTCGGAGGAGGGGGAAGGAGCTCTCCGCCGCCGTTGCCGCCGCCGCCGCCGCTCTCGCCGTCGGCGGCGTCTCTGGCGCCGGCGGCCGCGGCGGAGGAGAGAGGGGCCTTGGCTTTGGCCGCGGGTGTCGCCGGGGCTGCCCCTTCGTCTCCGTCTTTTTCTTCTTCGTCGCTCGAAGACGATGGAGAAGAGTCGTCGGAAGAAGAAGAATCGGAAGAAGAGTCGGACGAGTCAGCCGACGAAGAAGAAAAAGACAAAGAGCTGCTGCTGCTGCTCTTGCTCCGGCGCTTCCTCTGCGGCGGCGGCGGCAGCGAAGCGCGGCGAGCGAAGACCGTGGCCGTTGCCGCAGCAGCTCCAGCAGATCCGTTGCCGCCGAAGGGCACCCCCAGGATTGCAGAGAGATCCGAGGCCGAATACCCGCCGACCTGCTTGCCTGCCCTGCGCCGCGCGAACCTCGCGAGATGGGAGGTGGCGGGGGCGGCGCCGTTTTGCTTTCGCGTCTTCTCCTCCCCTTCGCCGTCGCTGCTGTCGCTGTCGCTGCTGTCGCTGCCGCTGTCGCTGCTGTCGTCCGAGGAGGAAGAAGAGCCGGAGGAGGAGGACGACGACGAGGAGGCCGCTGCTGCCTTTTTCGTCGCCTTCTTCTTCGTCCTCTTCGTGCCTCTTCGCCTCTTCTGGTCGCCGCCGCCGTCGTCGCTGCTGCTGCTGCTGCTCTCGCTCTCTTCGCTCTCGCTCTCGACTCTTCTCTTCGTGTCGCTCGCCTTCACCTCGGTCAGCTTTGACAGCAGCTTGTCGTACGAGACCATTCCTGCGGTCCAAGCCCTCGCGGCGTCGTCGGGGTTGGACTGGGAGTTTTTTTGTTTTGAAGAGAGAAGAACATTTTTTTTTTGTGAGAAAGAGAAAGGGAGAAAGGAAGAGGTCGAGAGAAACGTCGGAAAAAGGGCGCCGGCTCTTGACAACACCCCCTCGAGAGTGAAACGAAAGACTACTCACCAGCCCCACCCCGGCGGCGTCCGACTTTTTCTTGACGCGGACGTGCTCCTTGATGTCCTGGCCCGATGCGCCCTGTTCATTGTTGTTGGGTTTGGTTTCCGGGGGAGGAAGGCAGAAGAGGTCGTTAGCGCCGGTGAGAAGCGGGCGGAGAGCCGTCGGCGGCGGCTAGTTTTTAGGACATGCCGACTCTTCTTCTTCCTCTCCACGAATTCCGGACCAAAACACTCACCAGCCCTTCCCCTTCGCGCCAGCCCATGCGCTGAAGCAGCATGAAGCCCGCTCCGGTTCGCTCAACGCCCTGGTATTTCTGCTGGGCGAGCGTGAGAGGGAGAGGAGGAGCAGCGGTGGCATCGGTCATGGTCAACTTTTTTGACGCCATCGTTGGTCTACGTTCCCCTCTCTCCCTCGTGCTACTCTCTTTCTCTCTCTCGATTGTCTCTGGAGCGCGCTCAGCAGCAGAGAGGCAACGCGAATTCGGTGAGAGAGCTGCAGCAGAGAAGGGGAAGCGTGGCTGGAGCTCGAGGACGCTCTCAGCAGCCCTGCTCTCTTCGCTTCAGTCTCTGAGAGAGAGAGTAAATGGGAGGGAGTCGTTGACTGTTCACTCCCTTTTTCCCTCCGCTCAAAAGAGTTCTTTCTCGCCTCGTCCTCTACGCCTCTTCCCCCCTCTCTTGCATGCGCCCGACAGCGCTCGGAAGGCATCTGATGCGTTTCATCTCGTTGTCGCCGTCGTCGTCGTCGTTCCAGAGCGCTGGTGCTGCTGCCGCTGGCGGAGCTTCGACGTCAGCAGCCTGTTTGTCGAGCATCGTTTCTCTCCGGTCGTCGTCGACATTCCGCGGCAGCAGCAGAACGAGAAGCCTCCGCGCTGCTCATTCTTCTTCTTCTCGCCTCTTAGCCCCGTCTGCACTGCGAGCGATGTCGAGCTGCGGAGCCGGGAGGACAAACGTCGCTGCAGCGGCGACAGCAGCGGGCGCGACAGATGCGACGGCGGCGGTGGCGGTGGCGGCAGCAACGACAGATGCGGCCAACGCCGCCGCCGCTGCTCCTTCTTCTTCCCCCCAGACGAGGCGAGGAGCTGCCCTCGACGCCGTGCTCGCCCCTCTCGAGGCAGTCGTCGGGCCGCTGTCTCGAGAGCCGATGGTACGAAATGAAGCAGAGAGTGGAGAGAAAATAAAGGGGCAGGCTGATGACGTCCGTCGAGGGCTTTTCTCTTCTCCGCCTTGGTGGTTCGTCTTCGTCCCCCTCTCAGCATGTCCACCTCGACCTCGACCCCCCCCCCCAACCAACAAAAACTCTCCAACGACCAACAGGTCCCCCCGCCCGCCCCCCTCGTCCTCGTCGTCTCGGGACCCTCCGGCGTCGGCAAAGACGCCGCCATCCGAGCCCTGCACGCGGCCCGCCCGGGGCTCCGCTTCGTCGTGACGGCGACGAGCCGCGAGCGGCGGCCCGGGGAGGTCGACGGCGTCGACTACTCGTTCGTCTCGAAGGCCGAGTTCGAGGGCATGGTGTCTCGAGGGGAGCTGCTGGAGCACGCCGTGGTGTACGGGGAGTACAAAGGAATTCCCAGGAAAGCCGTGGAGGCGGCGCTGGAGGCAGCGAGGAGGGACGCGGAGAGGGAAGTCGCGATCCTGCGAGGCGGCGCCGAGGGAGAGGCCGCCGCCGCTCCCTCCCCCGCCTCGCCCTCCTCCTCCTCCCCGCCGCCCGCTCCCCCCTCGGGCGCCGGCGTCGTCGTGCTCCGCCTCGACGTGCAGGGGGCCGCGACCGTGCGCGCGCTGCTCCCCGCCCGCTCGCTCGCCTCCGTGTTCCTCGCCGCCGAGTCGGAGGCCGCCCTGGCCGCGCGGCTCGCCGCGCGCGGCACCGAGGGCGCGGGCGCGCTCGCGACGAGGGTCGCCACGGCGCGCCACGAGGCCGCGCGCGCCGCCGAGTTCGACTTCGTCGTCGTGAACGCCGAGGGGGACGTCGAGGGGACGGTGGGGGCGCTGGGGGCGATCGTGGACGCGGAGCGGTGCCGCAGCTCGAGGAGGCTGCCGCCGACTCCGCCTCCTCGTCCTCCTGCTTCTTCTTGAGGAGAGGCTTGCGACTTTGTGGGTTGATGAGAGCGGGAGGAGGGCTGCCCCCCGCTGGCTAGCTCTTCTTCTTCTTCTTCTTCTTCTTGTCTCCCCCCCTCCCCCCGGTCCTTTGCGCGACCCGCAAGAAAAGGAAAGAAAAAGAAAAAATAATGTAAATTCGTGGTAGTAAAAATAGAGAAAGAACCGAGGGGAAGAAGAGAAAGAGAGAGAGGGAGAAAGAGAGAGAGACAAAGGGAGAGAGCTGACATTCTGATTTTCTATCTTCTTTCTTCCTCTTCCCTCGGTTTTTTACAAAACACAAAAAGGCTGACGGCAAGGCGCGGAACGGTCTTCCCTCTCCCTTTCTCTCCTTCCCCCTCTGACTTCAATTTCCCTTGTTTGCTTGAGGCGGCGCTCGCTCGAACACAAAGCAAAGGAGACAAGAGTTCTTTTTGTAACTTTTCCGTGTCTTTCCTTTGAATGGTATTTATTGTATATCATGCCTCGGGGGCGCTGGGGGCGGAAACAGCAGCAGCGGCAGCAACGGGCGCCTCCTGGTCGCTTTCTCCTGCCCCGTCCGTCGCCGTTCCCGCTGCCGTCGCCGTTTCCGTCGTCGCCGCCGAGGAAGGAGGGGGAGGAAAGCGCGGCGTCTCGCCTCCTCCGGCCTCAGCCGCGGGGGTCGAGGGCCTCACGGCGCGTCCCTCCTCTTCCTCCTCGTCTCCTTCCTCGCTGTCGTCGTCGTCGTCGTCGGCGGCGTCGTCGCTGGTGCTCACTGCTGCTTTTGTTGCCTCTTCCGCCTCCGCTGTCGTCGTCATCGTCACCGTCGTCGCTTTCGCCGCCGCCGCTTCCGCCGCTCTCGCTTCCTCTTCTTCTGCCTCTGCCTCCTCCCGCATCTGCTGCTGCCGCGCTTCCTGCACCCGCATTGTAGCCATCGCGCTCGCCGCGGCCGCCACGGCGGCCCTAGCCGCCGGGGATGAAGAAGCAGGGCCCGAGGAGGACGAGGGAGAGGCCTGCCGATGCTGCTGCTGCTGCTCCTGCTGCGCGCGGGGAGGGGAAGGGGGCGGCGGCACGTGACTCTGCTGGAAACTCTGGAAGCAGTCGTAGGAGCCCTGCTGCCGCTGCTGGTTATAAGGGCCCGAAGGAGGAGGAGAACAAGAAGAATTCGAGGAAGAGCACGGGAAGGCGAAGAGCGGGACGACTCGGAGCACCTCCCTCTCCCTGCTGCCGCTTTCTCTCTCCTCGCCCTCCTCCTCCTCGCTTCCCTCCCTCTTCTTCTCCACCTCGGCCCCGAGCTCCACGCTCAGTGGGAGGCACGCCGGATCCCTGCTCGGGAACCTGGCGTTGCGAAAGTGCTCGACGAGGCCGGCGAGGCCCTGGATGCGGGCGTAAGCGACCTGAGGAAAGTGTTTTTGTTTTTCGATTTTGCGAGTTTTCTTTTGTAAGTCGAGGGGGAAAAAAGCGAAAAAGAAACGCCGAAGAGAAGAAAAAAAAGAACAAAAAAAATCTCACCTCGCACACTTTGCGGCTGCGGAACGCGCCCCAGGCCCTCCCGTGCAGCGCCGCGACCAGCGCCGAGGCCGCCGTGGCGTCGACGCAGTTGACGAAGGCGTATCCCAGATTGGAGCGGAGGACTGCGGGAGGGGAAGAGGAGGAAAGGGGAGGAGCCGCCGGAGAACAAGAGGAAGGAAACAAGGTCGAGGTCGACGACGGAGACTGCGACGGCGGCGGCGGAAAGCTCCCCCCGTTGCTTCCTCCGCCTCCTCCTCCTCCTCCTCCGCCGCCGCCGCCGCCGCCGCCGCCGGCGCTGTTCCGGAAGTCCACGGGGAGGTAGAGGAAGTCGAACCTCCCCGAGACGCCGGGCGTCGCCTGCAGGGCGTCAAGCAGCGCCCGCTGCGAAAGGCGGTTTGGGACGTTTTTGAGCATCAGCGTCGTCCGCGGGGCGGAACAAGGAGAAGCGCGTGGGGAGCCGAGCGAGAGCGAGGGCGACAGCGACAGCGGCGTCGGGGGAGGGCGCTGCTGCTGCTGCTGCTGCTGCTGCTGCCGCTGGCTGCCGCTGCTCTTCCCGCGCGGGCTCGAGCAAGGAGCGAAAAAGGAGCCCCCCCCCCCCCCCCCCTCCCCCCCCCCACCCCCCCCCCCCCCCTCCTCCCCCCCCTCCTCCCCCGGGGGGGGGGGGGCGCCCCCGGGGGGGGGCGGGGGGTTTGTGTCGGACGGGCAAGAGGGAAAGGGGGGGGGGAAAGGGGGGGAAGAGAAGAAGGGGA
>Ga0114918_10001500_pt1 | contig 20863 bp, 24 predicted proteins | sample LantaG_FD_87015 | JGI IMG/M metagenome (GOLD analysis project Ga0114918, IMG submission 87015) | Deep subsurface microbial communities from Baltic Sea to uncover new lineages of life (NeLLi) - Landsort_02402 metaG | ecosystem: Environmental > Aquatic > Marine > Oceanic > Sediment | place... | reverse complement strand
TCGAGGGCCAAGCCCAGCAAGATGTACTTCCTTAGTGCCCACGATAGGTCGTCCAACTCCGTTCATACTGATCAGAATGTGGCGGTCGCGTTCGCGGCATAGCGTAATGACGTCCGCGGTGACTCCCGCAGCGTGACGAACGAAATGGAATCAGCTGCGTTCACGAGGTTCCCAGCAAATCAGATGTGCGGATCTCATCTTTGGCACTTCATGCCGTGTGGAATTTAGCCCGCGTCTAGCCCGATCCGTCGATGGGTCGAGTGGGTTGATGACCACGGAGGGGTGCAACCGCCCGTCGAGTATGGCGGCTGGTGGTGTCGGTAGCCCGTCCAAAACACCAAACACCGAAGCTAGCCGGATCTCACCGCGCGGTCTTAGCGCCCGACTGCGCAACGTTCGTAGCGTTCGCGGCGAGCCTTCCGCATTGTGCGGTGCACGGGTGGTATTCATGCATTAAGGAGATTCCCAAAGGGGCAGGTGGGGTGCAGTGTTGGCGGGTGATCGGTTCTCCGTTCGCAAGATACGGCACGGCGATGGGAGCCAGTCCTACTGGATCTTCACCTCTGATCTAGAAGTTCACACTTCCAGTCTGAACGTGCTGAAACGGTACGGAACATCCACACAGCAGACCTACGCTTACAGCCTGGTCGACCATCTGAACTGGCTGCTGGCGAACAACAAGACCCCCGAGACCGTCACGTTTGACGATTTGCGCCGCTACATGAACGGTGTGACCGGCGGGGTCGACAGCGGCATCTATGGCGCGGCCTGGCGTAAGCCGACGCAGAAGCCACTAGGGCCGTCAGCAGCGAGCAACGTGGCCTCCGTCGTCAAGCTGTATTACCTCGCGTTGGCGGAATCGGGTGACGTGAACCCGAAGTTGGTCGAGGCGCTGCGATCCAAAGCAGTTGTGGGACGGGGGAAGTCTGGGCGGATGAGCGAGGCCAATCCGCTTGCGCCGAAGACAGCATCTCGGCGGCCCCGCTTCCTGCCCAACGAGGTTGTGGAAGCGCTGTTTGTGCCCGGGGTGTTGACCTCGGCCCGTGACGTCATGATTCTGACCTGGCTGCATGACGGGGGCATCAGGGTGGGGGGTTTGTGCGGGCTGCGGTTTTGCGACCTTCACCTGACCCCGCGCCATGCGTGCGGTCAGCGCGCCGATCCGCATATTCACATCGTGGGCCGTGACGATAATCCCAATGGTGCGCGGGCGAAGGCTTATGCACCGGCTGCGTTCGCCAAGGACGGCTCGGTGGTGGATGGGGTTATCAGGGCGGTGAGCCCGGACATGATCAGTACGTTTCATGCATACCTACTCGATGAGTTTCATCCGATCCAGCATCTGGTTGACCACGAACAGGTCCTGGTGCACGTCACGGGCCGCACCCCGGGCACAGCTCTGACCACCGGCGGTGTCCGCAAAATGCTGGCTAGGGCTTGTCGGCGGGCGGGGCTGCACGTGCGCGTGACCCCGCACGGATTCCGACACAAGGCGGCCGCGGCGTTCTACGCCGAATCGGACTTCAACGCCGAGCTGGTCGCCCAGGAGTTCGGCTGGGCGAGCCCCCAGATGGTTACCGACCTGTATGGCAAGTCCGCCAACCGCCACGCGATGAAGTATCTGCGCCAGGCCTGGGACGCCACGGCGCGACCGCCGGCCGAACGCTACCTCGTGCCCGCGGCGACGCCGGAGGACGCAACGTGACCGCTGCGGAACCGGCGCGGGTTTACCGACACCCTCAGCATCGATTCGGGCGCAAGGTTGCCGAGGCCCCAGTTCCGGCCACTAAAGGCGATTACCTGGGCATGACCGTAGAACAGCGTTACAGCGCTGTCAGCCAACACTTTCCGCCGTGGCTGATGACCGAGCCAATCGAATTTCCCCCACACCACGACACCTACGGTTGGGCATGTCTCGTCGAGGGCTGTGACGGCACCGTCCAGGCGCAGGTGACTCGCCTGGTCTGCAATTCGCACGCGCACCAGTACCAGAGCCGGCGGGAAACCGTTGACCTCGATGAGTTCCTTCGCGATGCCGAACCTTGTGCTTCCGCCAAGCGGGGATGGGCGTTGTCACGCAGACCCGGCTGCACCATCTGCGGCAGCAATCGTGAAGCACTAGCGAACGGCTACTGCGACCACCACGCTGATCTGCTGCGGAAGGCGAAACGAAGGAAAGGACCCCAAAGAAAAGCTCGCAGCGAGTGGCTCGGCGAAGCGGCCTGGCGACGAATTCAACGCCCGCAGCCGTCCCATGCCCCCTGCTCGGTTCCGCGATGCGTCCGCGACAGCCTGCGCAACGTGCTTGTGGACGAGGAGAAGCATCGTGTGTGCGCTGGCCACATTCACCAGTGGGGTGACTGGCTGACCACCGACAGCGGAGAAGCCAATCCGCCAGCGTGGGATACGTTCCTTGCATCTGCGCCAGTCCAGGAATCCGTGTCACTACCCAACAGTCGCGGACAGCTGTCACTGGCCCAGCTGCCCAAGAGCTTTCAGAACGAAATCCGGTACGCACTTCACCGGCACGCGAAGACTTCAAGACGCTCCCATTGGCGCCCCGTAGAGCTGCAGAAAGTTGTCGACACCCTCGCTGCGAACGGTGCGACGTCTCTCTTCGACCCTCTTTTCGACGATCTCGCCGACAAGCGTCGTGGCGCCGAATTTCGCGCACCGGGAGCCCGCACCCGCCGCCGGATCTGGGTGGGCCTGCCGGTCGCAGCGCGCAGTCTCGTGATGACCGAAGACACCGCCAAGGACGCAGGATGGTTCGACGCGATCGTTGTCGGGGGCTCACCGTTTGGAGAACTCACCAAGGGGGCTAAACGGCTCAAGATCTGGGACCTGACCTCGGTCTCGCAACGCTGGCTACGGGACCTGCTCTGGGAGCATCTCCGAGACGGCGCTCTGGTGCCCGATGGGAAGCGGCCCAGTAGTGGGACGATGACCGGTCGAATCACTGCAATTGCCCTGCTCTCGTACATCCTGCGGCAAAACCGCGACGACCGCGGCGACGACCCGGCCCGGCTGGGCAAGGCCGATGCGATGGCGGTCAAAGACACCTGGGAACTGTGGTTCCGGGAAAAGATCCCCATCCCAGCACTGAAAGACAGCAACGGAAGATCAACCGGCGTACTTTCCGATCTCACCCACCACACGCACATGCGCAACATGCGCATCGTCTTGCAACGCAGTCACGAACTGGACAGAACGCCAGCTGGCTTGGACTCGTTCATCCTTAACTTGCCCGACTACCCGGCGCCCCGCGCGAATCCTCGGCCACGCCCGCTGAGTGAGGGCGACTTTCAGTTGCTGGTCAGCGCCGATAGCATCGCCGCTCTCGAAGCCCTCGACATCAACGACGTTGGCCTCGCCGACATCTGGCTTGCCCACGCATTTCAAGGCGGGCGGATCAGCGAGACACTCTCCCTTAGGCTGGGCTGCATTGGGCTCGTCGGCCGTGCTCAGCCCTACATCTGGCGAGACATAAGCAAGGTCAACGTCGTCGACTACGGCATGCCCTGTCATATGCCGGTCTTCCAGCGGCTGTCGAAGCGCCAGGAAATCACCCGCACAAAACTTTGTGCCCGCTACGCAGAACAGCTCGCCGCACTGGACGAACGGGGACGCGCAAAACTTGAGGCCGAGTGGGACCGTGACATGCCGTTGTTTCCGGGTGCAAACCAGAACCCCGACCTTGCCGTGGGGGTGTCGCAAACTGGGTTCCGCAATATCTGGACTGAGTGGTTCGAAAGTCTTGGCCTGAAGTGGATTACGACGCATCAGACCCGCTCAACTCTGGCTCAGTCCCTGTTGGACAACGGCGCACCCCCCGCCCTGGTGCGCCAACTGCTCGGGCACTTCTCCGAGCAATCGCTGGCTCATTACGCGAGATACAACGACGTCACCGTGAAGCGACACCTGCAGCAGGTTTGGGCCGCCGGACCTGGCATGGATAAACCAGGCACCATCTTGCTGCGCCCTAACGAGATCAAAGCCACCAACTCGGCCGCCGCCGCCGCTCGGATCGACCTGACTGTCGTGCCAGTGGAGCGCGGTCTGTGTCGCTACGGTCCGGTCGTCGGCGGCGCGCAATGCCCATTGGAGAAGAACTGCACCGGCAGCCCCAAAGGACCGTGCGAGCATTTCGTGCTCACCGGCGCGGATCTGGCCTACTGGGAACGCAAACGTGACCGCGACTACCACTTCGCTGAAGAGGCCCCCACTGACGAGATACGCGACTACATCCTGAGCAGGTGGCATCCATGGGAACCCGTGCTCACCGGGCTACGCGAAGCGCTCGACGAACTCGGCCTGCTCGAAGAAGCCGAGAAACTAGACCTGCGCGCCCCCAGAGATGACTACTTCGACCCGCTGTTTTCCACGGGGCTTCCCGTATCCCAACTGCGTCAACCGCCGCCGGTGACTTGAACGGCAGGCACACCCCGAGTCAAGGAGGATGATTTGGCAACCACAAAGCGCCGCCGTCCGGTCGAGGCGATCGAACGGCGCGCAACCAAGAGCGCCGAATGCGAACAGCGCGTGCGCACAGCGCTCACCAAACTCACGAAGACCGGCGCACCATTTACCGTGGAGAACGTCTGCGATCTCGCCGGAGTCGGCAAAACATTCGTCTACGACAAGCGGCGTCGGAAACTGACCGAAGCCGTCTTGGCAGCTCGCGACGCGTCCCAGGCCGCAGGAATCGCACGCGCAGAGCAGAAGGTCGAACAGTCCTCCGCGTCATGGCGAGAACGAGCTCTGAACGCCGAAGCCCTCGCTAAATCCCTGCGCGCCGAAGTCAAAAAGCGAGCAGCGCGCATCAGTGACCTGACCGGACAACTATACGACCCCGAAGGAAACCACCTCGCCGACGAGAACGCCCGACTGCGAGACCTGGTCAACAACCTCAATCACAACCTGCACCGTGCTGAAACCGACATCGGCACCTTCAGGCGGTCATTGGATGCAGCCAGAGCCAATGTCAAACGAGAACGGGAGCGCAACGTGACACAGCTGTTCGCAAATGACGGCCACCCAACCTGACGCCTCAGGGGCGGTTGGCGGGCTAGAAGAGACAGCGTCCAGTGGAGTGGTGTAGTTCGGATCGGTGAACCATCTGGTTCGTGATCAACGAGTTATGTTGTATGTTCGGCAGTTTCGAGCTGGTGTGTCAGCGATTCCGGTGTGGCATGTCGCGAAGCAGCGCTTTCCTTCGCTGCGATGATCACCCGCAGTTCGTACATGCTGCCGAGCGCCGTGCAAAGTTCAGGGTAAGGAAGGTGACTGGTCAGGACTCAGCGATCAGGTGCCGGGTGCGGTCTTCGCGGGCCGGAACACCGTTGCGCCCGCCGAGATCCTGCGCGTAGAGCCCGACCGAGTAGGCGGCTGCCCGGCCATTGATCTCGAGCGCAGCGCGGTCGATGTGGTCGAGGGTGTCGGTCTTCTGGTGGTAGTTGGGGTCGAAAGGCTCGTTCGCTGTTCCGCCCCACAATTCCGCCTCGGCCTCGGTCATCTTCGTCACCGCCCCGGTGAAGATGCCGCCTGCCGGGATGCCGGCCCGGGTGAACCCGTCGTAGTCGGAATCTCCCCCGAACGAGGCGTCCCGCGGCTCGATTCCGGCAGCCTGCAGGTAGGAGAACAGGGTGCGTTCGATCCCGGCTGAGCCCTCGGGCACCCGCGGTGGACTCTGGTCATCACCCGGCGGTGTCGATTGGTCGCCGTCGTAGGTGAAGTACCCCGGGTTCGGCGATGCGATCATGTCGTAGTTCAAATACAGCGCGATGTCCTTCAACGCGGCTTCGTCGAGCGATTGGACGTAGTCGGTGGAGCCGACCAGTCCGACTTCCTCGCCGCCCCAGAAGCCGAACCGGACGGCGTTGCGCACCGGCGGCGAACTGCCCATCTGGAGTGCGGTTTCCAGCACCGCCGCCACGCCCGAGCCGTTGTCGTTGATGCCCGGCCCGGCCGGAACGCTGTCGAGGTGACCACCGACAACCACGACGTCCGCCGTGGAGCCGGTCTTGGTCTGGGCAATCACGTTGCTGGACTTCTCGATACGGACACCGGCGTTCAGCGCGATCCGGGTTTCGCCGGGTCGCCCACGTAGCCGGGCGCCGTCGGCCTGACTGACGCCGATCACCGGGATGGTGACGTCGGTCTCCTTGCCGAGGGTGGCGCCGGACTGCTCTTCGTCGACGTTGTTGGCGACGATGAGCGCAATGGCGCCTCGTTGCGCGGCGGCTCCCATCTTGTCGGCGAACGGGCACTGGCCGCGGTCCACCAGCACCACCGCACCTTGAACGGGCAGCCCGTCGTAGTCCTCGGCGGTGCAACCGGGGCTGTCCTCGACGCGGGCCGGGACCAGCGGGCCGCTGATCCCGTCGGGTGGCGTGCCGATGGTGTAGGCCAGCGGTTCGGCGGCCACGTTAGAGCCGCCCACGGCGACCGATGGCGGGTCGGCGAAGGGAAGGCGCAGCTCGAACTCGGGTATCTGAACATCGAAGCCCTTGGAGCGCAAGGCATCGGCGATGTAGTCGACGCTGGCCTGGTAGCCAGGCGTGCCGAGCGCCCGATTGCCGTCGTTGGCGTCGGCGATGTCCTGCAGCTTGGCCAGGTGCGCCAGCACGGCGTCGGTGGAGACTCGATCGCGAATCATGATGCCGAACTCCTCGGCGGAGGTGGCGGGCGGCCCTGGCTGCCCGGTTAGACCCGGCTGTACTTCCCGACTGCCTGCTGGCGTGCACGCCGCGATCGCTACCGTCAGGACGACCCCGGTCACTGCCCGCTTGCGCCACATCTTCACCACGTTAGCGTGGCGGCGTGGGGCCACCCATTCGTCGAAGCCGGCGACTGGGCGTGCGGCGTGCCACGCCGGTGGGGGGGTTAACGCGACGGTACGGTGTCGTTCGTGCAGGACCACTGCGTATGCGTGCGGCAGGGCTATTTCTCCCGGCGCGAAGTGCTCAAGTATGCCGCTGCCGCGCCGGCCGTCCTCGGACTCGGCTCTCTCACAGCGGCGTTGACGGCAACCGATGCCGACGCCGCACCCAACATCGCCGGCCGGATCGTCTTCCTCGACCCAGGTCACAACGGCGCCAACGACGCGTCCATCAACCGCCAAGTGCCCACCGGCCGCGGGGGTACCAAGGTATGTCAGACCAGCGGCACCGCCACCGACAGCGGGTTCGCCGAACACACCTTCAATTGGGAGGTGGTGCTGTTGATCAGGCAGGCGCTTGACCAGTTGGGTGTTCGCACCGCCATGTCCCGGGGTAACGACAGTGCTCTGGGGCCGTGCATCGACGAACGTGCAGCGATGGCCAATGCGCTAAGTCCCGATGCGATTGTCAGCATCCACGCCGACGGTAGTTCGCCATCGGGCCGCGGTTTTCACGTCAACTATTCGAACCCGCCGTTGAATGGCGCCCAGTCCGGCCCGGCGGTGCAGTTCGCCCAGGTGATGCGAAACCAGTTGGTGGCGGCGGGACTTCAGCCCTCGACGTATCTCAGAACCGACGGGCTGTTCGGTCGACCGGACCTGGCCGGTCTGAACCACGCCGCGTTCCCGTCGATCCTCGTCGAGTGCGGCAACATGAAGAATGCCCAGGAGGCCGCGCAGATGGAGAGTGCCAACGGTCGAGCCATCTACGCGACCGCCGTCACGCGTGGGATCACTGCCTATCTCGGGCAGCTCGCCGGCAGATAGCGCGTGCTCAGTTCCGTCTGCTGACGGCGCGCGTCGAGTTCAGCTCCGTGTGAAGACGTGCGGGCAAATCGTTCGGGTCCCATTCGCCGCTTTCCAGCCAGTCGCACACCTCCTGCAGGTCGTCGAGGTCGATGATCGGCCCGATCCAGCGGGTCGGACCGCAGGGAACGCGCTCGACCGAGCACGGCTGCATCACCACGACCGCGCCTGGGCCGTGCGGTCGGGCCGCACACGTGACCGTTCCCCGCAAGCACCCGGTGGTGACCAGCATGCCGTGATCGCACCGTCGGATCGATTTCCGAAGTTGGGCCAACATCGCGACCTCCGGCTCAGCGGCGCAACTGACGCACAGGACGACGGTGAATGGGCGCGTGGTGGCGCGGGGCGGTGACGTCAGTCTCGGACTCCATTCCGCGAGGGCGCGGCAGCCGCCCCGCTCGTGTTGCTAATGATAATCATTGCCATATAGCTTGAAGGTCACGGTACCAACCCAAGGAGGAGCGACGTGACGGTCGCCTACGTATTCGGAACGGTCCTGCTGTCGGGGGGTATCGCGATGTCATCAGTCACCGCGTGCTCGTCGGGCACCGACGACGAACGGGGTCAGGAACCGAATGCGGGCCGCCCGGTCATCGTGACGAACTTCTACCCCATCCAGTGGTTGGCGTCGCAGCTCGTCGGTGACGACGCCGAAGTCATCTCGCTGACCCCCGAAGGCACCGAACCCCATGATCTCGCGGTCGACGCTAACGGGCAGAAGGAACTCAGCCAAGCCAACGTGGTGCTCTACCTCGGCGCGGATTTTCAGCCCGACGTACAGCGTGCCGTCGGCCAGCTCGGTCCGTCCGTGACGACCGACGACCTGCTCACCGCGCCCGGGCTCGCTCTGTTGCCGGCGGGCGATCTCGGGAAGGAAGCCCTGGCGGGCAACATGGATCCACACGTCTGGCTGTCACCGGTCGAGATGCAGGCGATGGCCGACGCCGCCGCAGCGGCCATCACCACCGGCGCCCCGGCTCTGGCCGACCAGGTGTCAAAGGCCCTGCCGGCACTGAAGACGCAGTTGCAGGACCTCGATACCAGCTACCGGCGCGGGCTCACGGGTTGCGAGTCGACTGAGTTGGTCACCAGCCATGCCGCGTTCGGCTACCTGGCCGATGAGTACGGACTACAGCAGGTGCCGATTGTCGCCAGTCTGTCACCCGACGCAGAGCCCGATCCCAAGCAACTGCAGTCCATCGCCGAGGTGGCCAGGGCGGGGAACGTCACGACGGTGTTCTTCGAGGACGCCCTGCCCAGCGACCTGTCCAAGACGGTCGCCGATGAGATAGGCGCCCAGATCAGCCTTCTGTCGGCTCTGGAGTTCGACCCTCGGGAGTCGATCGGCCCGGACCAGAACTACATGTCGGTGATGACGGGCAACCTGGACCGAATCGAGAAGGGTTTGAGATGCGCGGGCTCGTGAACAGCCACCCGGAAGGAAACCCACATGACCACGCCGATTGAGGACCGCGTCCCGGTCACCGTTCTGACCGGTTTCCTGGGCTCGGGCAAGACCACCCTGCTGCACCATACGGATGACCTCATCCGCATCCTGAGGGTCCGGGATTCGCCCGCGGCCTCAGTCGGGTGGGACGGCAAAGGCCGACTGCCGGCCGGGTGGGCGGACTCCACAGTGCCCGCGTACGTCGTCGACGGGGTGTGAGGCGGTGCCGGCGGCGGCACGCGCACGGGTCATCTCCGCCCGGGCGCTCACTGTGACCTACGGCCAACGATCCGCGCTGTACCCGACCGACCTCGACATCTCAGCCGGCGAGTCGGTAGCGATCGTGGGCCGCAACGGCAGCGGCAAGTCCTCGCTGCTGCGGGCCCTCTGCGGGCTGGAACCCGCTGCCCGCGGCGAGGTCGTCCTGCACGCGGAAAGCTGTCATCACCGTCGAACCGACGTCGAAATCGCCTACATTCCACAGCGTTCCGGCGCACGGTGGGAACTACCCTTTTCCGTCGGCGACGTCGTGGCCGCCGGCCGGCGCCGGGCGTGGTGGCGTCGGCCAGGCCGCGCCGACCGATTGGCGGTCGACGACGCGCTGAACGCAGTCGGACTCGGAGAACTCGCCAGCCGGTCGGTCACCGAACTCTCCGGCGGTCAAGCGCAACGAGTACTGCTTGCCCGCGCGCTGATTCAACAACCCGACGTGATGATCATGGACGAGCCGTTCGCCGGACTGGACCTCGCGACGGTCGACGCCGTGATCGAACTGTTGGCGCGACTGGTCGAAGCCGGCACGTCGGTGTGCTGTGCGCTGCACGAACTCGACATCGCCAGGTCGGCATTCACCCGGGCGATAGCTCTGGCGGACGGCAGGGTGGTCGCCGACGGCACGGCCGCGGCGATTCTCGACACCGACGGCGTCGAACGCATCTTCACCCAGCGGGCCCGAACGTGAATGGCTGGTGGTCTTGGGCTTTGGAGCCCTTCGGCTACGAATTCATGCAGCGGGCACTCCTGGCGACCCTCGCCGTCTGCGTGGCCGCGCCGATGTGCGGGATCTGGTCGCTGTCGCGGCGGTTGGTCTACCTGACCGACGCGATGAGTCACGGCATCCTGGCCGGGGTGGCAGGCGCGTCGATCGTCGGCGGCAGTCTACTGGTCGGCGGTCTGCTCGCTGCGGTGACGATGGCACTGTTCGTGTCACTGTTGGTCGTCCGCGCACGGGTGCCCGAGGACGGCGCGATCGGCGTCGTCGGGCAGGGCCTGTTCGCCCTCGGTGTCCTCGGAGTATCGCTGCAGAGCGACCCAAAGGCGCTGTCACACATTCTGTTCGGCAACCCACTTACCGTCGATAGAACCGACGTCGCCATCGATGTCGCGCTGGCCGTCGCGGTCGTGCTGGTGATCATCGCGCTGCGGCCGGTTCTGTTGGCGACGACCTTCGACCCGGTGCACGCCCGGACTGTCGGGATGCGCGTTGGATTGATCGATGCGACGCTGCTGGTCACCTTGTCGCTGACGATGGTCACCGGACTGGTGACCGTCGGCGTCCTGATGGCCGTTACGTTGGTGATCGCGCCTGCGGTGACGGCCCGCTTGCTGGGCCGCTCGTTGGACTCGATGATGGCGATCGCCGTCGCGTCCGGCGTCATCTCCGGTGTCGGCGGGTTGCTCATCAGCTATCACGCCGGGTTGCCCACCGAACCGATGGTCGCTCTGGTGGCGGTGGTGCAGGTCGGCCTTGCCGCGGTGTGGATTCGCCCGGCGGGTGCCGTCCGGCGCACCCTGCTGCGCACCCGTGGCGGGCACCAGGCGAGCTGCCCCGATATGGCTGTGACGCCGGTGGTTACTGCGTCACGCCCAGCAGTTCGTTCATCTGGGCGATCTCGCGACTCTGAGCGGTGATGATCAGTTCGGCGAGATGGCGCGCGTCTGCACTCTGGCCGTGCGCGAGTTCGTCCTGAGCCATCGTGATCGCACCCTGGTGATGGTCGATCATCGAATTGATCCACAGCTCGTCGAATGCGTTGCCGCGCAGCGATCGAAGTTGATTCATGGTTTCCGGGGCCACCATCCCGGCCATCGCCATCGCCATCGTGCCGGTGTCAGCCATGGCGCCGGTCTCAGGGCCGTGGCCGTCATGTCCGCTTGGTCCGCCCGCCGGTTGGCCCCACTGCGCCAGGAGACCTTGAAGGGTCAGGACCTCGGCCTGCTGATCGGATGAAATATGGCTGGCCATAACCAGAAGCTCGTGGTTTGTCGATCGAGACGGCACCATCGCCGACAACTCGACGGCCTGCAGATGGTGCGGAACCATGTTCGTCGCGAAAGCGACGTCATTGGAATTGTGTTCTGCTGACTGCGCCTGCGCAGAGCCCTGCGGGGCCGCGCCGTGGTGTTCGGTCGCCGCTGACCCGATGCAAGACGTGACGGCCGCGACGGTGGCCATCAACGCGCCAATCATCGTTGCGGTGCGAAGCGCGGCCGACAACACCCGTTCAGCCTAACCTCCGCAGCATCGCGGGCGGGCGCGTTGACATGCGCCATCGCGCATGGAACAGTCGGACCGTAACTGGAAACCATTTCCGTTTAGGTTTCGATCTCGACGAAGCTCGATGATGACCCGGGAGGGGGATATGAAGTCCGTCGTCGCCGACCGCTTGGTGTTGGACACCGCCGGTCACCACCACGAGGCGCCGCCGGTCGCTTTGCCGTCGGCGCAGGTGCTGCTGACCGCCGGCGATCTGCTGCGAGCGCTTTCGGCTCCGGTACGGATCGCCATTGTCGTGCTGTTGTGTGAGTCGTCACGCTGTGTCCACGAACTCGTCGACTCCCTCGGTCTCGCTCAGCCGCTGGTCAGTCAACACTTGCGGATCCTGAAGGCGGCCGGCGTGGTGGCTGGCGAGCGCACCGGTCGCGAAGTGCATTACCGCCTGGTCGACCAGCACCTCGCCGACATCGCGATCGCCGCCATCACGCACGCGGCGGAGCAACGGTGAACAGCGCGGGGGCCGACTTTCGCCCGCCGAGGGTGCCCGGGGTGCGCGCGACCCGACAGGGTGCCGCCGTATGGGATCTGCTGGAGAACCTTGAGGAGTTCCGCTCCGCGCAGGAATTGCACGACGAGCTGCGCCGACGCGGCGAGGGTATCGGACTGACCACGGTGTACCGGAGGTTGCAATCGATGGCCGCCGCCGGCCTGGTCGACACGCTCCGAACGGAAAACGGCGAGGCGGTCTACCGGCAATGCTCCCAACAGCACCATCACCATCTCGTGTGCCGACACTGCGGCGCCACCGTCGAGGTGCAGGGCGCCAAAGTCGAAGAGTGGGCCGCCGAAGTCGCCCATGAAAATGGGTTCTCCGACGTCAGCCACACCATTGAGATCTTTGGTATCTGCGCCGACTGCACGGTCGCCGAATGACTGTGGGCGTTCCCCTCAGCGCACACCACATTCGATCGTTCGAACTCCTCATTCCGGAGGTCAACGTCGGGTGAAGGCGGGTCTTCGTTTCTGATAGGTCAATGGGCGTGGGTGGTTTCCCACGCCGGTAGCGGATCCGGGAAGCCGAGCCAATGATGTTTTCCTGCTGCGTATTCGGTATCGGTGAGCAGCGCCGAGCGGAGCAGCCTCTGCACCTCGTCGCGGTCGAGCCTGATGCCGATGAACACGATCTCCTGGCCGGGCTCCAGATCCGTCGTCGCCCAGTACTGGGCCGGCTCGAACACCAGGTTCGGTCCGGCTTGCGACCAGATCGCGACCATGTCCGGGCGGCTGGCGATCCAGCAGAAACCCTTGCTGCGCAACAGACCTCGCACCTTGTCGAGCACATCGGCCAGCCGCTGCGGATGGAAAGGACGGTCCGCGCGGAAGGTCAGGCTGCTGATGCCGTACTCCTCGGTTTCCGGGGTGTGGCCCCCGGCGATCTCCTCGTCCCAGCCAGGCGTCTGCTCGGCGACCAGCGGATCGAACAGGCCGGTGTCGAGAACGGCGGTGAGGTCGGCCTCACCGCGCACTGTGCGGAGCAGCTTGGCCCTCGGGTTGAGCCGACGCAGCATCGTCTCGACCGTGCCCAGGGCTTGCTCGCTGACCAGGTCGGTCTTGTTGAGTAGCAGCACGTCGGCGAACTCCACCTGGTCGACCAGCAGATCGGCGATGCTGCGGGCGTCGCCGTCGACGGCGGCCAGCTTGCGGTCGGCCAAGGCGTCGCCTCTGGCCAGCTCGGGCAGGAACGTCGATGCGTCCACCAGCGTCACCATCGTGTCCAGGGTCGCGACGTCGCTCAGGCTGGAGCCGTCCTCGAACTCCCAGCCGAATGTCGCCGCGACCGGCATCGGCTCGGAGATCCCGATGGATTCGATGACCAGATGATCGAATCGGCCCTGGCGGGCCAGCTGACCCACCGCGTCGATGAGGTCTTCGCGCAGGGTGCAGCAGATGCACCCATTGGTCAGCTCGACCAGCTTCTCCTCGGTTCGATCGCGATGACCCTGGCCCGCAATGAGGGCAGCATCGATGTTCACCTCGCTCATGTCGTTGACGATCACCGCGACCCGGCGGCCCTCACGGTTGGCCAGGATGTGGTTGAGCAGCGTCGTCTTGCCCGCGCCAAGAAAGCCGGACAGGACGGTGACGGGCAGCAGCGCAGGTGTGGGGGCCGACATCGTCACCGCTTCCCGTAGCGGCGGCGGAACTTCTCCACCTGTCCGGCCGAGTCGAGTACGCGATGTGTTCCGGTCCAGAACGGATGCGAGTCCGCCGTCACGTCGACGACGATCAGCGGGTACTGCCGACCGCCGTCCTCGGTTTCCCAGTCGATGGTGCGTGAGCTGGTGATCGTCGACCGGGTCAGGAATGCCTTACCCGTGCTGGCGTCCTGGAACACGACGGGGTGGTAGTCGGGGTGGATACCCGGTTTCATCGATCTTCCTCTCGGTGGTGGTTGGGTCGTGCGGTGAGTTCGTCCACGTCGTCGGGCAGGTCCTGGCAGGGGTCGGCGTGCCACTGGCCGAACGGGTCGGGATATTGCGGCCAGTCGCCCGGCCGGGACAGTTCGTCATCGGTGAGGAGCGCACCGCGCAGGGCGCTGTCGATGTCGGCCGGTTGCGCGCCGCATACCAGCACCGCCAGGGATGTGTGCCGGTCACCGAACCGATCGTCCCAACTCATCGCGGCCAGCGCCCGTCGCTCGGGGGCGATATAGGCCAGCTCGTTGGGACCCATTGCCGCCAGCCATGTTCCGGCGTGCTGAACCAGAACACCGCCGCCGGCTGACTCGATCGACATGACGTCGTCGAGACGGTTGGCTACAAAAGTCCGGCCTCGGGTGCGAACGACACCGTCGAGCAGCACGTCCAGGGCGGCATGCAGACGCTGCGGGTGAAACGGCCGCCGCGCGGTGAACTCCACCAGGGTAACCTCCCCGGCGGAGTCCAGTGGCGGTTGCCCGCTCAGCAGCGGTTCATGCGGATCGCGTTGCCGCCCGCGGCGCGTGATCGATTCGAGGTGCCCCAGGGCCTGTTCGACCCAGTCCACGCCGACGGTGATGCGGGCCAGCGGTGCGAACCGACGCAGAACCGCCAGCGTGGTGGCGTCGGGGTCGCTCAGTACCAGCAGATCGGCGAACTCAGCCTGCCCCACGACGACCTGGGCGACGGTCCGGCCGTCGTCGATCTCGTCGGCGCCGAGCGCGCGGGGCAGCCAATTGCGGGTATCGATGGTGGTGAGCACCGCATCGATGCGCACGTCACTCGCTGCCGGGCCATCGATGTAGCCGACTCCGACGCGAACCCGAACCTCGTTGATGGCAACACAGATGGGTTCGGGTTCCAGCCACGGCCCCAGCAGCACAACGATGCGCGTCACATCGTCACGACGGTGCAGCCTGCGCAGCAGTATCAACAGGTCGTTGCGGGTGGTGCAGCAGACGCAGCCATTGGACAACTCCAGCGGGAGTTCGGTAGTCGACAGTTTCCCGTCGCGCATGATGCTGACCCAGCGCCGCACGACCTGTCCGTCGTACTCGTGCCCGACGACCAAGGTGCCGGGGGTGTCCATCAGGGTGTCGGCCACCCTGTCGCTGTCGCCCTGTCCGGCGATGAGGACTACTGGTGTACGCATTGCCCACCTTTTATTGAGAATGATTGTCATCTAGCCGCCGGTTACGCTACCGTCCCTCGTGGCACTTGTCGAAAACGATTGTCATTAGCAACAAGGCCAAGGAGGCTAGATGTCCGCCCATTGTCAGGTGACCGGGTGTTCGCCGGGTTTCGGTAATTCGATGTCGCATTCACACCGGCGCAGCCGTCGGCGCTGGAACCCCAACATTCAGCGCAAGACCTATTTTCTGCCGTCGGAGCGTAGGCGGGTCACGCTGCGGGTCAGTACCAAGGGCATCAAGGTGATCGACCGTGACGGCATCGATGCCGTGGTGGCCAGACTGCGGGCGTCCGGGCAGAAGATCTGATGGCCAGCACCGATATTCGGCCCGTGGTGAAAATCCGATCGACCGCCGGCACCGGCTACACCTACGTCACCCGCAAGAACCGGCGCAACGATCCCGACCGGATCGTGCTCAAGAAATACGACCCTATCGTCCGCCGGCACGTCGATTTCCGCGAGGAGCGCTGAGATGGCTAAGAAATCCAAGATCGTCAAGAACGATCAACGCCGCGTCATCGTGGCCCGCTACGCCGAACGCCGCGCGGAACTCAAAGAAATGATTCGGCGGCCATCGAGCACCGTCGAGCAGCGCATGGTCGCGCAGAGCGCGCTTCAGCGATTGCCGCGGGACGCCAGCCCCGTACGGGTACGCAATCGCGACGTAGCCGACGGGCGCCCCCGCGGTCATCTGCGCAAATTTGGCCTGTCCCGCGTCCGGGTCCGGGAAATGGCCCACCGTGGCGAGTTGCCCGGTGTTCGCAAGGCGAGCTGGTAACCGGCGATGGCAGGCAGAAGCAAGCCGACCCGACGATCTCCGGTGGCCGATCCGATACGGAAGAAGGCCAACCCCTTCAAGAAACTCGGTATCACGACCGTCGACTACAAGGACACCGCGCTGCTGCGGACGTTCATCTCCGAGCGGGGCAAGATCAGATCGAGGCGTGTCACCGGGCTGACCGTTCAGCAGCAGCGCCAGGTGGCGATCGCGATCAAGAATGCCCGCGAGATGGCGCTGCTGCCATATGCAAGCTCCTGACCGATGGCGCATCAGCCGCGTCGCGTAGATCTACGCACCGTTACACCCGATCTCCGGGGCTTCGGGTCATCGGGGAAGCGCCAAGTCTCATAACTTCAACGCACGAAGCGAAGTGATCAAGATGTCTAGAAAGTTCGGTGTTCTCGCCGCGACCGTCGTAGGGGCGACGTGGTTTAGCGGTGTGGCCATTCCGGTCGCTCATGCGGGAACCTATCCGAAAGAGAGCACCTACGACAGTGGTGGTTCGGGTGACCGGGTCGATCCGCAACAAACCCCGTCACGGCTCGACAAGTCGTTCTTCGCGCCCGAAAACCCAGCTACCCCGGGTTGCGGCACCGTTACCTGGGACGGCGGCTGTGGCTGACAAGGGGCCAAGTCCGGAGTTTCCGTCTAGATCTAGGGAGAACATGAGGGCAATCAGTCGGGTGCTGGTCGCGATGGTCGCAGCCGTCGCGGCGTTGTTCGTGAGCACGGGCACCTCTCACGCAGGGCTGGACAATGAGCTGAGCCTGGTTGACGGACAGGGGCGGACTCTGACGATCCAGCAGTGGAACACCTACTTGAATGGCGTGTTTCCCCTGGACCGCAACCGGCTGACCCGCGAGTGGTTCCACTCGGGCAACGCCACCTACCTCGTGGACGGCGAGGACGCCGACGACTTCGAAGGCACCATCGAGCTCGGATACCAGGTGGGCTTCCCCTGGTCGCTCGGTGTCGGCATCAACTTCAGCTACACCACCCCCAACATCGCTTTCGACGGTTTAGAGGGCGTCGGGGCCATACAGGGCACCGAATTTGGCGGCATTGTGACCCCGCCGCTGTTCCCCGGTGTGTCGATCTCGGCTGACCTCGGCAACGGTCCGGGCATCCAGGAAGTCGCGACCTTCAGCGTCGACGTGGCCGGCCTGGGCGGTTCGGTGGCGGTGTCCAACGCGCACGGAACGGTGACCGGTGCGGCCGGTGGTGTGCTCCTGCGTCCGTTCGCCCGGCTGATCTCCTCGACCGGCGACAGCGTCACCACCTACGGGGCACCGTGGAACATGAACTGAATTTGGACTACGCACCCCCACGTGAGATCCCCCACGATGCCGTACTCCGTGTCGGACCCGGCGCGTATCCGGTCGATGAGAGGCTGAATGGGGTTCCGTGTGACCGCCGTGAACTGGCCTGGGAATTTAGCCCCGATCGCGACCGCCACAGCTACATCGATCACGTTGCCCCGAGAAAGGAACCCCTTGAGCTACTCAAGTGCTGATTGGCAAATTCTCATCGGGCTATCAGGCGACTAGATTTTAAGGTGTCGTTATCGACAACATCGAGGTCGATGCGTCCTCACTAGAGAGAAATGGGGTTCCACCAAATGGTTGTGCATGGACTTCTCGCGAAGGCGGCGTCGACTGTCGTCACCGGCGTGGTCGGTGTCGCGGCGTACGAACTGGTGCGCAAGGCGGTGGCCAAGGCGCCGGTGCGCGAAGCGAGCGTGACGGCTGCCACCTGGGGTCTGCGGGGTGCCCGCAAAGCCGAGGAAGGAGCGGAGTCGGCGCGCCTTCAGGCGGCCGACGTGATGGCCGAGGCACGCGAGCGCATCGGTGAAGAGGTGCCACCGCCGGCCGTCGCGGACGCCGGGCACGACCATTCGCACTGAGCCGCCCGATCATGCGCTGGTGGTGATCTCCGATGCCGCCGGGCGAATGCGATTGCAGGCGAACTGGTTTCGCGGTGACACCGTCCTCGCGGTGGCGATCGAAGATGCGGTAGACGCGATCGCCGGTGTGCGTGCGGTACATGCGTATCCGCGCACCGCCTCGGTGGTTGTGTGGTATTCACCCACGCGATGTGAGAAGTCGGCCGTGCTGGCGGCGGTATCGGCTGCCGCCTCGGTGTCGCGGGCATTGGTGCCGGTACGTTCGCCGCGTTCTGCCGATGTCGCCAACGCCGATGTGCTGCGGATGACCATCGGCGGCGTGGCATTGGTGCTGTTGGGGATGCGCCGCTATGTCTTTGCCCGCCCGCCACTGTTGGGTCCGACGAGCCGGCTGTTCGCCACCGGCGCGACCATCGCGACGGGATACCCGTTCCTGCGTGGCGCGTTGCGCTCACTGCGCGGCGGGCAATCCGCTGGAACAGATCTACTGGTGTCGGCGGCCACGGTCGCGAGCTTGGTGCTGCGCGAGAACGTCGTCGCGCTGACCGTGTTGTGGTTGCTTAACATCGGTGAGTACCTGCAAGATCTCACGCTACGCCGCACGAGGCGGGCCATCGGAAACCTGTTGCGCGGTAATCAGGACACCGCCTGGATCCGGCTGGCCGACGGCACAGAGGTTCAGGTCGCCATCGACACTGTGCAGATTGGCGACGAGCTGGTGGTGCACGACCACGTCGCGATACCGGTAGACGGTGATGTGGTCGACGGGGATGCGATCGTGGACCAGTCGGCGATCACCGGTGAAACCTTGCCGGTGAGCATCGCGGCGGGTGCGCATGTGCACGCCGGTTCTGTCGTGATCCGGGGCCGGCTGGTGGTGCGCGCCGATGCGGTCGGCAGCGATACCGCGATCGGGCGGATCATTACCCGCGTCGAGCAGGCGCAGCAGGACCGTGCACCGATCCAGACCGTGGGCGACAACTTCTCTCGCCGCTTCGTTCCGGCGTCGTTCCTGCTCTCGGCGCTCACCCTGATTGTGACCCGCGACGTCCGCCGCGCCATGACGATGCTGCTCGTCGCCTGCCCGTGCGCGGTCGGCCTGTCGACGCCTACCGCGATCAGTGCGGCGATCGGTAACGGGGCTCGTCGCGGCATTCTGATCAAAGGTGGTTCTCACCTCGAAGCGGCCGGCCGGGTTGATGCCATCGTGTTCGACAAGACCGGGACGCTGACAGTCGGTCGCCCGGTCGTGACCAACATCATTGCTTTCAACAAGGATTGGGAGCCCGAAGAGGTCCTCGCCTACGCTGCGAGTTCGGAAATCCATTCGCGGCATCCGCTCGCCGAGGCGGTGATCCGATCTACCGAGGAACGGCACATCACCATTCCGCCGCACGAGGAGTGTGAGGTGTTGGTCGGCCTGGGCATGCGCAGCGTGGCTGACGGACGGACTCTGCTGCTGGGTAGCCCGTCGCTGTTGCGGCGCGAGAAGGTCAGGGTGAGCAAGAAGGCATCCGACTGGGTCGACAAACTTCAGCGGCAAGCCGAGACCGCGCTGCTGCTGGCGGTGGATGGCAAATTGGTTGGCCTGATCAGCCTGCGCGACGAAGTCCGCCCCGAATCACTGACAGTGTTGGACGCGTTGCGCGCCAACGATGTTCGTCGTGTGGTGATGTTGACCGGCGACCATACCGAGACCGCCCGTGCGGTCGCCGACGAACTCGGTATCACCGAGTGGCGTGCCGAGGTGCTGCCTGAGGACAAGCTCGACGTCGTCCGCGAGCTGCAGGCCCAGGGGTACACCGTGGCGATGGTGGGCGACGGCGTTAACGACGCGCCCGCATTGGCCGCCGCCGATATTGGTATCGCGATGGGCTTGGGTGGGACCGATGTCGCGGTGGAGACCGCCGACGTGGCGCTGGCCAGCGATGACCTAAGCCGTCTGCTCGATGTTCGCGCGCTTGGCGGGCGAGCCGTCGATGTTGTTCAGCAGAACTATGCGATGTCGATCGCGGTCAACGCCATCGGACTGATCGTCGGCGCCGGCGGTGGCCTGTCTCCGGTGCTCGCCGCCGTGCTGCACAACGCGTCATCGGTGGCCGTGGTCGCCAACAGCTCCCGCTTGATCCGCTACCAGCTCGGCTGAGGCCCGGCGCGCTGCCGTGGACGATGGTCGCACCTGACGAACCAGGATCCATACGACCAACCACACACTGCAGGCAATGGTGACGATGACGAAGCTCGGCGGAAGGTTGAATATTGCCGACATCGCGACGCCCACCCATACCGAGACCAGGCTGATTGCTGTGGAGAGGGCTATCGCCGCCGGCGGGCGGGGGGTGAGCATGATCGCGGTCGCGGCCGGTGTGACGATGAGCGCGAACAGCAGAAGGGTCCCGACCGCCTGCACGGCCATCGTGATAGCCAGCGCGAGCAGCACCATGAAGATCATTGACAGCAGCCGCACACGCACTGACTTGGCTTCGGCGACCTGGCTGTTGACTGAGGAGTACAACAGCGGTCGGTAGATGACACCGACGCTGACGGCCAGTACCACGAGCAGCACGGCGAACGTCACTAACTGTTCTCGGGAGATTGCGAGCAGATTCCCGAACAGAACATTGGTCATGGTGCTCGAACTCTTGGTCGCCAGTGAGTTGAAGAACAACCCGAAGCCGGTCGCCAGCGCGAGTACGGTGCCCGTCGCGATCTCGCGATCTGCCGCACGTTTGCCGAGCAGTCCGATGACCAGCGCCCCGCCGACGCAGAAGACGCCGAGGCCGAACGCAACGGGAACCCCGACCAGAACCGCGCCCGTC
>Ga0114918_10001499_pt1 | contig 20867 bp, 19 predicted proteins | sample LantaG_FD_87015 | JGI IMG/M metagenome (GOLD analysis project Ga0114918, IMG submission 87015) | Deep subsurface microbial communities from Baltic Sea to uncover new lineages of life (NeLLi) - Landsort_02402 metaG | ecosystem: Environmental > Aquatic > Marine > Oceanic > Sediment | place... | reverse complement strand
TGTAAGGGCTCGTGCTATGTGCCCCTACGAAATATATTTTACACATCGCGCCAATACATCAACCGTACGACGGGCACATGCAATGTGCCCCTACGAAATATATTTTACACATCGCGCCATTACATCAACCGTACGACGGGCACATGCAATGTGCCCCTACGAAATATATTTTACACATCGCGCCATTACATCAACCGTACGACGGGCATATGCAATGTGCCCCTACGAAATATATTTTACACATCGCGCCATTACATCAACCGTACGACGGGCACATGCAATGTGCCCCTACGGGTTACGGGTGTGAGGGGTCGTGATAGCGCGGCCTTTCAGATATTTTATTGCCATTATTGTGATGTCATCGGATTGAGAAATTTTTCCTGAAAATTTTGTGACTTTTCCCATGATCTCTTCTATTAAATTTCGACACGTTTTATTTTTTATGTTGACGATTTCTTGTTCCAATCTCTTTTCTGAAAACATTTCTTTTTTTTCGTTAAATGCTTCTGTAACTCCGTCCGTATACGTAAAAAACATTTCTCCCGGCTCTAAAATAACCTTGCTGTCACTATACTCCGCGGCTTCATTGATTCCCACGGCGGAAAAACTTCCTTTTTCTAAAAATTCGGCTTTGTTTTTATTCTCGTTTATAATAAGAGGAAAATTATGTCCGCCGTTTACATACACAACTTCACCGTTTCGTATATTTAAAATACCGCAAATCACCGTAAGGAATATACCGGAATTATCGCTTTCTAAAAATTCTTTATTAAGCCGTCCTATTGTTTCCGCCGGAGATTTTGTCTGTTTCACCCCGGCTTTTATAAGGGTTTTAGCGACTGTCATAAAAAGCGCCGCCGGCACGCCTTTGCCGGATATATCCGCTATCACGAAACAGAGACGGTCATCGTCTATAAAAAAGAAATCATAAAAATCACCGCCGACTTCTTTCGCCGGTTTAAGTACCGCGTATACATCGATCTCTTTCCGTTCGGGAAAAAGCGGAAAATCTTTCGGCACAATACGCATTTGTATATCATGCGCGATTTTCAATTCACTTTCTATTCTTTCTTTCGCCGCGACAAGAGCCGTCAATTTTATTATATACTCCTTTAAAGCCTTCTTCATGTAGATAAACGATTCCGAAAGCTGTCCTATTTCATCTTTTGATCTGATCTTCGGCACATTAAAATCAAGATTACCTTCTGAGATATCTTTTGTTGCCCGCGCTAAACTCCTTAAAGGTTTCGTAATCGTGCCCGCGATGAAGAAAATACCCGCGAATAAAAATAAAAATCCGACTATCCCTAATTCAAATACGATGCTGTTAAGCTTAAGAATGCCGCTCATTAATTCTTTTTCGGGAAAAACAATCCCCAATGACCATCCGCTTGACGGAATAGGAGAGTAAAATATCCACATTTTCTCTCCGCCCGTCCCCGCGCGAAACTGCTGAAAACCGCGGGTTCCCGCCGTCATTTTTTTTCCTATATCTCCAAGATCAAGAAACTTCGACTCTCCGTTAATACCAAAAACCGTTTCATTCAGTATCAGATCTTTTTTCGGATGGGTTACAATAGTTCCCTCTTTCGAAATTAAAAATCCATACCCTGTTTTCCCTATTTTTATTGAAGAAACGATATTTTGAAGCCAAGCCAGAGACACATCCGCCGTCACAATGCCTGTAAACTTTCTTTTCCCCTCGACAATCTTATAGAAGGGGACGGAATATGTCGACATTATAATATTGCCTCCCCCCTTATCGTAATAAGGTTCACTCCAGACGGGACAACCCAAAATTTTAGGCAAACGATACCAATCCCACTCAAAATACCGGTAGGATTCACTTCCTAAATATGTAGATTGAAGTTCATCTCTGTTTTTATAAAAATACGGCGCGAAATATAAAGACTTTTGATCAAACGCGTAAGGTTCGTAGGCAATAGTCGAACCGTATATCTCGGGATTATTCTCAATTACGGAACGCAGTAGATCCAAAAGGATTGTTTCTCCATAAGAAGAGTATTCTAAAGAATTGGCGATTTGTAGCGGAACTTTCTGTACGGAAACAAGAACTGTCTCTATCCTGCTCACAATAGCGACAGACAAAACATCCGCGTTTTCTTTTATTTTGTCTAAAATGATTTTTCGGGAAAAGGAGTAGTTATATCCGAAGATAATGAAGAAAATAATCGCACAGCTGGTAAGAATGAAAAACGTGAGTTTAAACGCGATGCCCCTATTTTTCTGCATGATTTTCCCTATACGTAAATCAAAATTAAACGATTTCCCTCGGGGTTAAAATAGTAGTATACATTAGGACATTCGCGAAATCAATTCAAACCAATTCTTGGCGCCGCCCGCCTTTCTGATTATGCCGTCATACTTATTTTCTTCTCAATACATTGCATCAGTTCTTTTAAAACCACGGGTTTTGCCAAGTAAAGTTGCCCGCCGTTTCCCTCTTGCTGTTCTTTTGCCTCATCAGGAGTGATGGTTCCCGTCAAAAAGATGATCGGGATGTATTCAGTCTCTTTATCATTTTTTAGTTGACCCGCGACAATAGACCCGTCAATATCGGGCATTACTACATCAAGTAAAATTAGATCCGGACAGAAATTTTTAGCCGTAAAAAATCCAAGCCGTCCTTCATTTTCTGTTTCAACCTCATATCTGCCTGTTTCTTCAAGAATATCCTTCAAAAGCTCAGTAAAACCGTTTTCGTCATCAATAATCAGTATCCTCTTTTTGTCCATTACACACCTCCCGCAACAACACCTTTATGCTTCCTTTACTTTCTCCTAAATTATATACTAAAATTGTTAAGGTTGCATTAGCGCTGTGTTAATTTATGATTAATCCCGTAGGAGACATTGCATGTGCCTTTTTATTTCAGAAAAATAAAAAACAGAGAGCGGGGCACATACAATATGCCCCTATGAAACAGGACGGCGTAAACGGAGAGGCATTTGCGCGAGAAGATTAACACATAAAGACCTCTGCACGGCTACTTCTTCGTCATTCTGAGTCCGCCGAAGGCGGGCGAAGAATCTTTTTTTAAGCGGGATTCTTCACTCGGCTTTGCCTCGTTCAGAATGACGGATGGGAAGAAGCGGTGATTGCGCAGAGGTCTTACATAGCGGGGCACATTGCATGTGCCCCGCGAAAGAGGGCTACGCGGGAACCGCGTCCCTTTGTTTTATTTTCTCCAAACTTCTTCTTCTAATACTTCGATTTTTTTGGTATTTCTTCGGATATCTTTTTGCAGTTTTTCTAAATCCTGCGCTTTTGCTGAAATCTCTGTTTGTATCACATCGATGGCAGTTTTGAGTTCTTGTTGTTCTTTTTCAAGAACGCTGAGTTTGTCCTGCACTTCTTTAAATCTTCGTCCCACATATTCCTTGGTACTTTCCAGAACCATGAACCCTTCACTTTTGTGTATTTTGGTTCCGGCGGGAACTACGCTTTTTGTGTTCCCAATATAAACAACTTCCATCCCCGCCGGAATTTCTTCCTTTGGGGCTTTCTCTTCTTTCGCTTCAACACATACCGCGCAGATTAAAACAAAAACCGCCGCAAAATTAAAAAAAATCATCTTTTTCATAAACTCACCATATTTTATCTTTTGCGCGGCGCGCCGGCTTTTTCTCTGCCGCCGCTTCTTTTGGCGCCCGCTTGCGCGGACCCTCTTTGTTTACTCTGCATGTTTACATTTTTTCTTTCTCTCGAAATCTCTTTTTTGCCGCCGGAAGTAAGACCTTTTCCTTTCATTTCTACTCGTTCTTTGTTCTGCCCCTTTAAGCCTTCACCTCTTATTTCCCGTTTCGGCCCTTTTTCTCGCATTTCCGCGCGCGGAACTTTCCCTGAAACTCCGGGGTGTCCCTCTTTTATCCCGGGTTTTGGTATTTGTCCGGAATGATGAGGACCTTGTCCCGGTTCTCCCCTTCTTTCCATTTCCTGACGCGGGGGCCTCTATCCTTCTTTCGGAGGTCGGGGGGGTAGAGGAGGTCTGCCTTCATCGGGGCGCCGTCCTTGTTCGGTTTCAGTCGAAGAAACACTTTCTCCGCCGTAAGCGGCTTGTACTTCCGCAAGTTCTCCGCCGACATACGCGCCTTCTCCGGGAGGAGGGCCTAATTCTCTTTTAAGTCTTTCTATTTCGTTATGATGCATTTTTATCGCTTCCTTTATTCTCTGCTGTTTTGATTCATCCTGCGCCGCCGCGTTTTCTGCCTGCAGTAAGGCAAATAAAAACATTCCTACCACCGCTAAACTTATCAGTTTCTTCACAACGCCCTCCCTTTTTTACTCAAAAAACGTTCTCTCCTCTTTTTTTGATTCTCTCTCTTAATTCTTGGACTAATCTTTTCCAAAGTATACATTCATTTAAATGCCGCGACAAGTTTATTCGTTTTCATTTTTGTTTTTTCCGCACGTTTTCTTTCCGACAAAAATGAGGGGAAAAACTATATCGCTCACACAGCACGGAACCCAGACGGCAAGAAAAAGAAATACAAAAATCGCCGCAGAATAAAATACCGTTATTATTTTACCTCCGGCCATTATGATATGGAAAAGTGAAGCCCATGTACTGATCAAAACGTGCCCCGCGTGCGGAAATTTTGTCGACGGACGAAAATACGCGATCGTTATTCCCGCCAACGCGAGCGGCAAAATTATATACCATTCTTCAATAAACCCTATATGCGGCTCGGCACGCGGCATTTTCAGTAAGAGTTCGCCCACATACGGCATAACCGAATCGCTTAGAGTCGCGATTCCGACGGACCCGAAAAAACCTACCGCCAGAATCTTCCACGGACTGCATTTTCCCGCGTCTTCCCTGCATTTATAGTTGCGATACATCGAGGCTGTCACTAAAGCGCTTAAAAACACATGCGTCGGATGAAGAACATAAAACACATTATACGCGTTCTTATACGGCATCGAATGCAGGCACAACATCAGAACAATCCCCGTAAGCGCGCCGAAAAAAGTAAACGGGGCGTGTTTTTTCAACTCATGTACAATGATCTCTTTCATATGTTATTCCTCTGTCGTTTCTCTTTATCTGAAAACTTTTCCAAAATCAGCATTTTTTGAGGAGCCTTTCGAATAAGTTAAGAAATTTTTTCGCTATTTTTTCCGGAGAATTTTTTTCGACAAATTTTTCGGCATTTCCGATAAGCTCTTTTTGTTTTGCCTTATTTCCTAAAAAATCGACAAGTTTTTTGTTCAGCGCCGTAATATCTCTATAATGGACGACTTCTTTATTCCACGAATGGAAGAAATCAGATTGCTGAGGAACAAAAATCGGACAGCCCGCGCCGAGAGACTGAAACACGGTCGATGAAACTACCGCGTGAAAACGGCTTTGAAATTTATGGAATACAGCCGCGTCAGACGCGAAAAGATAATCATCGAATTCGCGGGTTGTCAGCATCGCTTTCCTTCTCACTATCTGCCAATCGGCCGACGTTAATTCTTCAAGCATCTGGTAATCTTCTCCGATCACGTGCAGAAGTATCGCTTTTTTCTTGAGTTTCGGAGGCAGATCCCGATAATAGGAATGGTATCCTCTGTGTCCGAAGGCATATATGATCATTTTATCCATCGGCAATCTTAATCGTTTTCTCGCTTCTATTTTATTTTTTCGCCGTGATTCAAAACATGGGAAAGGAATATATTCCGCGTCCGGATATGCGTCCAATAAAAAATCCTGGCGGTGGTCAAAATAAACCACTTTATCCCAATCTATCTGATAAAACCACGAGTGCTTGCACATCACGTTTTCATGCACTACATGAACAACTTTCGCTTTCCTTTTTATTATCGTCATTATATTCGCCAGCTTTTCCGCCGGAAGCATGCCGAGATCTTCTACAAGAAGAATATCATAGTCCCCTTCTAAAAACGGGCGGGGATCCAGGGTATTTGTTTGAGGCCGGGTTCCGAAACACCGTATAACATAATTTTCATCTTTTGCCGTTAGCCCTTCACCGTGACAATCGCTTTCCAGAAAAGTAAAAACAGTTATTTTGTGTCCCATTTTTTTGAGCGCTTTACCTATGGGTTCCGCGTGCATAGCCACTCCGCTTGTCGTGTTCCACGCTGTCATAATGCCTATGTTCATTTATTCCTCCCTTTTTGGTTCGTCTATTTGCCGGTTCGTCGGCTTGCCGGATGCTTCATTACTAAGACAGTATTATCCTTTCTTTTTGGAACAAATTCCCTCCATACATTTTATTTCGAAAGTTTTATCTATAAAATCCCCGCGTTACCGGATCTTCCCCAATTCTCTCGGCGATTTTCCTGAATGCCAATGCTCTTCTATCTCTTCCAAACTGCGCCCTTTTGTTTCGGGAACAAAAAAGTAGCAAAAAACCCATCCCGCGATACAGATTGCTCCATACATCCAGAAAGTGCCGGCACGTCCTAATTTCTGAATAAGAATTAAAAACGTCAAGGCAACGGCTAAATTGCATATCCAGCTGAACATAGTCGCGAGACTCATTGCCCGGCCGCGTATCTTAAGAGGATATATTTCCGCGATAATCAGCCAGAATATGGGTCCTAAGCTGATCGCGAATGAAGCGACATAAAGCATTAGACTTCCGACAGCGATCCATTTCAAAGCCTCTGTCAAAGTCGGCAGAGAAAACGCGAAACCTAAAACGCTGAGACTAATAGCCATTCCGATAAGCCCCACCGCCAAAAGAGGTCTTCTTCCCACTCGATCCACAAGTTTTATGGCGACGATCGTCATTAAAACATTTACTATTCCCACACCGGCGGTTGCTAAAATGGCGACTGCGGCTGAAGTAAATCCCGCGAATTCAAATATTGTCGGCGCGTAATAAATGACAACGTTTATTCCTGTTATCTGCTGAAAAAGCCCCAATATAAGCCCGATAAAAAGCGGCAATCTAAGCCATGGCTGAAAAAGTTCCTTCCACCCTCCGGTTTCTTCTCTGAGAGTCTGTTGTATTGCCGTCAGTTCCGCTTGAACATCTGAAGTTCCCCGCACACGGCTCAAAACTTCTCTTGCTTTATCTGCTAAAGACCGGCTCATAAGCCATCTGGGGCTTGGAGGAAGAAATATCATTCCTACCCACAATGTAACCGCCGGAACAACTCCTATCCCAAACATCCATCGCCAGCTTTGCCCTCCGGCGAAACTATAATCGACAACATATGAAAGAACAATACCGCAAGTGATCGCTAATTGATTGAGAGACACCAAGGCGCCGCGAATGTGTATGGGAGAAATTTCCGAAATGTAAAGAGGCGCCGCGAAAGAAGCCACACCTATCGCGAGACCTAAAACGACGCGCCCCATTATTAAAAAAACTACCGTAGGCGCCATCGCGGTACCGATAGACCCTAAAGTAAAAATTATCGCGGTGACTATGAGCACCCGGCGCCTTCCAAATCGATCTGATAACTGGCCGCTTGAAGCCGCGCCGATAACCGCGCCCAAAAGCACGGCGCTGACCACCATTCCTTCCAGCAGAGGAGAAAGAGCGAACTGATCCTTAATAAAAAGTATGGCTCCGGAGATTACCCCGGTGTCATAGCCAAAGAGCAGTCCCGCCAAAGCCGCGACAGCGGCGATTACATAGACAAACGCATTGGTTTTTTTCGTATTTTTCGAAATATTTTGTTCCATCTCGCCTCCTTTTTAAAGAGCGGGCACATGCAATGTGCCCCTACGGGTTATTTTGTTCACGCAATGTGTAGAATTCACGCAAAACAATTCTTGCGAAAAGCACAAAAACAAAAACAAACCGTAGGGGCACATTGCATGTGCCCGATTGTTATCTCCCCATTCTTTAACAATTGCACAATTTTTGAATCGGTGATTACATTATTGGGCACATGCAATGTGCCCCTACGGACAATTCATTGTTTTAATTTAAAAAACAACTCTTTCCACTTTTCGTCTTTATATTTCAATTCCCTAAAATGCCAATATTCTACGCCCCAAAAAAAAATTGTTTTTATTCCTATGCCTTCCAATTCCATAAAAAACTGTCCGGTCTCTTCCGGCTCTGCTGTGAGAGGAACTCTCTTTTCTTTATAGACCACATACCCCGGTTCCCACGGTTCCGCCTGAAGTTCAGTTATCCAAGTTTTTTTTCCGTTTTCTTCTATGTATTTTTTTAGGGAAGAGAAATATTTTACCCGTTCTTTTTTTTCGGTTTTAAAATACATTCCCATACGCAAAAATTTATGCCCGATCGTCGGATACACATTGATCCCGATAATGTCGGCAATGTCTGTATATTGTTTGACCGGATCGGCGCAGGAAAAAATTCCCGCGAGAAACCGAAGAAACTTATTCGGATAGGTCGCCGCGGTTATAAGTATGGGATGTTTTCCCCCGTCAAGTTTCTTTACAAGATTTACTTCTTCCGTCAAAAAATCCGTTCCTATATACCACGATTTTTCTCCGATACGATTTAACGGCTCATTTTCAACCTGCCACACAGAAATTATTGGCTCGTCTTTGTATCTGGTTACTGCTTTTTCTATAAACCCAAGCGTTAGCTTTCTTACCTCTTCATTTTTAGAGACGTCGCTTCTCGCCGGAAGACGCGCTCGCCTCAAAAGCCATTCCGGCAGAAAATATTCCGGCCATCTGGGAGCTTTCATCCCAATGGTTAAAACTACCGGAATCCCTCTACCGCGAGCCTCTTCTATCTGCCAATCAAGCGCGTCAAAATCATAAACGCCTTCGGTTTTCTCGATCTCACTCCAATAAGCACCCAGCCGAATGATATCAAATCCGGTATCAAGCACGTCAAGATATGTCTTTTTCCAATCCAGCCCCAAATACACGCTTTGAATCGGACTATAAGTCGCGCCTACACGCGGGACCGTCATCTCTTCCGCCGAGGCAGAAGAGACGGTGAGAACGATCAGTACCGCTAAAATCAATTTTTTCATTTTACCCGTTTCGGTGTTTTTTTTGTTTATCTGTAACCCAAAAAGTCATATCTTTTCCCATCATAAGTCTTGTTTGCGCGTCCAGCGCGGGAAGCGCGCTTAGAAAAACCATCGTAAAAGGAATCAGAAGCCATTCAAAAGCATATCCTATCCGCTTAAATATCGGGTGTTTTTCTTTATTTTTAGGCAAAAGCAGTAAGCTCAACACCATACTGGTTATCAAAGAAAATGAAGCAAGATTAAATATAAGCCCCATAATACGCGGCGCGCTGTAATACAGAACCGAATGCGAGAACGCTTTCGTCGCGAAAATAGCCGGCAGCCACCCGATAAACGTCAGGAGAAACGCCCATGTCGCCCAGGCGACGTGTCCTTCAAAAAGTTTAAACGCCTGTTTCATTCTAAAAAAAAGCGGTATATTTTTATTCTTCAAAAACGCGCGCATTACTATCGGAAAATTCTCCACGCCCCACGCCCATCGTCTTTTTTGCTTATAAACGTTCTTTACCGTTTGGATCCAGTTATCCGCGACAACCGCGTCCATTGAAAGTGTCGTATACATCGGCACGACCTTATATTTTCCGTCAAAATGAATAAACGCTTTCCAGAAAATTGCCGAATCATCCGAAATCATGTCTACCGGCCAATATCCGGCAGACACCAGTGCTTTAAAACTCATGCTGTGGCTTGAAAAAGTAACCAGTTTTTCCGGATTAGTCGCTTCGACGAGTTGAAAGAAGGAAGATCCCGTTTCGAGAACCCTTGTGATTCCCGGCGCGTCCCAGATATTGTTGTTATAAACCGGGACCGGTTGGAAACTAGCTTGTTCCCTTTCCGGACAAACTTGGAAATAATAGGTTAAGCTCGCGAAATAATCGGAATTAACCACCGTATCAGAATCAAAACAGGAAACAATAACATTTTCGAAAGGAATTTTTTTCTTTAAGAAATATTCCGCTGTTTCTTTCGCCGCGTAAGTAGCGTTGGCGCCTTTCGCTTTCGCTTCTCCCATTCGTCCGTCAGGATGCGCGATAATCTTCATATCGAAAAATTTGCTTTTATACTTACTGAGCAGGTATTCCGCGTCCTTTTTAACTCCCGCGCTCGCTCTCTCTTCTAAGGCCAGAACAATTATTATCCGTTTCGCAGGAAAAGAACTCGTTGTGATGCTTTTTATTCCGGGTTCGACGATATCTCTGGTTTCTTTCGCGATCGGAATCAGCACCAAATGATACAGATCTTTTGATAGAGCCCGTTTCGCTTCGGATCTATTCAGTTTTTCAATTTCCTTTTTAAGAAAGTACAAAGAAATTCTCCTTTTACTTCCCTTCTCGCCTTTTCTGCCGGAAATCATTCGCGCGTATTCATCAAGAGAATCTATGCCCCGAACTCTTTCCATCCAATCAGTTTCTTTTTCCGCGGAAAGCCTGAAATACGAAAAGATCAGAAAAAGCGTCAAGTACAGCAGTCTGAGCAGCCAGTAAAAATCAAAAGCTATGATAAAGACGGCCGCGGCAATCGACAGACGAAACGACAAGATCAGCATCCCGACAATGATTGTCCAGCTCGTGAATCCCGGTAAGATCTCAAAAAAACGCTGAAGGCGTTTTTCTTTTCCGGTCAAATTGTTGGCGGAAAATTTAAATTTCATTATTCATCGCTTTCGTCTTCTTTATCTTCTTCTATCCGGGGAAGCGTCAGTGTTCCGTTTCTCTTCGCGGAAACAATTATGCCTGAGGAAACGCCTTCCTTGCCCGAAGGACTGATATAGTACACTTTCCCCGTATCTTCGGAAAAATACAAGGACGTTCCTCTTTTAATCGTAAAGAGTTGTTTCGCGTTAAACCCGTCATATTTTTCGATCTCCACCAGAAACACTTTATTTTGATCCGTGAACAATATGTGGGATTCTTCATACACCCAAAACGCTTGTGTGATATTGCCGCCTTCGGCGTACACCCATCTTAAGGAGGGCCCCTTTTCAAAAGCCGTATTTTGTGTTCTTTCCGTTTCGAAATCGAGTATCCCTATTCTATTTTTCTGCCAGAGCAAAACTCGAGGAGAAGACTCAGCTCGTTTAATTCCAATTATGCCTTCATCGGCAAATCGATAAGGGAGACGGTTAGATAGAAGTTCTCCGCCCGAGCCCAGAAAAAGAAAGGTGTCTTCTGATACGGCTATTATGTCAAAATTTTTTGCCTGTCCGAACAGCGCTTCTCCCAACTTTTTATCTTCCAGTAAAAATTTTTCTCCGGTATCGTTATAATCCGTCTCGAGAAAAAGATTTTCGCCGTTTAAGAGGTACAGCTGGCCGTCGGATATACCGTATCCCTTAATATTCTGAATGTACGCGGGATACACCGCTCCGGTGTCCAGATTAACCCGGGTTAAATTCCCATCTTGTAAAACAAAAAGTTTATTTTCCGCGCGCGGCTGCCATTTTACTTCCCACGCTCCCTTGGGAAAAAGTTCGGTTATATCCCGCGTTTGATTGTCCTCTCCGGAAAAAATAATCTGGAGCACTTTTTCTTCTTCCGCGATAATCCCTCGAAAAATTCCAGAACCGCTTCCGGCAACAAAAAAGTATGTCTCCACTTTAAGATCTTTAAAAAGAGAATCTTCGCTTACCAGAGGCCAATACTTTTCTTCTTTACATCCAATGAGAATAAAATCGCTGAGTTTCGATCCTTGTTGCGCAAGAAAAAAATCGGTTTCGGGGACGGGAATAATTTCTTTGATCCTTCCCTGAAGGAATTCTTCACTTTCCCAGCGGAGAGGAATGAGGAGTATTTTGTCCAGAACCGTGGCTTTTTTGGCTTCCACGGAAACTATTTCTTCCCACGCTTGATATCCTTCAAGCTCCAACCGTATTGAGTATTCTCCGGGAAGAAGTTCGTTAATGACAGCCGGAGATAATTTGGCGTACCGGCTGTTGTTCATAGAAATGTTCGCCTGCGAAGGAACTGTAGCCACAGCGATAAGCCCTGTTTTCACCACACCTTTTGCCATCCCCGGCTTATAGAGATAACCAATGGCGTACAGTATCATCAAGGGACATAAAACAATATATACCGCGGCAAAAATATAGAAAAAAATTTTTCTGACTATCGCCATATTTTTCCTTGTCCATAAGGCAAACCGCCTACATTCATCTTTGCCGGCCTAACGCGCCGCTCCTTAAACCAACCTCGAGGGTTATCCTTCGAGGTTGTTGCGGAGTGTCTCACATTCTAAACAAAAGTATCTCTAATATGTTCCGGCATTAATCCATAAAGGAAACGGCTTCCTGCATCAAAGGCAGAACCGCTTCTGTTTCCTCTTTGGTCATTCTTCCCAACTTGGCAAACCGGAGTTCTCCCTGGGGGTTCTTGTTTTCCCTGGTAATCTGCAGTTTTTTTTGGCCCTTATTGTAAGAATGTATGCTTACGGTTAATTTCTCAGTGCCATTTTCCCATACTTTAGAAAAAACTTTTTCATCCAAATTGCTGTTATACGGCATTACTTCCCTCCTTGTGATTGATTCCTCGGCTCATAGGATCCTCGTTCTAAACGCTATTTCTTAAACCAAATTATATACGCTCCGGGAACCGACATTAAAATGCCTATGATAATTATCCAAAGCGCGCTGGCGCCCAAATGACAGGCAAAAAGCACTCCGAAACCCAACCCGATAAAAAATTTAGACGCGATAAACAAAACCAATACCGGATTCGGCAGTTTCTTTACTGTATCCACGATACTCATAATTCCCTCCTATTTGACTGTTTCGGAACACGGTGAGTTTTCATTTAAAATCTCGCCGCCTTTGTTTTCGAAGAAATACTCCTTCTCCTTGATATACTAAATGTACTGTCTTTACTATAAAAGTCAAGTTGTGGGACAAAACTTTTTCCGATTCGGGCACATGCAATGTGCCCCTACGGACAACTTACATAAACGGGTGCATGCAATGTGACCCTGCGGACAACTTACATAAACGGGCACATGCAATGTGCCCCTACGAACAACTTACTTAAACGGGTACATGCAATGTGACCCTACGAACAACTTACATAAACGGGTGCATGCAATGTGCCCCTGCGATTTTTGTGTCTATTTACCCTGAGATCAAGATACCCGGAGTATTCTCTTTTTGTTGTTCCTCTTTTTCGTCTGTCTCTTCGTCTTTTGCCCCCTCTTGATCTTCAGCGCTTGAGGGCGAAATTTGTTTAGTTAAATCGGCCACATCCTGCTGTGCTTGATTGATTTTTTGATCAAGCTTTTCCATTATTCCCGGCATTTCTTCCGCGAGATATTCTCCCGCCGTCTGCGGCACAATCAATCCCGGAGTCACTCTGCGAACTTCCGCGCCTTCAGGTATTATCAGTTTTGCCGATCCGATCGGAACAGCTTTCATTCCCGGAAGCATATTCTTAAGGTTTTCGTCGTTTTCTTGATCTCCTTGCCCTCTCACCGGTACGGAGCAAAGAATAGCCGCGATGAATATCACCATAAAAATAAAGATGCTTTTCATATTCCTCCCCGTTTTTAGTGTCAGAGCAAAAAACCAAAAAGCCTACTCATCTCCTCCAAATCGACATTCACTCCCGCAAGTTCTTTCGCGAAGCTGAATATAAAGATTCGATAGAGAGCAAATAGGCTTTTTGGTTTATCGTTCCGTTTCTTTATTCCGTCGTTTTTGTTTCATCCAGTTTTTTCTGCAAATCTTTTTTTTCCCGCAGCAAAGACTGATTATTTTTTTCCATCTCCTTGTTCTCATCCGATAGTTTCTGGATCTTTTTTTCCAGATCGCTATTAGTTTTTATCAGAACTTCGTTGTCCTGCTGAATCTTTTTGGCCTGGACGTTAAAGCTCTTTATTTCTTTTTGAACGTTTTCATATTTTTGCTCTAACTTTTGGTATTCGCTTTTAGGAACTCCGCATCCCGCGAGCGACCACACCATGACAGCCATCACCGCGCACATCGCGCCGAATTTAATGCCTTTCATATCTTCTCCTCCTTTTTTAATTGCTCTAAAGCTTCTTCCTCTGTTTCATATATCCTAAACATTTTTCCTATCATCGAAATGTCCAGCATATTCCTTAGTTTCGAAGACACATTCATAAGCACCAGACGATGTTTTTCATGCTTAAGCTGTGACAAGGTTTTTACAAGCATCGCGCAGGTCGCGCCGTCCACATGAGTAACATGTTTAAAATCGAGAATAATGTCCTTCTTTAAAAAATTTTTCTCTCTGGTCGCTTTCTCTTTTAGATCATCAAGTCCGGGAATGGTAAACATATCTATCGGCCCCTTAAGCCTCACGATGTCTATCCTCTCAAGCTCTTCTATTTTGTCGATAAAAGCCGGCGAGCGCCCATCCCCTTCTCTATTAAAAAAATCCCTAAGCACAAATTTTTCCTTTCCGAATATATACCCTGCCAATTAAAAATATACTCAGCCAAAGAAAGTATCTCATGAATTCAAAAAAATGCAAGAACAAAAACACGCGTAAAACGCGAAAGGAAATCGTCTCTTGCATATTGTCACAATTCAGGCAACAAATCATTTTCTAACGCAATATCCGGGTTAAATAAGGCAATCAAAAAATCGTAGGGGCACATTGCATGTGCCCTCTTTTAATGCAATTACCACCAACCTATTACCACCAACCTACGAGGTTGGTGTTTTTGCACGATAATCGAAATCGTAGGGGCACATTGCATGTGCCCTCTTTTAATGCAATTACCACCAACCTACGAGGTTGGTGTTTTTGCGTCTTTGCCTGTCTGCATAAAAAAACCCTACAACCTTGCAGTCATAGGGATTTTGGTTTGTTTCTATGGTCCTTCGGCTCGCTGAAAGACTCCTCCTCGTCGCTTTTCTTTTCACTTACTCAGGGTCATAATTCGGCTTTGCCGAATTATGGCGGGGCGGACGGGGCTTGAACCCGCGACCTTCGGATCGACAGTCCGACGTTCTATCCAGCTGAACTACCGCCCCATATGTGTAAGTGGCAAATAACAAACTTTGTTCGCGTTCGCGAAAACTGGTGGGCGATGTAGGGATCGAACCTACGACATCTACCTTGTAAGGGTAGCGCTCTAAACCAGCTGAGCTAATCGCCCTTTTTTTCAAGAAAGCACATTATATATTAGCTCTCTTGATCTGTCAATGCCGCCAAGATTTCTCTTTCTTTCAAAAAAACACCTTTATTTATCAAATTCGTCCCAAAACACCAACCTCGTAGGTTGGTGTTTTGGCTTTAACCGGTTATTCTACTGTAACGGATTTCGCGAGATTTCTCGGTTTATCTATGTCATATCCGAATTCCGAGGCGACATGATACGCCAAAAGCTGAAGAGGAATGGTAACAAGAATCGGTGAAAAAATCTCGTCCGTTTCGGGTATCGCGATAACATACTCCGCTTCTTTTCCTCTTAGCGTCAAATCTTTTTCTGAAACAATCGCGACGATAATTCCGCCGCGCGCTTTTATCTCCTGTATGTTTGACAACATTTTTTCGTATGTATCTGATTTTACCGCTATGCATACGACCCATGTGTTCTCGTCTATTACCGCGATCGGTCCGTGTTTCATCTCTCCCGCGGGATATCCCTCGGCGCTGATATACGAAATTTCTTTCAGTTTTAACGCGCCTTCTAACGCGTTCGGATAATTTATATTCCGGCCTAAATATAAAAAACAGCTTTTATTATCACTCGCCAAGTAATATTTATGAAACTTCGCGGCATATTCTTTTATTTTATTTTCGTTTTTCCGGTAATGCTTAAGCATCCTCATGGCAAGTTCAGGAAGTTTGATAAGTTTTTCAATAAAATCCGGGGGACAATTCCCCGCTTCTCCTCTCACGCGCGCGAGATAATGCGTAAAAAGATACAAAATCCCCAATTGCGCGCTGTATGCTTTTGTGGAGGCAACGGCGATCTCAGGTCCGGCATGCGTATAGATCACGCCGTCCGCTTCCCGCGCCATCGTGGAGCCTAAAACATTGCATATCGCCAGAACTTTAGCGCCTTTCTTTTTTGCTTCTCTGAGCGCCGCGAGAGTATCCGCGGTCTCGCCCGATTGTGAAATAACTATAACCAGAGTATTTTTTGTTATTAAGGGGTCTCGATACCGAAACTCGCTTGAGGTGTCGACTCCGACAGAAAGTCTCGCGTATTTTTCAAGCATGTATCTTCCAGTCAATCCCGCGTGATACGCTGTTCCGCAGGCTACTATCGTGATATCTCTGATCTCTTTAAAAATGTCTTCGCTTATCTTTAATTCCTCAAAAACAACTTCTTTGTTATCGTTTATTCTTTTTTTAAACGTCTGTTTCAAAACTTCCGGCTGTTCAACGATTTCTTTCAGCATAAAATGTTTATATCCGGTTTTTTCCGCTTGTAAAATATTCCACTCTATTGTGGTCGCTATTTTCTCTATAGGCACGCCGTCTTCGTTATATACCGTGCATTTCCCTTTTTTGATGTCTACTATTTCATTATTTTCAAGATATATGATTTCTTTTGTGTGTTCTAAAACCGCGGGAATATCACTGGCGATAAAGTTTTCAAATTTGCCGAGCCCGACGATCAAAGGGCTATCTTTCCTTATACCTATAATTCTGTCCGTTTCGCTCTTATGTATCACGGCAATGGAGAACGACCCTTTAAGTTGTTTTGCCGCTTCGGCAACAGCTAACCGCAGATCACCTTTGTATTCTTTCGCGATAAGATGCGCGATAACTTCACTATCGGTTTCGGATTTAAAAGTGTGTCCTATTTCTTCCAGCTCTTTTTTCAATTGTTTATAGTTTTCGATGATTCCGTTATGCGCGATAGCGACATCTTCCCGATGATCATTATGCGGATGCGCGTTTTTATCACTCGGTTCCCCGTGCGTCGCCCATCGGGTATGCCCAATACCTGTGGTCCCTTCAAGCGGACGCAGTCTGATCTCTTCCTTTAGAACTTCGAGTTTTCCCTGCTTTTTGATTATTTTTATCACTTCGCCGTTTAAGACAGCAATCCCGGCAGAATCGTAGCCTCGATATTCTAAACGAGCCAAACCTTTAAGAAGTACTTCGCGGGCGTTTTGTTCTCCTGAGTATCCGATTATTCCACACATATATTGTTTTCATCCTTTGATTTTGCCGATAATGTTCATAATGTCGCCCTTAAAACACCGCTCTATCAGAGATGCCATGTATATCATTATTGAAAACTGCCAACAGTCTTCAGGCCCGATAATTAAAGCCGTATTTACATTTTCTTTTCGTTCTAACGCTTTTTTATATTTCTCCACGGTTTTTGACAGCGACATATCCTCCAGCTCCAGCGTCTCTACTTTATTGTTATATCTGAGGGATGGAAACCTTATTCCTCTCATCAAAAAAAACATCTGCATCGAAGATTGTTCAAATTCAGAATTTTCCTCAAAATCGAACCCTTCAAACTGCGGCAAATCTTCCGGAAGAAAAATCATGGGTTTCTCAACGATCACTTTTCCGTTCCGCGCCACGGTACTTCCTTCGTTAACAACGGATTCCGCGAGAAAGATATACGGCACTCTCGTACTTGTAAACGTAGGAAGCGGCCTAATTCGAGGCCGAATTATCTCCGTTTTGGTCTGCGCTTTTTGCCACATTTGTTCAATATCCATCCTGCCGCCTTTTTTCCCTCTCAGATTCCATCTTAAAACAACCTCGCAGGTTATACCGCGAGAGGTTGTTTAAGACTAAAAAAAAAGCCCTCCCTCGAAATAGTAAGGTAAAGAGGGCTTATCATTTCCTTCTCCCTTTTGTTCGTCTTTTGTCGGCTTTGCCCGCTGTAAACGACTAAAAATAATGGCATCCCCAAGGGGATTTGAACCCCTGTCGCCAGAATGAAAATCTGGTGTCCTGACCGGGCTAGACGATGGGGACGCGTCAATTCTTTATGTTTTTATCCGCTCCAATCACTCTCATATCACATAGAAACACAGACAGAAGCGCCCCTTATTGTACAAAATCTCTTTCTGCTTTGCAACATTTTTTTCTTTAAATGTCCCTGTTTCACTTTTTATAAGGGTCTCGTAAGGGAATGGGGGCATATGCAATGTGCCTCTACGGACAACTTACATAAACGGGCACATGCAATGTGCCCCTACGGGACTTTATTTGGACGTCATCATCGAACGGCTCTCGTATCCGTTTGGAGATTTCGTTTTCATCTCATTTTGGGCACGTGCAATGTGCCCCTACGGGACAACTTACATAAACGGGCACATGCAATGTGCCCCTACGGGACTTTATTTGGACGTCATCATCGAACGGCTCTCGTATCCGTTTGGAGATTTCGTTTTCATCTCATTTTGGGCACATGCAATGTGCCCCTACGGTTCCGGTTCTTCTAAAATTTCTTCCGCATCCAGGGATTCTTCTTTCGCTACAACGTTCGCTACGGAGGTTAACTTGTCCGAGGGTTTTAAGTTTATAAGTTTCACTCCCTGCGTTGCCCTTCCGATATTGCTTATTCCGTTGACGGCCACCCTTACCACCATACCTTGTATGGATACCAGCATAATTTCGTTCTCTTCGCGTACGGTTTTTATTCCGACAACTTTTCCGTTTTTTTCTACGATTTTCAGGTTGATCACCCCGCTGCCTCCCCTTGACTGCAAACGGTATTCTTCAAAGTCCGTTCTTTTTCCATATCCTCTTTCGGTTACTGAAAGAAGCGTTCCCGATGCCTCAACTCTCACCATCCCGACAACTCTATCATTTTTTCGAAGCGTGATTCCTTTTACTCCCTGCGCGCCGCGTCCCATAGAACGAATATCTTTTTCCTCAAACCGGATCGCTTTTCCCTGTTCGGTCGCGATGCAAAGCTGGTCGCCTCCTTCAGAGAGAACGGAACTGATCAATCTGTCGTCCGCGCCGAGAGCTATGGCAAGAATTCCGCCTTTGCGCGGATTGCTGAACGCTTCTAAAGATGTCTTTTTGATTTTTCCCTGGGTTGTCGCCATCACAACAAAATGCCCTTTCGTAAATTCTCTGACCGGCACGACGGACGAAATGGTCTCATCCTGAGAAAGACCCAAAAGATTAACTATCGGACGCCCCTTAGTTCTGCGGCCAACCTGCGGAAGTTCGTGAACTTTAAGCCAGTGCAGTTTGCCTCGGGAAGTAAAAACGAGCATATAATCATGTGTTGAAGCAACGAAAAGATGTTCTATAAAATCATTGTCTTTTGTTTCCGCTCCCGTTATTCCTTTTCCGCCGCGTCCTTGTTTTTTATATCCGCTCACGGGAAATCTTTTTATATATCCCTCGTGGCTTAAAGTAATCACCATATCTTCTTCCGCGATCAAGTCTTCAATGTCAAGATCTTCCGCCGCTCCGGTAATTTCCGTTCGTCTTTCATCTCCGAATTTTTCTTTGATTTCGCGGGTTTCTTCGCCGATTATCGCCATTACTTTTTTATCGCTTCCCAATATGCCCCTTAATTTTTCAATCACTTTTAAAAGTTCCAGATATTCATTCTCTATTTTCTCTGTTTCCAGATTTGTAAGCTGTTGGAGACGCATCGCCAGAATAGCCAACGCCTGTCTTTCTGAAAGTCCGAATTTTTTCATAAGACCTTGTTTGGCTTCCGCGGGATCTTTTGATTTCTTGATTAATTTAATAACTTCGTCCAAATTCTTTAAAGCAATCTTTAACCCTTCAAGAATATGCGCTCTTTCTTCCGCCCGCGCCAGTTCAAATTTTGTTCGTTTTATGATGACGTCTTTACGGTGCAGGATAAATAGTTCCAACATTTCTTTAAGATTGAGAACCCGCGGTTGTCCGTCAACGATCGCGAGCATTATTATTCCAAAAGTCTCCTTCATCTGAGTGTGTTTATATAATTGGTTCATTACAACTTCCGCGTTATTCGTCCGTTTGATCTCTATCACTATACGCATCCCGTCCCGATCCGATTCGTCTCTTAGATCAGAAATCCCTTCGATTTTTCTAGCTTTTACCAAAGAGGCGATTGACATTATCAATCTGGTCTTATTCACCTGATACGGAATTTCCGTGATCACAATAGTTTCTTTCCCCTGTTTTTTCTGCTCTACATGCGCTTTCGCGTGCATTTTCAAAACACCCCGGCCGGTTTTATAAGCTTTTATGATATTTTCTCTGCCGCAGATAAGAGCGCCTGTCGGGAAATCCGGCCCTTTGATAATTTTTATAAGATCCGAGATTTCACATTCCGGGTTTTCGACAAGGTGGCATACGGCGCTCGCGACTTCCCTTAAGTTATGCGGAGGAATATTTGTCGCCATCCCGACAGCAATCCCGCTTGATCCGTTAAGGAGCAAATTGGGCAGAACCGTAGGTAATACCTCCGGCTCAAGAAGCGAGCCGTCAAAATTCGGTTTCCACTCGATAGTTTCTTTTTCAATATCTTTAAGCAGCCATTCCGTTATGTTCTGCATCCGCGCTTCCGTATAACGCATTGCCGCCGCGGGATCCCCGTCTATGGACCCGAAATTCCCCTGTCCGTTTATGAGCGGATACCTGAGAGAAAAGTCCTGCACCATTCGCACTAACGCGTCATACACCGCCGAATCTCCATGCGGATGATATTTACCAAGCACCTCTCCGACAATTCTCGCGCTTTTTTTAAACGGTTTAGAATGAAACATCCCCATATCTTTCATCGCGTATAAAATGCGCCTGTGAACTGGTTTAAGCCCGTCTCTTACATCAGGAAGAGCCCGTCCCGCGATTACGCTCATCGCGTAATTTATATAAGAATTTTTCATTTCCTCTTCAATGTGAATAGGTATTACCTTTTCATTCCGAGTATACATTCCATTCTCCTTAATGAGACTTTGATTACAGAACGCTTGCGTTCTGTAATCATTAGTTCGAATTAACATCCGAGTGCGCCTCTGAGGGAAATTT
>Ga0114918_10001498_pt1 | contig 20875 bp, 17 predicted proteins | sample LantaG_FD_87015 | JGI IMG/M metagenome (GOLD analysis project Ga0114918, IMG submission 87015) | Deep subsurface microbial communities from Baltic Sea to uncover new lineages of life (NeLLi) - Landsort_02402 metaG | ecosystem: Environmental > Aquatic > Marine > Oceanic > Sediment | place... | reverse complement strand
TGTTAGTATGCCAAGAAACAGAATTTGTATCATTTCCATACCATTTACTTATTGCATTAGGTGGTATATCGTAAATAAAACACATATCCTTTAGATATTCGTAATTTTCATGAAGTTTATTGAAAACCTGATTGATGGTGCTATACGACACCCATTCGTTTGGTGGTACATAAGTACTCATTAATGAATGCGGTAGAGTAAGCTCGGTAAAATTTCCAATTCTATTTATAGGTTGTGTCACTTTATTCCTTATTCTAATCTGAGTCCCATACAATTGTATTTAGTTCAGTATACACTGGTGCAATCTTAACAAGGGCTTGTTTTATCGCAGTTTCAATCATTTCCTTAATATCATTCTCATATTGGATACCAATAATATGTATATTGTAGTATTGCGACTTCATTCCAGGAAGTTTATGTTTGAAGAATCGTTCAACTTCCTCAAGAATATTTTGAGGACCTGTTGGAAGAGTCCATGTTATCTCTTTGAATGTGTAATTAGTCAAATAGAGATGTTTCAAATCAGATGCGTTGATCACATTATCATAAATTCTAACATCAGCAATTTTACCCTCAAATCCATAGCCGGTATTACCAAATTGTGAGTTTATCCCGCCCTGGACACCACCTAAATCACCAATCATTATAGGTAATTTCTGCCTTTGATATATGAAGGTTCCCGCATCATGTTGGATTTCATCTTCCAACTTAGAATTAATATATAAACGACTTATTGAATTATCATAATCAAATGTAAATCCAATTTGTTGCCATGTATCCTGAAGAAGAGATGGTGAATAATACATTCTAGCTGTCTTTGCTACAGTATAAGATGAATTGAAGTAATCATACTCAACATAAAATTGTGGTAATTGATTATTTTCGAGAAATCTGTATTTTCGATGATATTCATAACCAGAAAAATCACCATAAATTGAAAATCTCATGGCTGATTTTGTGTCATTGGGATATTTACTTATATCAATTGCATGTAGAGGATTTATTCTACGTACAAAATCGCCATTTTGGGTGTATACATATCTATTAGAGGTATCATTTGCATTGAAATGGATGAATGTGTAATAATCTCCTGCCGATAATCCAGGAATGACATCACAAATCCGATTAGGTGGCTTGACAAACTCATAAGTTAACCCAATACTCCAATCGGTAGACTCATTATTAACTTCACCAGTTAACGAAAGTACCCCAGTGTCATCAAACTTATAAAATACCCCAGATTCAGTTATAGCCCATATATTGGAGTTCTTATCACATACAATATCAGACCAGTATGATTGTGAAGTATAAATTAATTCACTTGTCGCAGGTGAAACCCACGGCAACCCATTTTTATACAATCTACCATCAATAATTTCCCATTGGATATTATTGTTATCTACAATAATTTTCTTGGCAAACTGAGTTACTAATGGAACATTATTATTGATTGTATGCATGATAGTAAAATGTTTCGCCCATGGAGTAAAGCTGTCTCCCCCACTAATCGAAACAACATGTACAATATCATCAGATAAACTCTCATCAAAATCTATCTGGGCTGATACCGATGGGGTGATAGTAACGGAATAAAAAGACGGAGATTGCAACAATCCATTTATATAAACCGCCACACCATCCGAAATGTCCTGTGAAGACGTTAATTCAATCTGTGTACCACTTACAGCTAGAAATTCAAACTTGTTATATAAAGGTATAATAGTAATATCATCGCTACTCAATATAGTATTAAATGTTATTGTTTTAGAATCCAACGAAAGGCTGTACTGAGAATCATCCTGTAATAAGCCATTTATAAATACTAGATAATTACCATTGTAATCAAAATCAGTAATAACGAATTCTCTACCACTAATAGATTCAATAGTGTATGTATCACCACTAAAATTGGATATATCACAAATTAACGGGCTTTGTATAATATGAACAATATCATCATTTAGAATACTATTAAATATGGCTGTATCACCAGAGATATATGCAGTATAAATATTCTGTAGCATTCCATTGATATATATCTGTGCATTTGATGTTGGTTCTTGGGATAATGTTACTGAATTTCCACTAACACCTAGAAACTCATCGACATTGATGGTCATACCATCAGATGTAAATGAAAAAAGTTCAGCGGTTAATGTACCGACAAACGATAGGCAATTGATCTCATATGCAGATACGACATTTGTCTGTAACGGTTTTACATATACAACATCATATGTCTCAAATTCGCCAAGTTCAATGTATTGAACAACAGGATCTATAAGATTAGCTTCACGAAGAACTACACCATCATAATCCGACTTATATATTGAATTTGTATCCTGTTCCAGAATATATGCATAGTGATTGAAATCAACAGCTATCGAAACTGGGGTTGAATATCCTATAGAATCATATAACAAAACATTATCTGCAAATACCTTACCTTCTAGTCCATATGGAATAATATGACCATAAGTAGGGTCGAACGTATATATTATTGGGTTACTAAAATTATTACTATATCCAATTCTCCATCCACCACGATAATAATTACCAATAATAGGTGATGCCTTAGCATTCGCCCAATCATCAGCATATACCCAGAAATTAACAGAGAAGCTTTCAATTGGTGTAATAGTTTCGCTGTAAGGAACTGTTACTGATGTTGAACCATCCAATTCAAGAGCATAATTATCAGACTTTGGATTATATTCCAAATCCATAAATGTTAATTTATCTGGAGACCAATTTGAAATGAATCCGTCGTTTCCATATATAGAATAATCTTCTGTAATCGCATCCCATTTCTTCAGGTGCATCTTTAGATTTGAACTAGCCTCTCCAGCCAGTGTTTCTACGATATACTTATTACTTTCATCTCCAAATTTCACATATTTATACCATACACCAGGGTCCATTGTCATTGTTGATGGTTCATCCCACACAAAGCTTCCTGTAGGCTGATTATTGATAGTGGTCTCAATTAATGCACCTGAATATGTAACAAATCCAGGGAAATACCATCTATCCATCCATACTGGAGTCTCCGAAGATTCGGGAGACGCAGACAACCAAGCACACAACCACACTCCAGTCTGCCACTGCTGCGAATCTCCCCAATATATGTTTTGTTTATAGTTTGCCATCTTCTTATAAATACGGTCCGATTTAATAGGTGAATCACTGGCAAATGCCCCATTATATTCAAGGGCAACCGAACTCAATGCCATTACTGGTGCTTGTTCAGGATAATGAAAATATGTTATTTTGTCTGGTGGCAAATGGAGAGCCTTCGCAAAATCTGTTTGATATGAAAGATATATATTCTCAAGCCCTTCATCCTGGTTTGTACCAGTATATATCTTATCATAATCTCGAAGTTTAAGATTTTCTGGAGATTGTGTAAATATACCGGATACTGGAATATAAGAATATTCCCCTTCTATATGCTTAATATTTTTAAGACCTAGAAATTCAATATTGGCACTAGACGTTTCAGATAACTGGGTTTGGTGCGGCCAATTGACTATATAATTCTGCTCAACAGCCGAAATACTATTTGACGAATCTATTTCGGTCGTTTGGTTCCTTGTGGGGCTATTTAAGCTATTGTAATAAACAACCCACTCATTACCCCTCATAGAGAATCCAGTAGCGTTATACGAGCACTGGTAATCATTTAGATGGATCTCATATGATGAGGGTGAAACGATCAATTCATTTGCTGATATATAAAGATATTCACTTGTATTTGTAGTTATATATACGGTTGATAGGGATATAGCAGAAAGAGTAAACGTTTGATCTCCACTTATGGAATCATCTCGTGTTGAAAGTATAATGGCATTTGTATCTATCGTAAATACCTTATCGTTAAACCAGCGAATATAATATAAACCATCATCAGTCTTTTCAAATACAAATAAACCTTCACCGCTGATAGCACCCACATTTGTTGTAATATTATCAGAACTGACAAATAAAGACATTGTAGATGCAGTATCAAAAATCGATGTTGTAAATTCAGAATCAAATATTCGAGAATCATCCTCTATAAAATCCGCAATAGTCTGACATTTAGTCAAATACAGATTAGATTTCCTGTTTGACTTTATATCCTTTAAGTTTTGGATAACAGGAGATGTAGTAAATTCATACCCATCAGTAGTCTGAATTGTGGTATTCTTTACCTTTAAATGTTCATCATGTCTATATTCTAAAGTTATCGGAACGACATGATTATTTGTAGCTTCAACTATCTTAAGCATTTAAATCCTTAATTAAACACGTATAAATGTTTTTAGTAACTATTCCCTCAAAAGTCAAAATCAGATTTCCATCATTCAATGCATTAACATTAATAAGGTTTCTTGATTCGGTATTCTCAATTTCCGCCCCTACATAACTATTTACCGGTTGGATTAAATACGAATCGACATTATTGTTAATTATATTGAAAATTAATATATTCATGCCTGAAAGACCTTGGCCAATCAGCGTAATATTATGCATGTTAAGACTTGAATTATACGAATATATTGAATTATCCCATGCACTGATAGAATATGATGATAAATCCTCAGAATCATAGAGATCAGTTACAATCGTACCCGAATTTATGTCGTATGTATATATAACAGGGGTGATTATATCATTATCAAATCTCAATTCCCCAATTGTAACAACATTGGTATTTTCATGTAACCAATATCCAGCTAAATTTCTCCCAGAGAGATCTATTGTTATAAGATCATCAGCAATACTGAAAATTCTTCCAGTATCGTAATCAAACTTTAACTTTTCAATAGCCATATAATTTGGAGTTTGAATGAATATCACGTCATATATAACATCAAAATTAATTATGTTATTAGATGTTAAATCGTTATATAATACACTCGTTGGTATCATATTACGATATACATCTTCAAGAATATCATTTGCAGTTCCAACAACACCAAGAGAATTCCTAATCCATAACTCACCGCTAGTTTCTCTCTCTAGGTATTGAGTCTCAATATCACGGACTTTGAACAACGCATAGTTATTACCGAATATATCCGTTTTCCAAACTACCATATTGAAGTCACCAAGTAGGGGAAATTGATTATACCATTGTATAATAGGATATTGTCCCCGAAAATCTGGTGGGAACGTTTCTTCGTCAATCCATGTGTTATTACGTTCACCATTCCATGGTGTATAATCATCTGTAATATGACGAATTCCAATATTTCCGGATTGTATAGATTCAAACTTAGATTGATATGGCATAAATGTTTGATTCGTTTTAACATTATTAACAAACCCAGCTCTAGCAGATGTTGTCACACCAGATTTCATCCAGTTTGAATTAGTATCAGTAATCTCGATAGGGGACTTCTGATAACTTTCTGTAAACCCATAGTCCTTGGAATATACATCAGTATTACGATATACTACACTATCAGAATTAACCGTATCAAAATCAGTAGTAAATTGTTTACTTTGGTATGTTCCCGTGCCTAGATGTTTAGGAATGAAAAATCCACCAGAATCAGCATCTGAAAATAGATTAACAATATAAGGAACAGTTGCTATAGTAGGAAAATGTCGATTTGATAGGTTTGCGTATGGAGCTATCGGATTTATGATAACTTCGGTTTCGGCATCAACCCATATTCCACCATCTGGTGGAACACCAAGACTTGTATCAGTTAATCTTTGTGTCCATGTAAACACTTGATTTGCATAGTAGTTTATAAATGTCGTCTGATCACATTTTTGATCAATAATGATATCCGATACATTCTTAGTAGCTGATATAACAAGTTCCTTATCCATGTTATATAAGAAAGAACTTAGGGGAGAAGTTACCTGTGGATCAATTAGTAAATCCGACCATTGCATCGTCACTATATCAGTATTCAGAACAAAAGGCTGCGACCATAAAAGTTCAACCGAACCTAGGTATCGATACTCGACAAAATCACCAAGTTCAAATTGCATTTCGGAAACTTCTGGTTGTAGGACTTGTGTATAATCATCTATCGGAAATCTTATTCCACCACCCCAATCACGCACACCCTTGTACTTTGTTGATATATTATATTCATCATGAGCCTTAGCCCATATTGGTCGTCCTCCACCAGACACTCCATTAAAACTGTTTGTATTATAGTCCCAACCAGTTAATGGAATATTAAACGTCATGTTAATTCTGTCGTTATATGTTGTTTCGATTCCCAATTCACCGCTTACCCCTGTTACTAGTATTCCATTAACAGCGGATAAATTAGGAACGATACTTACAAATTCAGATCCAAATTCACCATATCCAATGGCAGATACCGTATACACACCAGTTTGCTCTACCGCAAAAGTAAAAGAATTTGATGGGTCAATCCTAGTAACAGAATTACCGCCGCCGCCAGGATATGTAACCATCCAACTAACAGCAGTCAATTCTGAAGCTACATTATCTGGACCGCCATCATATGCTGCATCCGGCCATGTGTATTCAACAGTTTTAGGTGGTGTAACATAATCAAAAGATGCCCATTTAGTTGATTGTCTCGCTTCAATAATATCAATATTATCTGGTATAGGACCGTAATCACCAGCGGTAGATAAGCAGTACCAATTAGAGTCAATATGATCATACATCAAATAGTCACCAGGATTTAGAATCATATCACTTTCGCTATATGTCTTATCCCAATTTCCATCCGAGTTAAGTTCAGCCTTCATCCATTTGGCTGGTGGTGTATTATAATGCTTTTGTTTTATGATAATATCAGGAACAACATCCAGAATCAATTCACCAGGGTTTCTCTTTAAGTTAGCCCTAACATAATTATATACAACACCAGGTTTTAATTGGAATCTAGATCCATCACCTGTTACCCACTCACCAGGACCCCAACCAACATCTGGTTCTATAGAATTTCCACTTACAAGCTGGAACCACGCAAAATCCTTACTGGAATCATATGCTGATAAATCAGTACCTCTCCATGTTGTAATATCAAATTTATTAGGAAACTGGGTATCTACAAATATAAAGTCCGTCATTGAGTTATAATCAGAGAATTTAGTACCAGGATGACCTAATGGGGAGTATTTTATTGCCCTACAAACGCAATCATTCCAACTTCCGATACCATTAGTTCCAAGCTCTTGTATACCAATATCCTTCGTCGCTAAAATAGATTTATGTGAATTGAGTCTATATGGACAATCTAATTGATGTCCATGATGAACAATAGTTGTCTCATCTATATATGTCGCTGAATCATGCCACACAAACCGCTCTTCACGTCCAGGTCTGCATCTTAATGTGAACGACGGCTGGATTTTCCCTGATGCATTATACATAAGTGTTGAATCAACACCAGCGAGTGTTTGAATGTCAACACCACTTAAAAATGCACATTCCACAGGATACCCATTCCACGCATCTAATTTATATATAATATCACTATCAACTATTCCATATCCAGCCCTTGCTCCAACTATTACATCTTCAACGTTTACTGTTGATAATGCTATAGGGATACATTCGCTTGAGGGGACAGAATATGCCAATGATGAACTCTCCTTCTCATAAGTATGAACAGGCCAATTTATATATGTCTGTCCCACCGGAATCGGAAGATCGGTGATATCAAATTTATATAACCAAGACCGCTCAAATCCATCTGTATAAACAGCATTAGGTTGCAAATCATGTATCTTGTCGAGATCGAATGCCCTACGAACATATATCTTATCAGCCTCATTGTAATAATTTGCTGCATGTGCCCCATTATCAACTAGATTTGTTGAATTAAGATATATCGGCTGCATACTGGAAACGGAATAATTAAAGTTCCAATATGCATCTTGAACAGATCGCTTCATCGCAGGTGATAAAATATTATATAATGATCCTACATTATCTATTCCTGGATTTGTATACGAAATATCCTCGGCACTTAAACCATAATCTGAAAATGGAATTCTAAATTGAAATCCCTTTCCATTAGTGTAATCGGAGTATGGTAGTATACTTGCTCGCATAATCTGATCAACATTTGAAATTTTATCTAGATATAACCATGCACCCTTGATATTTCCATCCTGCTCTACAAAAATCTTATCGGCTAATTCATAGCTTGATGCTGCGATTGCACCATCCAAAATTAAATTGGTTGCCGTTAAAGGTATTGCATCATAATACGTATCAGGGGCTTCAAGGAAATACTCACCAGAAGGCCAGTAAAACCAGTTGTTACCAGAAATAAATGGATATTCAAAATCATTCGTCTTTAACAGGTAATATCCACCAGATAGAACATACTGGGTATCACCAAGATATTTTCGTGATTGTTGCATTCTTACATAATCATTCAATAATACGTTATCAAATGCTGAAAACGCAGATAATGGCATCTCGTTAGTTCCTGATACCCCATACAAATCTAATATTCCTGATAATGTCCAAAGTAACGGATTATCAGCATATACATCTGATATACCAGACCCAAAAAGCCATTCAATATCAGATGTATCAATGTTTTTGGTTTCCAAATAGTTTGTTAGATCAGCATTCGTTAAATTATAATAAGTTGATACGGACACCATAGGATCTTTATCAAAATATTGTGTATCATCGTATAATTCCTCAATATAAATCTGAAATCCATCTTTTACAGCACTAAGTTCAGGGAATGTATCGTATGCAGACTGCTCCGGAACATTTAGTACATAATCCCTCTGGGTAAACGCCTTTAATATATGCTCATAAAAGAGTTTTTCTAATGCATTTCGACTACCAACCATATTATACTTAAGTTTAGCCTTTTTTATCGCATCACGTTTATTTATAAAGTATATAGCAAGCTCTTTAAGACGCTTAGTGAAAAGTGGAATAGCCTCTTCCAAATCCAGATCATTAGAGATGTCAAGCTCAGATAGCCATTCAATATCATCAGGATTTGTTACTGTAAGGTTAATCTCCTGGAGTAGGGCATAGTAATCAGACTTAATTTGATTAATTGTATCCGAAACTGTATACGTATTCTTATGCCAGTCTTTCAGATATTTATTGTATTGGTAATATTCTTGTTCGGGAATAATCCCTACATTTCTCTGAAGCCATTGATTATATGTGAACGGAGTCCTGAAATCATCAGGCATGGCAACGGAAACATTTGTTGCTAACGAATCTATATACTGCTTTTGGTTAGTATATCTATCCGACTGTGAATCTGTCGTTTGAGAATATGTTATTAATGCTGCCATAATATAAACTTCCTAATCGATGTAAAAATTAAGCCCCCTTCGCAATTCATAGTTCAACATCAAATCAACCATCTGGTCCTTATCATACCAAGACGACAACGATGAATTATTTTCGGATAATGTTGTATACTCATCATCCCAATTAATTACACCCTCCACCTGCACATCACAAAATGTTGGTATATATCTATAAAACTTATAATCACCATAATCCGCTGATAACATCCATGAAATGGATTCCACAGATGATATCGGATATGCCGATACGACTGATAGACCACTCATGGCTGTTATTGGGGAGATTAAAACATCATAATTTTCCAACCCGAATCGTGGTTGAAATACAATCTTATCCCCACCTGTAATATAGTCCGTATTAATATTTAGTTGTGACGCGCTTCTATTCAAGCAATGATTATGACCACATACAGTACAAACTGGTAACCTGGCGGAAAAATTCTGATGACATCGACATCTGGTACCCCATAATCTGGTATGAGCAATTGAAATGATATCCATCATCCTCTTAAGTTTTGGAGGGAAATTCAAGCTATAATCATCCATAGGAACATCCAACTGTTTAGCCAAAGAGTAAAGCTGATCTATTCCACAAGTATCAACATCAACATGATTTGGTACAAAGTTTGCAATTCGTTCGTAAGATTTTCTGCCAATCGAATCCTCTTCATCTGTTAAGCCACCAATCATTGAACCAAAATAGGTGTCAAATAAATTAACGTTCTCATATACATGATCGGACAAAGCATAATCATGTATCTGCTGGGTAGCATCCCAACTTTCATTAAATTTACGAATTTTATAATTATCACCAAATTCATTGATATCAAATTCGTTGCTGATACCAGAAATGTTATACACATCACTAATATTATAAGTGATATATTTTTGCATCCATTGCCAACCAGTCCAATCACCTAATGCCTGTAGTGAATATGCAACATTATCTGTATCACTAGGTGTGACATAAACAACATTAATTTCTGAATGGTCATATCCATTAATAACATATATTGTTGAATTCCTACTATCCAATGCCCATACGCGATTTTTAGAGTCCACTGCTATTCCCTTAATGGTATCATTCAATGGAAGTTGTGAGTTATCAATATCTATATGTTCACTATTACCATATGGAACTATTTCACCAGCTGATAACCAATACTGTAGAACATCAGATCCACTAATAACCCCAACTCCGCTATATCCAAATGTAAACCATAGATTACTATGTGAATCTAGGGTCATAAATCCTGGATGTGGAATGTCAAGATAGGTTTCTATCAATTCACCAGCAGAAGTAAAATGTTGAATACTTCCCCCACTTGCAGCGTATGTCCAACTCATTGGATCTACAAGAATTTCATATGTATTAGCAACCCAAATTGAATTATCCACATAGTCTATGACAAGACCCTGCGGTTGTGAACTTATTGGTATATTACATGAAGTTATAAACACACCAGAAGAGTCATATTTCAATACCATACTGCTTAGAGCATGCTCATATGACACCCAAATATTATTATCAGTATCAGTTTCAACCTGAACTGGTCGAACTAGTATAGAATCAGGATCAATCCCATCATCTGGAAATAAATCTGTAATTGAATATGGTGGTACAGCAACATAACCAGTTGAATTTCCATATCTATCAAACTTTACAGTTGATGTTGCACCGTAAAGTGTTACCCACATATCAAGATTTCCATCTAATACAATAGATGTTGGCATAGAACCGCTTGGTGATATATCAATAGCAGTTAACATATCCCCAGCAGCTGAAAAGTTATACATCTGATCCAATTCAGCATCTACTGTCCAAATGTCTAGACAAGGACCAACAGCAATTCCTAATATACCACCAAAAATATCAGTAACTAATGACCCATCAGACCAATATGGGGTTCCACTAACAGCAGATGTTTGAATTGCCCACGACCCTGATCCAGAAATAGCAGTTGAAAATGTTGATATTCCTGGTAATAATGGATGTTCATATGTTATACCATTAAAATTATATGGAAGTGATATTCTTTGTAGTTTCCCAAACTCGCCATTTGAAATCCATGCATACGGAGTATCACGATATGATCCCCAATACTCAACATTCACGTTAGCGGAGATCTGTGTATTCATTGCAGTAACACTTGAATCAACGCTTCCGATATGAAAGCCCCCTGAATGTAAATCGAGGTCAGTTAAACGTTCAAAGTATGCGGATAACGGACTCCATGTTTCTGATGATGTCGGGACATATAGAATATCACGATTTATTTGGTTGGCTGCGGCGAATATATCAGCACTCTCCTGGGGATAATCAAACACCATAATTGGTGCATTATTAGGACACATCGAGTTAAGCCAATCGCTCATTATAACAGTTGTATATCTAAATGGTGTATTAATCCATTTTATATCAGCAATTGGACTAATACCATTACTTGTAATATCTAAATAAATTGGAGGTTGACCATTTATATAGTAAGGCTCCCCTTTTATTACCCGACTATTCGCATGCCCAGCAATTGGTAGCTTATGATGGTCATATTCAACTGGTCTACTAGAAACATCGAGAGATCCCCATATAATAACAGGTGATTCATAACTTATCGATGGCATATCATCGATATAATAGAATTGAGCAGTACCTGTGACTCCAATAATGTTTCCTGATATATCACTTATTTGAACATCATCAGTTTTAATCCTCTCAACTACATTACCATCAAGGTCTGTAAACCGCCATTGCGGTAAAAGATGTCCCCATCTCCATTGTGGGTCCTGATATGGCCGAGATCTCGAATTCTGTGCATATAAATCAATATAATGCTCTCCAATATCACCAGCAGAAACAACAACAGTAAAGGGCCACATATTTCTCTGGGTTGCCTCGGATGCTGGTGGGTTATTAACGAATATCAACGCATCAATCATGTCTGTTTTATCGTCTAAGTACATAATAACTCCAATTAAAATTCTATATTCTCATAGATACGGGTTTCACTCGTAATGCTAATAAATCTACTAAAATCTGTGGAACTATACAAGTATGGAAACTTGAAATATGGTAATGTATAATTAGTCAATAGTGACGTATAATCATTTGTATACACTGGATTCCATAACATCATTGATAAACGTTCAGTTCGGACTGTTGGGTCATCGGTACGTTGTGTATAGAAGGTCTTGACTCCAGCGACTTCAAGAATATCAGAAGTAAGTTTCTTCACATCAATAATCTGTCCAAGTTTTACATTCTGACGATTAAAATAATTAAGGAAGATATTAACCACTTCTAATTTAATTGATGAGTTATCCCTGCGTGAATTTGGGTCCTTGATTATATTTATAATAGTATTTTCGGCATCCTCTGGTGTGAAATCAACACCAGGAGTGGTCATGCAAATCCCTACCGACACATACACCGGATCAACTATTATGCTCTCGGAAGTCAATGTCTTTTCATTTGACATTGATGATATGATAAGTTGCTTTAGTGATGGAGAAAGCATTGAATCGGATTGTGTTGCAACAGAAACAACCTTTGGAACAGCTGTTATATACACATTATTGAAATTACATGAATCAGCAAACATTATCTGATTATATAACGGTCTTGATGCCATATTTGGGTTTGTTATACCAAGGTCATAGTAATATTTCATCTGTTCCGACAAATACTGCCAGTTATTTACAACTTTCACATCACTGATGAGATTGGCAAAATTGGTTTTTATGTAATTTTCATAATCACCAGCGGTTACAAGTCGATACTGTGACCTGAAGATTCCTGGGGCGTTCGCTCGTATATCATCAGGAGTCTCGGCAACACCAGAATACGTTGAAACGGTGTTATTAGTAAATTCCAGTGTCGCTAGGTCATTCATGAATTCATATTGACCATTCACGACATCCGTTAATATTGTAGAGAAGTTACTTGTCTGAAATTTTATCATCTTCTGTCCATCCAAAGTCGCAACACCAACTTCCCCATTACTACCATCAGACTTCAGGTAATAAATAGCAACCTTTGATCCAGAATCGAGCTTCTTGCCATTAATATCATTACCGAACTTAATTTCATAATGCATATTCTCATTAAATCTGATTTCATACTTCTTATCGCCTGAATTATTAAGATATAATGAAGCGGTTGGAGTCCATTGCTCCCATTTACCATTAGATGAATTTGACTGTACATAAACATCAATATTGAAGTGATCAATTGTGATATTATCACCAGGAACAAGGAATAATAGTTCATTTTCCTGTCCAATTGCATCATATATCGGATATTCCTGATATTTACCCTGATATAAGAGCTTTTCGTTGGACATATCAGTCAAATCTTCATCTTCGCCATCAAGAGTCTTGGAAAATGTTATATCCTCATTGATGGAATATGTAATTCCACCCAATTGAAAGTAAGAATAGCGTGGAATTGTATAAAGACCAGAATTTACGGTTTCTCCACTACCAAGAACCCTTGCATCAAATGCTAATGTTGATGTTTGGTAGCCAATTGGCTTATAATCTATCAGTTTTACGATACGATTGGCATTCTCATATATCTGGGCGTCAGAAAACATACCCTCGGAAGATGTTTTGTTCAAATAAAACATTAAGACGTTAAAGGTGTAAGCCACAATATCAATTATCGTGGAAATATTACTCCCCTCGAATACTTGATCAGTAAAAACCTTGGATTCGTTAAGACGATCCTTGATATTTTGTTTGATACTCGCAGAATCGAAGGCGAGGTATCCGTCTTTGGTGCTTGGACAATCACTCATATATCTCCTTTATTACGTAGGGCAAACCCGTGTCAAATTATTAACCGTTAATGAAGTATCCTGATTCAAAATACCATTGAATGCCACTTGTTTCTTAAGGGCAATGATAGTAATTCTGATAGTAATTTCATATTCATGGGCATCAGGGCGACCAATAACTTCAACACGGTCTACTATTACTCGTGGTTCCCATAATTCAACAGCCCGAACAACCTCAAGACCTATTCTATCGGCTATGGCTTTGGATACTGGTTCGAACAGATACTTTCGTAAATTACAACCGAATGTTGGTACTAAAAATCTCTCCCCTGGCACCGTCTTGAAGATATTATTAAGGGAATTGTTGATTGCATCAATGTCATAATCAACTTTTATGTCCTTACCATTAATGTTTTGCTTGGTAAATTTGGTCGGGACAGAAGTCTGCGTAATATCTAGATCTAGATCTACATATGTATATCCGGTTTCGACGTTAGCCGAGGTTTTAAGGTTATCTAATTTTAGTGATCCCATGATGTTTCATAAATATTTAATCACCGAGAGGTAATTATGTGACATTATAGTGGGAAAAGTCGGGTAGAATGATAAATAGTTATAAGAAGTAGCAGTTAGCTGTTCAGGCAAATGAACAGCAACCATAGGACGAACACGGCTGTCCTGCTACATTATTATTTAGAAAGGACGAGATATATGTCAACCAAGAAGTGTTCAAAATGCGGCGAAGTTAAAGAATTATCACAGTTTTCCAAGAGAACGTTAAAATCTGGAAAAATTTCATATCAACCAAAATGCAAAGATTGTAATAGAGCATACAGGGAAGAGCATGATGTTGCTATAAAGATAGGTAAGGCTCGACATTATATGCAAAATAAAGCCGAAATAAGAAAAACATGTAATGAAAAGTATCAATGTAATAAGGATATAATAAACGAAACCCTAAGACATAGATATAATACTGATAGTGAATATAGAGAACGAGTTAAGGCATGGAATAAAAAGTCTGCCATAAAAAATAAAGACTTAACAACAGAATATAAAAGGATCTGGAGTTATAACAGAAGACATACCAATGTTAATTATAAATTAAAGGGTAATTTATCAAAGCGGATTCTATACGCTGTAAAGGCACAACACACAGTAAAATCAAAACGGAGCCAAGAACTCTTAGGATGTTCAATGTCCAAAATACGAAATTATATCGAATCGTTATTTAAAGAGGGTATGTCATGGGACAATTACGGTCGATTTGGGTGGCATGTAGATCATATAAGACCATGCTCCAGTTTTGATTTAACAGACCCCGAACAACAAAAGAAATGTTTCCATTATACCAACCTTCAACCATTGTGGGCCGAAGAAAATTTGAAAAAGGGTGATAAATGGAGCGAAACCAGCGAAGAAAGATAAATAATTAAGTAACGGATAAAGGAGATTCTATAATATGAAATTAGCAAGAAATTTTAAGGGTAAATATGATTCATTGATTGCAGAAGCCACTGAAAGATTTCAGATGGGTGGTATTCTGAGTGGTGATTTGGTTCGTTTTCGTAAAGATACGATGAAAAACGATAAAATCAAGAATTTGACCGCACAATATAAGGCAATGATCGAAGATGCAATGAACACAGACCTTAATCTAAGGGCCAGTTCTATTAAGAGCAGCCGCCCAAACACCTCTGGTTACTATGGCGGTGGTCAGAATAGTGGAACCGATGCTGCTACTGATTTTTACGTTGATGTGGTGGTCGAATATGCTCCCGGTTTATTCAAAACCCCCATGACCGTTCCTATCGAAGTTCTTGAAGTCGTTGACACTGACGGTAATCTCGCACCAGTTCCTGATAGCCTAAAGCGTAAGAATAATGTTCATATGCCAAAAGAAGTCAAAACCGAAGATGCAAATCGTAAACTGCCAACAGTTAACGCAAAATCTGTCACCTCTGTAGTCGATGGCAGAACCCAAGTCGGCAAACCAGCAGAATATAAGAGACTTAACCTTGGAAAGCTTACAATGGAACAGGATATGAAAGATCATCCATTTAATAAGATGCGAGAGCGCAAGGGTAAAGAGGGAATGGATAAGATTGCAAAGAAACTCAAGAAAGACGTAAAGGATGTTTCCGTTGATGACATCTATAAGTATAATACCCCCAAAAAGAAGAAGGAAATCACCCTTGAAGACGTTTATAATTCAATGAGCACAGGGGGGGCACCACAGACCACAGCAGGCGCAGGGACAGCAACACCTACGACTGGTGCAACGGCGACTCCTGGGGCCTCTGGATCAGGCCGTAAGGTGTATAAATTGACGTTTGGTCAGCCATACGGAAAGAACCCAGACGAACTGGTTAAGAAGATTACCTCGATGCCTGGATTCAGCAATAATATTACACCAAAGGTCATTGATGATAACAACCTTGAACTGGATACAGATTCGAATGTTGACGAAGCGGAATTCGAGAAAATGTTGACTAATGTTGTCAAGGATGGTGTGACTGTGGCTAAACCTGATGCAGTAGCCGGACAGACTACATTTAATGCTCAGAAGGCACCAGGTGCCGTAGTCGGTGGAGCCTCAACTGGTGGAATGCAGAAGAAACCAGGCGCGGTAGTTGGCGGAACATCAACAACACCTAACATGTAATTACATGATTTCTGATAGCTCCAGAAGACAGGCGTAGGAATTTATTTCCTGATCCATGACTTGGGAATGTTGCGCCATTGCATTTGAAATCAAAAGCATTATAGCCCGTTTCTTTTCAAACACTATATTACTTTTGTATGCAACATCAAACAGGTTTCTCAGCAACGTCAGATAGTTGTTACCAAACTTGATCTCATTCTGAATAACAAATTCACGAATATCAGACATCTTCTTGCTTGCTACCCGATTAAACACCTCTTCAGCAAATTCCAGACGATCAGTCGAATCCTCTATTGAAAGAACTCCATTAATAGTGTTCTTCTGGAGAGTCCCAATCATCTTTCTTATATCAGGATAACAGTTTTTGACCATAGCTAGTAGCTTAGGTTTCTGTTCTTCTGAAACCTTGATGTTTTCGGTTTTTATCACATGAATAACCCGCTCTACACACTTATCATATGGTGGAGTAAGATCCAATGTCTGAAATCGTGAGTCCAAAGCATCAATAATCATGGAACGATAATTACACGTTGCAATAAATCTCGTATTGCTTGCATATTCTTCCATGATATTACGGAGTGCCTGTTGAGCACTGGAACCACCACCGGATTTTGCACTTGAAAGTCCGTCAATTTCTTCCAAAACTATAACCTTTAACTTACCGTCAAGAGATCCAGTTTGAGCGAAATTAACAACCTTTGTTCGGATAACATCAATACCAGATTCGTCGGAAGCATTGATGTATAGATACTGACAGTCAAGAATATCCTCTACAAGAACTCTTGACATAACACTCTTACCAATACCTGGAGCACCAGAAAACATCAAATGTGGTATTTCCTGCTTCTTTCGAATCTCCTCAAAAAATATTCGATTGCGGTCTGATAGAATTACATCATCCAACGTTTTAGGTCGAGTTTTTTCAATCCAAAGATTCTCAAACATATTATTTCCCTAGTAAAATCAGCTACACACTCTGACGCAATCCAGTAATCATACCATGTAAGTTCACCACCTGTCAACTTACATATTGCAGTAAGATCATTCTCCTTACCATATGGTGCCAGATATGGACAAAGACCATCACAGTGAACACCATACGATATCGGTTTAGGGTCTGGAACTTCACTCATTAATAAGTGTCCTTCCAGTAAACTGGTTATTGCGAACTTCATGCACGGAATTATTCTCCCGAATTTCCACAGCCTGATTCATGGACAACCATGACAGCAATTCACCCAACTTCTCATTACGAATCTCAAACTCTCCACGACCTTCAACTTTTACCTTAGCCATTATACAACTCCTTTCATCTCTTTAACTTCATCACCAAGAATCTGACCATCAGACTCAACAACCTTCTTGAGAATATCGTTCACAGCCCAATTGATCAAGGCATTAGTATCATTGACCATATTAGCCTTTGCGTACTCAATAAGACCCTCAACCATCTTCTCTTCAAGATCCATCTCAAACTCGATCATCTTCACTTCCCGTTCGTTTTCCATTTCCATTTCCATGATTTATCCTTTCGGTTTCAACATGTATTCCCAACCATCAACTATCCACTTTGCATACGCCTTATAATCTTTTCCATACCACCCACAGGCGAATGGGTGCTGTGCCTCTACCAGCGCAAATTGTCCTGTTGATATCTCACCAAAATCTATAGCACCACAATAATCACTAGGGATTTTAACACAAAGCTTTGGTGCATCAGGCATCTTATCCTCTTCTCCTGCATACCACTCAGCAGCTAAAACCTCCCCGTTAGAAATATAATACCGCCACTCGTTTAAAAAATCAACAACTTCTGAACACCAATATGGTCCAGTATGATCATCTTTAGCACCACCACTAGTAACAAAACCAGTAAATCTCTTATATCTATCAGCTGGTTTTATAAAAACCCTACGTCTGATAGGCCATTCATCAGTCTTATATATTTTGCGATGAAAACAACTAGATAAGAACTCTGGATAATAATCAGGAACGACCTCGGAGCCTAATGCCTTGATACAATACTCAACAGAACCTACTGGAATATGGCCATCAGGGATATTATTGATATCCCGAATGAACTTATAAGGATACTGTTCCATGATGCAATATTGTATTATAGCACATGCCTCTTTACTAGCCTGATCCGAAAATTGTATGGCAAATGGTTTCATTAATCCAACACCGTTCTTATGTATCCCATATTCACACCACTAAAATCACCGATGTAATATACTAACTTGTATTGCTTAAGAATGTCAACAACTAATTTCATCAAATGTGGACTATAGCCCGTTATGATTCTTAATTCCTGATCAGAGCCCCATTGAGAATTAATAGTTCTATCCAGAACCTTAATCGCCTCTTCATGTTTAAATCCATGCAGGTCTAGTTCAATACTCATGTCTATATAATACCATAAAGTTTTCAAAAAGCAACTAAATAATTACATAAGGAGTGTTATTATGCCAGATGAAGACCTAGACAAGATTTTAGAGGATCTCAAGAACGATCAATCAATAGCTTCGCTTGCCGATCAGCCACAACAAGACCGAATTGATGTAGACAAGGACAACATAAATGATTATGTCATTCAAAAGGTTGCACGTTTGATTGAAACAGGTATAGAAACCGTGGAGAGTATCAAGCAGACTATCGCCAGTGGGTTCGAAGTTGATGAACTACAGGCGTTTTCGGCTCTTATAGGAGCTGTAACAAGTGCTGCTGATACACTTAACAAGATAAACCTGCAACAGATGAAGGCCAAATCCGCTAAACAACTCAAGAAAATGGACATTGCGTCCAAGAAACAGCTTGGTAACGGTGGTGGTCATGGCGGAAACACGAATGTTTTGATTGCAACACGAGAGGAAGTCATTGAACGCTTCCTTAATAACAAAAAGGAATTCCTGGAAGCTGATTTTACAACAGAAGAACCAGAGGTAGAAAAAGAAGAGGCTATTGATGAATGATGAACCTAAGATAACAGTTTTTTATGAGAAAGGTTACATGGATGATACTGGTAAGCATATTCCAGAGCTTTTCGAAAAGAATAACTACGATGGAATTTGCGTAAAGTCCTACTGGGGTAATACTATTGATGCATTCATGCGATATAGCTGCCTATTCATGGTAACCGCGATTACGGGTGATTTCCGTGTCGTAATTCCATATGAATATGAAAATAACTATAAATTCAGTCAGTTTTTCATATCGGGTCTTGATGGGAAGGTTTTGAAGATTCCAAAAAACACCTGGTTTGGTATCAATAACTTGGATTCTGGTAATGGTTCGATAATTCTCGCCAGAACTGGAGAAGCAGGGAAGCCAGAAATACTCAATGCCGATATTTTCGACTGGTACTCCAAGCGATAATCACAAAGACAGTACTTTGTGGAGAATCTTAGCCTTGGTGATATTAGATGCATCAGAATACTGCTTTAGCACTCTGGTAATCATCGGGTCCTTGGTTGTTTTCTGGATGGATTCAACAATTAGTTTCGCTTTTGCATCCAAAACCTTCTGCATTGACTTGTTTTGCTCGTAATTAGGTAATTCCCTTTCAACAAATGCGGAAAGGTTTGCATCAACTGGTGCATTTTCACATAAAGTGGTGTTAACAGTGTTATACATCTCAGATAAAAGTTTTGTATCTCGGTCTTTCATTGTAAATCCTTGTCAATCAGCGATAACGGCAGCACCTGGGTCATATCATTGTTCAAAAGTACCGGAAATTCCTTGATTCCCAGGCGTCCAAGGGCTTTTTTCACCTCGTATGTGTCCTTGTTAGTGTGAGCCACGTTGCGAGGAACCTCAATATAAGGCACCCTTGGGTGTTTTGCACGAAAATCATGGCATGGTTTGCAGTTTTCTAATCCAACGAGTAACATAATAACTCCTATACAATTATTTACCAAAATGATTAAACAAACCCGATCTTTGTTCTCTTTGATTCCTGTGAAAGAGTCATTTCTTCCTCTGCAACCCATTCAGACTTCTTGCAATCATCCTTCCACCAGGTGACCTCATACCGAACTACCTCCGGTCGGATCGTAATAGCTGTTATCTGCCCTCTAACCTGTCTATCCTCGGGATTTCCGATGTAAACCATTTGTCCTAAATTGAGTAAATTTTTAGTTTTCATTAAACC
>Ga0114918_10001495_pt1 | contig 20906 bp, 11 predicted proteins | sample LantaG_FD_87015 | JGI IMG/M metagenome (GOLD analysis project Ga0114918, IMG submission 87015) | Deep subsurface microbial communities from Baltic Sea to uncover new lineages of life (NeLLi) - Landsort_02402 metaG | ecosystem: Environmental > Aquatic > Marine > Oceanic > Sediment | place... | reverse complement strand
TCGACTGCAGGGCATCGTCTTTGATCACGCCGCCGAACTCGGGATCGGGTGCAGGGAGCTGCTGACCGTCAATCGTCGTCGTGGCGCTTGGCGCCCCCGGCTTGCCGGTGGATTCTTCCGCCTGAACTGGGCTCATTGCCGAAACGAAAGCCAAGCCCACGCCGAGGAGCCCAGCGCGAACAGACGCAGTCATGACGATGGAGTGAAGTAGCCGCATTAAGCCCTCCCTTACGGTTGACGCACGAACCTATCGATGCCGTCTCGAAGGAAGCGTTCGTCTGCGTCCGCCTCACGCGGCCAGCAGCCGAGAATAGCGTGTTGCCATGTCGGAATCTTGCCATTTCGTGCCAAGTGGCTCCAGGCTCTGGATAAACTATGTCTGGTATTGGCACTTAGCGGACATCGATTTCGACGCCGAGGATGTCTGCTGTTGGGGGTGAAGTGGACATCCCTGATCAGCTCGCCGATATCGGCTAGTGACCCAAAGCGGATCATCTCCAGGGAACCCAACCTGAGCTTATCGTTGGTTTGCCCTGACTTGTCATGCGGGTTTAGTATGCTTGGGTTCGTTTCACTCCGAGCAGATTGAGCCGGTCGAGGGGGGCGTTGCAGATGACGATCACGCGGCAAAGGAGGCTCCTCCGTCCGGTCGGTGTCGCCGTTGCCGGCCTGCTGATCGCGCTGCTCACGGCGATGCCCGGCCCGGCCGCCGCGGACGACGCCGAGATCGAGTTTTGGCGGAGCGTGAAAGAAGCGACCGTTCCCGAGGAGCTGGAGGCGTATCTCGAGGCTTATCCGGACGGCAAGTTCGCACCGCTCGCGCGCATTCGGCTGAAGAGCCTCGAAGCGCCCGACGCGGACGATGCGGGCGAAGAAGCGGCCGCGCCCGCAGACGCCGACGAAGGCTCTCCCCCGGACCCCGATAAAGCGGCGGACGACACGCCGCCGGAGCCAAAGGCGCAAGCGTCATCCACCGGCGATAAGCCGGAGAAGAAGAAGATCGAGATCACCCTTGGCGTTAATCCCAGCGACGCCACCAAGGGTCGCCTCGGCGTTCTAATACTCAACTCCGTGCCGGGCATTTCCAAGGCTCTCGACCTGGATGTTCCAGGCGCGGCCTTTGTCACGGCCGCGATGCCCGGCAGTCCGGCGGAAAAGGCAGGCATATGGGCCGGGCATCTCATCGCATCTGTTGAGGGAACGCCGATCCCGGACGGGTCAACGCTGGTCGATGTCGTGGGCCGGTATACGCCGGGCGCCATCATTGAACTCGAGATTATCGAGCTGGCCCCGACGATAGAAGAGACGAAGGCGTTGCTCAGACGCAAAGCGGACTCAGAACCCGCTGCCGCTTTTGCCCTCTCAAATATGCTGAAGGACTACCCCAAGATCTCTGGAGACGATCCCACGGCCCGGGCGCTGAGCCGCAAGGCGGCGGAGCTAGGCTACCTGCCTGCAATGTTCGCACTCGGCGCAAGTTATGACGACGGTGTCGGCGGCTATACCCGGGACGATGAGGAAGCTGCCGAGTGGTATCGCAAGGCCGCCGACAAAGGCCATGCGCGCGCTGCATACCGCCTCGGCAGGATGTATGGGGACGGCGAAGGCGTCGCGAAGGACGAGGGGAAAGCTGTCCACTGGTATCGCAAGGCCGCCGACCGGGGCAACCTGCCGGCGATGTTCGATCTCGGCGTCGCCTACGGAAATGGCAAAGGCGTCTCGAAAGACTCAAAGAAGGCCATGGAATGGTTTCGCAAGGGTGCGGATCTCGGGTCACCCGATTCGATGAGCAATGTCGGTTACATGTACGAGCAGGGTATGGGCGTTTCGAAGGACTACGGCGAAGCCGCCGAATGGTATCGCAAAGCCGTGGCGCTTGGTCATCCGACAGCGAAGAACAACCTCGCCCTTCTCTATGCCAAGGGCCAAGGCGTGCCGAAGGACCCCGACCACGCGGCGGAACTCTTTCTTGAGGCCTATCTCGCCGGTGGAACCTACGCAAAGCAGAATTTGGAGGAGAAGAGCTCAGCGATCGAGTCGGAGACCAGACGGGCTTTGCAGAGAAAGCTGAAGGAAGAAGGTGTCTACACCGGCAAGATTGACGGACGCTTCGGCTCCGGCACCAAACGTGCGCTTATTGCCTACGCTTCAAAGAAGCGACCGACAACGCCCACCGCGTCCAGTCAGCCGCCGCCTGCGGACGATTTCGGCCTCGGCGATCTCGGCACGCTCGACTGAATCTCTAGGTTGCTTGGATTCCTAGGAAAGCTCCGTTTGGCCACCATAGCGAGCATATGTTAGCCTCTTGCTCTTGGCGGATGTCACAGACGACAGCCGCCGGTCGACGTTAGCGCTCGCCGATGGGGACGCTGTGTTCCGGCAGATCGCAAAGGACGGGATGACGTTTTGTGCGTCCGCCATCGTGACGGCGGGGCGTACGTTTGAGCGCACCGGAGCCAGCGTCCCAACCTGGCTTGTCGCCGCCACTCTTCTTTTTACTTTGGCGCTGTTCCAGTCCACTAGCGGGGTGGCATTCGACAGCAGGGGTTCGATTCTGGGTGACGACGTCAGGGGCGCGCTCGAGCGCTTCACTGACGGGACCAAGTATGCCAGCGAAGCCCAAAGGGCCGGGGATCAAGCCATTCTCTTTGCGAACAACGACGCCATCAACGCCGCAGGTCTCACCGGCGAGATTCCTATCTCGGCCTATCAGGCTGCACAGACAGACTTCGATAGATTGAACACCGAGTTTGGTCGAGCGGCAGCCACCGAGGCCAATGCCAATTTCATGGTCCAGGAGAGACCAGGCACGAAGGCGACGACCTTCAGTCCCGGCACCGACTCCGACTTCATTACGGTGGTAGGGAACAAGCACCAGATCGACAGGATGCAGACGGACTACAACCGCCGCGTCAACGAGTTCCTGCAGAGTAATGGCGCGATCACGGAGCCGCGCACGAACTGGCATAACAAGCTCGACACCGACTTCATGGCCGATCCGCGCTTTGTCTCCGAAGCGGATTTCCGCGAGATCGCCAAGATGAACAACGACGCCTATAAGCGCAGTGCGTCGGCGAACTTCGAGCGTATCAGCCGCACGGAAGGCGGCGGGAAGATCGGGCCTCAGCATGTGACGGATTACACGGCGGACATGTCGGACTTCGTCTCTAAGAAGCGCGGCAAGATTTCCGACATGTTCAAAAACCCTTCGAACTTCAACGATCCGATGAACCGCGCCAAGGTCATCCAAATGATGGCACAGGAGCAGAAATACATTTCGCGAATGGAGGCCTTGGACGACTATCTGCGGGCGCAAGAGGGTCTGCCGCCGCGCAATCGCGGCCTGACGACCGCGAAGCAGGGTTCGGTCCGTGCGCCCTCGAACATCCAGAACATCGAGGACGCACACAAGGTCGCCAATATCTCGCAAGGTACCGCCGTCGACGACCTCGTCGATACGATGAGCGAGATCGCGAAGACAAAGCCGGATTCGCCATTCGCCAAGTCCTCGGCCGACGACGTCGCCAAGCTCATCGCCCAGGCGCCGGCGGAGCATCGCGGGGCCGTCATCGCTAAGTTAAGCCAAACGAACCCCGACCTCGCCCAGGCGGTGAAGCAGAGCCCCCATTTCAGCGACGTCGACGACATCGTGCGCAACGCGGACAAGATCACGGACCTGACGCGATCCGGGGATGCCGCCGCCGATACGGCGAGGGCCGCGGACAAGCTCGGCGATACCGCGCGCGCGGCCGACAAGCTGGGTGACACGGCGCGCGCAGCCGACAAGCTGGGCGACACGGCACGCGCCGCGGGCAATGCCGCGAAAGCCGGTATCAAGCAGGGGCTGGCCAAGATGGGCAAGACGCTCGAGACGGTCGGCAAGGTCGGGGCCGGCGTCGACGTCGCTGTTCATGTCGCGCAGATGAACGACTTGCGGACTCAGATGCAGGAAGCCTGGGACGCCATGAACGATCCGAATATCAGCGATGAGGAGGCTGCGAAAATCTTCGAAAAGGCAGACCGGATGGGCTGGGACCTGTTCACCTCCGCGGGCTTTGCGGCGGCAGTCGAGGCCAATCCCTATCTTGCTGCCGGTTTCGGCGTGGTGACGGTCGCCTGCATCGCCGGCAGGTGGAATTTCAAGAATAGGGAGACCGGCGAAACCGTGGGCCGGCTAGCCGGCCTCGGTGAATCGCTCAGTTGCGACAGCAAGCATCATTGGGATGCGTTCGTGGACTTGGTCGACCACAAGCTGACTGGCGAGGAAGCCCTGCGAAGGGGCAATGAAGAGGCGGTGTGCGGCAAGATCGAGGCGGCCGTGGCGGACGGGCGCATGATTCCTTTGCACGAGAACACGGCCGAGGAGATTTGTGCGGCCATGAAGCGAGGCGGCCCGGCCGAGGCGCGCGGCATGTGGCAGCCGGGCAAGCCCAAGGAGACAGAGACCGCCGCCGTCGATCCCTCTGACGAGGAAGCAGAAGACCTGCGGCAGCCCGGCGCCTGCCAGGTCGCGGAGAACCACTACACCAAAGGACACGAAGCCTATATCGAGGGCGATCCCGATGCCTACAAAGCCGCGCTCAGAGACGCCGAGCAAACCATGGCCGATCTCCCGCACGGCACTTGCGGCGAACTTGTCGGCAAGGTTGCCAAGGGTCACGAACAGGCCGAGGTGCTGGGGCGGGTCAAGGAGGCGGCGGGCGGCCTGCTCGCCTCATGTCAGGGCAGCGATGCCCGCGACCGCGCACGCCGCATGCGTACGCTTTCAAGGCTCCTGGCCAAGACGGACCACGCCTATGTGCGCGACCTGAGACGTCGGTTGGATGCCGCGCAAGCCGCGACGCTGATCTACGCGAGCGCCAAGGACTCCTTCGATGCCGCGGATCTCGATGGCGCAAAGCAACAGATTCCAAGAGCCGAAGCTGCCCTCGGAGGGCTAGGCGGTGGCGATTGTCCGGACCTGCGTGACGCCGTCGAAAACGCACCGAAGATCATCGACAAATGGCAGGACGCGGCTCGAAAGGTGGACCAATCGATCGCCAGTTGCGACCAACAGGCGATGGGGTGTTACAAGACACAGCTCTCCAAATTGTCCGCAACGAAGACCGTCGCGGAATCCCTGACCGCACGCGTTCAACAAGCGTCCGACCGCTGCCAGCAGGAAGCCATCGACGCGGCGGAGGCAAAGGCGGCGGCGGCGGCGGCGGACCGTCTGTCGGTCTGCCACAAGGACTACGGCCGGGGTTACAGTGTCGGCCACGTCTTGGACGATGGACGCTTCTTCTGCATGCCTGATAAGGCAACGGCGAACAGCTGGTGCCGGAACAAGAACGGCGAGGGGTTTTACGCGGCCAATATCAACAGCCGTGGCGGTTTCTCGTGCCTGCCGACCCAGAAAACAGCGGATGCCTGGTGCCAGAACAAGAACGGTAGCGGTTGGTATGCTGGCAAAGTGAAGACCGACGGCACTTACAATTGCAACATGGGCAAATCGGCGCGGAGTGCCAGCTGCCGTCAGCAATATGGACGGGGTTGGTACTCCGGCAAGCTGCGCGGGGACGGCACGTTCATGTGCTATGGGCCACGGCAGACCACGACAACGCGAAACCCACGTCCGCGCACAACGGCGCCACGCGGTCCCTCCAATGCGGAGGTCGGCGCCGCAATCGGGGCCGCCATCGCGGCGGGAATCATCGCCTCCCAGCGGGGCAGCGGCGGCGGCGGCGGCGGGAGTCGCAGCAAATGTCACCGCAATCCCAACACAGGGCAGCTGCATTGCGGCGGCAACTGAGAAGTACCCAAGTTTAAAGAATTGCGCGGGGCGGGGCTTCCTACTGTCCGCTTGTGGCACCAAGCGGACATCACAGTTCGGCAGCCTTACGTCGGCTTCTGACCCAAAGCGGACGCGTCTCTATGATCCGAAGCGCACGTCAAAAAGTTCACCAGGTACATTAGTCACGATCGCGGCTCAACCTCGCCCCGCGGTCCAGATTATCGCGAACCAGGACGCGACCGGCAGCGCCTCTGATCCGAAATCAGCGTCTACGGAGCCGTCAGTGCTTCACGACAAACACCGAGCCTCTCGCTGCCCTAGCCGGCGGATCTCCTCTTCTAGCGGAACACTCGGCCTAAAAGCGCGGTGGCGACCTTGGAAGGCCGGACATCGTGGACTTCGGCGTGGTAGGGCCCGGCATAGACGTGCTGGATCAAAGCCTTGCGGTTCGCGGGGCTTTCGGCAAAGTGCACCGCGAAATCGACCTTGCCGATGCGCGCCACGGTCGCCGCCACGTCGAGATTGTCGTAGCGCACATGCACGGGCGTCCCCAGCGCCGCGGGCGCCTCGCCTTTGAAGCGCATGCCGGTGACGGAAATGTCGGCGATATGGAACCACTGCGTTCCCTCAGGCGTGGCGAGCAGGCCCGTCCGGTTCACATTGAAGCGCTCGTTGCCGCGGCGGTCGGCGGCTTCCACAGCAACGAAGCAGGCCAGAAGCAAGAGCGCGATATTGTACCAGCTCCACAGGAGCGCCATGCCGCTCGCATCGGCCAGCGGCCGCGTATCGTCGAGCACGAACGACCAGAGAATGCCCGCGACCGTCAGAAACAGATACGGCATGAAGCCGCGCAGCAGCGGCCATTGAATTGATTTCACGGCGCGGCTACGGCCCTTGGCCGTTACTTTGAATTTGTGCCCCTGCTTCTTGAACAGGCCGATGGCGCACGACTTTATAATAGCGTCAGCGCATAGCAGCTGACTGAGATCCGACATGATCGGGATGAGGCGGCCGCGCGAGATCCAGGTGGCGACGGCGATCTGCGCGGCAAAGGCCGGCACGAAATACGAGATCGCATCGCCCACATTGGCGTAGACCGCCTGGATGTCGAACAGCAGATAGATCCCCGGAACGATAAGCGTGAGAGCGCGGAACGTGAAGGTCATCGACCAGTGCAGGAAAGTCTCTACCAGGCCGACACGATCGATGAAGGACAGCCCATTGCCGATGCGGAACGGCCCACTTGCTCCGCGAACGATCTGCATGAAGCCGAGCGCCCAGCGGCTACGCTGGGTGATATATTCCTTGAGACCTTCAGGCGCGAGCCCGAGGGAGAGAATCTCGTCGAGAAAGACGGTGCGGAACCCCGTCTCCTTGAGACGCAGGGTCAGCAGATAATCCTCGGTTACCGAATCCGTCGGGAAGCCACCGATCTTCATCAGCGGCGCAAAGCGGATGAGCGAGGAGGTGCCGCAGCAAAATGCGCAGCCCCACGCATCCTTGGCCGGCATCACCACGCCGAAAAAATAGCGCTGCTCGTCCGGCAGGACGCGCGCCATCGACAAATTGGTCTGAATGGGATCGGGATTGAAGAAGTGCTGAGGCGTTTGCACGATGCCCACGCCCTCATCGCGCATCAGCGACATGGTGCGCTTGAGGAAGGTCGACTTCGGCACGAAGTCGGCATCGAGGATCGAGATGAAGTGCGGACTCTCCGGTAGCGCGGCGAGATGAGCCAGCGCGTTGTTGATATTGCCGGCCTTGGCGTGGGCGTTGTCTGACCGCGTGATGTAGCCGCAACCATGCCGCTCGCACAGCTCTTCCAGCCACGCACGGCGCCCGTCGTCGCAGACCCATAAGCGAAAATTGGGATAGTCGAGAGCCAGCGCGCCGATGATCGTACGCTCGAGAATGCTCTCGTCTTCGTTATAGGTGCAGATCAGGACGTCGACCAAAGGCGGGCGCCTCAGGCCGCTCACCCAGGGAAGATTGCGCTCCACCTCATGCGTGCGGTTGATCGTTCGCGTAAGAAACAGAAGAGACAGCGTACCGCCGATCATGGCGAGCGTCTCGACCACCACGAAGATGAGCCCGGCTGCGTAGTCGAGCGTGAAGCCGAGAGGCGGAAGCGTGAACCCGATCCGCCAAAGCAGATACCGCCAAGAGACGAACAGGCAGAGCGCAATCACGCCAGTACGGATCCAACTATTGTCGCGGCTGAGCCAGGGCAGCACCGCGATCGCCAGAAGGACGACGGTCAACCCGGGAAGGAACTGCTCCCAATAGGTGACGCCCGAAGCGTAGGTCATTTCGCGGCAGCGACGGCCGTCGATCCCGCAGAGGTGTTGAACGTCACCTTGCCGGTACGCCCCACATGGCAATCCGGCCCCGTCGCGAGGTTCGGCACCTCCACCGACACGTGATAGGGCTCGCGCGCCAAGGCTGTCTGCTGGATCGCGAGGTTCGCGGGAGCGGCGGCCAAGCCATGAAGACCGGCGACGCGGCCCTGCCGCTCCTCCGACTCGCCCCGCAGATGGAACGTGGCCGCTTGGCCGATCTTGAGCGCATTATAGACCGCCTCGCTGACCGCGGCGCTCACGAGGACACCGCCGCAATCCAAGACGCGGATCAGTTCCTGGCCTTGGGAGACCTGCTCGCCATCGGAGGTCAGCACCTCCCAGATGCGGCCGGGAACCGGCGCCGTCAGCTTCGCCTCCGAACGCAAGGTGAAGCGCTGCTCTTCCTTGGTCAGCTCCGACTGGAGCTGCGTGATGCGAAGCGTCTTCTCGTCGATCTCGCCGTCGAGGTCGATGACCTGCTGCGTGACCTCGTCGAGCCGCTGGGCGGTGCGTGGAATGTCGTTGTAGCTGTCGCCGACGAACAGGCCGCGCCGCGCAGCCTCGAGCTCGATCCGAGTACCGGTCAGCTTCTGCCGCGCCGACTCCGCGATGTTCACGGCGACCTTGTGATCGCGTTCGGCCTTATCGAGAGCCGCATCCGTCTGCCAGCCGTTCGCCTTGAGGCGCGTGGCGCGTGTCAGCGCACTCTCAGTCTCTGCTTCTTTGGCGGTCGCGGCCGCGATGTCGGCCGTAAGCTCCGCGGTACGCGCCTCAAGCTGCGCGACGCGGCCCGTCTGGAACGCGTCGCGCTGCTCACGGAGCTTTCCCTGCATACCTTCGAGCTGAGCCTTGCGGCGCGTAAGCGCGTCACGCTCGGACTGGAGTCCGGAGATCTGGCGGCGAAGCGTGTCCAGTTGGGCGCGGTCCGCACGCGGATTATCGATGTTCAACAGCGGCATACCGGCGTCGATAGTCGTGCCGGCGTCCTTAGCCTGCGCGGGGATCGCGACCGTCCCGTCGATCGGCGCGCGCAACGTGACGAGGCGCGCATTGACCGTGGCCTCCGCGCTCGTCGTCTGCAGGAAGCGCTGCAGCGGCGTCCAGCCAAGAGCGATTACAGCCGCGACAGCCACCAAAGTCTTAATCACGCGCCACCAGACGGCTTTATGCGACTTGGCGGGAGCGTCGCTCTCGCCGGGTTCCGCGCCGTCGCCAGGCACCGTTTCCGGGCGCGGCGGCAGCACCGTCTTAGGATTCTCATCCCAAGCGCGCACCTGCTCGGCCAGCCGCGCCTGAAGCGCACCGGCGCCCAGCGGGCTCCGGGAAAAATCCGAATGGTGCGGCTGCGCCTCGGGATCGAGCGCATCCTTCGGTTCAAGATCGAGAATCTCGGCGAGATTGCCGAAGCCGCGAGGATTGATCCCCATATCCATGCCCCCCACATCCTACGCGGACGGCCGCCACCCCTGGAGCCGATCGCGCTTGCATTGCCGAAGACGTAACAGGGAGATGTCAGAAAATTCTCAACGGCCCGCGACCGAAGCGCGAATCCGTTCGCGATGCTTTGCGGAAGGTTAAGCACGCAATGTCGGCTTTGGATCAGAAGCTCGCGCCATTCCGGCGAAGACGCCGCATCCCGATATCGACGCTTGCAATCACTGCTCGACCGAAGACCACGGAGGATGGAAGGCGTTCGCGGAAACCACCGATGTTACCGCTGGACAGAGAGAAGCCCCTCTAACTGAGGCTGTGGACTCGGAGATACCTCTGACCAGGGGCAGACACGTGGAGATATGCCTGCATCATCAGTCGACACAATCGTTGCACCGAGCGATAAACTGCAGGCCGTCCGGAGGGATCTCCTGGGTATAGTTCCAAAAGTGGCGCCAACGATGCGTTGTCCGAGTTGCAGCACTGAGAATGCGGATGGGGCCCGGTTTTGCGATTCCTGCGGCGGCCCCCTCCCGCGCGAATGCCCCCTATGTGGTGCCTCAAATAGAGACGTTGCTAAATTTTGCCAGGCCTGCGGCGCGGCCTTGCATGGGAGCCAGAGGCTCCTAGGGAACCGCGCGTCTGATGCTGCACGCCGAGGCCCGGTCGACGGCGACTACACCGTCACCCAAGCCGTGGAACCTCAGCTCGTCCCGGAAGGGGAACGAAAGCTCGTCACCGCACTTTTCGTGGACATCATTGGCTCCACCGAGATTGGTCAAGACCTCGATCCGGAGGAGGCAAGGGCAATCATCGATCCCGCCCTGGAGCTGATGATCGATGCGACCCGCCACTTCGACGGTTACGTCGTCCAGTCAACCGGCGATGGCATCTTTGCTCTTTTCGGCGCGCCGGTCGCTCGGGAGGACCATCCCCAATGCGCGTTGTATGCCGCGATCAAGATGCACCAGGACGTGGCACGGTACAGCCGGCGTCTTAGCGCCGAGGGCAAGCCTGCGATTCAGTTCCGGGCGGGAGCAAATACAGGCGAAGTCGTCGTCCGACAGATCAAAACCAGCGATTCGCAAGCTGAGTACACACCGATCGGCCACACCGTGAATCTCGCCTCACGGCTACAAACACTCGCTCGGCCGGGATCGACGGTTATCAGCGATAGCACGCGCCACCTAGTCGAAGGCTTCTTTGCTACGCGCTCCCTCGGCCCGGAAATGGTCAAGGGCATCAGTGACCCGATCAATGTTCATGAAGTTGTTGGCTTGGGCCCTCTCCGCACGCGGCTGGAGCGCTCAGCTGGCCGGGGGCTATCGAAGTTCGTGGGCCGCGTTGAGGAGAAGAAGGTCCTGCGTGAGGCGGCAGAACTCGCGCGTGCTGGGTCAGGCCAAGTCGTTTCGGTCGTCGCGGAGCCGGGTGTCGGAAAATCTCGGCTCTTTTTCGAGTTCAAGGCAGAGCTACAGCATGAATGGACAATACTCGAAGCTTTCTCCGTTGCTCACGGCAAAGGCTCTGCCTTCCTCCCGGTTGTCGAACTGCTGCGGAATTTTTTCGGTATAGCCGGCGACGACGACGCTCCCACCCGCCGACAGAAGATCGCCAGCAAGACTTTGGGAATCGATCCAGAACTCGAAGATGGGCTTCCCTACTTGAATGCCCTGTTGGAGGTCACCGATGAGAAGGAACGGCTCGCCGGCATTGACGCGCAATTGCGAAAGTCTCGAACCTTTGACGCTGTGTCGCGCTTGCTCTTGGGGGAGGCCGCCAAAGGACCGCTCGTTCTAGTTTTTGAAGACCTTCATTGGCTCGACGAAGAGAGTCATGCACTGCTCGATGTCTTGGCTAACTCCATCAGATCATCCAGAGTTTTGATGCTTGTGAACTATCGGCCCGAGTACGCCAACCGGTGGACAGAGAAGGAGTGGTGTACCCATCTGCGCCTCGACTCACTCCTCGGTGAGAGTGCGGACGAATTGCTGTCAGCTATGCTGGGTGATGACGGAGCCATCTTGCCCCTGAAGGAGCTGATCGTCGAGACGACCGGAGGTGTTCCGTTCTTTATGGAGGAAACGGTCCAGGCACTTTTTGACGAGGGGGCGCTTGAGCGTCGAAAAGGTGTTGTACGTCTCCTGCGGCCACTCGGATCTCTCAGAATTCCGCCGACGGTGCAGGCCATACTTGCCGCCCGCATTGACCGACTGCATAGCGACGAAAAGAACCTTCTCCAAACACTCGCAGTCCTCGGCCGCGAGTTCGTGCTGAGTCTTGCGCGGGCAGTAGCAGGTAGATCGGAGGATGAGCTTGAGCGACTGATCTCAGAGTTGCAGCGTGGCGAGTTTGTCTACGAGCAGCCCTCAATGACTGACATTGAGTATACGTTCAAGCACGCACTAACCCAGGAGGTCGCTTACAATTCGGTCTTGTTGGAGCGGCGCAAGCAGTTGCACGAACATGCGGGTCGGGCCATCGAGATGCTTTACCCCGCCTCGCTTGACGATCATCTCGCTGAGTTGGCCCATCACTTTTCGCGCAGCGTAAACCAGATCAAGGCCATCGAGTATCTGCACCGGGCTGGCTTGCAGGCGATGTCCCGCGGCGCGCTCACTCAGGCCGTCAGGGATTTCGAGGCGGCTTTGGATCTGGTCAAAGTACTGCCGAAAGGCAGCGAGCGCGATGCCTTAGAGCTGACCCTGCTGAATCCCTTGGGTACGGGCTATATCGCCGTGCGCGGCTACGCGGCACCGGAGGTTGGCCCCGTATTCGGGCGCGCGCGGGAGCTTTGCGAGCAGATCGGAACGCAGCACCAATTGTTTGCGGTCGTCTGGGGCAATTTTGCTTGGCACGTGGTCAGGGGTGAGATGGGGCTGTCACTCGATATTGCTCAGGAATCGATGGCGTTGGCAGAGCGCTTCGACGACCCGGGTATCTGGATGGAGGCGCTCTTTCTACTCGGCGTGACTCTGTTCTACCGTGGCGAGTTTGTGAAAGCGCTCTCGCAGTATGAGAAGGGCCTATCCCGCTTCGATGATCGCGAACGGAACCGGCTCTGGGCCTCCAGGGTGGGCGAGGACGCAGGGGTCACCCATCGGTGTTATACGGCGCTCGCTCTTTGGCATATTGGCTATCCTGATCAGGCTTTGCGCGCGATTAAGGAGACGCAGAAGCTGGCCCGCGCTATCGAGCATCCGTTCAGTCTCGCCTACGCGCAGCACCACACGAGTTGGCTCTACCATCGTCTAGGTCTGCCCTTCGAGACGAAGGCATCCAGCGAGGAAGGCTTGCAAACCGCCACCGACTACGGGCTTGTCTTGTTCCAGGCCACGGCCACGATTTACCGGGCGGGAGGTCTTCTTCTAGAAAAGCGGGCGGTAGAAGCGCTGCCCTACATTGCCAATGGGCTGGAGGCATACCGGCGCACAGGCGCCGGGATGGCACTACCCTATTATCTCGGCATCCTGGCCGATGCCTGCACCCAGCTCGGCAGATATGACGAAGCGACGGCGGCTCTCGATGAAGCTCTCGCGATCGCCGACAGGAATGAAGAATTCTGCCAGGTCGCAGAACTCCATCGGTTGAAGGGCAACATCTATCTCGCCTCGCAGCCGGGTTCAGACGCTGCCGAGACTTCGTTCCGCCACGCAATCGCCGTGGCACAAGACCAATCATCGAGGGCCTGGGAACTTCGTGCAGCGACTAGCTTGGCCAGCCTCTGTCGCCAAACCGGCCGCCTCGATGAGGGGCGCCAGATACTTTCCACAGTCTATAAGGGCTTTACTGAGGGCTTTGGCACCACCGACCTTAAAGCGGCCAAAGCGTTGCTTGATCAGATTGAATAGCCCTCCCGGAACGTCAGCTTTGGGTCAAAAGCGGACGGTTTGCCGGATCAGCGTCAGGTCCGGTTCTGACCCAAAGCAGAATCGAGATCCCGCGCATCGGTGCGGCGGGATCATGGGCCTCGCCTAAACTTCTAGAAATTTGTCTAAGGTTGCCACATCTCCCGTTAAGTCGGCTGTGCCAATCTGACCTAGGCCTGTGTTCCGTCCGTGCAGCCAAATTGTGAATTCGCCAGCCATATCGGCTTTGGCAACTTCAGCGGCTGACGACAATATTTCGTGTTCCGGAGGCTGACGATAGACATCTCATGCTCAAGAGATCACTTGTGTCTAAATCGTCGCGTATGATTTCGAGCGAGCTGCGTCACGACTTCGCAGACTTCCAGGGCGCACGCCCTACTGTCCCTCCCATCGTCGCTACGCTGCCCATAATTGCTGGCATAGCGTCGGTCGTCCTCGGTATGGCCGTACTGCTCGGCTGGTCGTTCGGCATTGTTCAGCTGAAAAATCTGTTCTCAGGCCTCGATCCCATGAAGCCTGTTATAGCGCTCAGTATCATATTATGCGGCGCGCTCCTCTGGCTACGTGCAAGCGAGGATCGCCTGCCTATTCTGCAGCACGCGCTATCGGTCACGGCGCTCGCTATCGGAGTGCTCACTCTGTTTCAATTAGGCACTCATACAGACTTGTTGATCGATCATGTGCTTATCAAGAGTGGGTGGGCCGAGGATGCAACTAAATCAATGTCGGAGCCGAGCGCGATGGAGTTCGTGCTATTTTCGATTGCGATGTTGTTACCTCGAAGTGGCCGTTCGAGCGATGCCGTCTTTGTTTCCGTTACGACGTTCGGACTGCTTTTCGCGTTGCTCGTGGTCGCGGGGTATTTGTACAAAATTCAGATACTCTATGAGCCCACTTCCGCCAACCCCATGGCTCTGCTCACGGCGATTGGCGCCTTCGTGGTTTTTGTCGGAGCCGCGCTCACGCGGCCGCATGCGGGGTGGGTAACTCTGCTCGCTCCGGACTCTGTAACTGGCTCCTTCGCTCCGTGGCTCTTGCCGAGCATTGTCATCCTGCCGATCGGCTTGGGCTGGGTGCTTGATCAGTTCATTTCGAGTTCTATTTCGCCTTCACTTGCTGTCCACGTGTTCGCTCTGTCGAGCGTTCTCTTCTTGGTCGTTGTCGTGTGGCGGACCGGAATAATCGCCAATCGGTTAGGGCGTAATATCAGGCTTCGGGCGCAGCTAGAATCGCGCTTAAGGGAAGCTCGCGCAGTTGCAGAAAGGGCTGCGGTAGCCAAGTCCGAATTTTTGGCCAACATGACTCACGAACTCAGGACCCCGTTAAACAGCATTGTTGGCTTTTCTGGGCTGCTCGCCAAGAGCCCTAAACTCAGCACTACCAATCGGCGGTTCGCAAAGATTATCGATGGATCTAGCCAATCCCTTCTCGCGCTGGTGAATGACATTCTGGATTTCTCCGGCCTGGAGGCCGACGCGGTGTCCCTCCATCCAGTCGCGTTTTCGTTGCCAAAGCTTGTGGAAAATGTTGCGGAAAGCGTCTCGTTGATGGCAGATGACAAGGGACTGAAGATAAAGATCAAGAAGGATAACGCGGTGGGCGAGGCGCACTTCGGTGACGCTATGCGTCTTCGTCAAGTTCTGCTGAATCTCGTGAACAACGCTCTCAAGTTTACCTCCGATGGTGAGGTAGTCATTGTCCTCTCGGCAGCCGCGCATTCTGATTCTACTCAGAAACTACGAATTGAGGTTCGTGATACGGGCATCGGAATCGCTCCTGAGAAGCTACGGGAAATTTTTGGGCGGTTCGCGCAAGCTGACGCTTCGATACATGGTCGCTTTGGCGGAACGGGACTTGGCCTAGCGATCTCTAAGCATCTTACTGAGCTTATGGGCGGAAGGATTGGTGCTGAGAGCGTCGAAGGCGAGGGCACGACAATCTGGGTTGAGTTGCCGTTGCCGCTCGCTGATCCGAAAGCGGTCCTCGATGAGGAGTTTTCTGACGAACCGGCAGCAAAAAATGTTGGTCGGCGCATTCTCGTTGTCGATGACGTCGACATAAATCGGGATCTGGTCGCCGTCTTGCTTGCGCCCTATGGACACGTGATTGACCAGGCGGAAGACGGTGTCGATGCCGTTGAGGCCTGTAGGACCGGCAATTACGATCTGATATTGATGGATGTCCAGATGCGCGGCATGAATGGGGTGGATGCAACTCGCACCATTCGCTCTATGAGTGCGTTCAGAGCTACACCCATTGTCGCCATGACCGCTCAGACGCTTAAATCGGAATGGGAGGTGTGTCGTGATGCCGGCATGAGTGACCACCTACCGAAACCCATCACCCCAGCCTCTCTCTTCGCTATGCTGGACAAATGGTTGGATGAGAACGGCGATAAGGCAGCGGGGACAACTTCAGACGGACCATCGCAACGAGCGTCTAGTCCCGAAGCATGGCGAAACGTCCAGCTTTCGCGACCGGAAGAACGCCGTCCCGAAGCCCAGGATGCGCCACGAGGCTGATTATCATCCTGACAGCGATACGTTCCGATGCCACTCGAGCCCCTTGGTTCGTTTGCACACAGCCTCGGCCCGGGCTTTAGCCGTCTGCGGGCCTCCTGCGCTGTCTAGAGGGCATCTCAGAACGTCGGCTTTGACGCCGTAAGGAGACGCGATCGCGGAGGAGCCTACCGTCCGTTGTTGACCCGCAGCAGACATGCGAGCCCGAAAGGAGCTGGACAAGCCTAAGGCTTGGCCGCAGAGGTCGCATTCTGCAATTTTGGTGTCGTTCGCGGGCTCTACGCGGTCCACTTCTCGTGGCGGCTCTTGAGAGCTCGCTTAGAACGATATATTCGCGAGTCGGCAGCGCGGAGCAAATCCACGAGTGCTTCGCCATCGCTGGGATAGAAAGCAGTTCCAACGTTTGCTGCGAGATATACCTTTTGGCCACCTATAATAAAACGCTCCTCGAACGCGTGCTGTAGGTCCAGCGACAAACGCGCAAGGAATATTTCGTCGCAGCCGAGCCAAGTGACGACACCAAACTCGTCGCCTCCCAGGCGCGCAACCAACCCACGGTCTTTGGCGGCAAAATTAAGTCGCTTTGCTATTGCAACAAGAACTTCGTCTCCTGCTCCATGGCCGAATTGGTCATTGATTGGTTTGAAGCCGTCAAGATCCATGAGGGCAAGCCCTACCGCAGATGTATACTGGCGGGCCATGTCCAACGCATATTGAGCTTGAGATTCGAACAGGGCGCGGTTCGCAAGGCCGGTGAGATGATCGTGCTGCAGTGCAGTAACGTCGGTATGCATGACAACAGCACCCACGCCTTCATCCGTTTCACGCGGCTGGCGGACGGAAATTTGAAACCAATGATGTCGGCGATCAAAGGGGCAGGAATACGTCGCCACAAACTGCCGAAGCTGGCGGTTAAGGACGCTGGCTATACCCTCTCCTACGGTCTGGCCATCAAGACATCCACGATCAGCTGCAGCGTGACACTCCGATAGATAGTTCCATCTGCGCTTGGCCAATCGCCCTTCAGCCGTCTCCTCCCAAGCTTGATTGGTGAAGAGCACGTCACCATGCGGATCGAGCACGGCGATTTGGGCAGGCAGCAGGTCGAGAGCCTCAAGGCCAATCGTCCCTGCAAGGTGATCACGCTCATCGCATGGAAGCTGCGTGAGCTCATCGTTTGCCTCACTCAGTGTTCTGCTCGAAACGACTTTACGAAGATAGCGCAAGAAATCTTTGTTCGGCTTGGCTTTTGCGAACAGGTACCCTTGTCCCGTATCACAACCAAGTTCTAACAATTGATTTAGTGTCGCGGTGTCCTCGATGCCTTCCGCCGTAACTGACAAGCCGAGACTATGGCTGAACCTAACCATGGCATCGACGAGGTCCCGCGTGTGAACGTCCGTCAGCATTTGGTGCAAGAAAGAGCGATCAATTTTGACGCCATCGAGATCGAACTGACGGAGATACGATAGGCCCGAGTATCCGATGCCAAAATCATCGAGATGCACGCGTATGCCACCACCGCGCAGTGTCGCCAGCGCGACTCTCGCTTCTTTGGGACGCTCAATGAGCGTCTTTTCCGTTATCTCCAAAACCAGACGACGACCAGAGAAGCCTGTGTCCCGCAGCACCTGCAGAATTTTTTGTGCAAGATGCTTATCCACCATACGGGCTGACAAGTTGAGGGATATGGAGAGAGTGTCGGGCCAAGTTTGAGCATCCGCGATCGCTCGGCGAAGCAGCTTATACGTCAGCTTCCTTATGTCGCCTGCAGCCTTGACGGCGGGAATGAACTCGGAGGGTGGCAGCAATCCTCGCTTCGGGTGTTTCCACCGCGCGAGCACCTCACATCCGACGACCATCCCCGTGCGCAAGTCCACCAGCGGCTGATAATAGGGCTGTATCTGGCCAGACTCGATTGCGATGAGAATTTCGTCTAACTCGGACCACTGGCGGAGCTGTTCTGCTGTTTCAAGAGCGGAACGCTTCGTGGCATTCGGTCCCTCGGCGGCCTCCGAACTTTTGACAGTTCGGCGCATCGCACCTCACTTCCAGTCTGGTCTCGGCGGCGACGACCGCCGGTTGCAAGTCGCTCCGGTTGGGCGTGGGCGAGACAATTGAGTGTAGGCAATAGGTCGTTAAAGCGAAGAGTGGGACGAGGCGCCATCCCAACCCTTTGACCGTCGTGGCCTACCAAGTGTTAAAGGGAGTGCCAAAACCTAACGACTGGAGGCCATGTCCGTTCGTGGCACGTAGCAGGCATTGGGGGTCGAACTTACTAAGTCCGCATGGGACCAATAGCGGGCCTAGGCAACACCCCAGGAAGCACCGGAAGCGTCTAACGACACCGATCAATAGAGGTCGCGGTCAGCGTCTTCGGTAGCACCTATCGGGTTGGTTTCTTCGTCGGTGGGTGTCGTGGTCTCCTTTAAGGCGTCTTCCAGCTTCTCCATCATGGTCTCATCCTTCGCGGAATCCCCGCCTGAATCCGTACCATCCCCAGTCTCCTCGGCGGCATCCTCCTCCGCATAGGCAAGCGTCGGGGCGGAGCCAAGACCAATCACAAGTGCGCCGGCGAAGAGTCCTGCAAGCAACTTTGTCATTTCACTGTTTCCTCGGTTGATTGACCAATTTGCAACTACGAATGCTAGCGCGTCGAGGCGCAAAAAAGGGCTGAGGTCGCCAGAGGCTACCGTTAGCAGCTGGACGGCGCCGGCACGCCCCTGAACCGGTCGTTCATCCATTTTATGGCGGTGGGGGCGCTGTCGCGTGCGGCGAAAATATGCGACACGCCGGGTAACGAGACAAAGGCCACGCGCTCGCCCTTGGCGCATAGAGCCTTGGCGAAGCGCTTGGTGACTTGCGGGTCCACGGTCGTATCCGCGGTTCCTTGCGCAATGAAGACCGGTGCGCCGGCGCGCGCCTGCCCCGGCGAGTTGCGCAGCATGATGCCTTTCCAAGGGTTGATCTTAGTCGGATCGATCTTCAGGAACCGCGCGGCCTGCAACCGCTTCGCGTCCTTCTCCAGCGCCTCGAACTGCGCGATCGATGTGAGGCAGCCGAGCGCGGTCGCCCTGAAGGCAGACATCACGTCGGGCTCGACAATGGTCGCGGGCGCGACATTCTCAAGCCGCGTCCAGGACAGCAGCGCCATGGCGATCAGGTCTTGCTCGGTCTTTGCGTCGTCTTCAAACAGGTCCACCAGATAGGTGGCCGGCGCCGCCGCCGCGACGCCAACAAGCTTGAGCTCCGGCGCATAACGGGCGGCGAGCTGACCGGTGAACAGCGCGGCATGACCGCCTTCGCTGTGTCCCCACACGGCGAAGCGGTTGGACGCACCGCTACTCTTGAACTGTTGCGTGGCCCGCACGGAGTCCAGCACCGCCCGGCCCGCGCTCTCGCCGATCAGGTAAGGGTGGACGCCGTCGGTCCCGAGGCCGGGATAGTCGGTGGCGACGACCACGTAGCCTTCGCGCAGCATGTCCTTCAAGTTCCAAATCAATCCGGCTCGATCGGGATAGAGCGAGGGCGCGCAGTTCGGCGCCACGCCAGACGTCGGATGGGCCCAGGCGATGACGTTACGGCCGCCGGCCGGCGCAGGCCCGGACGGGATGAAGATCGCGCCCGACACCGGGATCGTTTCGCCCTTCAGTCCAGTAGAGCGATAGAGAAAGCGGAAGGCGTCGCTATTGCCGGGGCCGCCGCTTAAAAGCGGCCACACCCGGATGAGTGTGCCGGGCTTCCCGTGGATCTCGCCGGGGCTCACGTCGTACAGCGCTTCTGCCGGATCTCCGCCGAGGCCGATAAACACAGCGAACGCCCCAAAGGCTGCTAACCTCGACAACAACCTGGCTCGGAGCATTTCGGTATTCCTTTAGTGATCACAACCGTGCGTCTTGGCGAGAAATCCCAGGCCGACCAAACCTAGGGCCACACGTCTTTTCGATCGAGTACCGAGGGGATGGGATGGCCCAAAGAAGTGGTAGATCAGCGTGGGCGCATCCGGTCTACAGCAGGCGATGGCGACCATGTGTAGACGGATGTCGACGCTGATCCACCAGAACCTAGGCGATCCAGGATTATTGCGCGCGCTTCTCGAGCTCAGCTTCCTCTTGCGGCGTGACCTCGCCGGCGTCTTCAAGCGCCTTGATGCACTGCGCGGAGAGCTCCCTGCCGTGTTGCCTCATGCAAAGTGTGAGCAGTTGAGATCCGATTCCATCCTGGTTGCAATATTGGCGATAGTCATGCGCGCAGTATTGGGTTTCCTCCTGGGTGGGTTGGCCCGCGAAGGCAGCTGTAGAAAGCGACCCGGCCAGAACTGCAGCCGCGAAAAAGCCCTTAATCATGTTTCTCTCCCAATAGATTCGACTTGGCTCAAGCCAAGGCCACACTGAACACTATGGGCTGCAGAATACTTGCCATTTGGCGCCAAAGGAATTTTTTGATGCCAGGCGGCAATTTTGCCCCCCAATCCGAAATCCTTCTAGGCACATCGAGACTTATTTTAGGCAACACTCTGAGCTGCGAGGCTTTGTGCGTTGATGTTGGCGCTGTGCTATTTGTTCACCGCAATCGGCGCCACGGGTATCTCTTCCTCGACCTTCGATACGCCCGCGACGTTCCAATGCCCGCGGGATGTCTGCTTTGGGTCAGAACCGGACCTGACGCTGATCCGGCAAACCGTCCGCTTTTGACCCAAGGCGGACACGCCGTTCACGGGTATCTGCTGCGTTCCTCTGCACCACCTTCCAGGCCGAGGCGGCACCCCGGGTGGAGCTCTACGGCGAGCTAGCAGCCCATATGAACCTTGCAAACAAACACCCCCGCTCCAAGGGAACGGGGGTGCAAGTAACGTTGGTTGCGGGGGTAGGATTTGAACCTACGACCTTCAGGTTATGAGCCTGACGAGCTACCGGGCTGCTCCACCCCGCGTCAATTTTTGGCCTTCGAGCGACGGCCTTGCCTTCCGCAGCGGATT
>Ga0114918_10001494_pt1 | contig 20906 bp, 13 predicted proteins | sample LantaG_FD_87015 | JGI IMG/M metagenome (GOLD analysis project Ga0114918, IMG submission 87015) | Deep subsurface microbial communities from Baltic Sea to uncover new lineages of life (NeLLi) - Landsort_02402 metaG | ecosystem: Environmental > Aquatic > Marine > Oceanic > Sediment | place... | reverse complement strand
TTTCCAGTAAATACCCATGCTGTGGACATCAGGCTGGATGCTTCGTTAATGTCTCCACCTTGCCAATCCAGTTGAACCTTAGACGCCCCGCCAAACATAGGACCGTACGTATCAGGCAGTACATTGTAATTTGGCATTTCTACGCAACTGTCTCCCATCGGAGAAATATACCACTGGAAATCTAGTAGGTCACAAATCATATTCATTAATGACAAACGAGTTTCGTACTGAATAGTCTGGGCATTAAGTGGTGTAGCAGACATGTCTGTCTGCATCATCGTTCTGGCACCAGTACCACTCTTAGGAACTAATAGATTGTAGTAACAATTTAAAGGAGAGAAAATGTCTTTGAGATAGTCTGAGGTAGTAAGCTTTCCAATTGCAGTTATTTCCTGATAAGTGTACGCTCTACCTAAAGCCCCAAAAATAGCATTTCTGTTCCACTCTTCTAAAACTCCTGGAGCGTAAGTTTTAACCTCTGTTTTGAATCCGGGTTTAACTTCTGTTTGCTGGCAGAGCAACCACTCTACGGACTGCTCAAAAGATTTATTGGCTAGAGGATGTGGAGTACCTTTAGTCACTTGAATAACTAAGTCCCCGAAAAGACCTGCTGTAGAGGCATTGAAAGTAACCTCTTTAGCATAAATCATACGGATAGGATCTCCTTTTATACCGGGCCTAAGCCTTTTATTTCCTTCAGCATGAAGAACCTTAGCCCTAGCTGTTATATCTCTGGTCACTTTTCGTACTATTTCATCACCGGCTGCACTCATAGCCTGCTTTAACTCTGCGTAGGCAGAGACTAGTCTTTGATTTAATTTTTTTCTGAGGTCATCTATTTTCTTTCCGTTTGCTACGCCTTCTTTGTGGGCTGTTTTTGAATCCCTTTCCATTTTAGTTACAGTAAGCTCTGCGGCTCGTTTCATCAAAAGACGTTTGTCTCGTAATTTACCCCAGTCTAACTTAGTCAGGTCTACAAAAGAGTTTATGTCCTTAAAATCTGTCGTTACCCTTCCACCAACAATCTGATCATTCATAGTAGCCATTATAGAGCTACCTACTACATGATCTGCCCTGAACATAGCTAGTAGAGATATTTCTCCCACTTGCTTTCCATCTCCTGTAATACCAGCATTGGGATAACCTCCCCCAAAAGCAAACTTCCTAAGACTATCATACATTTTTGCCCGTTCAAATGCTTCCAGAGCTTCGACAGAATAGGTAGAGTTTCTATCAACTGGCGGACGAACCCATAAAGGTCCACTAAAAATTACTTTTGCACCACTTCCAGTAAGCTTAGTTTTAATTTCTGATACAACTATAGCGGTAGCGAAACTTTTTACACAGTCGATGAAACTTACTGTATTTCCTTTGCTAGCTTTCTGCCATAACAATTCTTCGGAAGATGTAGCAGTCGGAGTAGGAGCACCTGTAGCTGTAGGAGTCTTTTGTTTCCGTCCTACGTTCCAAACTTCTCCAGAGCTAGTCTTAAGTAAACTGCTATTAACACGGTCTATATCAAATAGTATCTGGAAGGGAACAATAAATGCTTTTCTAGCATCAAAAGCAGCATCTGCAGCTTTTTTAATACAATCGGCTTGAGTAGTACCTGCTTTGGTACACCGAAGCAGTTCAGACTTATTTACTACTCTATGCAGCTCTTTTAACTTTTCTAAAAGCCCTAGTTCTTCAAACTTTTTGTCCCACTTAATAGCGATATCTTTAGCGCTGCCTTTAGACCCATCTGGAGCATTTTTTCTACTGTAGGCTTTAACGTCTACTTTCTTTTTTGCTCCACCACTTAGTAAACTGGGGGGTTGTCTGAATCCGGTAGTACGGACTCTCATTCGATCCATTAAGCCTTTATAGTCATAGCAATCTACGTTGACATAGCGATCTCCACCCACAGGATCATCGTGCCAGGATACACTCTTGATAACGCCTGTAAACGCAGGCATCCAAAGCTCCCAACCTCTAGCTTTACCGCTTATTTTTTTCCCAACTCCTGAGGTATATGGAAGTCTAGCAGACATTCTTACAGCATCGTGGACGTTGAAAATGCAACTGTATGGATTTAGCGGATATAACCACATCCCTGTGTCATCAATATTAGCATTATTTTCCGATCCAGGATTTACCGTATTGTATTTTCTTTTGTATATTTGGTATTTCGGTACCTCGTCGAAACGCGCACCATCTCTTCCTGTAGAGTCGTCTAGAGCACCCTGTTCATTTTTACTGACTCTCCAACCTGAAAGACTGAGATTTGAGCACACATTTACTGGTGTAACGATGAAAGAATCAGCATCGTTATTTAGTTGGAAACGTAAAGAGTTCATCCCTCCCGTAGTCTGAATAGACCAAGATGCAGAACCCCTCATGTACGAAGAGACTTCTGCACCCTCTACGAAAACCCGTAATTCATTTTCTTGGGTAGAAAATGGTCGCTCTTTGAATGGAGGGACTTTACAAAGAAACGTACCCTGTGCTCTAGTAGTGTTGGCTCTATTTCTCGCGTATCCGTAGACCTTACCTAAAGTCTCTTGACATCCTATAGATAAAAACCCAGTCTTTCTGCCGAAAGTAGTCAGATTAGCGTTACTAATTTCTCTTTTAGTTTTACTACCTGTTTTACGAGCAGCTGCCTTGATTCTCTTTATTTGAGCTTGAGTTAAACTACTACCTGTGTTCATAGCACCAATAGTTTGATACGTTCCGAATTTCTTTACTGGAGTAACTACACCTCCCATTCTAGACGTGCTACCGCCTACAGCCTTAGCAACAGATGGAGCAATAGAGGTATTAGCTTTGGTAGCCATTAGTGAGTAAAATTCCTATCTAGAAATCGTTAGGTATTCCTGAGGAGGTTTTAGCTTGGTAATCAAGCAAGGCTTCGTCGTCTCCTTTGAATACTCTTTTTGAGGGTATGATACGACTAATACGGGAGGGAGGAGAAGCCTCTTTCTTCCCAAAAGCTTCGGAGATAAAATGCTCCAGAATATCTCTTTCAAAGGCTTCCAGCTCAAAAATAGGAAGCAAGCCTTTTATCATTTTCAAATGTGCCAACTTGCCACAGATGACTCCAAATTCTTCTGAGTCAAATTCCTCCTCAGACATGTCGTTGTCTCTGTACCGAGCCAACAGTACGTCAGCTTCAAAACGTGCTATAGCTTTAGCTGCATCGTCTCCAAGCTCGAAAGAGGAAGACACAACTTTAGAGATACGCAACTCTTGCTCAGTCGGGGGATCTGGAATTACGGGTGGCTCAGCTTCTACAGTACTGTCTACGGGTCTTCCCTCTTTGTTCAGGCGTATTTTTATTCTACGTCTACTAGTCGAGGCGTTGACTTTACTATTAGGGGTGTCTTTTGAGGAGGAATCAGACATTGGAGTTGTCCTCATCAATAGGGTTTTCTCCCTGAGCTATTTCTCCTCCTCGAATGATTTCTCCAGTTGCCCAATTCACCTGGTCTTTTTCTTGGTCGAAATTATAATTCTCAGCTAACGCAGCACCATATTGGTCTAAGTCACTAGTAGCAACGTTGAGATTTCTCTGAGCTATGGTGATAAGTAGCTTAGCATTTTCTAAAGCTATCTTTGCAACTTTCAACTCTGAGTTAGCTCGATCTACATAAGAATTTAGCAGCTGAGTTTTCAGTCGGTCATTTTCGGAAATTACATTAGTTGGAATTACACTCAAAATAAAATCTCCTTTTCTCTTCTTACCTACCACGATACCAGAGCGTCTACTTTTCCTTCGGATGAGGAAACGCCTTCTGATGGGTCGAATCGTCCCAGAGACTTCCCTAGGATAGCTGAAGAGTCAACGTCTTTGGGTGCAGCTACGGCGCAACCGTTCGGTCCAGAGACTAAACGAGTTCCGGGAATGATTGGTCCATTCAACGATGTACATCTCACAGGTACACGTCCTACCGCAGCTACTAAAGCTACGTTACGTTTTACAATACCACAGTAGACTTGTGTATCTTTTCTCAAACCAACTTTATCGTTTAAGATAACAGAAAAGGTATTACTGCCATTCCTATCTTCTTTAACTTCGACTATTTCATAAAACGATTGACTAACTCTCAGAACGTCTCCCACAGACAAGCTCGGAGCGTTAGCAAACTTGATTTCTTTGGAAAGGTCTAAATCATCGTTGAGGTGTTGGTCCTTCAACAAGACTGCATTGGAGTCATCGTATTTATGTGACTCGCCCATAGTTACTCCGGCGTTAGTTGAGATAACACCGGCCACAGCAGTGTCTGCTACTTTTTCTGAGGGAATTAATTTACCATTTTGATCAATGACCATTACAGTTCCGTTAGGAGGAGGGAGAACATCTTCTCCTCCCATTTCCATATACTCTGCTACGTCGGCAGCTGTAGTTACAAAACCTCCAGGACAGTGACATTCAGGAGCGGCTATTCCATCGACACTAAATACTGCACCCCCATTTTGAAATATTCTAAGTAAATAGTGGTCAGCTGCAAAAGCTGGATTAGCTGCACTATTAATGGTCATTACCTCAGCGTCACCACTCATTGTTAACTGTCTACTATAGACGTACAAAGTGGTTCTGGTATCTGTACTAGGAGAAATGGCACAGACAGTAGCATTACCTAGATTAGTAGGGTTAGACCACGCTACATTATACGTCCCTCCGAAAACGAAATGACCAGCATAACCTCCAGCAGATGGAGTACCATGGAAAAACCAATTATAATCTCCGCCGCCTGTAGTACGGAAATTATAAACCCTATTCCCACTCAGATCGACGTCTTGGCTAATGGCTAAAGAATCATCATTTACAAAGTCACCTACATCGAAACGGGGTGCATTTATTAAATCTGGAAAACCGCCTTTCAATTTACCCTGACCAGTGACCTGTAATTCATTTAAAGCTGTGAACCTAAGATTTTTTCTAGCATAGATATGCAGACCTTCATCTCCAGAAAAGTCTACGTCTTTACCTGCATAAAAAGTGGCTAGATGCTCACTTATGGAATTTGAAAATCCCATGGAAAGAGCAGCTCGATAGTCTGCTCCAGTACCCATCGCGTATGTTTTAGTAGGACCAATAGTTAAGAGGGCTCCTTTACGCCAAGGAGGTAAGATAGTAAAATTGTAACCTCCTACAGTCATCAGCATATCGAGGGGATCTGTGATGGGTAGAGTGCTTGCTCCCTTCCACACACGGAATTCGTCGTAGTAAGGTCCTATACCAGATTCAGAATTATCCGAGTCGATGACGATATGTAAATTCCCTGGAGCGAACAAATCGTTCGTGCTCGCAGTACCCCCGTAATTTAGAGTGAGCGCCAGAGCGTCTAGTTGAGCGTCTGTAGAACTGTTCGCTACATCTCTAATAGTCTGTGCCGAAACATCATCTGCGATCAACCCTGAGGCTCTGAGAGCCCTTAAGGTCATATCTAGAACTCGTTCGGTCGAATATTTAATTGGCATAGGATAGAATCTCCTGAGAGCTAAAAGGAGGGAGAAGAAAAAATAGATACAGAAAAAGCAGGGAATCTCTTACTCAGTTGTCCACTCCTGCAAAAAAGTAGAGAAATAAAAACAACTCTACTCAATTTAGTTAGAGGTTCCCTGCTTTTCCCACACCTTGAGTCTTACTATAAGGTAATTTGTTTCCTGAGGATTAAATCAAAATACATTATAAATAACTAATGTTTAGTGATTTCGGAAAAAGGATGGTTCCACTGCCAACCTGTTCTACCCCCCGTCTCACGAAGGTTCTCTAATCTTCGGATAGTTAACTCAGCAAAGACAGGATCATTATCAAGAATGTAGACTTTTCTCCCTAATCTTTCACCCGCTATTAAAGTTGTACCTGAGTGAGAGAAGAAGTCAGCTACTAGGTCTTTTTTCCGACTACTCGTTTCGACTATTCTCTCGATAGACTTCAGAGGTTTTTGAGCATAACATCCAGGTACATTCTCCTCCATCCGATAAAATACTTGTTGAATGTCAACCCAGACGTTTCCAGGTCGAATATTCTTAGACTTACTACGCTCCATATTGTCAGTGATTTTTCCACCGACACTTTTGTAATACCCTTTTAGTATCTTAGGAATATCTGTGTACGTCACTTTAAACTCAGGGTTACCTGCGACATAATGAAGTAACTCTTGTCTCACCCACATCCAATTTTTTTGTGTACCGTACCCACGTTGATTGCGCATTGTGATAAAATTTCTGGGTTTTACTTTAGGAGAAAAATCCCTCATCATTAGCATGAAGTCAGGGAAGGGTTGGGAATTGTCCTTAATGTCTGCTCCCAGCCAAACGTAGAAATGAGCATTAGTAGCACATATACGTAGAGCATTCTTTACCCAAGCTTCTGAAAAAGCCAGGTAGTCTGAAAGCGGAACTTTAGATAGATTTGCAGTATTGACATTCCCTACTTTCACGTTGTAAGGTGGATCGTTTATAAATAGAGCCACTTTATTCTTTCCAAAAAGAGATTTGATGTCTGCTCTATTTGTTGCGTCTAACAAACCTACACGATGACCAGAAATTGAATCCTCCCAAATCTCACCGGGTTTAGTCAGGCGACAAAAAGGGAGGAGTTGCTCTCTAATTTCCCCTCCTAAGTCGAGTCGAGTGACTTTTTCTACTGTACTTCCTGACCTATCTTTTTTATGTGGCATAAACTCCTACACTCTTTTCTTTTTCTCACGAGGGGTTTTCGACGTTAGACCACCTGTAGTTGTCGTCTAGCTTCATGACGAGCTTGATTGTATCTTTAGCCTCAGTTAAGCGTTTGTGTAAATCCCTACACAGAAACTCTACACCCTTCCAGTCTTCTTTTAAGTTCACCAGCTCAGGTACAGCTATCGAGACAGCCTGATCTACAGAGGGCTTAGAAGATTTGTGGGTGATAAATCCCACCCTAAATAAATCTTGCTTGACTTCAAACTCCAGCCTAGAAAAAAACCTGAGACGTACTCTAACCTCGTCCTGGACTTTCAAACACCTATCAAGTCTGCTCTCCATTTCTATTAACGCTCTTTGAGCCTTTCGGACATTGGAGACTTTCTGGTGATTTAAAATACTAGGCAAGAGAGACCTAACCTCCAAGAAATCTCTCAACTCATCTAGGACTTCTTCTTTTACCTCAAACTTCTCACTGGTATTCTCCAGCTCTTTTAGCAGAGAAGAAATTGCGGGTAGTCCTCGAAGGCTAACAACTTTACTCTCTACTTCTCTAGAAGAGGAGGAGGAATTCTTTTTTCCTCTCCTCGTAGTGGGGGAGGGGGGGTGAGCGGAAGAGGGGGGGTGGGGGGAAGAAGTTAGGGAAGATAGGTCTGCTCTCTTCCTACTCTTTTTGTTCAAGCTCATGGAGTTAATCTCTTTCAAATTAGATGAGAATACACTTTTCTCGTCTCTCTTTAGTAGTTTTACAAGAGTCCACTTCAAATCTCTACTTTTATTTTGTGTACTATTTTCTCTAGACTTTTCTCTAAAAACATCTATAAAATCAAGTACATAGAGTAGGATCTTTTATTTTGCACGCAGTTTTTCTCCTCCAGGGGTGGGGAGTCTTGAGATGACTACGTAACACCTTTTTAGTTTTTTTCTCCCTCATTTCTTTTTATCTACGGGTAAATAGTGAGTTGAAAGAAAGAGAGATAAATATACGGAAAGTTTTTGTACGCAGTTTTTCTCCTCCAGGGGTGGGGAGTCTTGAGATGACTACGTAACACCTTTTTAGTTTTTTTCTCCCTCATTTCTCCCTTATCTCTGTTTTTTCTTTTTCTCTTTGAGAGAGGTGAAATAGATGAGAGAAGACAGGAGGAAGGGGGTGTTTTCTATTAAACTTTTTTAGTTTTTTCTCCCTCATCTCTCTTTTTATCTACAATCAATCAAACTTTTTTAGTTTTTTCTCCCTCATCTCTCCCTTTACCTTTCACATGTCTTATAAAATGGGGAATCCTCGCATAGGGGCGAAAATCTCCCCATCACTATTATGTCTGTGACAAGAGTAAGTAGAGTGAGAGAGGGATCAAGATTTGAGAGGATGTATGAAGGTGATGAATTCTATCTAAGTGAAAAGTGTATGAAGATTATATATCCAATCTCTTTTGAAAGAGGAATCAAGAGGGATCAAGATTTGAGAGGATGTACGAAGGTGATGGATTCTATCTAAGTGAAAAGTGTATGAAGATTATATATCCAATCTCTTTTTGAAAAGCTAAAGAATGTAATCTATTTTATCTCGATAACCTAATGCTATTTTTCTGAAACTAATAGTAACTCATAATTAGCAAATACTAATTAATATTGTATAATATATACATACATGTAATGTGATGTAGGTATAGATTGTATATCCTCTGTCGTCAGACTTGATTCTACTAAAGATCAACTGGTGAGTCAACATAAAACGACATGGGTTGAAAATATTTTTGGGGGTGCTTTTCCAAAATGTGTCTGACCGGAGCTACCTGGACTGACCTTCTTAGAGCGTAATCTGTCTTAAAAGAGCGTTTCATCGTGTTTTAAGCGCAAGTATATTATAGGAGGGGTAATTCCATGAGATTCCAGCTAGGTTTTCAAAAGAGGAAGTATTAAAAACTGGGGAGAGGGGGTGGACCACGACAGAAAGACTGGCCCTTTAGATGCCTGTCACTCAAGCTGCGTCGTTTCGACGTACCAAACGCGATAATCTTCGCGACAGTTTCTGCCTGCACTCGGTCCAGAAAAGCGGTAATAAATACCTTGTAGAAGATATACACCGAAATGGCAGCCAAGTACGTTAGATACAGGAAGCACTCAACTCTGCGGATATCCTCTCTAGCCTGCCACTCTGAGATTTCCCAGTAGTCTCGCCAAAAGAGTTCTCCCGCAGCTAAAGAGCAGAGACGGTCAAAGTACTTTGGATCTAGATTTAGCAGAAATGCAGGTTTCTCTGGGTGCTGTAATCTAGTGTAACAGTCCCCTTCATACAACCAAGGCTCTTTTAGGAGAGCAGCTTCGTACTCAGTGTGGAATGTCTCGTAAAATTCAGCGGCTTTGTTCCAGAACCCATGAGATACTACGAACCCACCTTTTCCTTGGCGGTCTAGTCTCGGATTGCCTATTAGCGCGTACTCAACGTCGTCTATAAAAGTTGGTAGGCGTTGAGCCAGATTTACGATGGTTTCTGTAGAAGCACGGAAATCTGTAGAGCACCCAAGGAAAGAAACAGGTAGTTCAATTCCAGACGGGTCGAAACCTACTCTCCGTATCTGGATTTCAAATGTTCGTGTGTCGCTATACCCACTAGAACTTTCGACTACGACGTCCTTGTCTTTTTTCGCGTTGTAGACAATCCACTCTTTAGGGATTTTACGGACGCACTTTAGGGAAACAATTTCATACGCTACAGGAGAAGACCCAGAAGGATTGTCGGGATCTGACTGTACTGCTACTTTACCATTTTCATAATGAACCTTCACCCCATACAGAGGTGTACGGCATAGCTCGATACAATCCCCGATTTTCCATTTAGGCTCACCCGTGTTGGTATGAGAGGGACCGATGTCCCAGTGCTTATTCTTTTTGACCGCTAAAGCTGCGTTGGTAGCGTAATCCCAGCTGCGGAAGAATGCGTAGAAGTCTAGCTCGAAATTGTAGTAGAAGGGTTCAGTGACCGGCTGGTACAGCTCTGGTCTACGTCTACCCTTTTTAGTGCCCAGCTCGTTATTCCTCTTTTGTCGTTCGAGGTAGGTGAGCCCAAATAGAGTTCCGTAGCTTAGACTGTCTATGCTGAATGACAGCTGCCTGGGTTTGTTAATGTTCCAGCCAGCGTCGATGGCCATACTGAATTTAGCAGAACGGGAGTCAGCAAGTTGTTTTTTACGCTCTCGTAGCCTAGGCGTAAACTTGTAGCCTCCTAGAGTCGTCATTCCCTCCTTGTACACCTTTTTAGGCTTAGAGAGGGGGTAGTAGACCAGTCTGGCTCTATCTCCCGGCTGAGTGCGTGTGGAGAAGCTTCTGTTGGGTACTTTGAAGTAGCGAATCCTAGCGGAGAATTTATTGAGGATGTTGAGTCGCTTTTTTGCTCGTTTTTTTGCAACTTCAGCGTCGGATAGGATTTTTTTAGCGACAGGTGCCGGTTCGTCTTTTTTAATCCCGTAAGGAGTTTGGACCCAAGAGACACCCTCATCTTTAAAGGCTTTTAGAGCATTAGGATCACACTTATAGATAAAGTTGTACTCTAGACTACGAGAATAACTGCTTTGATAAAAGCTGTTTTCTTCGTAGCCCGAGCCACAGTCACCAGATCTATAATAAGAACTATTACTCATGAATACCGGTACTATAGACTAACTTACTTCAGACTGTACCTCTTGGAAATTTTCGTCACTACCCTCAAACTCTTCCCCTTCTTCCTCGTTATCCTCCCCTTCACTTCCATCGTCAAAGACCTTCATAACTTCTGCGTTAGATCTCACTAGCTTACATGCTTTTACAGTTCGCAAAGAGTCATTGAGATTTTTTTCTTCATGCATCTCAATGATCCCTAAATTCTCAGCATTTTCAACTAGTTGGTAAGCAAAATTAATGTTGTTGACACCTACCAAATCGGGCAGTACCTTCCTGATGAGATGTTTTACCCCGACGAATTTCATCTTGGACTTCTCTAAATCATCGATAAGTCTAATGAAATTTGCCCAATCATAGTCTTTTATATTTCCCGACTTCTTCAAAATTTCATGGATAGGGATCCAGATGTCCGCCAATTTAATCGTGGAGGGGTTCATCACCTCCTCAAGACCTATCAGAATCGTCTTAATCCCTTTCTCCTTAGTTGCGAGAATGAGTTCCTCATGGTTTGATGCCCCGACGACCAAGACCAAAGCGGAATGTCCCTTAGTGTAAGCGGCTGTCTGGTAGGCCCGTAACGTGAGCACCTGAGCCACCCTAGAGTCCTCTGACAGTTCTGGGGTGACGGGGACACAGTAGAATCCTGCTCGCTGCCACGTACTCTGGGAGATTGCCCAGTCGTCATCGTATACCTCGGCAGAACGAATATTTCCGAGCGACCTGCAGAACGAGATTATGGACGACGTAGTTAGTCTGGAATCTTTCACAAACTCAGAATAATTAGCATCCTCTAGACTAGCACACAAATCTCCCCCGTCCACAAATACGTGAACGTTAGGGCGGGTCAAAATTGATTTAATTTCACCTGTTTTTAGCATCTTAAATTCCTTATCTTTGTTCTCTCATTTGTTTCTTTTTTAGTTAGTAGGAATATCTTGGTTTTCCTCTAGCGTAAGAAGATATCGTCTTATGGCTAGTGAATTTTCCTACTCCTGACTCTGATAAATCAATACAGCTCAAAGTATCTCCAGCTTCTTTAATAAAGCGTGAAGGAGATGCTGGTCCTCTATATGGAATATTATTTACGCAAGATATTTTTAGGCAGTCCTCTGCTCGTGTAGTCGCCACAAAAAATAACCGACGTTCCTCTTCCATATTGTCTTCTGCCTCAGCATATCCACTAGGCAGAACTCCTTCATTACATGCTACTAAATACACCTGTGGAAATTCTAATCCTTTCGATGCGTGTATGGACATTAGGAGAACTTTGTTCCCTTTTTTGTCATCGTCTGCTGATTGTATTAATGCTACAAATTCTAAATACTGTCGTAAAGTACCTCCTTTGGTGGCGTCAAAATTACGTGCCGAATCTATAAGTTCGTAGACGTGGTCTATTTGGTTTTGAATTCTTTCAGAAGCTTTCTCATCGTTACTTTTTTTAATCATCATCTGCTTCAGGTATCCTACATACCCAGATTGGTCTACAATCCTTTGTACTATATGATGAACAGGTTTCTTAGGCAAGCCCCTAATGTCTCTAAATAGCCTTTTAATTGTTCGTACGCCCTCTAAGCTTCTACCAGAAACTGCTCCTTTGTACCAGCCTCGTTTAATTAGATGTAGTACTGAACAATCTTTTTCTTCTGCCTCCTCTTGGATTTTCTCCATTCCTCTTTCGCCTAGACCGTTAGGGGGCTCATTATAGATCCTGCTAAAAGAGGCGTTGTCTTTTGAGTTTTGTACTAGCTTCATATAGGCTAGAATATCTTTCACTACTTTCCTAGAATAAAATCCGCGTGCTCCTACAACTTTGCAGGGGACATTCCGAGTAACTAATGCTTCTTCGAGAGGACGAGACTTTGAGTTAATCCTGTAAAGGATAGCAAAGTCTTTATACTGAGATTTGCCACTACGAACAAGTGCTTGGATATCGTCTGCTATTGCAGATGCCTCTTGGTAGGGGTCTTCGAATTTAATGCACTGTACCTTTTCTCCGTCTCCTCGTACCGTAATAATCTCTTTGTCCATCCTGATAGTATTGTTTTTGATCACTCTGTTGGCTACATCAGCGATGGCTTTAAATGACCTGAAATTCTTTTCGAGTTTATAGATTGTAATATCCTGGTAGTCTTTGGTGATTTGGAACATATTTTCGATTTTCGACCCATTAAACGAAAAAATACTTTGATCCATATCTCCAACTAGAAATAAAGAATGGTTAATCGAATCCAGGTACAGAGACATTTTGTACTGAGCGTGGTTAGTATCTTGGTACTCATCTACTAAAATGTACTTGAACGCTGAGGCATACGCATTCCTCAGCTGCAGGTTATTCTGAAAAGAGAGAGCTACTCGCATTAAGAGATCGTCGAAATCTAGCGCGTTGTTTTTCTTTAGTACTCTGTTGTACCCCACGTAGATTTTAGCCATTTGAGACTCGTTTAGATCTGAGATATCTCCTATCACTAGAGTATCTGGATCTACTAAGCCTTTTTTAAAGTCGCTCATTTTATTCTTGATTGGGTCAATCCCAGCTTCTGAGCGGTCTTTAAGAATATCCTTCGCTTTTCTTTTCAGGATTTTCGATGCAGCTTCTGCTACATATACTTTTGAGTCATCTGCATCGGCTATGGTGTAGTTCTTTTGGACTCCGAAAAGTTTAGGGTTTTGACGTAAGAATTTAGCACACATAGAGTGAAAAGTTGAGATCCAGACTTGGGACGACGCTTTACGCCTCACCATTTTCTGGACTCTGCTTTTCATTTCGTCCGCAGCTTTGTTGGTAAATGTAATAGCCAGAATACTGCTAGGAGAAACTCCCTGGTTAATAAGATAAGCTATCCTATGAGTGAGGACTCTAGTATTATGGTTGACCATTCCATTTCCGACAAAGCTGTGTCCGTTTGGTACGGTAAAGTCAAAGACCTTTTGTTTTTTACCTCGTTTTACCTCGACTACTGGATCCATCATATAGTGCTCAATGCACTGGTTAAGGAATACACTGTCTGGATCGTTTTTGGGTACAAACTCCAGTATTCTCTTAACTGCTCTTTTACTTGGGTTTCTTTTCCCAGAAATATATCTTTTGATACCAAATTTTTTTGGCTCTCTGCCGATTTCTTGTTTCTCTTCTAGCAGACTACCACTTTTACTATGCCAGAACGGCTGACCACTAAAATACTTATCCCGTAAGCGCCGTATTCGTGTGTGTTGATTAAGTATTAAATCTTTGTTTGGGTTACTTTTATCAGGTATAGCCTTCTGTAGCTTTTCAGCTTTTTCTGCGTGTAGTAGGAAAGGTTTGTACTCCGATAGTTTTCTAAGTGCATCGCCTGTTACATGTATTAGTTGATACACTCTGTCTGGGTAGGCAGCCACGGTTTTTTCCCTCCGTACCGCACGCACGCCAAGGTTAAATAACACCAGTTGCACTTCTTTTCCCAAACGTTCCGACGCAGTTGAGTACTCGAAAGTTTTTCCATCTACGGATGCATCTGTATCGAATAGTCCTCGAAGGAACTGTAGAATAGTTTCTTTGTCAGAACAAAGTACTGGGTTCGGTATATATTTAAATGGAGACCTGGTCATCGGTACACCGTATCGTACTTCCAGATCCTTTTTAATTCGTACGGAGCTTACTGTATGCGTTACTGAGCGACTATTATTTTTATTGTACGTTTTTACCTTATCATAATTGTACACCTTTTTTAGGAATTTTCTAAACGCTTTTTCCATTCGTACATCATTACGACACAAGCCAAAATTTCCACCCCTCAGAGATAATGTACCGTCCCCGATAAGAAGTCCTAGTACATAGGCAGTTAACGAATCTAGTGTTTGCTGCCCCCAAAGGTTTGCTCCAAGGGATACTGTTACGATATCTCCCTCTTTAATTTCTTTTAACTGCTTCCAGACTATATCACCGTTTTCAAGCACAACTTGTACTGGGTGCTCGTATGTACCCTGTATGCTAAGTCCGCTTTCCGTAGTAACAGTTATTGTACGGGATTTTCCCATATCAAACCAATGGCTTGTTGTACTAGCTTGAATTCCTTTTTCAGTGGAAGCAGCTACTATAGCAGCACACTCGTCGTCACTGGTTACGTCAAAATGATCTGGGATTTTATCTATGTAGATCAATCCTTTACTGGTAGGGATAAGTGTGTTAGCAGTTACACATTTGCCTCCTCCCGGACCCGATATTACAAACGCTGGTCCTCCAGCATGTTCTACTGCGGCTTGTTGTTCTTTAGTAAGTTCCATGGGAAATTATTACTACTTACTCTTCTAGAATCAAATCTGGAGTTCCATATTTTCGCAGACAGTGAGTCTGTAAAATACTCTCTAGCTCATCTTCTTTTTTGTTTGTCGGTTTGTACCCAAATTCTTTTTTGTAGAGTCGTTTGAGTTGTGTCAATTTATCCGTAGCAGTCGGGTTGTGGTGTGATAGTTTAACACCACTAGTTAAGCAAGGATTGATGTCTATTGAGTGCTCAATAGGAACATTCTCTCCAACAGTAGAGTGCTTTTTTGCTGGCTCAAAGTCCTTAGCCTCAGCAGCTTTAAAGTTTTGATTTTTATTTTTCTGTGCCATTCGTCTACAATCCATCCTTCCAGTTGTCTGCCGTTTCAAGTCTTACAGCACCATCGCTGTATCCTTGTTCGTCATGATAATCTGTTTTTCTTCTATAAGCAAATAGATATTCAAATTGACCAATACCTATTTGAGTTAGTCTAACTTGGTCATCCGTATAAATTACACGCCAATCTTTTTGAGAAATCGCTTCGGGATCTGAGTAACATACAGCACAGTACCATGTATGGTCATGTACGAAAGGATTCTTTAAGTAAATAAAGCAGTACCCTATTTGTCTGTCAGTTCCCTTTTTACTGTTGTATCCGTATACTCCATAGAGGATAATATTTTCTTTTTCTGCAAGTACTTTTACTCTAAATTCCTCTCCATGTCCTACGGGTTGAAGTCTGAAGGCATAGCATCCTTTTTCTATTTTGGAAAGGAATTTTTCCTCTAACCACTCCCAATTATCGAGGCATTCTTTAATTAAGTGTCCGAGTCTGCCTGAGCGACTACGTACTCGATTGATCCGTTTTCCATGTTTGTCGCTTCTATTCTCAGGATGCTGTCCCATTGTTCGATCCTCATAGGAAGTGTCTTAGGTAGTATTTTAATGAATTCGCCTAGGTAGTTTCCGTGGACATTTATTACAAATGGCTTACCTTCAACAAGTACAGTTTTTTCTGCTTCAATTGCCGAAGTAGCTCGCTGTTCATCTACAGAAGTAGAAAACTTAACTCCATATTTTTTTGACGCTCTGATACAGACTGTAGGCGGGGCGTTAGCTGAGCTAAAAGATTGGACAGTATCAAAAGCATCTTTAAGTTCTGCTTGAGTCGCCAGAAAATACCCACCCATCTCCCCTTCTTTAGCCTCCTGAGAAATCTTTTCCATGTTCGCGAAAGACTCTTCCCCCATTACTGGGTGACAGAAATCGAGGTCTTTTGAGATAAACCTCACGACCGAAGTTTCTTCGTCACCTCCTACGATATCCCAGATTTGGATAGTGTCTTCTCCCCCAGCTTCTTTCATGATCTCTTGAAGGAGATTGGAAGCGAGGATGAATTTGAAATTCTTGTTGACTTTGAGCCCGTCTGAGAGGGTCGTGATGTAATTAGCAAAACTGTAATTGTCTCTAGCAGATAGAGAAAATTGACTCTTCTTTTTCTTTAGCTTTTTAAAACTAGCTTGCACCGTGAGCTTTTTATTCTCCTCACCAGGCTTGTACATGACACTCCCAGAAGCTAGTCTGAGTAGGTGGGGAGGAATTTCTACGTGTGGTTGCTGTTTCTTAGAAATAGGGTCAGGTCTAAAAGCTGCGATGACAGTTTTTGTTCCCTGCTCCGTCTTGAGCGTATACAAATCTTGTTTACCTGTTTTCACCCCTAAACTTTTATCCTTTTCCGAATACGTTAGGGTAACATCTCCTGTAGTAATTCGGCACTTCTGGAGTAGCTTTAAATCAATTCCTACGAGTCCTTCTCTCAAGACTGTGGCGTCTATTCGCTTTCGAAGGTATGCTCCTGACGAGCCGTACTCAATCCACAGTCCATCATCTTCTACAGACAAAATTCCTACGCTCTTTGCTGCGGCATCATCCTTGGCATAGTTATAAATTGACGTGACTGCTTTCAGAGCTTTTTTCAGCTGGGCAGCTGGGACATGGCACTTCATGGTCTGAATCCTTCCATTAGAGTGGATATATCTTTGTCGGACAGCATAACAGAATGTTTTCTAAGCCTTACTCTTAACTTTTTTTCATTAGGTTCGTAGCTATGGTCTATCAGACGTAATTCTTCTCTGAGCTTTGCCAGGTTATACGTTCGTTCTATCTGTGTTTTACACTTCAAGATCTGATCTGAGACTTTTGAGGATTTTATACCTGCTGCGTTCTGTAGCAGCGTTTCTACTGAGGTACTTCTTTGAACCAGGTCAAGAAGTTGTTTTGCTGGAACTTGGGGAACTCTAGGTAAACCATCCGAGGGATCTCCGAAGACCGCTTTGTACAGGACTACTTTAGACGGGGGCACGCCTAGGACGGATTTTACGGTTTCAGGAGTGACATCTCCTCTACGTTTGGAAAGAATTGAGCATTTTCCTGGCTTTACGAGTTGCCAAAGGTCTTTATCCTCTGAGATAATAGTTACTCGATTAGGAGACTTTATCCTTAGATAACAAGCAATTGCGTCGTCAGCTTCACCTTTGGGGGCTTTAATAACCTGGCATTTAGTACATTTCATGATAGATAGGCAATTTTTACGGCAGAGTTCAATCTCGGGATCTTTGGTTCGACCTGCTTTGTAGGCGGGAAATATTGTTTGTCGTTCCTCAGTTCCTCGACCTTCAATTGCGATTACAAACTTGTGAAAAGATAATCTTTTCCTATAGTTAACCATCATATCACAGAACCTGGAGACGTAGTATTCCCCTCCTACAGCACAGGCTCTAAAGACGACATTAGAGAAATCAAAGATGGCTACTTCGTCGGCTGGTTTGAATAAAAGTTTCATTACCTGTGTCTCAGTGTGTCATAGTGTGTCAAAATACTTGACAAAGTCCCAAGGTTGCCACATAATTACTATTAGGAAGGAGGTGCGCCATGACTAAGATTTTCACGATTGACTCCAGCACCCACAGAGAATTAAGCCGGTTCCCCCGAAAGCTAAGCATTTGGGAGCGCCTTGGTTTGGTTCTTACAGCGGAATGCATCGTCATCGTTCGTCCGAACTGTGTCATCGTTCGCTACGCTTAGCAGTAAGCGCCTTCTAAACATCTCCCTTCCGTAGTTTCTTACGGAACTCCTTGTCATTTATATCTATTCTCTCCTTACCACTAGGAGATTTCATGTTGTTTTGCCCCCGCATTGCGGGTGGAAACATCTGAATCGTCATCTTAGATAAATCAAATCTTGAGGGAAACTTAGTCGGAGGTGCTCTTCGGCATAGTGCGAGCTGTACGTCTACTTCTCCTGTTTCTGCTTCTTCCTCTCCCCATGGCCATTTCAGCCAGACATTAAGATTCTCTTCCACAGCTGTACCGTATTTGACGGATTCGTTTTCGTTGAGCTGAGTCAACAAACCCATGACACAGTTTTGTCTGAGAGCCATCTGTTTGAAGTACTTAGAATATTCTAGCTGCATCGCCCACAATTCCATCTTTTCCCGGTGCATCAGCGTTAAATAATCCACCCAGATCATGTCATACCCCATGCCCTGAGTAGCAGCTTCTAACACAGTAGGAGTAAAATTTGCTGTGATAGGCCAAAAGGATAGTCTACATCCATTTTTGGTTCCTATGGTTCGCATATTCCTAGTAACTTGCTTAATCTTTTTCTTCTGTCCTTTACTCAACGAGTCAGGATTCATTACTTTTGAGTAAGCTAAATTCCCTTCCTTAGCTGCAAGTCTCTCTTCAATCTCGTCTAAAGGCATCTCTAAGGAGCAATACAGAATATTTAAGTGCTGGTCAACATATTGATTAATCGCCATGTTAATTGCCATGGCTGATTTTCCACCTTTACGTGGAGCGGATAAAATAGCCAGTTCTCCTTTTCTGAACCCTCCTCCTATATGCTGGTCTAGAGCGTCCATACCCGTAGAGATGTAGCTTTCCTTTTTGCTCTCAGTTAGCCGCTTATACATAGCGTTGGCTTCTTTTTTAGTTTGGCCTCTCCCGTAGTGCGTCATAGGTTGTTGGTCGAATTCTTGCCGTACTTCTGCAAGAGTTTTTTCCAGAATTGAATAGAAAGACCCCAGTTCCTCGTGACCCGCTTTTCCGTTAATAATCCCACTAGCCTGTTGTAGTCCTTTATAAGCAGACCTTATTCTCCGGTAATTTTTTAGTTCTTGGACATCCTGTAACGCATCTTTTTCATCTCTATTTCTAGCCTGGAGTCTTTTTCGCCTCGTAGCACGTATGAATTTGCTGGTGCTCTCACTCAAGGCGGGAGTGTCTGCGGTATATCGAGCCCTTTGTAATACCTGCCCTCGTTTAATTTGAGCGTTAATAAACTTTCTGGCTTCTCGACCCTCCTTTGTATCAAAGTCATCTACTTCTGTCGTCGCGATAATTTTTCGCCTTAGATTAGGACTTTTTATATCCAGCAAGGCTAGAATAACACGCTGCTCAAGTCTTAGATTTCGTAGATGCATGGAATTACAGGTCTTTCATGAAAAAAACTGCGGAAGGACGTAGATACAGTTTGTTAAGAGCCCACGTTTCAGGAGTTTTACTACCTGTGAGTACTAAGACACGAAAATTATCTGCATACGTCGTCAAAATATCTCTAGTCACCTCACATCTAGCCGGTGTAGCTGTATTGGTTACATTGTGCGCAATCAACGTCGAGTAGTTCCTGACGCCGTACCCAGGAGGAGTAGCTAGGTTTACAAACCCCTTAGGTCGCTTCAGGTGACTCCTGAGACGTAGGAACCAGACTGCTAGGGCGGTAGCGCCACTTCCCGTTGGACCCGACGCTACGACGATGAGAGGAGCATACGGGGGGTCTAGTACAAGACTCTCACACCAATGCCTTTGAGAGACTGGAGATAAGCTCGTATTTCTGAAAGGTGTAATTCGAAATGTCATCTCCTTCAGTTTGATGTCCCAATAGGTTTTGGGGATTCCTAGTCTTGAGAGTTCTCTCTCGGCTGGAGTCCGAGCCATTACTTCTGGTCTATATCTGTCAGCCATTTTTCTTGAACAGCCTTTTAGATGGGTGTTTCCATCTTTTCATCCCCGCTGAAATAACTGAGTCATCATCTAGTATTTCCCACCCCATACTTTTACATACCTTTCGGTTATTGTTGTACGCTCCTGTGAGTTGTCCTTTTTCATCTGCATAGTACCGAATCTCAGTGTTAGTTTTTCCCTCAGAAGACCTCCGTGCTCGTCCGTATATCTGGGTGATAACGCTCTGTTTATTGACAGGCGTGCAAACATGCAAACAGTCCATCTCGGGTAAGTTTACTAGAGCGTTCAGAACTTTTCCAGCACATAAGACATCGTATTTCCCTTTTCTAAAGGCTTCGTATATGGGATCTCTATTTTTTATTGTTCCATCTACATATCCTACATCGTACCCCTCACCTCTAAGGCGTTCCCGTAATTTTTGAATAATCTGAGTTCTCTCAGAGTATGCTGCGATTTTTCTACCACGTTTGATGTCTTCGATCAACCATCTTAGTATTAATTCTGTCCGGGGTTCTGAGTTGGCCAGACTACTAAGGGTCATCACCCATTTGTACTCTCTAGAGTAGGGTTTCTTTGTGTTGTACAACCAAGGCGGTGCTTCTATTCCTGTTTTAATAAAAGTCACTCGGGGAGGCATCTGAACAGTTTTGCTCCGGACAATTACAGGGCCAACCATATCGAAGAGTAGTTTGTGCCTGTTATCTGCTCTCTCCGGTGTAGCAGTCAAACCTACAATCGTTGCAGGATTAAAAAGCATCACTGGCTTACTATGCTCCTCAGTACATACTTCGTGAGCTTCATCTACCATAACCAAGGCAAACTCGTCTTGAATGCCTGCTAGTCGTTTTCTACCTTTTTTTCTCAAGAAGGATTGAACCGTAGCAATAGTAATTGGGAAAATACTCTTTTTCTTGCTAGACCTGTACTCACCTAGCAGTTGTTTTTCATATTCTTTTTCTAGTCTGTCCAAATTCGTGTGTTGTCTAAACTCACGCTCCCATTGCTTGAAAGCGTCTCGACGAGTAGACAAGATTAGTGTCCGTACTCCGAGTTTACAAGCTAACCCCACTCCGATAACTGTTTTTCCAGAGCCCGTATCTCCCTGGATTATTCCGTACCCTTTTTTGAACCAGGCGTTGATACACCTGAGTTGTTCTGGCCAGCGTTTGTCTTTAGTCGTGGACTTATTAAGTTTCAGCTGAAAATCCCAGGGCTGTGTAGACCGGATATCTATTACATCGTTCTCTTTTAGGTAAGAATTAATCTTTTGGGGGTTTCCTCTGGGAAAAGCGTAGTAGTTTTTTAT
>Ga0114918_10001493_pt1 | contig 20910 bp, 17 predicted proteins | sample LantaG_FD_87015 | JGI IMG/M metagenome (GOLD analysis project Ga0114918, IMG submission 87015) | Deep subsurface microbial communities from Baltic Sea to uncover new lineages of life (NeLLi) - Landsort_02402 metaG | ecosystem: Environmental > Aquatic > Marine > Oceanic > Sediment | place... | reverse complement strand
GTCTGCGCTGTGCCCGCAAACCTGAAATCGCTATATCTATTGGACCGAAGCTATTGTCAACTTGCATCTGATCTGTTCCTTTTCTCGTTCATTTCTGATCCCGGTTCGAATCGAAAACACCGGTAACCAAAAATGGAAAACTACTTTACATTGATTGCTAACTCAATTTGGTTGTACTTCTTACTGAGAAGCCGAATATACGCTTTGTGGCGAAGAGTATTTTTTATCATTTGCCCAACTTCGGCTTCCAAATTAACGTCATTACCGTTCGATTTTAAGGGTGTCTGTTTAGGCTGATAAATTTCTGCCTCAACCTCGCTAAGGTCAAATTCCTTGGACGAACGCAGGCACTTGGCAAGCAACTCCTCAAATTTGACATCGATCCTGCGGTATCCTGGGGTTTCGAGATTGGCAACATTATTGGCAATCGCTTTCTGGCGAAGAGTCTCAGCCTTTATCCCGGCATCAATAAGGTCCATTATATTTTCCGTTTTGGCCATTAGCAGTTCCCAATATTTAAACACAAACCTTGTCTTCTTAATAAAAACAGCAATAATCGTGCCAAATCCCTTTTGCCGGTAATTTTCAGCATGTTAATCCCTGCCATGTCCCAAAAAAGCCATTAAGCGCAAAAAACGCATGATCGATTGGCAAATGTAATGTCAGGATTTTATACAAAAAGTGAGCGTTTATTGACAAACCGCCTCGACCTGATGAAGTCTTTTAGCTTACCCATGCCCCCACTTTGCAGAGACCAAACTCGCCAAATGAGTCCCCCCCTATGAAGGCAAACCGGAAATTTTTACCTATGCACAGGAAGATTTCTCCACTAACACAGCCGGCGGAAAATATTTAGACCGGCCAATATATTTTTAATATCCATAAGTATTATGTTTACAATTACTTGCCGTATAGAAATGTCCACCCCTCAAATGCTGGCACACTAATTGCTAATATTTATTGACTCTATGGGTAATGTTATATGAATATCAACTTGTTTACAATCGATAGTGCTTTGGCGGCAACAACGGGCGCAAGTTCAGTTTTACAAAAGCCTGATGAACACAGTAAAGGTGCCAAATTTTCTCTGACTCCGAATGATGAACATCCACAGGTTAACAGCTTTGAAAAGCCAACAGCCGATAATGTTAATGAGGAAATCCAGAACCGGGAAGAGACCATTAGTAAATCGCCGCAAGAGTTTACAAAATCGATCCGTAAAATAACAAAGTCCGAAAATCCCTCTGATGCTGATAATGAAACAAAGCCAAAAGAGCAAAACGCAGATTCCGGAACAATCAAGCAGCAGAACGAGCAGCAGAATGAGCAGCAAAATGAGCAGCAAAACGAGCAGCAAAATTTAATCAAGAGTGGGTTGTCTGAACAATCTGTAGCCGTGAAACAAGGCAAAGAAGGTAACGCCACAAAAATTGAGTCCAAAACCGGGCAGCAACTTGCCCAAATTATCGATAACACGCAAACCGGCAAGTCTCCTCCTGTTACTGGACATGCTGTAACATCAGCCGAAATAAAACTTCTTAACAGTACTGAAAAAGGGCAATTGGAACTAAAAACCATTCTTCCTACAACATCAGAGGGTCAAAATGGACTTAAAGCCGTCTTGTCCGGCATATCAAAGAATACTCCTGAAGGCAAGAAACAGCTTGAGACGGGAAACAACACCGAAAAGGTCTCTATATCACCCAAGACAATCGCTGAGACAAAATCCATAACCGAAAAGGGAAGTCTCAAAAAATTGGTGCCTGATATCCCTTCTGACACCGGCAAAAGCACAACCACTGCCAGCGGAAAAACGTCGGCAGTGAATCTCAACCTGCAAGCTGTCCAGGCCAAGGCTCCGGAAATACCTTTGCCGGCAAAAGGGACTGAGACAAAAACAACCGCTTCGGAAACACTCTCGGAATTGTTGAATCCCAACGCCAAAGAGACCACTCATACCGGCAGTAATCTCTCGGAAAATCAAAGCGTCCAAAAGCTGAATATAGCCGCGGCTCAGGTATCCACAAGTCAAACAAAAGACCAGGGCACTTCAACGTCCAATAAGAACGGCTCTCAAAGCTTTGAACAGATGCTCTCGCATACCAACCCCCAAACTCTAATTACAGAGCAGACTCCCGCCGGAGCAAAGAACGCAGCGACCGCCAATATGTCGGGCCAGAATTCTTCCAGCAACGTCTCGGCAGATATCGGCAAGCAGATTCTCGAATCCATTCACAATTCCGTATCACAGCAAGGCGCGGAAAGGCAAATTACAATTCGTCTCAACCCACCCGAATTGGGAAAGGTATCCATAACATTCCGGCAACAGGACGCAGAGCTGACCGGCCTTATGGAGGTTAGTAAGGCACAAACAAGATTCGAAATCGAGCAAACGTTGCCGCAGATTATCCGCAACCTTGCAGATTCCGGTATTCATATTAAGCGGCTCGAAGTTATGCTATCCAACGATGAGCAATCAGGGCAAGGAACTCTCGGGAACCAGTCAATGCAAAGCGGCGGAGCGCATCAGCATAATTCGGCGAATCCGGGGATGCCGGGAAACAACCCGGATGACAACGAGAGCAATGAGTGGTTAGCAGGCAATAACAGCTATGAGAACCTTTACGAATTGCAGGATGGACTCATCACCGACGGCTCCATCAATATGCTGATATGAAATGCAATCGCATCGGTTTATTCTCGAAGCAGAAAAGCCATATCTTAAAGATGCCAACCACTGCCGCAACTATGTAAAATGCCTTTCAATATCATCAATGCGGACATCTTCATCAGGCGGCATCTGCCTTGATGCATTTCGAATAATACTATCAGCCGCATTAGTCGTCTATCGCCGGATGAATATTCAAAGAGCTGGAAGGAGAAAGAACCTTTACGTCTTTCCAGGTTGAATTTCTCTACTTTCCCAGTTGCGGCGGGCTGTCTCGATAGACTTCAGAAAGCCCTCTTTGAACCTGATCATCGAAAAATGTTCGATAACCGTCTTTCGAGCCTGCAGGCCCATTCTCGCCGCCAAATCTCTATCCCCTAACAACATTTCGGCGTATTTACGCAGTTCATGGGGATCATCGCTGAGAAAGCCGCTTATACCGTGTTCGACAGGTGAGCTTGGATGCTGATTGCCTAAAATGGGCATACCCGCGGCCATTGCCTCCAGGCTGGCCGTATTATAACCGTCCTCAAGCTCTGGTTTAGCGGTATGAATGTAAAAACGATGAGACTGCAATATCTGCTTCAGATCGTTCCAATTTTCAGCAGCCATCACTCCCGGCATGTCCGGATTATGCCCGACAAGACGTACGGTAATCCCTTCAAACGCCTTATCATGTAAGTCCTATAACAAAATCTTCTTCCGGCTCCCAATAAAATTGCAGATACGCAGGCCCACAGCAAGATGCCCCGAATATGGCAAATAATCATCTTTGCCAACCACCAACGGCACAATATCTTCGGTAAAGCCACACGATTTGCCCTTAAGTTCAGAAACAGCCACTGCGTGAACACCTGCGAGGCCTATATACTGACTAAGCATTACTCGCATTCGTTCCGGCGGAATATCCGACTTTTCCTCGATCTCCCGCCCCTCAAGCGTGGAGTGAATGACCATAAGCCGCGGTTCGGGCCGAAATTTAACATCAAGCAAATCGGTTATGTTGTGGGTAATGATGCAATGGTAACGAGTCTGAGACTGAAGTGCTTGCGGCAAAGTAATCAATCGCGAATTGGCAGGAATCGGACGCATCTGCTCGTCCCAAGATTGCTTGAACCTGCCTTTAAGGCCTACTATTATATCAAGAGCATAGCCTAAGACTCCGAGCTGATAGATCCATGCCTCGTGGCAATTAAATACAAGCAGAGTCTTATTAGCATGATCTTCTTGATTATTCATATATTACCTGGATAATACGCCATCGGGAAACTCCGGGCAAGAATTATCCCGACCTTTGCAGAGAAGATTTAACTGCAAGATTTACAGACTATATAACTGCAACTTGGATAAGAATTGACCGATAATTTCACAAATTTCCCTCTTTTTTTCTCCAACTCCGGCAGCTTGTCTACAGTATCAGACCCAATTTCATCCGGATTACCGGCCTTATCGCTCCGAAGTGATTTCAATCAAAGAAATTCCTCAAGTCTCTTTCATTCTGGCCGATAATGAGCATTGAAAGCAGACTTTACGGCGTGCTCGTTGCATGTCCAAGTTAATATTTGGGGGCTTTTTGTTAAAGCCATAAAAAATAGATTTGTCTGGTACTAATTAAGTTAAGGAGTCAAAGATATGTTAGCAATTAGGAACAACCTTATGGCAGCAAACGCTGCCCGCAATCTGGGCGTAAGCTACGATAATTTGGCTAAGTCGGTCGAAAGACTGTCGTCAGGTTTGCGCATCAACAGTGCAAAGGATGACGCCGCCGGCCTGGCTGTCCGCGAGTTGATGCGTGCCGACATCGCCGTGCTCCAGCAAGGCTCTCGTAACGCTATGGACGGAATCAGTATGTTGCAGACCTTCGAAGGTGCTATGGGGACTATGGATGAAGCCCTGATTCGAATGAAACAGTTGGCTGAACAGGCCTCTACTGGTTCGTATTCTGACGCACAGCGAACCATTATGGACAACGAGTTCGACGAAATGGCCGCAGAAATCAACCGTATCGCAGATTCAACGGCATTTAACGGCAACTTTCTGCTCAATTCTTCTGCCATGGTATCGATTGTATTCGGTGAAGCGACAGACAAAGTCGATATTACTGGTACCGATATGCGCAGCAGCGCTCTGAGTCTTACTACTGCAAGTCTCACTACTGCCGCCAGCGCTCAGGATGCTCTGGCAACTATAGCTGACGCTATCACCAGCAAAGACACTGCCCGTGCCATGTTCGGTTACAAGATGAACCGTCTGGAAAGCACCATATCGGTTATCAACAATCAGGCAGAGAACCTTTTGGCAGCCGAATCACGTATTTCAGATGTCGATGTCGCAACTGAAATGGCGACTATGACCAGAACCCAGGTGCTGGCACAAGCCGGCGTCTCTATGTTAGCACAGGCTAATGCTGTGCCTCAGATGGCATTGAGCCTGCTCAGATAAAAACAACATTCGAATATTGAATGAATGACTTACGGGGGAGATGACTTAGCAGCAGACAGTCAGTCATCTCCCCGTAGGTTAAGCACCCAGAGCTTAGAATCATCAAATATAAAAGAACGGAGCGATACTATGAAAGGAATCGCGGCATATCAAGATAGCGCGGTTACCACACAGAGCAAAGGCCGCCTGATTGTTCTGCTTTACGACGGCGCTATCAAGTTTATGAAACTGGCAATCAAGGAACTCGAAGCCAACAACTATGAAGCAAAGGGACAATACATAATCAAAGCCCAGAATATTATCAATGAGCTCAATGCGGTTTTGGACATGAATGCCGGCGACGAAATAGCCACCAACCTTCGTAAACTATATTGTTTTATGAATAACCGCCTCTCCGAGGCTAATATCAAACGCGATCCGAAAATGATTCGCGAAGTAATCGAATTAATGGAAGAATTAAATCATAGCTGGAAAGCGATCACCGGCTAATCCAATTTAATTTTCATGTGGGGGCAATGTAATGCTCGAAGCTAAAGACATAATGACAAAGCGAGTCGTTTGCATAAAGAGAGATACTCCGATATTTGAAGCAATACGACTGATGGCTGATAATAATATCACCGGCATCCCTGTGGTAGAAGACGATTTAAACCTGATCGGAATGCTGTCCGAACAGGATGTCCTGAGACTGTTCCATACTTATGACGATGAAAAAGACAGAACGGTAAACGATTTTATGACACAACCCGCCATCCACTTCGAAGAACACGAACCTCTGTTGGATGTATGCTACTGCCTGAGAGACAACTCTATCAGAAGAGTTCCCATTACGTCAAACGGCAAAGTGTCGGGAGTTATCAGCAGATCAGATATTCTCAAATGCATTATTAAGCAATCGGAGAAAAGCGATTTACAAAAAGCTGTTAAATCGAAATAGTTCGGTATAACAAAAACCGCCTTACTCAAGTATTAGAGAAATTCACGAATACGTTTAGTCCAACAATCGACGGCCTCAAATTTGAGGCCGTTTCTGTAATACAAAACGGTGCCAAATCACCTGGTCGAAGAGCGGCAAAGTAATATCGACTTTACACCTCATCCGGCACAATCCACGGTTTTCTGTAGTTAGCCTTCAGGTACTTGTCGGCCTCGGCATCATTCACAAATTTTTCGGTCGTCCCGTTAAATTTCAGCTTGCGGTTTCCAACTCGATACGAAATATTTGCGAGATGACACAGCACCATTGAACGGTGCACTTCTTCCACATCGGCTTTCGGTTTCCTGCGGGTCCGGATGCAGCTCACGAAATCCTCAAAATGCGCGTCGATGATACTGCCGAATTTCAGCTCGGCCGGCTCCGAGACAACGGGCTTGCTCTGGCGAACACGGGCATCTCCTTCGAACACCTGCCATCCGCCGCCGTGCCTGCCGAAGCACATAAGTCCTTTGGTCCCGCATATTTCAACCTTTGTAGCACAGAAAGGCCAGTCGGGAAACTTGCTCTGGTCCTTCAAGAGAACGATGCGATGCATGTAAGGCGACCATAGGGACGCTTCGAAAAGCACCGTCAGCTTATCGAACTCGAAGGTCGTGAAATGCGTATCGGGCTGCTCCCTGCCGTCGTCGAAGTGGTAGACTCCTCCCGCATTGCAGACCGTATCGGGATAATCTCTGCCGATCAGATACCGCACCAGATCAATCTGATGAATCATGTCGGCCATAATGTAGCCGACATAGAAATGCCACAGCCTCCAAAACCATTGACCCGGCCGATAAGGCAGCATGGGCGACGGGCCGCACCACAAATCATAATCCAGACCTTCCGGCACCGGCTGAACATCTGCTACCTGAATAGGGCCTGATTCCTGCATGAGAAACACACGGGCCAAATGGATGTCCCCCAGTTTCCCGCTGCGGATGTACTCGGCGGCTTTATCTGTATAAGGAGCACTGCGGCTTTGTGTTCCGACCTGCACAATCCTGCGATACTTGCGTGCCGCCTCAACCATTTTTCTGCCGTCCCAGATGCTCAGCGACAGCGGCTTTTCCACGTAAACATCCTTCCCCGCCTGGCAGGCCATTATCGTTGCCAGCGCATGCCAGCGGTCCGAAGTGGCAATAACAATCGCATCGACTTGCGGATCGTCCAGTATTTTTCTAAAATCCTGAACAAATTCCGGCTTGTAGTCGTGGGCTTCAATCACAATCTCCGCCGCAGGTCCATAGCATCGGGTATCGGCGTCGCAAATATACTTGATCTTGACATCAGACCTTTTCACAAGGCTCGTCAGAAGCGCTCGTCCCCGGCCTCCGACTCCCATAATACCCAGGACCACCTTGTTTTGCGCAGCCGAAGTTCCGCCCGCAGGCAAAACAGTAAAGGCTGTAGCCGCACCAACCGAACCTTTCAGAAAATCTCTTCGATTTATAGATTCCATTTTCTTCTCCCATTCAGCAATAAGATTTTATTTCGCCGGTGCGAGACAACTGCATCACATTAACGGCACCGGATTATTCCGCCGGGCTGATTGTAAGACAGACGACGGCACGAGAAACGGGGCGGGTCAGGTTAATACCCAGGCGAGTGGGTAGCCTGTTGCCGCTGAGATCTTCCTCGATAGTCTCAGGCTGGATTTTGAAATCGGCGCCCGTGACCTCTATATCTACCCGCAGGGCCTTGTCCTGATCGCGAATCATCAGCGACGAGCCGGATAGCTGCTGCCATTTATCGAATGTGACAAGGGCCGTGCCGAAATCACAGGGCTTTGAGAAGACAACTTCGTCGGTCACTGTCAAAGAACCAGAACCCTGACGGCAATAGTCAAACTTGCGCTGAAGTTTTTCGAGTTCCGGCACATCGTAAGCGGATGAAATATCCAGTACCAGGGTATCGGTATCTCCGGTGAAGTCCTCACGAACGACTCTGCCCAGGGCCTGCCTGCCGGTTCGCTGCAACTTGCCGGCCACGAGCGGGACGGGGTGCCCGAAGGAATTCAGGACCTTGCTTTCATACCGGCGGCTGCTGAATGTGCGTGCGGTGTAGACTTCTCCGCCGGGATCGAGCAACAGCGGCTTATCACCTAAGACTACGACGAAAGAGCCGACATCGTTATGGTTATGATGCTCGTCATTGTGCCCGCCTTTGAGGGCAACAGCCAGACTTGAGGTCGAGTTCGAAGCCGGCCTGCAGATCAGGATACCCGCACTCTCGAACCATGACCTGATGCCGGGCCCCTGGGAAGCACTTTGTGCCGGCAGATTGCGTGAGGCCGAATTCGGGAATGAATACATCATGCTTTGATAGAGCGAGCCGCCGGCAGTGACCGGATCGATCTGCTCCCAACTGCGCAAGCCCAGGCCGAGGCGACGGCTGATAAAGTACATCAGGCGGGAACTGGGCTCGGCCCTGACCGAGCAATCGGCGAACGCCGGATAGACGCCGTTAATTATTTCGATCCTCGAACCGAAAGTGGCGGCCTGTTTCACTTTAGCATCCTGCAGCAGGTCCACTTTGCCGTCTGTAGCCTGATAGATCGCCTCGCTGAGCATGATATAATAGCCGAATCCGTAATTCCAATATCCCAGGCCCTCCGAGCAATAGCCGTCGTCGGTGAATCCTTCGAGGAAATTCTCCGAGTAACCCTCTGCCGCCGCGACAAAAAGAGCACGCCTCTCGCGAGAATCTATCATGGCCAGCGCCGAACCGGTCACGCCCGCAAGGCATACGGCGTTCCAGTTGTTCGTCCCGGTCATCCACCAGTTTTTCTTGCGCTTGCCAGATACCATGTCACGGTATGGCTGAAAAATACGCCGGTCCAGGTTGTCACGAATCAGCCGGCGCGTTTCAGGACTTAATTTGTCGGCCAGCAGGTAATCAGCAGTGCCTAACGACCAGGCCAGCGCCGAGGAACCAAGATCGATATCGATACTCTTGCCGTGAAAGTTGGTCAGGTCCCTGTCGTGGGCAGGCATGACCCAGGTCCGTTCGGAGCACAGCGCCCGGACAATCTCCTCAAACGCCGGCACAAAACGCCCCTTGTTTTCCAGGCATTCGGCCAGCGTGAACGTACTTACTCTTGACCGCCGGCGGCCGCTTACTCTCTGCCAGCGAGTGCGGTTTCCGGTGCGCGAGAAATCCAGGTACAGGTCGTCGGGCTGTTCGGGAATAGGGCTTTCCAGAAGCTTTTCCGCTTCGGAAATGATTCTCTTGAACGAATCATTCTCCGACAATTTTTTCCAAACGCTGCGCTCGCCAATCGGCAGGCCAAATCCCGCCGGCTTCTTGGATAGCAGCGGCGTTATCTCCCGGATACGATTCTCGTCAATCTCTTCGACCACCGCCAGGGCCGTACCCTGGAGAGACATCACGATACCGGAGACAAACAAAAGAGCAGTAAGAGTGAGAAGACACGGCTGTCTTAACATTCGCATGGTCATAGTAAATCCTTTCCATTTCAAGAGGTCAGAGCCTAATAAGCACAAAAGGATGTTACCAGAAACATGCGCCCGAGGCAAGTCTCGGAAAGTCTTCCCCGGCTGCGCCACAAATCCATGAAAATTTTATCCGGTCCCGCTATATAAAAACAACCGGGGCCTATGCCTAACTTATTGGCATAGACCCCGAAATCATTCAAGTCCTGCTGTTATACACAAAAAGGTATTTACTTTGCAGCAGCTTCTTTAAGGCCGATTCAGCCTTATATCGTCAAAGTACATCTTGCCTGAACCGCCTAGTGCGTTCATATTGCCCTTTGTTCCGAGGCCAATAGCGATGTTATCGACATTGCTCAGATTGATACCCTGATCGGCAAAGGTCTGCAGCGGAATCACCCACTCGGTCCAGGTGGCGATGTTCGCCGCGGCCGGATCGTCGTGGACCACCACTACCGGATTACCGGCACTGTTAGAAACCGCTACGTAAAGCGGCTCAGTGGCGTTGCTGGATATGCCAATATCCTGGCTTGCCCACTGCGGACCAACATTACCGGTAGTCGTAACGTTGGTAAAGATAGCCTGGCAGGGCAGAGCGGCATCATGGCTGGTTACTGCCAGACCGATATAGACACTCGAACTCATCTGGATGGTCTCTGGTATACTGAGTTGCACCCACGTAGAACCGTTGGTTGAACTGGACGCTTTAAAGTTGCCGGCCATGTCACGCTCGATCTTCACCCAGTACGGTGCGGCTTCCGCGCTTGTCGCCGAGTTCGCGCTTGTGCTTACAGCGTCCCTCATGGGCCGACGCTGAAAGGAAACGCCGCTCTCAGGCGTCACGACCATTGATGCGTGCATAGAGCCCGGCTCAAGCGTTTCGCGAATCATTACGCCGGCCTTTGCCCATGCGTTGGTGTTATCGACACTGAGCACCTTGGCCTGGATAGAGCCGATTCCGGTGAGTGTTTTATAGGCAAAGTGGAATTCATCCGCTGCAGTCCAGATATCTGCGCCGGAGCCGGTCATCGTGTAGGTGCCGGTCGGGCCTTCGGCGAAGCTTCCGACTGCTGCCGGATAACCTCTGAACCACACTGACAAGTCCGTGACGCCTTCTGCTGCCCAATCGCGTACTGCACCCAACGTCAAATCCACCTCCGAATACTTCGAGAAGCCCTGCTTGTTGTTGTCAAAGACAAGCGGCATGGCCTTGCCCCCGCTGTGGACGATCGTCTCCTCTGTATAAGAAGCACTGTTTTCGTCGCCTACGGCAGAACCGGTGCCGTTTCCAGGAACGTAACCCGGAGTACCCGGCGCGCCGGCACCAAGCCCATCGTGCCATGCAAACCATATCTGGTTATCGCCGGTGTTGTAGTCCTCGAAATCGTCTATGACAAAGAAATCGCCCGTCGAAAAGCTCCAGACGTTGCCGGCCCACGGACTGTCGGGATTGACGCCGTTAACTTCATCGATACGCCAGTAGTAATTCGTAGTCAACGCAAGCTTGCCGGGATCGTAGCTCTCTTCGCCGAGGGCTTTTGTTCCCTTATACTCTGGTGAAGTCTTGGTTGCATTCTTGACGGCATCCGCATCTGAGCCGAAGTAAACTTCGTGCGAAGCGGCAATCGCTCCGGCATTCCATGTAAGAGGCTGTGTGGGACTTACGTCCACCGCACCATTAGACGGATTCGGACCGGTGACGGCGCCCTCGGTAGTGAAGCTCCAGACGTCGCCTTTATACGTAACGGCTCCGTCGAACTCATCCACCCGCCAGTAATACGTCTTGGCCAGGTTGAGCTGGCCGGGAGTATAGCTTGTAAGTCCCATGGGCGCCCCGCCGGTAGCTTCATTTACAGTGTCAAAATCTTCACCGATGTACACGGTGTGCAGTTTAGCGCCGAAACCCGGTGTCCATGTAAGTTTTGAATTTTGAAGCACTAACTCAGCGCCATTGTCCGGGATGGGGCCGTAAGCGCTCTTTGATGGAATCGAAAAGCTCCAGACATCGCCCTTATAGACGGTTTCATCCGGCGGCGCATTCACCGCGTCGATTCGCCAGTAGTAAGTCGTGCCGGGTACGAGACCATCCGGATAAGCATATCCGGGAAATCCGGCAACATAAAACGTCAATGCCTGGTTAATCCGGAACAACTCTGAATCCCGTGTGGCGTTATTAACATCATCGAAATTCTCGCCCAAATACACATCGCTCGAAACTGAAAATTCTCCGGGCTTCCAGCCGAGGGTTACCCACGTTGCCTCGACTACACCGCCAGTGGCAGGACTCGGACCGCTCGTGTATCCAGGTCTGACTGCAGCGTCGGAGAGAACCAAATACCCATATCCGAGACTCTGGTCATGAGCTTCACGGCTGGTCCATGTCATCTGGATTTCCCGATCAGCGGCGTCTGTATCGTCCAATACGGGGTGGAAACCAATGATATTGCCTACGGAAAAGTCTAATGCAGACATTCGTCCGTATTCGATAGAGGCTTCGCAGATGTATCCATCGGCAGTTTCGACGGCAGCTACCTCAAGGTAATCAATAGCGCTCTGACCAGCACTATCCATGTTGCACCAGTTCCATCCCTGCCCAGTAAAATCAAAACCGTACTGGTAATGTTGGAAAGGTGCAGCATGTGTTGCAGAGGCGTCTGTTGTAGCGAAAAATATTTCTACACAGTCAGCATTCCAGATATCGCCGCCGGTTTTATTCTGGGATAACGTATCGTCTTTCACAATCACTGCCATGTAGATTTTCTCATCATCCCATAGCATATAGAATTCGGCGCTAAGGTCATCGGGACCGTCCCAACTGGCCTGTCCAGAATTCAATTGCCCTTCCACATCAACAAATGCCGGGGTCATAGCTTCAAGATTCCAGTCGCTCAGATCCCCATCAATTGTAGAAGGAGTACCCCTGAGACAGTCTATCACTAGATCTTCTCCAGTGACTGGGTGTACTGCAGGTGGGTCAGCAATCGCCAAACTCAAGCTGAGCAAAGTGAAAATTACCACGAAAATACATTTCTTAGCTAACATTTTATTCCTCCTAATAAAAGTTTTGGTGTAGCAACGAATCATCGACAGAAACAGAGTTGATGTCCATGCTTTTTACAACACAATACTAACGTATTCATCGCAATACCGAGTCAGCAAGGTGATTACACATCTCAAATAAAAATACAAGAAAAATACCTAAACTTATGGGAGTCTTGATAGCGTCGCCAAGTCATTGCCGGTTTTCCAGTAAGCTCCAGACTTCCGATCTACTTGATCCATGAGAAAAGTCTCGTTATACCCTCGTTGATACACTTTAATCATGGGGGACGAGCCACCGGGCTCGGCCATAAGGTGGTTTGGGAATCAGGCACGTACATTACACACCTCCTATCAATTTAACAGGTATTATCCGGGATTACCCATATACACTTCACTGAACCACTCCTGTAAACTTCACGTCTCATAATACCGTAATTTCATTTCAACTTCAAGATAATTTTAGCAGGTTCAGCATACCGTTCCAGAAGAACCGCTAAAAAGTCGAACATATACGCCAAAAACGCGTTTTTTTTTATTTTTTCCCGCCACCATTTTGGCAGACCGCCGACGTTGGCCTCCATTCCAGAACCCGAATTTCAGCAGTTCCACATATCATCCCGGTCTCACGGATGGGTATCGCCAAAAACCGCAACCGCCGGATTCGGTCAAGGATTCCTCGAAAGAGTATCCGCGTCACAGCCACCTCCACCATCTGAAATATCACATAACGGGCACTGGTGACTACTCTGCAGGCCATGTCCCAACTGGCTTGCCTGATACCGAAAACTGTGATATAGAACAACAGGTTTCTTTGGCGGGCGACCCACGGGCCGAGTGCTTCATCAAGCTCACGGCAGGCCAGCCGCCCAGCGTCACTGGTGACCTTGGTTACGTGAAATCCAAGCTTCAATTTACGGTCAAAATTGAGCTCCAGAGCGTCCTTGTGTGTTTCACCCATCGGGCTGCTCCATATCTGCCAAGCAAGACAGGTTTGAATCGTCTTCATTGGCTCTATACTATCAAAATGGTGTCCATTTGTCACCGGCCACATGGAAAGTCCGGGATTATGAACCAGGCTGAAGATGCGAAAAGGCTATCGATCGTTTTTGGCCGATTCGAAGATTCGCACCGTGTTTTTCCCCGCCTGCTTGGCCATATACAGCGCCTGGTCGGATCGGCTTGTAATATCCTCAGGTGTAGTATCAGGATCATACTGGCCCAGGCCAACACTAATAGATAATGGAATCTGCTCCCTTTGCCATGTTATCTGAGAACTCGCTACCGCATCAACCATACGCTGGGCAACAATAATCGCGTCATCGAGTGCTGAATTGAGCAAAATGACCGCAAATTCATCGCCGCCGTATCGCGCAGCCGTGTCGATCTGGCGGATGCACTCCTTTATTCTTTTACTGACTTTCCGGATGGCCTTATCGCCGGCCCGGTGGCCGTAGGCATCATTTATATTCTTAAGGTTGTCGATATCAACCATGATCAGCGAAATTCGTCCGCCATATCGGCGGGACCGCCACAGTTCCTTTTCGAGGATTTCGTAAAACGTTTTATGATTTACAAGACCGGTCAGTCCGTCCGTTGTGGCCTGACGCTGTATCTTCTCGAACAACTTTATATTGCCGATCGATGCGCCGACCAATTGGCTGAAAAGCTCGATCAGTGCAATGTCATCAAAATCGAAACGGTCGCTGTCCATTTTATCCGCCAAATTCAGCACGCCAACTACCCTGTCCTGGCAGATCAGAGGGACAACAGCGCAATTATTAGTCCTGTAATTTTCAGCAAAGACTCGTTGCGATTTTCTGATTACGGGCTTCTTGTGAGTATTTATGTCCGGCACCAATATAAGCTCTTTACTTCTTACAGCCATAACCATAAGAGGCGTCGGAGTTTGATTGAGCGAAACTATTTTGTTTATTAGAAACGGGTGATTGTGCTTGTGAAGGTGCAGGATATTGTTCGTTTCGTCAAGTATATACAGCGAAGCAAAGCTTGCACGAACCAGTTTAGGAATGCTTTTAATGCAAACATCAGCTATCTGATTGATATCAAGACAGTTTATCCGCCGAGCCAAAGGAGTAACCTGTTCGAGCAGACTGATGTTGCTATCCGGATTATCAACCGCTCTTTTTGAACTTTTATCGGTTTTATCCATATTTCACGAGTGATTCTGTCTTGTTCAATTCATGCTATTTCAGTTAATACAACTATTTTCCTTATCCCTTCTATCGGATATTTCTGCTGATGTATTTGGCAAAAAGCATCGGCTAAATCTGAAATGAGACGGAGCTATAGCTGAAAAAATGCCAACAACTGCAGATGATAGCTGAATTTAGATAAATTAGCCTTCTACAAGCGAAACTTGACGCAACATGGCTGGCAGATATTAACAGCTTTTCATGATTAACATATGGCCGTTTTCATCTTAAAAACCTTACGTCCGATAGTTTTTTGTTTTCTCTGAGGCCGGATTGGAACAAACGAGAAAATACACATCGTTTTGAGAATCCCTGTTTTATGCGTGAAATATCCCGCAGGATGAAAAAAGAACTAAATTTTTTAAAAAAAGTCTAAAAAAAGTTGACATTAAATGAATTGTATTTTACATTTTACAAAACGTAAAATATATTTGGCTTTTCAAGAGGGTTTAATTGTTTATAGTTTGTTGTAAGTGGGTAAGCCCGTGGCTGGGGTAAATAATCCTGGCCGATACCTGCTTGGCAAAATCCAGAACCGAATATTAAGTGCCACTGAAGATGTTGTTGTTTATTTTAAATACAGCATATTTTGATACGGTCCTTTGCCAACAGGAGACGGCAAATTAAGCATTGATTCGAAGAGAATTATTATATCGATGAAACCCGAGCTTAATAACGAAACATTGCGAATACCTGCCAAGCTTTATCGAATCGGCGAGCTTGTCAATTATAGCCCTTTTTCACGACAGACTATTCACAACTACACGATAATGGGCCTTATTCGTGAAGCAAAATGGACCGAGGGTGGACATCGACTGTACGATGAATCCGTATTTGAAAGATTATCGGAAATCATCCGGCTCAGGAAAACGAAAACTCTTTCGGAAATCAGAGAAGCTCTAAGAACAAAAGATGTAAGGGATTCACAAATCAGGAAAATAGCTGAAATAGGAAGGATCGAGCATGAATCTGATGTCACTGATAACGGATAATATCACCGAGATATTGATCAAGATAGTCAAGTTCACACAAACTCGCCAGAAAATCCTTATCCAAAACATAATCAATACCCAAAATCCCGGATTCGTACCTCAAGAGTTGGAGGTGGATGAGTTTTCCGACCTGCTGAACAATGCGATCGACGAGCACGTTCGAAATCAGCGGCTTGTCTTGTGTGACACTGAAAATATCAAATTCGGCGTCAGCGGCAGCATAGAATTAAAACCAGTCATCGATGAACACGGCATAAAACTGCTTGAAGAAGATCGAGATGAATATATTGAGCGGCAAATACATAAACTTTGGGAAAATTCGATAAACCAAAAGGTTGCCGCGGGGTTACTCAGGCAAAAGCAGGGAACGATTCCAATCGATTGTTGACTATCGACTATAACGCTCGTCGCGATTGAAAAATAATGGGGCAATGAAACACTGTAATAATAACAAATAACAGAAGTTGAGTTTTTAAGAAAGTTGTTGATCGATTCTTCTTAAGTTATCGGCAAAAAACTCGATAAGGAATGGAGATGGGTGCTATGTTTGTCCGTACAGGACGAGAGCCGGAAAGCAAAGGGAAGTTGTGTTGTTTAGATAATGGAAACGGTCTGGGCTCCGCAAAATCTGTTGGAATCATAGAACCTGGATTACCGCAAAGCGGGATCCTTTTCAGGGAGGAAAACTGTGAAAACCAAGCAAGGACTGAGCATCGAACAAATATGGGAGCAGTTCCATAAAACACGCGACGAAGATTCTCGCAACTTACTTATGGAACATTACAGAACTTTGGTAAAATATTGCGCCGAGCGTCTTCACAGCAAATTACCCGATAAAGTCGAACTGGACGACTTGATAAGTGCCGGCATTTTCGGATTGATGGATGCCATCGAAAAGTTCAATCCTTCCATAGGCGTTAAGTTTGAGACATATTGCTCGCCCCGGATTAGAGGTTCCATTCTCGATGAGCTTCGAAGCATGGACTGGGTGCCGCGATTAGTCCGCGCCCGGGCTCACCAGCTCGGAAAGGCAACACATTCGCTCGAAACGCATCTCGGCCGCAAACCTACCGAAAAGGAAATTGCCAAAGAGCTGGAAATGGAGATGGAGGACTTTATCAGGCTCCAGCGGGATGCGAACGCGGCCAGCCTGGTCTCGCTGAGCACCAAGTATAGCGATGGCGAGGGCGAAAAGGATATTCGCGAAATAGATATCATCAAAGACGAACGCAGCAAGAATCCCGTCATCGAGGCTCAAAAGCGGGACCTTAAAAGCTTGCTGACCAAGGGCTTAACGCGGGCCGAACGGCTGATTGTCGTTTTGTATTACTATGAGGAAATGACAATGAAGGAAATCGGTGCTACGCTTGACCTGTCCGAATCCCGCGTCTCACAAATGCATTCCTCTATTATCGCACGCCTGAAAGCCCAGATGAACACTCGCAAAAAGGAATTTTCAATAAGCAAATCTTAATCCGCATATCCCACACTGCCTGATGATTCCCAAAATCATAAGGCAGTCTTTGCAGTGATGTCATGTGCCCGGCCGCATCGAGAGGCTTGTCCGAGCACTTCGTTTCTGGTATTATCTTAATCAATCCGGCCCCCGCGGGGCTTACTGAGTCCGGCTTTTCCGGATGCTGTGAAAAAATGCGATAATCAAATGGAAAGAGGTTCGAATGACTTGCAATACAATTTCTCGACGGAATTTCCTCAGAACAATTGCGGCCGGAGCCGCCGCCATTACATTACCACGGGTGTTGTACAGCGGCAATCTGCCCGCGAAAAAATATAACTTTCTGTTCTTGCTGGCCGATGACCAGCGTGCCGACTCGATTCACGCTTACGGCAACAATTACATCCAAACTCCGAATCTCGACAAACTTATCGCCCGGGGATTCAGTTTCAGGCAGAACTACTGTCTCGGCTCGAACGGCGGCGCCGTATGCGTGCCGAGCCGGGCGATGATCAACAGCGGCAGGAGTTACTTCAACGTCGATTCGAAGATATCAGGCGTCAAGATCATGCCGGAGCTGCTGCGGGAAAACGGCTATACCACTTTTGCGACAGGAAAATGGCATAATAAGGAAGAATCGTTTCTGCGCGGCTTCGAAATAGGCAAAGCCCTGTACTTCGGCGGCATGGCGGACCATACGAAGGTCTCCGTCGTTGATCTGGGCCCCGAAGGAAAGTTCATCAACAAACGTGTCGGCGAGAAATTCTCCAGCGAATTATTCACCAACGCAGCAATCGAATTTCTTGAGAACCATAAAGAGGACAAACCTTTTTACGCTTACGTAGCTTACACCGCTCCGCACGACCCGCGGAATCCGCCCATGAAGTATCGGCAGATGTATTACACGAATCGCCCGCCACTGCCGAAGAACTTCAAGCCCCAGCATCCGTTCGACAACGGGCATATGGTCGGCCGGGACGAAAACCTGGCTCCGTGGCCTCGGACCGAGGAGGTTGTCCGCGACCAGTTGGCAGAGTATTACGGCCTGGTAACACATCTGGATGAACATATCGGCCGGGTACTGGAAGCGCTGCGAAAATCACGCCATGCCGATAACACAATCATAATTTACGCCGCCGACCACGGCCTGGCACTCGGCAGCCACGGCCTGCTGGGCAAGCAGAGTATTTACGAACACAGCATGGGCTGCCCGCTTGTCTTCGCCGGGCCGGGAATTCCCAAAGGCGGCTCTACGAAAGCGTTTTCCTATCTTCTGGACATCTTCCCGACCGTCTGCGGATTGACCGGCCTTCAGGAACCGCCCGGAGTAGAAGGAAAAGACCTGCGGCCAATATGGGAAGGCCGGGCCGATGGCGTGCGCGATTCCGTATTTCTGTCTTTTTCTAAAATTCAACGGTCAGTGCGAGATGAGCGATGGAAGCTGATTCGCTATCCCCAGATCAACCACACGCAATTGTTCGATCTGAAGAACGATCCCGATGAGTTGAACAACCTTGCCGATGATCCTTCGCAGGCTGAGCGTGTGAAACAAATGCTTCAGCAATTGAAGCAATGGCAGCAAAAAGTCGGAGATAACCGGCCGCTGACCGTCGCGAATCCAAAACCGAAGAAAATCGACTTGACAGGCAGGCAGCGTAAGCCGGATCGCTGGCAGCCCGATTGGATCGTGCGAAAATATTTCGAAACCGGCAAATAACAATAGGAAATCAAATTCAAGAATTATTGGAGGACTGTATAATGCAAAGCCGGCGTGAATTTCTGGGTGCTCTTGGCTGGAGCGCCGCGTATCTGGCAATGAACGGCACGCTGAAGGGCGCCGAACGCCCTGCCGACAGGCCAAATATCATCCTCTGCATGGCCGACGACCAGGGCTGGGGCGAAATGGGATATTACGGGCACCCGGCCCTTAAAACGCCCATCTTCGATGAAATGGCAGCCGGCGGATTACGCTTCGACCGGTTCTATTCCGGTGCTCCGGTCTGCTCGCCGACTCGAGCCAGTGTCATGACGGGCCGGCACCCGAATCGCTCGGGCGTATTTCTCTGGAACTATGCCATACGCCCGGAAGAAATCACAATTGCACAAATCCTAAAGAAAGCCGGCTACCGAACGGGACATTTCGGCAAGTGGCACCTCGGCCCGGTCAAGGCCGATTCGCCCGTCAATCCAAAAGCATGCGGCTTCGATGAATATCTCTCGCACGACAATTTCTTTGAAATTGATCCGCCGCTCAGTCGAAACGGCGCCGATCCGGAAATCCATAAAGGCGAAAGCTCCGAGATAATCGTCGCAGAGGCAATGAAATTCATCACAAAAGTCCGCGCAGAAAACAAGCCGTTCTTCGTAGTCGTCTGGTTCGGCTCCCCGCACGAGCCGTACAAAGCGACGGAAAAAGATGCCGCGATGTACGCCGGCGTAAAGGACATCAACAGGCGCAACCGCTACGCGGAAATCACTGCGATGGATCGGTCTATGGGCCAACTTCGCACCGGCCTGCGGCAGTCGGGGCTCGCTCGAAATACATTGCTTTGGTATTGCAGTGACAATGGAATACCCTCTCCTATGCAACCGACTGCGAACTTAAGAGGCTCGAAAGGGAATTTATACGAGGGCGGAATCCGTGTGCCGGCGATTATCGAGTGGCCGGCCGTTGTCACCAGCCCCGGAATCAGCACAATGCCCTGCGTAACGTCGGATATAATGCCCACGCTTCTGGATATACTGGGCCTTGGGCTGCCCGACCGCCCTATCGACGGTATCAGTCTTCGCCCGCTGATCGAAGGACAAATGACAACCAGACCACAGCCAATCGGCTTCTGGAAATATCCTCTCAAAACCGAGCAGAAGAATAAACCATGGATGGACCCCGACCGGTTGAAAGGGACCACGCCAACCGCAAAACGCAACTCTATCCAGTTCCAGAACTTCCACCATCCGGTACCGCTGACGGAAAACTTCTCCGGCGAGGCCGCGTGGATGGACAACCGCTACAAACTGGTCACGGACGGCAAAAAAAACGAGCTGTTCGATATCGTAGCCGATCCGCTCGAAAAAAATAACCTGGCAAAGGATAAATCCGGAACCACCGCCAGAATGAAGCCCCAGCTCGAAGCCTGGCAGGCATCCGTCGAAAGAAGCCTCGCCGGACAGGATTATTAGTGAAGAAGGGGCTGTTGAAAAAACGAGATTACTTCGTCGCGAAGTTTACCCCTTCGATACCCTAAGGGCAATCTCATAATGCTGCTCCTGGACTTTGTCAACAGCCCAAAAACCACTCATGTTTTGTCTACATAACCGCTCCGGGGCGGATTACTGTTTTTGTCCATAAAAAGCGTATCCTGCCCTGTCGGCCAAAGCCCGCTTCACCCCGAAACCATACTTCGACGATCGAGCTGCTTAATTCGGATATGTCGTAGCCAACGCTGCTAACAACTTCGTCATCGTAGTCATCCGACTACGCACCTAATACCGTTGCCAGGATATGTTACACGCGGCAAATTGTTGTCCTGTTTTTCGAAATCTCCCGAAGATAACGATAAGAACACCGCCGTTCATCGTAGTCATCCGACTACGCGCCTAATACTGTCGCCAAAGCATACTACAAGCGGTGAAAAGTGGTTTTGTTTTTCGAAATCTTCCGAACAT
>Ga0114918_10001492_pt1 | contig 20918 bp, 20 predicted proteins | sample LantaG_FD_87015 | JGI IMG/M metagenome (GOLD analysis project Ga0114918, IMG submission 87015) | Deep subsurface microbial communities from Baltic Sea to uncover new lineages of life (NeLLi) - Landsort_02402 metaG | ecosystem: Environmental > Aquatic > Marine > Oceanic > Sediment | place... | reverse complement strand
CGCAGACCCTCTGCACTATCCCGGAGGACGCCGCCGGGGGACGGTAGAGGAAGGGGAGGGCGGGGGTTTTCCGGGCCACGCCGTGGGGGACCACCCCGTGGGCCAAGGCTGGGGTGGGGGGAGGTTTTTTTGGGGGGGGGGGGTCGGGGAAAGTGAAAGGAGATGAGAGGGTCGAGGTCGAGGTCGAGGTCGAGAGAAAGAGGCATGCGTGATGGTCGAGCGAACGCTCGTTGGACTTTCAACTCGCTCTCTCTCTTTCTTCTTCCTTCAGAACGATACAAGCGCATTCTGGCTCACTCACCGGAGAAAAGAGACACGCGCAGGCTCTCGGGCGAGATGTCCAGGAAGTGGCCGAGGTACGGGACCAACAGGTCCGCGAGGTAGGATTCGAACATGTAATGCTGATTGATTGGAGCCTCTCTGTTGATCGATTGAAGGCTTTCTTTCAATGTATCCGAGGGTCCGATTCGATTTCTGGACTTCCACGGGGCTAGAGGGGCATCATGGCTTTCTGCTCGTGCGAGGGATGGAGATGCGATGCTTCGAAAGGGTTGAGAGTGCGACGGCGAAAGGGGGCGACAAGGAGCTGAGTTTTCTTTTCTTTTGGATGGCTCCTCGCTCTCGCTCTCACAATTTTTTTTCTGAAGGGCCTCTTCTTCTTCACTAGTCTTTTTTTTGCTCGAAAACATGTCGCCTCTCTCTCCGCCTCCCAGCCGCTCTCTATAGAGCTTGAACCTCGATCGTCGCGACCCGGCCCTCTTACTCATAGTACGCCATGGCCACGCTCGTATCCACGCGGGCGGCGATCGTCGTCGACGTGCGCTACGGAGGCGGCGGCGAAGAAGAAGACGGAAGGAGCGACGAATCGGCCGCTCGCCCACCTCCGCCTCCCGCTGCGGTCGCCCTGCGTCTTCCGGCCTCGGCGCTGACGTCGCTCGCCGCGGCGGCCGCGTCGGGCCAGCCGTGCTCGCTATCTATCGACAGCGGCCTGGTGGCTGCGGGCTCGATGGCAGCGGCGGCAGCGACGGCGTCGAGGCAGGCGGTAAGCGAACAATTGAAATTTCGAAATTCCGCTCGCCCTCCATCAGCGGCTTGATTTCGACGACAGAAGAAGAAAAAAAACTCAACCTCGACCTCGACCTTCTTCATCCTCTCTTCCTCTCTCTTCTCAAACAACACAGACGCTCTCCGCCGGCGCGTCCTCCTGGGCCTTCACCTCCCGCCACGACGGCAGGGCCTGCGACGTGCTTGACTTCGGTGGCTCCGCCTCTAGTAGTGCTAACACCGCTGCTGCCGTCGTCGTCGCTTCTCTCAGGGACCGCTTCCTGCCCGTGCGCGGCCCGGCGCCCGACGCGGCGCAGCGGGCGCGGGCGCGCGCGCGAGCCGACGAGGCCTCGAGGGCCAGCAGGGCCAAGACCGCCGTGAGGCTCGACGAGAGGGCAGAGACAACATCAACGAGACCTCGGTCCGCCTCTGCGGCGATCCCACCGCGGAAGGTGGGGGGCGGCGTTCAGCAGCTCTCTCCCGCCGCTGCGAGGGCCCGTGCCGCCACCGCCTCTGCCTCTCTTGCCTCTGTCTCTGCCCTTCTGCCGCTCCCGCGCTGCCTCACTCCTCCGGCGCCGCCCAACCTCCGCAGGCCGACGCCCCCGCCGCCGAGCCTGAACGCCTATAGCAGGAGGCCGGTGGCAGCTTCTATTCCTGCTCCTATCGCTCCTGCTCACCACAGGAGGACAATCTCCCCTTCGCCGCCGCCGCCATCGTCCCATCATCAGACGACGACGACGCTCCTCCTGCCGAGAGAGGAAGCGGCGGCGGCAAAGACGCCGCAGCCGCCGAAGCCGCTGCCGCCCCTGCCCTTATCCCCCGCCGTCATGCCAGCGGCGGCGAGGTACCCCACCGCCGCTTCACACGCCCCGGCCCCGGCGGCGGCGGTCGAGGGCGCGCGCCACTCCCTGCTGAGGGCTCTGGTCGGGCTCCTGGCCGAGCGGCCGCTGACGACCGAGGGCGTCCGGCGCGCGCTCGCCGACGTCAGTGCCAGGCTCCCTTCCTTCAAGCCGCCGCTCCCGCCCGCTCCTTCTTCCAAGAGTAAGAGGAGTGGCGGCGGGAATGATGGAAACGCGTTAGTCGCGGCGCTCAAGAGGGTCGCAGACTGCCGCACGGCCGGCGCGTGGGTGCTTCACGCTGATTTGCTTGCCGAGGGCGCGGAGCTGGCCGAGGCCGCCAGGGAGAGGGAGCGGCGGGAGAACAAGGTGACTTGGGAGGACGAGCTGGAGGAGGAGGATGGGAGCGATGAAGAAGAAGAAGAGGAACAAGAAGAGAAGGGCAACACGAAGACGAAGAAACGGCCGCTCGACGAAGAACTACCGGCGACAACAGCAACCATCATCACCGACGCCGCGTCCCTGGAGCGCGCCTGCTCCTCCTACGCCGAGAAGCACGCGCGCTACGCCGAGCGGCACGCGTTCGTGCGCAGCCACGAGAAGGAGATCGGGGCGCTGCACTGCGGGGCGAGGGAGGTCAAGAGCGGAGGAGGAGGTGGAGGTGGAGGTGGAGGTGGAGGTGGAGGTGGTGGTCCACCTGGAGGAGGGGGAGCCGAAGCGGGAACTTCCGCCGCCGCCGCAGCAGCAGCTCTGTGGAAGCAGCAGGCCCTCTCCAAGTCCGAGGCCGAGAAAGAAAAAGTCAGGGCGGCACAGGAGGAGAGGGATAGGCTCGCGGCGGAGCTGGAACGGGAGAAGAAAGCGATCGAGGAGGCGCAGCAGAGGGCCGAGAGGGCAGAGAGGGCGGCGGCGCTCGGCTTTGAGAGCGACGACGAGGCTTGGTGAAGAAAAGAGAGAGAAATAGATTGAACTTGAACTTTTATTAAAAACTTGCAAACTAGAAAAAGCCAACGAATGAGAGAACATACACTCTGTTTTTATTTTACATTTGCGTTTTTTATCAGTGCGAGAAACGGGAAAGAGAGACAGACAGAAGCGGGGGGGCAGGGGGGAAGAAAGAAAGAAAGAAAGAAAGAACAGAAAGAACAGAAACGACAAAAGCAGAAAGAACCCGCTCTCTTCACCCACTCTCATTGTTGTGGCATCAGCGGCGGCCCAGGCAGCTGCAGCTGCTGCCCCCGCCTCTGCGCCTGCTGCTGCACCGCCGCCGCAGCAGCAGCAGCAGCAGCGGACCCTGCCCCGCCACCGGCCTCGATGGCTTTGAGCATGCGCACCCTCTCCATGCGAGGGGCCGTGATGCCGATATTCACAGAGTTGACGACGGCATTGACGTTTCGGACCGTCTTCGGTCTGGCGGCCTCCAAGGTGCTCGGGTCCGGTGGGGGTCCACTCAACCTCGTATGCTTGTACCTGCAGGTGGGACCATACACGCAGAAGCCCAAGCGGTACATGTTGCATTCTTTAATGTCCTCGGTGGTGTGTTTATAGGGACAGTCGGGTTCCCGGCAGACGCCGTGTTTCACCATCGCCCTGCAGGTGGGCATCCTCTCGGAATCGAACTGGTGCAGGAAGCCGCAGGAGTCGCCCTTCATGCAGAGCCCTTTCAGCCAGTAGGTGCAGACCGTCTGTTTTGAGGTTTGGGTGTGTTTTTGTGGTGGGAAATGGCGCGGAGGTGAGAAAGAGAGGAAGAGAAGAAGAGGAGGTCGAGGTTGAGGTTGAAAGAGAAGAAAAAACGAAGAAAGAGAGAATCATCCCATTCACCTGTCGGTAGTTCTTCTTGAAGTTGGTGAGCGACTGTCCCAGCTGCGTTCCCGGGGCCACGTGCGGGACGGGTCCTCCGGGTCCCGCCTGTTTGTCTCGGGAGTGAGTTGGAAGAGAGAGGGAGGGAGAGAGAGAAGCGTGAGAGAGAAGGAAAGGAGGCATTGAGATCGCTGGCGGACAGAGAGAGAGAGAGAGAGAGAGAAACTCGAAGGAGAAGAAAATCTCCCTCTCCACTCACGCTCGCGCCCTGGTAGGTCTCGGCCTCCTTCTGGAGGTTGCCCTCGAAGTCGAAGGCGAAGTCGTCGTCGTCGGCCATGGTTTTTTTTGGGGAGGAGATGCGGGAGGGGAGAGAAAAGGGGTGGAAAAAGGAGGGACAAGCGAGAATCGTTTTCGCCGTCGAATGGGGGGGGGGAAAAAAGTGAGATCGAAAGTCACTTTCGATTGCTTCGCAAAAAAAGAGAGGAGCCCCCCCCCCTCCCCCCCCTGCGGCCCTTTTTTTCCCCTTTTTCAAAGCTTCCTAGCCCTCAATAGAGCCTCTCCAGATCAATTCGTCTGGCAGAGGCTCAAGGACAGAACCAGATGGAGGCCGGAGGCGCAGGAGAAGGAGGCGGAGAAAGGGCAGCATCGCTTTTCACATCTTCTTCTTTTCGACCCCAACGACCGCCAAGAGCCCCGACCCCGGAGCCGCTCCCCCCCCTGCCGACCAAGCTCCGCATCCTCCGCGGCTCTAGGGGGGTCAACAAGACGCTTTGGAGCCTGCCGCCCCCGCCGCAGGAGGAGGAGAAGCAGGAGAAGAGAGAAGGAGAAGAAGGAAAAGGAGAAGGAACTGAAGGAGAGGAAGAAGAGAGGAAGGAGAGTTCTTGTCCTCGTCCCTTGGTGCTCTTCTTCGGTGGGGATGAGGTCGCGGCAACGGACTCGCATTCGGACGTCGTCCGCCTCCAGACCCCTCAGGCACAGGCGGCGGCCTATGCCTGCCGTTATTCGAATTCAAAGAGAGAAGCAGCAGAGCCTCAAGTCGTGATTCTGGTCCCCTCGCGGCACGAGGCAGGCTGGGCGTGCTTCGACCATTTTTTTGCTCCAAACGGCCTGACGCGCTCCGGGGAGCCCGCGCCTCCCGGCTACAGGCCCGGAGCTCTCCCGGCGCTGTCGCAGGCCGCCAGCCTGCTCCGCGAGGGAGGGTGGCCATTTGCTGGAGGTGGGAAAGGCGGGGTTTTGGAGAGCGACGGGTCGACGCTCGACCTCGACGAGCTGAAAAAGATGAAAAATGATCTTTCGAGCTCTCTCGCCTCCTCCGCCTCCGCCTCCTCCTCTTCCCCATGGCCTCCGACCAAGATCGTGGCGTTCTCCAAGGGAGGTGTGGTGGCGAACCAGGTACTGTTCGAGCTCTCTGCTCTCGGGCGCGCGGGCTTTCGGCGACGAAGGCGACGAAAACGAAGTCGAGAAGAAGGAGCGGAGAGCAGAGAGAACGCAGCCGTCACCGAAAAGCTCCTGCTGCAGGCCCTCGCCGAAGAAGAAAGCAACAGCAACAACGGGGTCTTTTCCATGCTCCCTCCGGCGCATGCCAGGCCGCAATCGCAATCGCAGCAAGGGCAGCGGCCAGAGCTCCTCGCGCGCTCGCTGGCAGCGCCGCTCGCCTCTCTTGCGGAATCGATAGATGAAGTGGTTTACCTGGACGCGGGACTCAACTGCCGCGGGGCCTATGCCGTGACGGACCCTGGGGTGGCTCGCGGGCTGGCGCTGCTGGACTCGGGAGGAGAAGAAGGAGAAGATGGAGAAGAAGGAAAACTAAAAGTCAAGCTCCTAGGCACGCCGCGGCAGTGGGGCGGCAGCAGCGGCGGAGACCGTTCTCGCTCTTGGCTCGTGGAGGAGAAGGATCGAATGTTCAAGTGCCTGCGGGAGGCCAGCGTGGCGGTCTCTTCGGAGATGGTGCTCGAAGGGAGGAAGCCGGACCTGAGGACGCATTTCTTGGGGATCGAGGCGTTTGGTCGAGGTTGAAAAAAAAATGCAAAAAAAAAAAACGAATGTGCGACCGACTCTTCACTTGTTTTTCCTTCTCTTTTTTCTCTTCTTCTCTTCTCTCTTCGTCCGAGATGCGCCCCGCGCAGGCGGACCTCGCGCCGCTCAAGGAAGCGGACGCGTCCCGACAGAGCACGGGTAGGTAGAACAGGGGAAGGAGAAGGCTGCGCTGCCGAGAAGCGGGGGGGGAGGGCGGGCGAGTGAAATGAGGGGAGCGAGCGCGGGAAAAGCAAAAAAAGGAGCAAAAGCAAAAGCAAAAGCAAGAGCTGCGGACGAGCTCTTGAACTCGCATGCCCGCGAAAGGCCCAGACCAGATCGCGCGGGGTGGATTCTTTGCGTTCGGGAGCTTAGAGCATGACATTCAGAAGGCTCTCATGGCGTTGGAACGCGCGCGAGAGCAGCGGATGCAGCGCCGCGGAGGCGTTGAAGGGGACCGATGCAATGACGACGATGGGCGACGGGCGGACGACGAACGACGACGCAGCCCTTGACTCTCCTCACAAGAAACCCCCTTCTTCACCTTTTTTCCCTCGAACTCTCCCCCAACGACAACAACGACAGGCACGCCGGCCCCTGAAGCAGCAAGGGAAAAGCGCGTAGGAGGAGGAGGAGGAGGAATGATGGCGACGACGGGAAACGGGAACGGAAACGGGGACTCGAGCAAGCGCTCGCGCCTCGGCAGTGGCGACGAACACGCTCCTCCTCCTCCTCCTCTCGCTCCCCCTCCCGCTCCTTCCGTCCCAACTTCTCCCGTCCCCCCGCACATCGCCCACCCGGAGCTCTATGACGTCCTCCTGGGCTGCACCAAGTGCCGCTACCTCCGGCGCGGCTGCGGCTCCTGCCGCGCCAAGCCCGCCGCGGCACGCCCCAAGTCGCTCCGCTGGGACCCGAGCAAGGGCAGGCCCCAAGCGGCATTAGTCCCGGAGGCCCCCACCTTTTACCCGACGGAAGAGGAGTTCCTCGACCCGATCGCCTACATCGATTCGATCAGGAAGAGAGGCGGAGAAGAAGCGGGAGTTGCTTGCGTCGTCCCCCCTCCCTCGTGGGATCCGCCCTTCGCGCTCGAGCGCGGCACCAACGGGATGAGCGCCGAGTCCTTCCGCTTCGTCATCCGCAAGCAGCTCACTTCCAGCCTGTGCAAGCGGCGGCCCAACACGGATGCGGCCAAAGGTGCGGGTAACTTCAAGTACGGCAAGAAGAAGCGCACGAAGGTGGTGGTGGGAGAGGACGGGAGCGTGCGCGAGGTGAGAAATGATATCGAGGAGAACGAAAACGAAAACGACCCAGGAGAAGAAGAAGACAACGGCGCTGCTGCTGCTCTTTCTCCTCTCTCCCCGTCTCAACCTCAGCCGGAGAGATCGGCCGAGTCCGACGAGGATGAGGCCGAGGACGGCTTCGACGCCGGGGAGTTCGCCTTCCGAGTCGTCGACCGCACCCACACGCTGCGCTCCTTCCACGCCTATGCCGACTGGTGCAAGCAGCGCCACTTCGAGAGCCCCAAACCACGCGGTCCTAGCTGCTTGGCGGAGAGCACGGCCTACGCGCGTGTCGGGGGCAGGCCGGTGGCCGGGGGCGTGTCTGGCGGGACGTGGGCAGCCGGGATCGGGAGCAGCAGCGGCGGCAGCAGGAAAAACGGAAACATTTGTTCTGCTTCTGTTCCTACTTCCTCCTCCTCCTCCGACGCCGCTCTCCTCGCCTCCCTGCCGCTCGAGCCCTCGGTCGAGGAGGTCGAGGCCGAGTTCTGGCGCATCGTCGAGGACCCCACCGAGGTCGTCCCTTCGCTCTACGGCCAGGACCTGGACTCTGGCCACCATGGGAGTGGTTTCCCACTGCCGCCGCTGCGCCGGAAGCTGCTCGCGGCTCACCTTTTGGCCAAAACGGCCGCAGCCGAGGCAGCAAAGAGGGGGTCTGCTGCTGCTGCTGCTGCTGCTGCTTCCTCTGTCGACGCCGGCCAGTCCTTTGAGACGCTCCTGCCGCAGGAGACGCCGCAAGAAGCTCTGTACGCTCGCCACCCCTGGAACATCAACAACCTCCCCCGCTCCGACGGTTCTCTGCTGAGGCACGCCCCCGGGGACGAGCTGGTCACTGGCGTGATGGTGCCCTGGCTGTACGTGGGCTCGGCCCTGTCGGCGTTCTGCTGGCACATCGAGGATCACGGGTGAGAGAGAGAGAGAGAGAAAGTGGAGAGAGAGAAACGAGAAAAAGAGCACAGCACGAGAACGACGAAACAACTGTTTTTAACAACAACAACAACAACAAAAACTCACTCACTCATTCTTCTTTTCCCCTCTTCTCTTCCCACACCCCAACTCCCCCTTCCAGCCTCTACTCCGTCAACTACCTCCACGTCGGTGCCCCCAAAGTCTGGTACGCCGTGCCGGCGTCCGCGGCGGCGGCGCTCGAGGCCGCCGTGCGAGACGCCCTCCCTGACCTCGTCGACGCTGCCCCAAACCTGCTGTACCAACTGGTCACCATGGTCTCCCCCGCGGAGCTCGTAGAGCGCGGCGTGCCCGTGCGCAGGCTGGTGCACCGCGCCGGGTCGTTCGCGATCACCTTTCCCAACGCGTACCACGCGGGCCTCAACGCGGGCTTCAACCTCGCCGAGGCCGTCAACTTTGGGCCCCCGGACTGGCTGCCCTCTGGCTCCGCCGCCGCCGAGCGCTACCGCGCGCGCGGCAGGCCCGCCACGATCTCCCATGACGCTCTCGTCATCTCCTGCTGCCGCGCCGCTCGCGTCTCCGAGGAGGCGAGGCGCTCCGGCGCCGGCGAGGCGGCGGAAGCGCGGGAGAGGGAGGAGGTCGAAAGGGACCTGGCTGCGGGGATGGTCGAAGCAGAAGCCGCGCTCGAGAGGGAGAGGCTGGCGGCCGTCGAGCGGCGCAAGCAGGCCGAGCTCGCCGCCGTGAGGGCCGCCGAGGAGGAGGAAGCGCGCAGGCAGGAGCGGTACGAGAGGCAGGAGGCCCGCGCGCTCGAGGAAGAAGCCAAGAACCACAAGAGGCGAGAGGCTGAGGCGCGGAAGCGCGCCGAGGCCGAGGCGCACAACACCATCGCAGCGCGCAAGTCGTCGCGCGCCTCGGCGAAAAACGCGTCCGCGGCTTGGGCGAGCATCAAGGCTGTCTCGCAGAGGGAGAGGGCGGCGTTCAGAGCGGCCGCGGGGATCGAGGCCGCCGCCGCCGCGAAGGCGGCGCGAGCGAAGAGGAGCTTTGGCGCGTTGGCGGCTGAGGAAGGGGAGGGCGACGACGAGGAGATTTTCGACCCGAGTCTCGGGAAGAAAGCGACGGTGACGACAACGGCGAATGCGACAACGACAGCAGCGACGGCGCCGCGGACGCCCGACGCCGTGCCGGAGCAGCTCCGCCTCTCCGCCGCCGACCCCCCGAGGCTCGAGCAGGTCCCCGTGCCCGGGATCAGGCTCGCTGCTGGAGAATTGGCGGTGAGGATCGACGAGGAGCGGAGGCGGCGGAGCGAAGGGCTGAGGGCCTGCGTCGTCGTGAAAAGCAACGGCGGAAGCGGCGACGGAAGCGAAAAAGAAAAAGAAAAAGCTTCTCTTTCTTCTCTTTCCTTCGGCCAGGAGCGCCGCATGAGCGGGAAAGGCAGCGGCTCGGTCGACCCCTTCGACGGCGCCCCCGCCGACGGGGAGGACGCCGACTGTGAGGTCTGCAAGTGCGACCTGTGGCTGGCAGCGGTCGTGGCGGTGCCCCTCGTGCAGGAGGTCGGCGGGGGGGGAGGAGGAAGCGGAGGAGGAAGCGGCGGAGGGAGCGACAGCGGCGGCGGCACGCGAACGGTGGTGGCGTCGTCGTCGGCGGCGGCTGCGGCGGCGGCCAACAAAAAGATGAAGATCAGGACCCGCGTCGACAGGAGGATGGTCTGCCCCGAGCACGCCTCCTATCTTAAACAGCCCCCTCACCGCCTGCGCCTGCTGTACCGCCACACGCTGCGGGAGCTGGAGCAGCTGGTGGCCGACGCCTGCGAGTGGGTTCCCGGAGCGACGGAGGCGGTGGCGGCCGCCAGGGCCTCGGCTAAAGCTTCGGCGGCGGCTTCGGCAGACCCGACGAGGGGCAGCAAAGTCTGCGCCGTCCCCGTGGGGCCGCTCTGCCAGGAGACGGTGCTGCGGAGGAAGCTGGAGGCCGAGAGAGCGGAGAAGAGGGCGAGGAAGAGGGCGCAAGCGGCGGAAGCGGCGGAAGCAGCGAGGTGAAGGCGGAAGCAGAAGCGAGAATGGAAGAGGAAAAGGAAGAGGAAGAAGACTTGTTCTCCGCCGCCGCCGCCGCTGCTGCTGCTGCCCCGGCTCTGCCCATGCTGCCTCCACCCGGGGACAGCCTCTTCGCCTCTACGTCTTCTCCTCCTCCTGCTGCCGCGTGGAACGAGATGAATTGATTCAGAAGCGTGCGTTTTCTTTTTGTTGTTCTACAATTAGTGTAAAAAAAAAGTTTTTTTTGTGTGTGAAATTTTAACTTGTTCCTTCTCCGAGCCTGCTCCTTTGCTCCCCGCTCTCCTTGGGCGAGAGAGCGTCCGAAGGGAGGCCCGGCAGAGGAGAGGGCAGCTCCAGCGAGCTCGGACCGGCGAGAGGAGCGGGGACGGAAGCAGAGGAAGCGGAAGCGGAAGCAGCAGAAGAAGAGGTCATCGTCGTTGCGGCAGCGACCGTCGGCGAGGGTGACGGGTCCTCCGACGAGAGCCTCACGACGCGCAGCGACAGCAGCCGCGTGCTTCCCCGGTCTTCTTCCAACTCGTCGTCGTCGAGCTCCCCCGGGCTGCTCGGGCGCTCGGCGTGAGCCACGAGAGCGGAAGAATCGTTGTTTCTTCGCTGCTGCTGCTGCTGCTGCTGCTGTTTTTGCTTCCCTCCTGCCGCTGCCGCCGCCGCCGCCGCAGCAGCAGCAGCAGCAGCTGCAGCCTTGGCCCGCGACGCCACGGCAGCCGCCTCTGCGAGCTCCCTGTCAGTCGCCAGGGCCCCGCCGAGCCCGCTGTAGAGACTGCCCACCCCGAAACCGCCGCCGCCTCCGAAACCACTGCCGCCGCCACTCAGCTCGACCGACGCCACCACCGCCCTCCCTCCCTCGTCCGCCTCCTCGGCGCTCCTCGCCCCGTAGAACGCGTACAGCAGCAGCGACAGAGCCAGCCAGGCCACGAAGCGCAGGTGCGCCGCCGTGGGGAGCGACGAGATCAGGTGGACGTCGGCGAGCACCGCCAGCGCGGGAGTCAGCGGCGCCCCGGGGGTCCGGTATCCTCCCAGCGACGGCTCGAAGGCGCGAGGCAACCAACAAAGGCTCGCGGCGGAGGCGCACCACAGCAGCGAAGCGATCAAAACCACATACCATGGAGCCCCTCGAGCGTAACTGAGCGATAAGAAAAAACTTGAGAGGACGAGACAAGTCATGACAATGGTACAGTGACGGGCCCCTCCTCTCCCTGGCAATGAGTGCCTCCGCTTCAGCAGGGCCAGCGCCACGCACGCGAACACGAACAGCGTGCCAATCGAGACCAGGCTCGCGAGCTCTCCCAGGTCGAGGAAGAGAGCAAGGAAGGCGGAGGAGAGGCCCGTTGTCCATGTGGCGAGCCCGGGCACCCCGGCGGCGTTGAGCTCTGCGAGCGACGCAGGGAGCAGCCTCTCCCTCCCCAGGACCAGAAGCAGCCTCGCTTGCCCCAAGACGGTCACTAGCGCGGCCGTGATCAAACCCGAAAGAGCTCCAAAACCAACAAAGCGGCTCGAAGTCGCTAAGAGAGCGCTCGCGAGCCGGTGCCTTGCCAGCGAGCTGCCATAAAGCTTGTCCCTGTGGTCGAGGAAGAGTTTTGAAAAGGGCGCGGTGCGGTCGATGGCCGCTCGCGGGACAGCGGCGCAGAGGGACAGGGCCAGGAGGGCGTAGAGGGCTCCTGCGGTGGCGAGCCCTCCGACGATGGCGACGGGGAGGTCGGCGGTGGGGTCCTGAAGAAGGAAGAAAAAATGAAAGAGAGGTGAGTTTTTTTTTCGTTTTTTTCTTTCTTTCGGAACCCCTCGACCTCGACCCTTTCAATAAATCAAAGAAACAAAAAAAGAAGCCCCCCACTTCCTCTCTCACCAGCGCATCCTCTGCCGCGGTCGCCACCGTATCAAACCCGATGAACGCGAAAAATACCACAGAGCTCGCCGCAAAGACGCCCCTCATCCCTTCGGGCGCGAACGGTTTCAGGTTCGAAGCCTCGGCGAGAGGGGCCGCGGCGAGGACGATGTAGAAGATAGCGATCAGATTCACGAGCGTCACGACGGCGTTGAAGCGGGCCGTGGCCGCCGTCCCGGAGGCCAAGAGAGCGGTGATAGCTAGGATGCCCGCCGCGGCGAGCGGGTCGAGCTCTATCAGCGGCTGCGAAGAAGAAGAAGAATCCGAAGAAGAGGAAGGGTTCTTCTTCGCTGCTGCCGTTCCGATATTTATCAGCGTCGCCGAGGGGCTGCTCGCGCCGACCAGGGTGCAGGCGTAGGCCGTGGCCGCGCGGGCTACCGCGGCGATCGACAGCGAGTACTCGAGGATGAGATTGGACGCGACGATCCAGGCCGGAAGCTCCCTGAAATGTTTTTTTTTTTGAAAAGTTTGGAAAAAAATATGGGAGTTGAGATTTTTCCTTCTTTCTTTCTCTCGAGCCTCTTTCTCTCGAGCCTCTTTCTCGCTCTTCCTCTCTCTTTCTCTTTCTCTCCCTGTCGACCCGCGAAGAAGAAGAAAGAAGCGCACCCTCCGACAATAGAGACATAACTGAACGCGCCCCCGGCCCTCGGGCTCTCGACTGCAAACTCCAGGTAACAGACAGCCGACAGCAGCGCCGCCGCGGCAGCGAAGAGATAGGACAGCGACACCGACGGCCCAGCGTGGTCCTTTGCCGCGACCCCCGTAAGCACGAAGCACCCGGCGCCGACGACGGACCCCAGAGAGAGCAGGTAGAGGTCCGCGCGGCCCAGAACGCGCGGGAGCTCGCCACGGCGGACCGCCGAGGCGGCCTGCTGCTCGGGCGTCTTCTTCAGGAAGAAGCGGCGGCGGACGCGGCGCTGTTTGGTGTTTTGTTTGTTTTTGTTTGTAAGTGAGAGAGCGAGGTCGAAGAAGGTCGAAGGTCGAGAGGGCCATCGATTGATCGAAATTGGAAAATGTATATCTTCACTCTTTCTCTCCTTCTCTCTCTCCCTTCCTCCGCCTTCTCTCAATCCTGCTCTTACCGCGGCAGCAGCGAGCATCTCCATCGGCCCGAGCGGGGCCGTGGGGACGGTGGGAGCCCATCCCTCCTGCGCGGAATCCATTCGAAAAGGATCTTTTCGAAAGACGGAAAACCAAAAAAAAGTGAACTTTTCTTCTTCATTTTTTCTTTCAGAAAGAAATTCTCGTCGCCCGAAATGACGCTGCTCCAAACGCCTCGGTTCCCCTCCTCGACGAGGCCCTTCCCTGCCTCTCTGCGCCGCCCAACTGTCGCCCCACGAGCGATAGTACAGAATGTTACCGAGGCAGAAGCGAGAGCCGCCGCCGCGGCGCCGATAACCAAGCGCGTCTTGGACGAGATCGACGCTCGTCGGCAATCGACATCGGACAAAACGTCTCAACCTCAGCAGCAGCAGCAGCAGCAGGCCGGGGGCGCCGGCGGGGCCACGACCTGGGACGCGCTGCTCCGCGCCGACGCGGCCTGGACCCGCGTCAAGGACGCTGCGAGTGGAAAATCTGCGGCTTCTCCCTCGCCTCCTCCGGAATTCATCTCGCTCAGGCTCTCGGAGACTGCCGCCTCGGTTTCTTCGTCATCTTCCTCGTCCTCTTCCTCTTCTTCGTCTTCTCAACTCTTCGACGTCGCCGTCGCCGGGGGCACCCTGGGCGTCATCCTCGCCGCCACTCTCTCCTCCGCGGGGCTCCGCGTCGCAGTCGTTGAGGCAGGGCCCCTGCAGGGAAGGGAGCAGGAGTGGAACATCTGCCGCGAGGAGCTCGAGGCGCTCGTCGAAGCGGGCGCGATCTCCGCGGGCGACGCCGCCGCGGCCGTCGTCGCCGAGTTCAACCCCGTGAGATGCGCCTTCGGTAAAAAAGAAGGGGAGGCTCCTGTCGCGTCCGTGATCACGACGGACGTCTTGAATTTGGTAAGAAGAGGAAGGAGAGTGGAAGGGGGAGGAGGTTGGGGGAAAGAAGAGAGAGAGAGAGAGAGAGAGAGATTTTTAACAAAAAAAAGAGAAACTCACTCGATAAAAAAAAAACGACAACGAAAACGAAAACGAAAACAAACAAAAAACAGGGCGTCTCCCCGGACAAGCTGATCAACGGCGCCCGCAGGGTCCTCGAGAGCTCACCAAAGAACCCGGGCCGGGTCTTCGAGCGGTGGCCCCTGGCCAAGGTCGAGATCTGCAGCGACGGCGTCGTCTTGGTGCGGAGGGAGAGCGCAAGCGGCAGCGGAAGCGGCAGAAGCGGAGGCGGAAGCGGCGATCCTCAACAAAATCAAAAGATCCAAGAGACCACCACCATCACCGCGCGTCTCTTCATCGACTGCATGGGCTCCGGCTCCCCGGCCGTCAGGCAGGCCCGCGGCCCCGGAGCGATCCCGGACGGCGTCTGCATGGTCGCAGGCACCTGCGCGCGCGGGCCGTGGCCGGAGCAAGGAGGTGGGAGAGGTGAAGGAGGAGAAGGCTCTTCGTCGTCGTCGGGTTCTTCTTCTTCTTCTTCTTCGAGCTCTTCCCTTCCTCCTCCTCCCTTCTTCGCCGCCGACGTGATAGCCGCCATCGACGGCGCAGCCCTCGGTGAGGGGGTCACCGTGCCCGGCCAGTTCTTCTGGGAGTCTTTCCCGGCCGGAGGGAGCGGCGGAGAGAGCAAGTTCGTCGACGACGACGACGAAAAGTTGAAGGTCTCGAGCTCCTCGTCGGGTTCGCAAAACCGATTTTCGACAAAGACCACCTACATGTTTCAATATTCCGATCTGGCCAGGCCGGACCTGCGCCCTTCGCTGGTCGAGTTCGTCGAAGAGTATTGGAGGCGGGTGCGCGGCTACCAGGGATTGAACAACGGAAAAAAAGATGACAACACCGGCGATCTCTTTGTCGAGTCCCGCCCCTTCTTCGTCGAAAGGGTCCTCTTCGGAGTCTTCTACACTTTTCGAGACTCCCCTCTGCGCCCGCCACGCTCCTGGGACAGGTACCTTCCCGCCGGGGACGCCGCGGGCCTTCAGTCCCCCCTGTCCTTTGGTGGGTTGGGGAGCCTGACGAGGCACGTCGCTCGCATCAAGAGGGCCGTCGCGGAAGCCCTCGCCTGCGAGGCTCTTTCGGCTTCGGATCTCGCTCTGATCAACTCCTGCTACTCTCCCAACCTGTCGGGCGCGTGGATGCTCCAGCGGGCCATGGCGGCCCGCCCCGAGCGGCCCCCTCCGTACCCTGACTTCGTTCCCGATCTCCTGAGCGCCAACTTCGCAGCGATGGAGAAGCTGGGAGACAGGACTTTGAGACCCTTTTTGAGGGACGTGGTGAGGTTTGATGGGTTGACCTCGACCCTGGCAAAGCAGGTAGCAGCTCGCCCGGACCTTATCCCTTCGATCGTGGCGCACGTAGGCATCGGGGCCTTGTTGGATTGGACGAAGCATTATCTGGCGCTGGCGGCCTTCACTGTCCTCGCGAGCGTCGCTCGGCCGTTCGGGCCCGCGATCAGCTCTTCCGGTTTTCTGAGCGCCAAATCGAGATTCAGGGCGAGGAGGGTGCTGGAGGCTTGGGAGTACGGCTCAGGGCTCGACTGGGTCTACGACGAGGACAAGTACGGGGGGGAGAAAGAGAGGGCGAAGTGAAAGAGAGAGAGTTTAGGTTGAAAAAGAAAAAACCGGAAAATTTTGATATATTTTTTTTGCATTTTTGTTTTTGAAAAGAAAAAAAGAAAAACAACTCTCTCTCTCTCTCTCTCTCTCTCTCTCTTTTAAGCTGCCGCCGCCTCCTCCACTGCCGCCGCCTCCCCTCCTTCCTCCGCAGTCACGAATGGGTTCGAAGCCATGACTTCCGCGCCCGCCGTGGGAGCCACAGCCATCACAGCAGTTCCCCGGCAGACGACTAATCCTAGAGAGCGGGTCTCGTCAGTCACCGTCAGGATGTCCTCTGCGCTCCGCTGGTACTCGATCGCTTCGTCGAGGACCAGGTTGAGGAGCTGATCGTAGCCCTTGAGGACGCCCTCGACTGGTTGGTTGGAGTTGGAGTTGGGAAAATAGAGAAGAAGAAGGAGAAAAGTGAGTGACAGAGAAAGAGAAACAGAGAAGAGGTCGAGCGTGTCGAGAGGGCCGCCGTTTCTCTTCGAGCAAAAATGCAATCAAACTCCTCTTCATCTTCTTCTCCTTACCCTCGCGCCCGCCGCTCAGCTTCACGCGCACGCCCTTGTCCACGAACTTGGCCAGGTCGACCGCGTTCTCGCGGCGAGACATATTGCGAACGGAGAAGAGAGAGAGCAGAGAAGATGAAGACGAAGAGAGAAGAGAGAGAAAGATGAATCGACAAAAGGCGATCTCGAGAAAGTGAGAGAGAGAGAGAGAGAGAGAGTTTTTTTTCTTGTCGTTTTTTTTTCTTCCTCAATTTCCGCGTCTCTGCGCGAGGGAGGGGGAGCTGTTTACAGTTGTTTTCTCCTAAATTCTTTTCCCTAAAACCGCTTTTGCTGTTTCGACGCTCTCTTTTTTCTTTTTTTAAAAATTGCTTGGGGACCGCGGAGAACTGAATAAAAGCTCCTCAGCAGAGGCGAAAAAAAAAAAGGAGCGGGGACTGAGGGGACGAGGGGGGGAGAAGAGACCAGAACAAGAGGACGGAGAAGGAGCTTCTCTCTCTCTTCGTTCTCTCCAAGGGGATTTTGTAAATTGGGGGACGACGAGAACGCAACGAGGGGCAATGAGAAAAAGGGGGGACGAATGGCGCTCCCGCCCTTCCTTGCCCTCCCTTGGCCCTGGCTTTTTTTTTTTTTTTTTTTTGAAATTTCGATTTCGAAGAAAAAAATCTTTTTCTTTCCCTTCCTCAACCGTTGTTCGCTTCACCGCTTCCGCCCCTCCTCCCTCCAGCTCCCCCGACCTTGAGCTCCCTGACGCGCTGCAGCAGCTCCCCGCGGGCCACGTGCGCCCGAAACCCGACGCCGCGCAGCAGCGCCAGCTCCAATCCCGCGAGCTCCGTCGCCGGCACGCCGCCGACGCGCGCGACCACCTCCGCCCTCCGGACGCGGTCGTCGGTCAGCTTGGCAGCGACAGCAACGCTCGCTAACAGCAAACGGTGCGCCGTGTCCGGTGCCGGGGAGGCCAGGGGGTCCGCCTTCGCCAGTCTATCTAAAAGTTCGAGGGCGTGAGCGAAAGCCAGCGGGGAAGGTCGCAGGTGAGAGGCGAGGCGTTCCGCGTAAGCTCCCAAGGAGATCGGCGGCGGGGCCGCGCCGTGGAAGGGGGTGAGGTGGTCCCTAGGGCGGGCGTAGGGGGTCGAGGAGGAGCTGGAAGGTCTGGGAGAGTTTGAAGGAGGAGCGGCGGCTCTTCGCAGGCCCTTCCCGCCGGCGCGGGCGGAAAAAGAAGAGGAAGGCGGCTGTTGTTGTTGTCGTTGTCGTCGTTGTTGTTGTTCTTCCTCCCCTCGCTCTCCCTCCGCGGCCTCTTTCGCTTCCGCCGCTTCCCTCTCCCCTGCCCTCGGCGAGGAGGACGAGAGGGAAGAGGAGGAGGGAGAGCAGGAGCGGAGCGGGGCCTCGGCGGAGCCTTTCTTCCTCTGCTTCCTGCTCGTCCCTCCTCTGCCTCCTTCCTCTTCCTCTCCTCCGCCCTCTTCTCCTTCCTCTTCCGCGCCGGACGAGGAAGTGGCCGAGGAGCAGGCGGCAGACGAGAGAGACCTCTCCCTCCTCTCCTCCGACTCGGCCACGCGTGCGTCGATGGCCGCGGCGACCCACGACGCGACCTCGGCCGGGTGGCGTGCCTGTTTGGTGGAAGAAGAAGAAGAGGAGGAGGAGAAAAGAGGGAAAGAAACAAATGAGTAAAAAAAAGCGACAAGGGCGAAAGAAAGAAAAAAGCGCCCGGCTGGCGGGTTCTGAAAAGAAAAAAGGGAACCGTCGAGAAATTCAAAACGAATGGATCAAGGCTTCGCTCTTTCTCTCTCTCTCTCTCATCTGCAACGAATTGCGATCTCTCTCTCACCAGCTCAGGGATCTCGAGCGCGGCGGCAACGCTGTCCACGTCCTCGTTGGAAGGGGCCGGGACGTTTCTTGGCCGGGCTGCTTCTTCTTCTTCATCTGCATTGTCGTCGTCGTTGTCGTCGGTTCGCATCATCGACGGAGCAGGGACGTAGTCTGCGAAAAAGGGCGTCGGCGTCGGCGTCGTAGTCACCGGCAGCATCTCTTCCTCGAGGCCCGCCGCAGCGGCCACGGCGGCCGCCGCGGCGCGCTCGAACTGACCCTCATCGTAGCAGCATCGCTGATGAATAGGAGGCGGAGGGGAGGGGCGCGTGACGTCCTGCCCGAGCGAGGGAATTGGGATGATCGCGGGTGCAGAGGTCGTCGCCGCTGCCGCTGCCGCCGCGGACGTCGAATCTTCAAATGCCAAAGGCGTCATCTCTTTTTTTCCTTTCTTCCTCTGTGCGCGAGGGTCACACGCGCTGGCGTGCCCAAGATCCGACGGTCCGTTCTCGAGGGTCCCGAAAGGGGCCGGAGCGGAGCTGATTGGTTGGACGGGAGCCCCTGGCGCGGGGGTGGCGGGGTTGCAAAAAAGAAGAAAGTGAACTTTTCATCAGATCGAGAGAACTCTTTTTTTTCTTTTTTTTTACAAAAAATTCTCTCTCTTCCACCTCAACCAACTTCCAGCTCATCAAATCCGTACCCCCTCCCCTCTTTTTTTTCATTTGGCGCTCCTCTTGGACCTCCTCGTCGCCGCGGGAGCGGAAGCAGCAGCAGTGGGTTCGGCTTCGGCGTCGCCTCCTCCTCCTCCCGTTGCTGCCTCTTGTCCCTCTCCGTCTTCCTCTTTGTCTCCCTTTTTGCGTTTGGCAGCTCTCGCGGGGCGCCTTGCCGCAGCTGCTGTGGGCTTCTTCTTCGTCTTTGCCGCAGCTGCTGCTGCTTCTTCTTCGGGAGCTTCTGTTTCTGCGGCGGGAGGAGGAGGAGGAGCAGGATCAGAAGGGGGCGCTGCCGGAGGAGGAGGAGCAGGAGCAGGAGCAGGAGCAGCAGGAGCGGGCTCGGCTTCTTTCGCCGCCTCCGTCACCGCCGTCGCTTCCGTCGCCGCTCCTCCACCTCCACGTCCTCCTCCTCCCGCCCCCTTCGCCTCGGCCAGGCTCCGCACCGTCTCCTCCATCGCCGCCAGCCTCGCCCGCAGCGCCGCGACCTCCTCGGGCTCGGAAGCCCCGAGGGCTCCGCGACCTCCTCCTCCTCCGCGGCCCCTCCCGCGGCCGCGGCCTCCTCCGGCAGAAGCAGCGAAAGCGTTTGCGTTCGCGTCTGCCTTTGCGCCGGGATTCGCCAGCGCCGCGTCCCGCGCCGCCAGCAGCCGCTTGTTCTCATCGGCCTGCGCCGCGATCCTCGCGCGCGCCTCCTCGAGCCTCCTCTGCCGCGTGGCCTCGGCGGCCTCCGCGGCTTTCTGAAGCAGCTCGTCGCGTTTCAGCTTCTCGGCCTCCGTGAGCTCGCGCTTCGGCTGAGGTGGAGGAGGTGGAGCTGGAGCTGCTTCTGCTGCTGTTGCTGCTCTCCCGCGCCCGCGACCGTAGGACTCCCTGCCCCTGCCCCCGCGGCCGCGAGGCACGAAGTCGCCGCGGCCGCGACCACCACCTCCGCGGCCGAAAGGAGGAGCCTGCTGCTGGAAATGGTGCTGCTGCTGTTGTTGTCCTTCTTCTTCTTCCCCGCCACCGACGCCGCCGCCGCCGCGCCGGCTCCCCCGTCTGCCGTCAAAGTCGCCGTCGCCGCCGCCGCCGCCTTCTTCCTCGCCTTCTCCGCCTTCTTCAGTCTCCGCCTGCTGCTGCTGTTGAGCGGCAAACGGGGGAAAGACACCGCCGCCACCGCCACCGCCGGCGGCGGAGGCAGCAGCCATGGCAGCGGCCGCCGCCTGAGCTCGCAGCAGCTCCGCCTGCGCCCGCAGCAGCTCCTGCTGCTGCCGCTGCAGCTGCAGCAGCTGCTGCTGCGCGCTCGCGCTCGCGTCGGCCGGCAGCTGGGAGCTGTAGGCCGCGCGGGCAGCGGCGAAGGCCGCAGCGGCGGCTGGGTCGACGGATGGCGGAGGTTGTCGAAGTTGTTGTTGAGGCTGTGGCTGAGGCAGAGAGAGGTTGTGCCTCTGCTGATTCTGGTTCTGATTCATCTGCTGCTGCTGCTGTTGGGGCATCGCCATCATCACCTGCTGCTGCGGGTGCTGGTGCCCCTGGAACTGCTGCGGCGGCGGCGCGAAGCCCCCGCCCCTGCCGTTGCCGTTGTTCTGAAACTGCTGATGCTGGTTGCCGTTGTTGTTGTTGTGAAAAGCGGGCCGCATCTGTTGCTGCTGCATCTGCGGCGGCGGCGGGCCCTGGCCGTTGAAGCCACCGCCGCGGCCCTGAGGAAACTGCTGGTGAGGCGGCGGAGGAGGAGCGTAAAATTGTTGCTGCTGCTGAGGAGGAGGGGGATGAGAAACCATCATGCCTCCCCTCCCCCCTCGCCCCGCGCCGCGCCCGAAGCCCTCTCCTCCTCCCCTCCCTCCTCCGCCGCCGCCTCCTCCTCGGCCCCCGAGGCCCTGGAACGGCGGGCGCGAGCCGGGGAGTAAAGGCTGCTGCTGCTGCTGATTGAAGAAGGGCGGCCTCTGTTGCTGCTGCTGCTGGAAGTGAGGGCGCTGCTGCTGCTGCTGCTGCTACTGCTGCTGCTGCTGCTGCCCCGGGTGAAACGGCTGTTGCTGCTGCTGCTGAAACTGCTGAGGGGGCGGCCTCTGCTGCTGCTGTTGAAAATGCTGCTGCGGTGGCTGATGGTGCTGCTGCTGCATCTGTTGCTGCTGGCGAGGCGGCGCGGGGACGGGGACGGGGGCTCGAGCGGGAGGAGCCGCCGCCGCCGCTGCTGTCGTCGTCGCCGCCGTCGGCTCCTCCCAGGTCTCTGTCGCCGCCGCCTCCGCCTCTGCCCCTCGCCCCCTCGCCGGCGCGGAGAACGTCGCTGCCTCTTCCTCGTCGTCGTCGTCGCCGCGGTCGCCGTCGGAGAGCGAGAGAGAGAGGGCCGGGCTGCGGGTGAGTTTTTTTTTTTTTTTTGAGGGAAGAGAGAAGAGGTCTAAAAAGAGGGGCGAGTTTTTTTTTTTTCCCCTTTTTTGACGTTTGACATGGGGGGATGCGGCCCCTTT
>Ga0114918_10001491_pt1 | contig 20950 bp, 23 predicted proteins | sample LantaG_FD_87015 | JGI IMG/M metagenome (GOLD analysis project Ga0114918, IMG submission 87015) | Deep subsurface microbial communities from Baltic Sea to uncover new lineages of life (NeLLi) - Landsort_02402 metaG | ecosystem: Environmental > Aquatic > Marine > Oceanic > Sediment | place... | reverse complement strand
GCGCTCCTCAGCAGTAGGAGCGGTGGGTAAAATAAAAAAAAAAAAAAAAAAAAAAAACAAACCCCCCTCGTCCCCCCCCCCCCCCCCCCAGAGAGAGAAAGAAAAAGAGAGAAAGAAAGAGAGAGAGAGCTTGCAAGACAATTCAGGATCTTTTGAAAAAAGAAAAGAGAGGGAAGAGAGAGAGGAGGTGGAGGTGGAGGTGGTGGTGGTGAAGAAGAGCTTCTCGTCGTTTTTTTTTTTTGGGGGGGGGGGAAGGGGCCAGCAAAAGCTTGACCTTTGCTGCCGCCATTCTCAGGTTCTCTTTCTCTCTTACACACAAAAAGCCACTCTTGACAAGAAAAAGAAGAGATCGAAATCAAGGGGGGGAGGGCACGCGAAGAGGAGCGAGCGCGGGCACCCCGCCTGTTTGGAGGGAAAAGAAACCCGCCGCCACATAAAAACTCTTCTCTCTCGCGCGTCCCCCTTTCTCTTTCTCATTTCTCTCTCTCTCTCTCTCTCTCTCTCTCTCCGAAAGAAGAAGCAACCGGAGCCAAGGCCCCTTTCCGCAACCCAGTCTCTGGAAACAAACAAAAAAAGCACAAAAGGGTTTTTCTCTTTATTGTCTCATCTCACTCTTTTTTTTTTTCTCTTTTTTTGGTCGATTTGATTTTTTTCTCCTCTTTTTTGTCTCCTTTCCTCATCTCCTTCTTTCTCATCTCTCTTAGATGAACTTCTTCAGCGAGCCCAGCGCGCCCTCGCCGAACGCGAGCGCCTGCACCCCGAAGCCCAGGCACGCGATCATTGCCAGGCGCCCGTGCTTCAGCTCGGCCTCGCGGAGCTTGAACACCTTCTCCTCGTCCCCGGAACCCAGGCCCAGCGGGTCGAAGGGTCCCCCGGGGTAGCAGCGGTCCTCGGGCTCGGTGGCGGTGTTGCGGTAGAGCTCGGCGCCGCCGATCAGCACCGGGTTGATGTAGGCCAGGGCCGTGGTGGAGAAAGGGAGCGGGAGACCGAGGTAGGAGGCGGAGTCGAGCTCGGCCTTGGTGGCGTCGGCCCACGAGATGCCGGTGGTGGCCTCGGCGACGAGCGCGCCGAGCGCGGCTGTTTGTTGATAGTTTTGGTGTTTTGGTGTTTGGTTTTCGTTTTGTTAGAGATGCAAGAGAGGCGGAAGAGAGGAAGAGAGGAAGAGAGAAACGCGGAAGAAGGTCGAGAAAAAAAAACGCGAACGAGGAAATCGAAAATCGAAAATCGAAAAAAAAAGAAAAAAATCCGAAAACTTTGTATATCTCCTCACCGAGCATCGCCCAGCGGCCGTGGATCAGCTCGTTCTCGCGGAAGCGCGCGAGCGAGAAGACGTCGTCGTAGGGCTGGAGCGAGGTGGCGGCGTCGACGCGGCCGTCTCCTCCTGTGGAATAAATAAAAAGGGGCGAGTTTTGAGTTTTGAGTTTTTGAGTTTTTTTGGGAGAAAAAGAGTTTTTTTTGTCTGTTTGTCGTTTCCTCTCTCTCGCTCTTCGCCTTTTCCCATTGAGAGAAACCGAAACGCACCCTTGAAGGCGCCGACGACGCCGCCCTTCTTGTTCACGGCCTTGTTCTGGTCGAGCTGGTCGATGCCGATCTGTCGTTTTTTTTGGGTTTGGAGAAAGGTTTTGAAAAAACAAAAAAAAGTTTTCGTTTTTTTTTTCGAGGTCGATGGTGAGCTTTGTTTTTCCTTCTTCTTTTCTTCCCCAGCTCTTCTCTCCCTTTTCATTCTTTCCAAATCATCTCGAGGGAACCCGAAAAATCCCCTCCTCTCACCTGGATGTACTCCGTGGGCTTGGAGAGGCCCAGCGGGTCGAAGCCGCGGTCGCCGGGCAGCGAGCCGTCGAGCCACTCCGGGCGCGGCGTGTTGGGCAGCCACTGTGCGTCGCCGCCGCCGCCGCCGGAGGACCTCTTCGGCGCGGCCGACTTGGCCTTGGGGGCGACCTTGGCCTTCTTCTTGAAGACGTTGGCGGAGACGTCGCGGGCGGCGCCGGCGCGGCGGGCGAGCGTGGAGGTCTGCATGGTTGCTGCGGAGGAGGGGCTGTGTTGGAGGAAGGAGGACGCTGAAGTCGGGGGGGGGGGCTGTTGAAAGGATAGGGGCTGTTGAAAAGAGAGGAAGAAGAAGAGGAGGTCGAGGTCGAGAGGGTGAGGTGAAAAGGAAGAAAGAAAAAGCTTCGATCTTTCTTTTGGTTGCGAAAAGAATTCTATCGCCCAAAAGGCGGCGTCCGTTTTCGCAGTCGTTGGCATCGAATTCCCCGTTTTGCTTCCTCGAAGAGCAAAGAGCAAGGAAGGATCAGCTCTCACGCAGGAGGAGGCGACAAGAGAAGCCGAAGAAGGCGGAGCACGAGTGCGACTCTTTTTCCTTCTTCCATTTCTTCTTTCGTCGATATCTCAAGGACGCCGGCGGCGGCACGGGGACGAGAGCGGCGTCTTTTCCTTTCGTCGAGCGACGATCTGCCTCGCGTCGCGCCGCGCCGGGGCACCTCGCCGTCCCCCTTCTCCGCTCTGGCTGCACAATCCGACGCGCCGCTACAGTTGGGCCGGAGGGAGGGACCGGCGCGGCCAGGGAAGGGGCCGGGGCGGGGGGCGAAAAGGAATTCGCTCTCTTGAGAAGAAGAGAGAGAGAAGAGAGGAGCAATCAAGCTCTTGGCTTCCTCTTTCTCTCAATTTCCTGAGAGAGAAGCAATCTCGCCTCGCCCCGCCCCCGTCCGCGCCGGTTCCAGGCGCCCAGCGGCGAGCGCGCCGGCACTCCCAGGGGAAGGGGACCATTCGTGTCTCCCCCCTCGCCGAGGGACGCGGCGCGCCGTGCTCCAGGGACGAGGCGGCGCGCGGGTAAAAAGGGAAAATCGAAAGAACAAGAAAAACTCGAAAAAAACAGAAAAGGAACTCACGTTTTCTTGTGAAGAGGGGCGAGTGGCGTCGCCTTCGTTTCTTCTTCTTCGCTCAACCCTCACTCTTCTCAAAATAAACTCAAGAGAGCGAAGTCGTTGTCCAAAGAAACACTTTCTCTTCTCTCCTCTCCCCATCTCTCGCAACCATCACCTCGCCGTCGCCGTCGCACTAGAGCTCCCTCCTTGAGAGGGACCTCCCCCTCGAGAGGGGCTAGGCTAGCCCTCTAGAGAGAGATAGAGAGAGAGAAGAAAAGAAAGAAAAAACCCTTTCGATGCCGACCTCTTCTCTCTCCTCCGCGGTCCTCCTCGCCGCCGTGCGCTCCGGGGACGTGACCTTGCTCAACGCCGAGCTCAGCAAGCGTCCTGCCTTTACCTACGGGCAGCATCAGGACGATGCAAAGGCGGTGGACAGGTGAAGAAGAAAGAGATAAGCGGAGAATGCATTTGTTTTTTTCGTCGGAGAGTTGCGGCGTGTCCTTGTCGTTCGGCGCCCTCTTTTATTCTCTTCTTTTCGCCTCTCGCTTTCTTCAGTGGAACGCCCCTTCGAGGCCTCTTTTGCGTTCGCCCTTGCGACCAGAGAATGGGACTGGAAAGGACTCGCCCTTACCGAGTCCAGAAGTTGACCAGAAGCCCTCGCAGCGGCGCTGTGCCCTTACCCTTTTTCCAATGGAAAAAACGTCGCGTTTTTTTCCGTACGTTCGAGGCGACGACGAAGAAGGAAGAACGCCAGAGCTTGCCTATTCCCATTTCCTCATCTCCTCCTTTTCCTCCCTCAACCCACGCGCATTCTCTTCTTCCTCCACAGGCTCGACGAAGCGGGCGTCACAGCTCTTCACGTGGCGGTAAGAGAAGGAAGAGAGCGGTAGCGAAAGACGAGAAAACGGCCTCCAAAGAGAGCAAAAGGAAGCGAAACCTTTCTTTTTCTTCGACGTCGCTCCGGTGGAAAAAAAGAGGATTTTTTTTGCTCACCTCCACCACCCACCTCACACCTTCCTCCACAACCTCACACTCACTTCCTTCTCCACTTCAGGCCTGGCGCGGCGACGTCCAGGCCATCGAGGCCCTGCTCGAGGCCGGGGCCACGGTCGACCTGCCAGACGCCGAGAGCGGCTGGTGAGTTTTTTCTCTCGTTCTTCACTTTCCTTTTTTCAAACTCGGGTTTATTCTCACCTCTTTCTCTCTCTCTCTCCCTCTCTCTCTCTCCCTCTCTCTCTTTCTCTTTTCGAAAAAAAAAAACTTTCCTTCCCTCCCTCAGGACCCCACTCCACCGCGCCCTCCACTTCGGCCACGCCCCGGCAGCGGCGGCCCTCCTCCGCGGAGGGGCCTCGCTCTCCGTGCCCGACGCGCGAGGGAGGACCCCGCTGGACCTCGCCTCTGCGGTCTCGAGCTCGAGTTCGAACTTGAACGCTTCCTCGGCTTCTTCTTCTTCTTCTTCTTCTTCTTCTTCTTCGACTCCTTCTCCCGCCTCCGCCTCCGCGCCTCCCCCGACGCCGCCGACGGGCGACGCCTTCTCCTGGGGGGACAGCGGCCACTTCGCGCTCGGTCGCCCTCTGGCCACGGGCGGGGGCCTCGCGCGCCCGGCCCGCGTGCCGGCGCTGCGGGGGGCCGCCCTCGAGAGCGAGAGGGCATCTTCTTCGAGTTCGAAGGATTCGAGCTCCTCAAACTCTTCTTCTTCTTCGACTCCTTCTTCCTCCTCCCTCGTCGTCGTCGACAGGAGGGTCTCGCAGGTCGCCGCCGCCAAGTTCCACTCCGCGGCCGTCACCGACGACGGCTCGCTGTGGACGTGGGGCGCTGCGAGGGGGGGACGCCTCGGCCACGGGGCTGTCGAGGTGGTCGCTTGCTCTTCTTCCTCCTCCTCGAGGAAGAACAAAAACGGCTCCTCTTCTCTTGCGGTCTCCCCCTCGGTCTCGGCCTCGAGCTCGGTCCACGAGGAGAACGACGAGCCCGTCGCTGCTGCTGAAGGGAACGGAAAGAAAAACAAGGGAAGCGGCAGGGGGAGCAACGAGAGCAGCAGCAGGCTTTCTGCGACTTCGATTTCGACTTCTTCCTCTTCCTCCGCTCCTTCCTACGGAGCAGTCGTCGAACCCAGCCGCGTGTTCTTCCCCGGAGGAGGAAGTAGGTTCAACAACGTCGGAGGCTTCTCCAACTCCCTGCGCGTCGTGCTGGTCGCCCTGGGCAAGCACCACTCGCTGGCCGCCACGGCCGACGGAGGCGTCTGGGCGTGGGGCTCGAACAGGGACGGCAGGCTCGGCCTCGGCGGCGGCGGAAGTTCTTCGTCGTCGTCGTCTTCCTCCTCTTTCTCGTCCTCCTCAAACGCCGGTTCCTCCGCCTCGTTCTCGGCCTCGAAGAAGGGGAAAGGGAGCTCTGCCTCTGCTGCTTCTGCTTCTGCAGCATCCGCGGCAGCGGGAACGGCGTCCTCCTCGGCGGGGGGACCGGACTCGGTCGCGTCGCCGAGGCGGCTGCCGGCGCTGCGCGGCCACCGCGCCGTTGCGCTCGCGGCGGCCAACCGCCACTCGTGCTGCGCCGACTCGCGCGGCGTGGTCTGGACCTGGGGCGCCAACGGCCTGGGCCAGCTGGGTTACGGGACGACGGACGGGGCCGCGAGCGGCGTTCCGAGGCGGGTGGACGCGCTGGCACTGGCGGCGAGCAGCTCGAGCTCTTCGAGTTTTTCGAATTCGAACTCTTCAAACTCGAATTCGTTCAAGCGTTTCTCGTCGTCGAACGCTTCCTCTTCGACGTCCTCCTCCAACGCCCTCCCGCCCTCGGCCCGCGCCGTCGCCGTCTCGGCCGCCAAGAGGCACACGCTCGTCCTGACCGCCGACGGCAGCGTCTACGGCTGGGGCCACGCGCAGGTGACTCCCAGGAGAATCAACCTCGCCGACGAAGGGAGCGAGGGAGGAGGAGCAGGAGCAGTTGGAAACAGCAACGGCGATTTCTCGTTTTCGATCTCGCGCGCGTCGGACGGCGCCCCCGCCGACCTGCACCGCGGGGCCGCCTCGGCCTCGAGGCCCGTGGCCGTCGCGATCGCGGCCGGGGCGGCGCACTCGTCCGCCGTCACCGCCGAAGGGGCGCTGATCGTGTGGCCCTCCGGCGCGGTGGCGGCGGGCGGAGGAGGCGGGGGCGGAGGAGGCGGCGGCGGTGTGCGGCCGCGGCGGGTTTCGGTGCCACCGAGCTCGACGCGAAGCGGCAGCAGCAACGCCTCCTCCTCTTCTTCCTCTTCCTCGGTGCGCTTCGTCTCCGTCTCGGCGGGAAAGTACTGGACCGCGGCCACGACGGACGCGGGCAGCGTGTTCATGTTCGAGGGGTGGTCGAAGTGGGAGCCGCCGAGGCTGAACCAGAGCCAATAGTAGCAGCAGCAGCAGCAGCGGGAGCAGCAGCAGCAAGCTCTGCTGCTTTCCTCGTCCCCGTCGCCGTCGTCGTCGTCGTCGTCGCTGCTGCTTTCCTCGTCGCCTTCTTCCTCTCCGGGCTTCTTCTCTCCCGTCGTTTCTCGCCGCGGAGGGAACAACAGCAACCCCAACGCCCCTCCTCTCCTCCTCAGCCACCACCACCAAGGGATCCAACAGCAGCAGCAGCAGCAGCAGCTCAACCACGACCACCAGGCCGCCGCGCGCGCGCGCCTTGGCCGAGGCAAGAAGGCGCCGGCGGCCCCGGGAGCGGAGCCCTCGCTCGTCCGCGTCGAAGGGCTCTGCCGCGTCTCTTCGGTCGCCGTGGGAGAGAAGCACTCTCTGGCGCTGAGGGCGTGGCAGCCGTGCCCGCTGGAGGGGGCCGTGGCTGCCGGGGTGGCGGCCGCGGCGCTGGACGCCGGGGAGCAATTAGGAGGAGGAGAAGGAGACGAAAGCGATTTCTTGCCGTCGACCCCGAAGGTCGGGAAAAGCAACGGCAACGGAGGAGCTTCTCCTGCTCTTTCGACCCCCTCTCCCTCTCCCTCCTCCTCCACCTCTTCTACCACCTCCTCGCCCGCCGTCGGGGGCAGCGGCTCCCCGGCGGCGCGGGAGAGGAGGGCGAGGGCGAGCGGCGGCGGGAGGCTGCTCTTCCCCCCTCGTCCCTCTTCCGCGGCGGCAAACGCGGGCTCTGCCTCCGCTTCCGAGGGCAAGAACGCCGCCTCTTCTTCCTCGTCGTCGCCGCTCTCCCCTCGCTCCGCGGCGAGGGCGGCGACGGCGGCGTCCTCCAAGGCCTCCCGCCTGCGCTCCTACTGGACCAGGCTCGAGGCAGCCGTCGGAGGGGGAGGAGCCCAAAGGAGAGAAGAAGAGAGTGACCTTTTCTGCTTCCCTCGTCCTTCTTCGCCTTCCGACTCTTCGCCTCCTTCCCCTTCCCGCGTGCCCTCCCTCCAGGCCCTGGCCTCCCGTGCCGTCGGGGTAGCAGACGTCGAGCCCCGCACCGCTCTGCCGGCGGCAGCCCTCGCCGACGCGCTCGGGGCCCGGGCCCTCCGCGCGCACGCCCTGGGGGTCGCGGCGGCCAACTTCGACGCCGTCCTGTCGGAAGCGAGGTTGGAGGTCGAGCGCGCCCCCGGGAAGCTGCTGAGCGCCGTCGGGGCCGTTCTGAGGTCCGGGGCCCCCAGGCCGAGCTCGAGCAGCTCTGCCGCCGAGGCCGCGGCGAAGAGGCAGAGGCAGAGGCAGCAGAAGAAGCAGGGAGGAGGGGTCGAGCTGTTTGCGTCTGCTGCTGCGGTCGAGAGGTCGCTTTTGTTGTCGTCTTCTTCGGCAGCTCTCTTCTTTACCTCTTCTTCTTCTGCTTCCCCGCCGACCTTCTCCTCGGAGCGCGCCGCGGCCTCCGCCGCGGAGGCGGCCCGCCGCGTGCGTGGCCTCCGCAAGAAGCTCCAGCAGATCGATTCTTTGATCGAGCGGCGGGAGAGGGCTCCGCTCGACGAGCAGCAGAGGGCGAAAGTGGCGTCGAGGCCGCAGGTCGAGGCCGAGCTCGAGGCGTGGCTGCTCGCCGGGATCGAAGAGGAAGAGGAGATAGAAGAGGAGAGAGGCGAAGAGGAGCAAGAAGACGGGGCTTCCCCCCCTGTTCGTCCCGCTGCTGCGAGGAAGCAGCAGCAGCAGCAGCAGCAGAGGGACGGCGGCGGCGGCGACAGCGGGGGACCGAGCGGGTCTCAGCAGCAGCCGCAGCAGGCTCCGACTCTGACGGTGACGACGCCGGCGACGACGGGAGGGAACAGCGGCCGCCGCTCGAGGCGCCGCTCGGGCGCGGAAGCGGCGGCGGCGACTGCCGCCTCCTCCTCTTCTTCCTCTCCTCCTTCTTCTGCCTCCGCCTCTCCTGCGCTCTATTGCTTGCAGCCGCGGCCCTCTTCTTCCTCCCAGAGGGGGGGGATCTCCGCGGCGCTCCATGCCGCCGCGGCGGCGAAGCAGCAGCAGCAGCAGCAGCAGGCGCCGCGGAGGGGAGGCCTCGGCGAGTTCTTGTCTGGCGCGCTCGACGCTCCGTCGCCGTCGTCGCCGGCGGTTCCTTCTTCCCCCGCCGCCCCCGCTTGGTCCTCGTCCCCTTCTCCGCGCCACCCCACGGCCTCTCCCTCTCCTGCTGCTGCAGGAGGAGCTCCCTCTCAGCAGCAAAGGAGCAAGGTCAGCCTTCGCGAGATCCAGGCGACAGAGGCCGCGGCCGCGGCGGCCGCGGCGGCGGCCAAGCGAGCGTCGTCGTCTTCTGGCGGCGGCAGCGGAGGAGGAGGGAACTTTTCGCCATCTCCGTCGCCCTCGCCTTCGTTGTCGTCGTCGTCGTCGTCGTCATCAGCGATGACTGTCCCTCTCCGCGCGCTCCTTCGGGCCTCAAGCAACAACTCGTCGTCGTCGACGGCACCGATAGCGATGCTCGGGAGGTCGCCGCCGGCGTGGAACAGCGGGATCGGAAATGGAAACGGAGGTCACTTTGGCAGCAGCCCCCCTCCGACGACGGCGGCGGCGGCGGCGAACAACAGCAACAACGGCGCCCTTCCTCCTCCGCGCCTCGCCGAGATCGTCGCAGCCGAGGCAGCCGCCGCCGCCTCCGCCGCGATGCTACAGCAGGTCGGAGGCGGCTCCCCGCAGACGGGGGGCGGCCTTTCCTTTGCGGCTGCTGCCGCGGCTGCTGCTGCTGCCGCCTCCGCGGCGACGGCGGCGACAGGAAACGCTGCTCCGTTTTCTTCGCCGGCGCCCTCCCCCTCTCACCGCCATCACTCTTCTTCCTCTTCGACGCCCCTGCACACCCCCCCGCCGGCTGGTGCTCGACCGCCTCCGCGCTCCTCCTGGGCGTCGCAGTCGTCCGCCGTCGTCGCGCCGCCTCCGATGCCGCTGCTGGGCAGCTCTCCCACCAACTTAGGAGGCTTTGGGTTTTTCACGAGCGGAAACGGCAACGGCAACGGAGGAAACAGCAACAGCGGCTCGCTGACCCGCGGCCCCTCGCCGCTCGCGCTCTGCTCCACTTCCTCCTCGTCGGCAGCCGCCTCTCCCTCTGCGATGGCCGCGTTCTTTGCGTCGTCCGGCGCTGCTTCGTCGGCGACCTTTGGGGCGTCGCCGCCCGTCGGCGCTTCCTCCTTCGGAGCGGCGAGGGGCGCTCAGCAGCAGCAGCAGAGAGCGACCACCGGCTTCGGTGCCAGGAGCAGCTGCTGCTCTTTGTCCTCTTCGAAAGAAGCGCCCTCCCCCGCCCAAAGAAAGACGGGCTGGCCCGGAGCGGGGGTCAGCGGCGGCGGGAGTACGCCGCAGGGGAAGCAGCAGCAGCAGCAGCAGCAGCAGAGCTCGCGCTCTCTCGGCCGTTAGAAGAGAAGAAGAAAGGAGGAGAGTTTCATTTTTTTTCCCACCCCCACGATTCATCAATTTTGCCTTCCCTCCACTTTTTTTTAAAAAAAACGACGACACTTGTTTCACTTGTTCCACCAAAAAAACAACACTGCCTTCAGAGGAAAAAAACAACAACACTGTACTTATTCGATTCGCGCAGAGAGACTTGAAAAAAGAGAGAAAGAGAGAGACCTCGTGTGAAGAAACAACAACAACAACAACAAAAAACTGGAAAAAAGGTTAAGAGTAAATTTCTGTTTCTTTGCAAAATCACGCCGCCGTCTCTTTCTCTTTCTCTTTCTCGTCCCTTCCTTCCTCTCTCTACTTCGCCACGGCCCCTGTCCTCGACGCGAAAACCCTCTTCACCTCCTCATAAACCTCGTCGGGCCCCCTGTCGGCGTTGATCTTGGCGACTTTGCCCTTTGCTTCGTAATAGTCGACTACGGGCACCGAAGACTCGACAAAGACGCGGAACCTTTTTTTGATCGTCTCGTCGTTGTCGTCGGTGCGCCCCTGGCCCCTGCCCAGCAGCCGGGACCTCATCACGGCCTCGGGGCAGTCGAAGAACAGCACCAGGGCAGGGTCGGAACCCGTGAGGGCCTCGTACGCTGCCCTGTTCTCGTCGTTGCGGGGGAAGCCATCGACCAAGAATCGGTGTTTGGTCGTGGTCGTCAGATTCGATTCACTCTTTCCTTTCTCTCCCTCGCTGCTGGCGCTGGCAGCCGCAGCCTGCGCCATGGCGGACTCGAGCAGCGCGATCGTCACGCTCGATGGCACGATCTGCCCCTGCGCGATCATGCCCGCGACGGCGTCTCCGTCGGGCGTCCCGGATTTCGTGTGGGCCCTCAGGAGGTCGCCGGCCGAGAGGTGGACGACTCCGGGGAAATCAGCGACGAGGCGGGAGCATTGAGTTCCTTTTCCGGAGCCTGGCCCCCCGAGCACGAAGATGACGTCGCGGTCGGGGGCGGAGCCGGGGGGCACGGGGATGCCGGCGCGCGAGAGGTCGATCTGGAGGAGATTTTTTTTTTTTTTGAAGGATGAGGTCGAGGTCGAAAGAAAAGAGAAGAAGAAAAAAGAAGAAGAAAGTTTCAACTTTTTTCCTCTTCCTCCTCCTTACCGCCGTCCCCGTCTCCGCGGTGGTCCCGGCAGAGGGGGCGCAGTGCACCCCGCCGACGCCCACGGTCGCCGCCGCCGCCGCTGCCGCGAAGCCGCACGCCCCGAGGCGGAGGAAGGACTGTTTGTTTGTATTTTTTTTTTGAAAAGAGGTTTTGAGAGGTTGAGGTTGCGGTCGAAAACGGTCTGATTGTTTTTTTTCTTTCGCTGTCTTTGACAATCATCGAAAAGGCTTTCTCCCCCTTCACTCCGAGCTTCCGATTCCAATTCGCGACCACGAGAGGCTTCTTCGTGATCACGAGAACGCTCTCCCCGAGAGGACGGTCAAAGCGAAATGGACGGAGAAGAGGAACGATAAAGGCGGACGCCCTCACCTGCTGCTGCGCCGCTCGTGCGATGGCGGCGCTCGACGACAACGACGAAGAAGAAGCATTGGCGCCGGCGCTGCTTGCTGCTGCTGAAACTCCCCCCTGCCTCAGCGCCGCGGTCGACTGCTGCGACAGAGAGCGCAGAGCCGAGCGCAGGGCCTGGAGGCGCGCCATTGCCGATGGAGAGATGGAGAGAGAGAGAGAGAAAGCAGAGAGAGAGAGAAAGCTAGAAGGAAAAAAAAGTGAAACTCTCCGCGCCTTCAGAGATCGAAAACTTTTTTTCCTTCGCGACGACGATGCTCCTCCTGCTCTCGCTCCGGTTCCCACTCGCCGCGGCCATCGCGGCGCTGCTGGTGCTGGGCCCGAGGCGGTGCCTGCAGCTGACTGCCGCGGCCTGCCTCTTGCTCTGCCTGGCCTGGGCCGCACTGCGGTGGCTCCTCCTGCGCTCGCCGGCGAGGAGGAGGCGGAGAGAGGTAAATTGAGAGATTGATGGGAAATTCGATTGGCTTTCAATCCTGCTGTTCGACCTCCACCTCTGTTTTTTCCTCACTTTCCAAAAAAAACTCGCCTCCACTTCCACCAGGACGCCATCGCCTTCTTCCACCCCAACGCTGCCGGCGGCGGAGGCGGCGAGCGCGTGCTCTGGTGCGCCGTCCTGGCCTTACAGAAAGCTTTACCGAAAGCAAAGATCCTCGTCCTCTGCGACGGGAGGCTCTCGCCGTCGGCGCTCCGGGCGTCGGCAAAGGAAGTCTTCGGCGTCGAGCTGCTGAGGGACGTCGAAGTGATTCCGCTGTCGGACGTGGGGCGGCTGGCTCCCGCGCGGCACCCTCGGCTGACGCTGGTGTCGCAGAGCCTGGCGGGGGCGGTGCTGGCGTTCGAAGGGCTGCGGAGGTGCTGTTGCGGCGGAAGCGTTGAAAGCAGAAACGAGAACGGCGGAAGAAGCGGCGGAAGCGAAGACGAAAACGGCGACGAAAACGGAAACGGCGAAAAAAGAGGGCTCCCAGCTCTCTTCGTCGACACCAGCGGCTGGCCCCTCTCCCACTTCGTCGCGAAAGCCGCCGGCTGCTCCGTCGCCGCGTACGTGCACTATCCCATCGTGTCGAGCGACATGCTGAGGAGGGTCGGGGGCGGGGAGGGAGGAGGAGGAGAAGGAGAAGGGAGCAAAGGTCTCGCCGTCGCCGGCGGCGGCGCTCGTTTTTCTCCTTCGTCGTCGTCTCGACCCTCTCCTTCTCTTTCCCAAAGGCTCCGCGCCTCGGTCAAGACCGCTTACTACCACGCAGTCGCCGCCGTCTACGGGGCAGCCGGGGGAATCTGCGACGTGGCGGTGGCCAACAGCAGCTGGACCGCGGGGCACCTCGAGGAGCTGTGGTGGCGGAGGCCGAGGATGGTTTCGGGTCGCTCTTCGTCGAGGTCGAGGTCGAGGTCGTCGTCTTTGCCGTCGCCGTCGTCGTCGAAAGAAGAAAGAGGGAAACTTTTCTTCTCTTCCTCGACGATCGTCTACCCTCCCTGCGGCGTCTCCTCTCTGAGTGACCTCCCCTTAGAGCGCGCCCCTCTCCCCGAGGAGGTGTTCGGGAAGAAGAAGACGAAGGAGGGGAAGCTTCTTGTGGCGCTTGCCCAGTTCAGGCCGGAGAAGAACCAGGCCACGCTTTTGAGAGCGCTCGCGCTCGCCCGAGATAGGGCAAGAGCAGCAGCCGCAGCCAAATCTTCTTCTTCCTCTCCTTCTTCTCCTCCTCACCCGGTCCTCTCCGCCAGGCTGGCACTCGTGGGAGGGGTCAGGGACGCGGCGGACGCCGGGCGCGTGGAGGAGCTGCGGGCGCTGGCGAGGGAGCTCGGGCTTCTGACAAAGAAAAAGGAAGATGAAAAACCCGACGAAGACGAAAAGGAGAAAGAAGATTTCGTCGTCTTCGTCGCCAACGCTCCCCGCGAGACACTCCGCCTGCTGCTCTCCTCGGCGCTCGGGGGCTTGCACGCAATGGTCGACGAACACTTCGGGATCTGCGTCGTCGAGTACATGAGCGCCGGCGTGGTGCCGATCGCGCATGATTCTGCCGGGCCGAGGATGGACATCGTTCGCGACGAGGAGGAGGAGGAGGAAGGAGGAGGAGGAGAAGTTGATGAGAGCGAAAACGGAAACGACGGCGGCGACGACGACGGCGGAAGCGCGAGGAGGAGGAAAGAAGCTTCGTCGTCGTCGTCGAAATCCCCTACTTCCTCCTCCGCCACCCCGACGGGCTTCCTCTGCTCGACCGTGGAGGAGTACGCCGACGCCATCACGGAGCTCCTGGTCCTCTCGGAGGAAGGAGGAAGCGAAGGTCAAGGACAAGGAAAGACGAAAAAGACAACGGGAAAGAAGAAGGAAGAAGAAGCGTCAAGCTCGACCTCTTCTGCTCTGAGAATGGCGGCGTCGGCGAGGAGGCGCGCGCTGAGGCTTTTTACCGACGAGGCTTTCGATGCGGGATTTGTCGAGGCGTTGAGAACTTTGCTGAAGCGCGTGCAGAGAGGCTGCGAGCAAGAGGAAGAAAAAGAGAAGAAGAAGAAAAAAAGCAAGTAGAAAAATGTTAAAGAAAAAGAACGAAAAAAAAGCGAAACCGAAAAAAAAAAAACTTCTCCAAAAATCTCCTCCTCGATCTTCTCTCCTCTTACCCCGATTCTACCAACGAAAAACAGAGAGGGGGGCAGCGAAAGCCCTCAAAAACCTAAAACAGCGGCGTCGACCCGCGCACCAGCCCCATCAGGTGCTCGAAGACGCGCCCGCCGTCGTCGCGGATCCCGGAATGCATCAGCTCGCTCGTCACCCACTGTCGCAGCGACGGGAGCCTTTTCGCCGTCCTCTGCGAGAGCTCGAAGTCGACGTACATGTCCTCCCAGTAGACGGCCGCGGCCACGGGCACGCGGCAGGCCCGCAGCGCCGCCAAGTCGTAGAGGCGGGGCCAGTCTTCCTTCATCGCGAGCTTCTCGGCGACGGCCGCCAGAGGTTTCAGGGCGCCGACCTCGGCAAACATCCACGGAAACACCATCTCGCCCGTGAACAGCACCTCCCGCCCCTGCCGCGCCGCCGCCAGGGCGTCGAAGGCCTCGGGGCGGGGAAGGGTGACTGTCTTTGTGATTGAAGTTGTCGAAGAAACGGCAGCAGCAGCAGCAGCAGCAGCTTTGCCTCCTCCGCTGCCGTTGCTCGTCGGCAAAGTCGCCGAGTTTCTCACAGGGACCGCCACCGTCACCTCCCCTCGCTGCCTCGCCCCCTCCGCGGCCCACCCGGACCTCCCGCTGGCCCTGCCGTCGCAGTAGATAGATTCATGCAATAAGGCGTACAGGGGGTTGGACTCCCAGGCCATCCAGCTCTCGTACCCTTTTAAGAAACCCGAAGTGATCTTGCCGGTCACGGGGCAGAGCGCTCTCTCCAGCAAGTAGTGCAAGCGGTCGAACCCGCCACCGGACCCCAGGCCCGCCAGACCCAGCAGCTGCAAGCCCCGCGGGGTGAGGATGCCGCCGGAGGGTAAGGAGGCCCCGCCTCCTGGCAGGGCGGCGAGGGCCAAGACGATCGACCGGACCCTCGCGGCGTCGCGCGGGTAGCGCTTGTAGTACTTCGCGTTCTGACAGACGACGCGGTCGAAGAGGGCGTCATAGACCCTGTCGGCGGTGCTGCTGCGAGAGGCCTTCTCTTCTTGCTCTTGTTGCTCTTCCTCCTCCCAGCCCGCGGCGTCCGGGGGCAGGCCGCCGGTTAAAAGCACTTCGGTCAGACCCCAGGGCGCGCGGCAGAGGTAGGTCACCGAGACGAACCCTCCGAACGACTGTCCCAGCACCGACCACCGCCCGCGCTGCGGAGAGCCCGTCGCGGGCACGAGGGCGGCGCGGACGGCCTCGGCGTCGTCGACGATGGAGTCCTTAGGGGTGAAAGAAAGAAAGAAAAGGAAAAAAAAAGAGTTTTTGAGTTTTCCCCCCCCCCGAGATTTTGAAGAAAAAAATGAAAAACTTTGAAAAAAGAAAAAATCGAAAAAAAAGAAAACTTCGTCAAACTAAACTCACCGCCCTGAAGCACGCCAGGTACCTCGCCTGCACCTCCGGGTCCTCCGAGCCACACGCAGCCACCAGAGAAGAGGAGGAGGAAGATGAAAGAGTAGGGCTGGATTCATCACCACCGAACCCGTGCGCGAGCGGGGCGATCGGCGGGGAAGACCTCCCGGTGCCCCTCTGGTCCAGCAAGACGACCCTGAAGCCGTGGTGGAGAGCCGCTTTCAGCCAAGAAGAAGCCTCGGTAGGGCGAGGGGCCTCGAAGCCGGGGCCTCCCTGGAGGTAGAGCAGCCAGGGCCCTCCGTCGTCGGGGGGAGGGGGAGGGACGGCAGCGGCAGCGGTAGCAGAAGAGGAAGTCGTCGCCGTCGCCGTCATCGTCGCCATCGTTGCTGCGGCGGCCTTGGCGGCCGCAGCGGCGGCAGCGTTCGCCGCCGCGGCCCTCGAGGGGGAGGTGGCGACGCGCGCGAACAGCTGGATGGTGCCTCCCTCGGGACCAAGGGAGTAGTCGAGGGGGACGCGGAAGAGGTGGTCGGTCAAGACGATACCTATTGGTTTGAAAGGTTATCGTTTTCGTTTTTTTTTTCGTTTTCGGGTTTTTTGTTGTTCAGGGGTCGAGGTCAAAAGGTCGAACGCTTTCTCTTCCCTCTCCCTTCCCTCTTCTTCCTCTTCTCCCTTCTTTCTTTCTTTCTTTCTTTCTTTAAAGAAAAAAACGGAAATTGAGACGGACCTGGCACCGCGAACGAGTCGACCACCTCGTGAGAGACGCAGGCCGGCGCCGGGCGCGAGGAAGGGGGGACGACACTCTCGGTCAACGAGGAAGAAGACGGAGCGAGCGCCGCCGTTGCGACTGCCGGCGCCGATGGCGACGCTTTCGAGCCGAGCTTGGCCCTCTTGGGCTCCGCCATGGCTGCGAGGCGAGAGGGGGCACGTGCGGGCGCGCGCAGCGTGAGAGCAGAGGCGAATCTAGGGTGCGGAGGAGAAGGCTGGGCGGAGCGGAGGACGAGGGCGTTGTTGTTGTTGGGGATCCAAAGAAGCATCGAGCGACGACGCTCGAGTCGAGTTGAGTCGTAGCGGCAAAGGAAAGAAAAAATGAAGGAAAAGTCATTTTTTTCTCACTTGATAAAACGAGAGAGAGAAGAGAGCTCGCGCTTTTTTCTCCGCTCTTTTTCTTACTCTTCCCCTGGCCTGTTTCTTCTTCCTCCGCTGCGAGCGAGGAGCGTCTCGACCCGCTCGAGCCAGCTCCCCGTGCTGACGAAAGCGCGGAAAGAGAGAAAGAGAGAGGGCGAGAGAGAGAAGGAGAGAGGACTCTCTTCATCGCCGGGCGACTGCCATCGGCCTCTTTGGCGACAGAGCCTCGTTCTTTCGTTTTTTTCCAATCTCGGCGCGTGGATCCCGCTTCTGTCCTCCTGACCTTTTCGGGCCCCGAGGTCGCGCCCGAGCAAGACAGACAAGGAAAAAGAGGGACCCGCTGCCTCTCCCTGGGATGTCGCCGCTCCCTGCGGCCTCGCCCCCGCGGGCGACGAGCGCGATGATGATGACGACGACGAGCGGCGTCGTCGCCGCCGAGGAATTCGCGACGTCGCCTCTTCCGCCGCCGCCACCCCCGCCGCCGCTTTCTTCGACCTCCTCCTCCCCCTCTGCTGCGCCTCCTCCTCCTCTCTCCCCGCGGGGGGGGGCGCAGGGCCACCTCAACCACCACCCGTCCTTGCACGCCGCGTCACACTTTGCCGCGGGGGCTGCAGCAGCGGAGAAGGCAGCAGCGGAGAGAGCAGCAGCAGCAGCAGAGAAGCCGAGAGCAACGGCGGCAGCCAACGGAGCGAAACGACACTCGCCTCCTCGAACGACGATGATAACGACGACGACGACGGCGGCGACAATGACCTCCCCACCGAAAGGAGCAGGAGCAGGAGGCTCCTCCTCAGCTCCCGCATCAGCAACAACAAATCCGTCCACGCTTTCTTCGCTGTGGCTCGCAGCCAAGACTGTCTTCTCCCCCGGGAGGGGCAGGGAGCCCTCGGCAGCCGAGCTCGTGACGCTCCGGGACCTGATGCGGAGAGTACCTCTTTCTGAACTCGGGCTCGTCGAACCCGGGACTGCCGCTGTTTCTGGTTCCGGTTCCGGCTCTTCTTCTGGCTCCTCTTCCGCGTCTTCGTCCTTCGAGGCCCTGGGCAGGCTGTCCCTGGAAGACGACGGAGCAGAGAAGAGGGAAAAGGACGAGGAAGAGAACGAGGAAGAGGGGAGAGAGAAATCGAAACAACTTCCGAAGATCTCGTACCTCGACGTCGCCGAGGACTCGGCCGCTGCCCTCGGGGTCTTCGTCCTGCCCCCCCGAGCCGCGATCCCCTTGCACAACCACCCTGGCATGACGGTGAGCTCCAGGGTGCTGTTCGGGAGGCTTCACGTGCGGAGCTTCGACTGGGCGAGCGGCAGCGAGAGCGAAGAAGAGGAGGAGGAGGAGGAGGAGGTTAAAAACGGCGACGGCGGCGGCGACAGAGAGAAGGAGAACTCCAGCGACTCCGAGCGACGAGGGCCAACAGCGACAACGGCACCAACAACGACATCAAAGCGGGACCAGCGCCGTAGAGCGGGCCTCAGGCGCGCCAGGCTGGTCGAGGACCGCATCGTCGACGCCTCGTCGCTGCCGACGCAGCTGACGCCAAAGGGGGGAGGCAACATCCACGCGTTTGCCAACGCGGGCCCGAGCGGCCATCCCGATGGGGGAAGCGCCCCGTGCGCCGTTCTCGACCTCCTCGCCCCTCCCTACTGCGCCGAGGACGACAGGGACTGCACCTACTACGTCGAGGAGGAGGCCTTCGAAGGAGACGAGGAGGAAGAAAGCGAGGAAGAGGGAACGGCGGCGGCGGCGGCGGAGAACGACGGAGGAAGCGAGAGGACCCGAAAGCGGCGGGGGTCTCCGGCGAGCGGGGCAAAGGCAGGGAGGAGGGCGACGAGACCGGGTGACATCGCTCTCCTCAGGGCCGTGCCTGCCCCGGCCGACTTCGTGGTCGAGCACGCGCCGTACAGGGGGATCAGGCCTGCAGCTGCAGCTGCTGTTTAACCCCGCGTAAAAAAAAAAAAGAGAAAAAAAAGGAAAAAAGAACCTGTTCTTCTCGACGTGCTCTCTTGCGAGGTGACCTGTTTCTTTCTTTTTTTCTCCTTTTCCGCCCCTTGTCCTCATCTTAAAAATACAACGAAAAAAACACTAAAGGAAGCGAACAACACCCTTTTTTGTAACACTGCTTCTCTGTGCTTCTGCTGCTTTGCGTCCTATGCGGCGCGGAGCGAATAAAAAGAGTTGGGAGGTCGAGTTTTTTTTTGTCCCTTCGCCGAATCGCTTCTCTCTCACCGCCAATCACTTCTCGTTCGGCTCCTTTTCTCAACTTTCTCTCTCGCTCTCCTCGCGCTTTTCGGGCGTGCCCTCTTCTCCTTCTCTCTCCCCACGCCTCTCTGACACCCCCTCATGAGCGACCCCATCACGCTCGCGCAGTCGCGGGCGCCACCCTCGCCGGCCACGGCCACGCCGCCGCTCCCCATCGTCCGCGACAACGGCGCCTCGCATGCTTCCAACGGCAACGGCAAGGCCCCCGAGCTCGCCCGCTCCTCGGGCTCGCTCCAGGTCCGCGGCCGCTCGCCGACGCCCTCCCGCGGCGGAGGTGGGGACCGCTACGGCGGAGACTCGGACTACGGGGGCAGCACGTGCGGCAGCCTGCGCGGCTCCAGCGTGCGCGGCAGCTCGCCGGTCATCGGAGACGACAAACCGACGGCGGCATCAGCATCAGCGGTGGCGGCATCAGCATCGGTCCGCGGCACCTCCCCGCCTCCTCCCGTCGCCCCCTACCAGGCCCTGCCCGTGCGCGGGCCCGTTAACCTCATCACGCACAACATGACGGAGGGCTTGCCCGTCGTGGAGCCGGGGGAGACGGACCCCAAGGTGAGGTGGAATGAAAGAGCAATCGATGAGCGAATTCGACGTCAACTCGGCAAGAAAAAAAAAAGTCAACCTCTTCTATCTCTTTCTCTCTCTAAACAAAAAAAACGAAAAACAGGAGCTCGAGGCCCGCATGACCAAGGTGATCTCCGACTACACCGCGCAGCTCACCGAGAGGACCGAGCACCACATGGGGTAAGTGTGGAGGGAAGAAGCGAAAACGACTAAAGAGAGAGAGAGAGAGAGAGGAAAAATGAGAGAACAAAGAACGAACCGATTTTCCTCAACCTCGACCTCGACCGGAAAAAAAAAAAAAACAGCTACCCTTACAACCTCGACTTCGACTCCTACAAGGCCCTCGAGGGCCTCTCGCGCTTCTGCATCAACAACCTGGGAGACCCGTTCATCGAGTCCAACTACGGCGTGCACAGCAGGGCCTTCGAGATCGGGGTGCTGGAGTGGTTTGCGAGGCTGTGGGAGGCGCCGAGCGAGGAAGAGGGTGAGAGTGGAGAAGAAGAGAAAAAAACCTTTTTTTCCCCTTCAGATTCGGGTTTTTTTCTTCTTCTTTTTTCCGATTTCCATTTTCTCGACCTTCCACCTCACCGTTTCTCCCCATTCTTGTCTCGCCCGAACCCTCTCTTTCAACCAACCCTCCTCAGGGGGCTACTGGGGCTACATCACCAACTGCGGCACCGAGGGCAACCTGCACGGCATCCTCGTGGGCAGGGAGAACCTCCCCGACGCCGTTTTGTACGCGAGCGCCGAGACCCATTACTCGGTGTTCAAGGCCGCCCGCATGTACCGGATGGACGCAGAGAGGGTCGCCACGCTCCCTTCGGGCGAGATCGACGTCGAGGACCTGGCTGCTGCGCTGGCCCGGAACAAGGGCAGGCCCGCGGTGGTGGTGGTCAATGTCGGCACCACCGTCCGCGGCGCGGTCGACGACTTGGATGCGGTCTTGCTCGAGCTCGGTAAAGCCGGATTATCAGAAGACCAGTTCTTCATCCACTGCGACGGCGCGCTCTTCGGGCTGATGATGCCCTTTGTGAGAGCCGCGGCGCCGCTCGTGACCTTCAAGAAGCCCATCGGGAGCATTTCCGTTTCCGGCCACAAGTTCATCGGCGCTCCCATGCCGTGCGGCGTCGTGATGACCAGGGCCAAATGCGTCGAGGCGCTGTCGTCCGACGTCGAGTACCTCAATTCGCGCGACGCCACCATCATGGGCTCGCGCAACGGCCACGCCCCCATCTACATGTGGTACACGCTGACGCGGAAAGGATACTCCGGCATGCGAGCGGACGTCGAGCACTGCCTCGCCAATGCGCATCTCCTCCAAGAGATGCTCGAGTCCAACGGGATCAAGACGATGCTCAACCGCCTGTCGTCGACGGTGGTCTTCGAGAGGCCGCCGTGCGAAGGGTTCGTGAGGAAGTGGCAGCTGGCGTGCGAAGGGGAAGTCGCCCATGTGGTGGTGATGCCGAACATCACGCCGCCGAAGCTCGAGGCGTTCGTGCAGGACTTGGTCGAGTGCCGGAAGAAGTTTAACAACAGCCAAAGCAACGGCAACGGGGCTGCTGCGCCGGCTGTCAACGGCGCCGCCGAGGCGCTGGGGAGGGTGGCGCTGGGCTCCAACGGGGCCGAGGCGAGCTAGAGAGAGAAGAGAGAGGTAGAGAGAATTTTTTTTCTGCAGGAGAGAGGGCGTTTTTCTTTTTTTCTTTTTTCAGTTACGATTTTTCCGTTTCTTTCAACCCCTCTTCCGCGACGCGACAAAGCGAAATCCTTCCCCCCCCTTTTTTTTTGTTGCTCGATGCGCGTGTGTTGCGTTGTGTTGTGTGTGTAAATCTTTTCAGGAACAAAACAAAAAAACAAGAAGCAAAGCGCGACCTCTTTGGGGGAAAAAAAAAAACG
>Ga0114918_10001490_pt1 | contig 20964 bp, 19 predicted proteins | sample LantaG_FD_87015 | JGI IMG/M metagenome (GOLD analysis project Ga0114918, IMG submission 87015) | Deep subsurface microbial communities from Baltic Sea to uncover new lineages of life (NeLLi) - Landsort_02402 metaG | ecosystem: Environmental > Aquatic > Marine > Oceanic > Sediment | place... | reverse complement strand
TTATTAAGAATACAGACCCTACTATTACTAACTTTGACGTTATTTTTATACGTGAAGAAAAAGTAGATATAAACATCCTTGAACTTAACAATATCAATTACAGTCATTTATTACAAATAAAAAAAATCTTATTTTCAGCAGCCTCAAAAATTAAAAATACCTTTAAATGTAATTACTACCCACAGGTATTACCATCCCTCAAAGATCTTATTAGTTCTGACAACCATTATAAAATGCATGTACTGGATGTACTACCAAAGATATATACCAAAAGGTACCACACAGACTCCCTGCTTTTACGAAGTTACATAGATACTGCATGTAAAAGTATTCGCGAAGAAGGCTGTTCCCATTTATACCGTTTAAAAATTAGTTATGAATTTCTTAGATGTATACAAAAGGAGTTTTCTATGGATGTTAGTAAAGAAGAAAAAAGCCCTAGCTGAAAATTAGGGGAACTTGTTGCCTCGGTAGTATGGCCCTTAAGTTTTGTTATTCGTTCTTTTGAAAAACAATATGTTGGTTTTATTACGTCCAGGGTACAGTCAAAAGAGGCGGTTGTAAAATTTCTAGTGGAAAGTTATCAAAAATTGGTACTACATAAAGGAGAGTCAGTGGGTAATATGACTGTATCCATCGATGGAGATGCCTACAAACAAGCGGAGGAGTTATTAAATAATATTAGCACTTTTAACCGCTATGAATTCGCGCATGGTTTTATAAGTCAGTACAGTCTTAAGCACTTTATCACCACTAAAAAACAAAATCAATAATATCTTTTATCCTATAGGGGGTTTCCTATGTTGAATACAAATGTAAAACGTTCAAGTATTCTTTTTCTCTATGAGTCAAAAAACAATATCCCTAATGGGGACCCTTTCACGGGGATGCAGCGTATGGATGAGACTACTAACCGCCCCCTAATATCTGATGTACGCATTAAAAGATATATCAGGGACCAAATGATTGCCCTTAATGAGTACGCTGGGGGTAAGGACACTGTGTACCTACGAGAGGTTACTCCAGATGAAGTGAAACAATCCAAAGTGTCTGAGGATGCGACAGCATCCGCTGCTCAAATAAAGCTCCTTGAGATCCTTTATAGTGAAGATGAGTCACTTTACAAAATTAAAAATAAGAAAAAAGTCATTGATATAGAGAAGTTATTACTTAAATGCATTGATGTTCGTCTTTTTGGTGGAGTTGCTACTGAGAAGGGAAACAACGCCTGCATTACCGGAGCTGTTCAGTTCCAAATGCTATCTCCTGCCTTACATGCGGTATCATCCCAGATACTTCAAAATACTTCTGTTTTTCAATCTTCTGTTGAGAAGAAGCAGGGTTCTATCGGAACTTCAAATATTATACCCTACTCTACTAACCAGATAGTAGGATGGGTAAGCCCTCTCACAGCACAACAAAATGGCCTCAAAGAAGAGGAAGTGCTATATGCCTTAAAATGTTTATGGGATGCCGTAAACACTATTAGTACACGAAGTAAACAGGGTCAGTACTCTCTTCTTATGCTAAAGATAAACTATAATGACATCTTCCATAAGACTAACTTAATAGATTCTCTTATTAGCGTTAATTCCTCAATTGCAGTAGAAGATATTCGCTCTATTAAGGACTATTCTTTTGACTTTTCTAAATTAGTTGATTACGTAGGATCTGATATTGTTGATAGCATTGATATGCGAGTAGCCCCCGAGATTAAATCAGACGTTATCCCAAAGATTGATGTTATCTCTAACAAAATTAAATGGATTTGAAGGGATACCTATGGATGCTATAAAATTTAATTTGAGAGCTAATTATGGTCACCTTAAAAAACCGGAGACCAATAATAATCCTCTTACCTACTCAGTACTACATAAGACAGCCCTAATAGGATTTATAGGAGCAGTATGTGGTATTGATAGAAAAAAAATGAAGGATCTCTTCCCTTTATGTAGTGAAGACCTACTTTATTCCATCTCCTTAAAAAGTCCCCTCATAAAAGAATCTTACGCTTATACTAAACGTAAAGTTGTCCGAGGTAATTTTTACGCTCCAGATAGAAGATACTGTGAATATCTTAAAAACCCTAGCTACTCGATTATTGTAGCTTGTAAAAAAGATGCTAATGATAGAGTAAAAGATCTCATGGTTACTTTTATAGAACACCTACTTAATAACCGGTCGGGATACCCAACATATATAGGAGTATCTGCATGTCCTGCAGAATATAGTAATGTGAATCTATGTACTGTATCTGATATGGAAGAACAAGGTGTTTTTTCAACGGAATATGTATTCAGTAATGAACATGAGATAAAGAGTTCTAATGAGATCCCCCTAATCTATGATCGTATCCCTACATACCAAACTAATGATTTCTTTAATCCTCCTGAGCATTTTAAAACAGTAGTTATCACTGAGGATCATTCATTGGTACCAATCGAGGGAAACTTTTATAAAGTTTCTACAGGAGAACAGGCATGGTTCATGTAAGTAATTACACTAAAAATTATGAGTCACACCCTGGTAAAAAGCTATCTAAGCATATTACAAATGTACAAGAGAGAGCTCTATTGTTACACAATAGCCCTATCGTTAGTGTGTCTGCTCTTACACATGATGTAGGTAAATTAAATCCTAACTTTAAATTAAAGTTAGAAGGATCTAATATTAGTGGTTTATATACCTCTCATGCGTATTTATCTCTTCAAGTATTTATGTCTATCATAAAAGAAAGTCCCGAAACTGTTTTAAAATTATTAGGAACTTGGGATAATATCTATTCTACGATGATATGTATATACAGGCATCATGGCTCGTTGCCCAATTTTAATGAGGCACTCTTTGAAGAAGAATATAATCGAATGATGGATTTCCTAAAAACCCATCCTTATATGCCTGCACAAGAACTATTAAGTTTAGTTAATTTAGGAGATTTTAATTTTGATTTATATGATCCTACGATAGATCCTGGCATATACTTTAAGTGGCATAAAAAAGCCCTTTCAAAAATCAACCATTTAAATTTCTATCTTGAAACCAAAACTTGTTTTTCTTCCCTTATCTCAGCCGATAAATTAGATGCGGGTAGCTATAATCTAGTAGATACATCTAAATCTATCACTAATAAGTATTGCTCATGTGTTGATAATTTTCTTAAGACATTAAAACCTACATCACCCTTAAATATCTTTCGCACCAAAATCAGAAACCATGTCTATGATAATTTAGAAAAGGAGTTAGATAATAACCCCTCTCAAAGAGTCTTTTCTATTACCGCTCCGACTGGATCCGGTAAGTCAGCTATAATGATCTCATTACCTATTGCCCTTATTAAAAGAGGTATTAAAATTAATAAGGTTATTTATAGTATACCCTTTCTTACTATAACGGAGCAGATACATGATATCTTAAAAAAAGATGTCTTTAAAGAAAAAGATTTTCTGCATCGTATAGATTCTAAATCTATGCCTAAAGAAGAAACTCAGAAATCTTTCTTATCGTCTCTCAAAAGTGCAATCACATGTATATTAATGGGCACTTCCTTAAAGGATAATAAAATACAGGTAGCTTTAAATAGCGACTACCGAGAATTTACTCTAAACTACCCAGTAATTGTAACTACCTTCGTGCAATTGTTTGAATCTTTTACTACATCTTCAAATAAAGGATGTATGAGATTTGCACACTTAAAAAATAGTGTCTTTCTTATCGATGAGATACAATCATTACCTCCTCGTATGTATACTTTTTTTGTAGCTATGATTGATGCTTTCTGTCGAAGGTATAATTCCTATGCTATAATTTCCACAGCTACTATGCCATACTTTGAAATCTCCCCCTTAGATCCAGATGCTGCTCCTTTTTTTAAAGGGTATAAAAGACCCATAGAGCTATCTGACCTCTCTTTTTACAAGGAAGATATCTTTAATCGCTACTATATTTCCGTGCTTAAGGAGACACATAATACCCTAAGCATAGCTAAAAAAATGCTTTCAGCTAAAAAGCCTACTTTGATTGTTTTTAATACAATTAAGGATTCTGTTGCTGCATATAAGGTATTAAGGGCTACAAGCTCATTCCCAGTATACCTCATAAACTCTAATTTTCATGCCTCAGACCGACTAATGATCTTAGATAAGTGTAAAAAGCACTTAGATGAATACTATAAAACTGGCCTTGATAAACATAAAATAATATTAGTATCTACACAGTTGATTGAAGCAGGAGTTGATATCGACTTTAATGAGGTATATCGAGAGATAGCTCCCTTATCAAATATCATACAGACCGCCGGAAGATGTAATAGAGAAGGTAGAAGAAGTCTTAGCCCTGTTTATGTGTTTTATCTACGAGACAATCGTGGTAGGTTAAGGTCCCGATGTATCTATAACGGCTCTGATGCCCCTCTTCTCAACTTTGCCGTAACTTCTTTACCAGAAGGATCTTCTATACAGATAGAGGAGAAAAATTTGCTACCTCTACAGAAGAGCTATTTTAACTTTCTATCAAAAAATTTAAAAATTGGTGGTTGGAGTAAAATGGGTAAAAATAGAAATTTAATCTTAGAAATAGTGGATAAGAAATTTAAAGAGGTGGGAGAATTCCGCTTAATACCTAAGCATATGTATGGCACCCAAGTTCAGTACTATGTCCCTATAGATGATAATGATAAAAGTTTTGAAAACTATGTCCAAGCTATAGCTGATGCCTTGTACATCGAGGAGCACCCCACAAGCAAAGATCATTTAAAGCAGCTTTTAGGTGCTAATAATAAAATTAAAAAATTGCGGAAATCGATGATGAATCGAGTAGTCCAAGCGACCCTCGATGAAAACATTCAAAAGCCTGAACAGTACGCAGAATATAACGAATGCTTTATGGAGTTATATAAAATATTACCTCAGTACTATAATTCAGAATTTGGTTTAATGTTTTAAGGAGATATTATGACTATAAAAATGTACAGAATTGATTATATCTCTACTGGAGATGTGTATGCTGACCACCAGCATATCAAAAGAATCTTTAATGACTGCAACTGCCTATACAGACTAAAAGAGAACCACACATTAGTTATAACAGATGGTGCCCCTAATAATAGTAGTTGCTCTGTACAGACTACAACGATACCCGAAGATCGAGTGCCTTTTTCTCTTTTAGCTAATGTAGCTAAACGGAGCAGATCCTCTAAAAAAAGAATACCTATTACTGATCCAGTAGAAGCTTTAGGTTGGCTAAACCGAAAAGAAGAAGAGGGAGGATTTAAAACAGACTCCGTTTCTATTGATTTCAGGGGTATTGCTAAAGGTAGAAAGAAAAACCATTACATGACTTTTAATAGTATCCTTTATAAGGGATATTTAGAAGTCATAGATAAAAAACTTTTTCAGGAAGTACTAATAAAAGGTCTTGGTTTTGCTAAAGCTTTTGGGTTTGGACTTTTATTATGCAAGAACGAATCTATTTAAATATTAAAGGTAAGTTACCTTTCTTATATGTTGAAAGAGGAGTACTCTCTCAACATAATTATACCTTATATTTTTATTATGAAGAAAAATCAATAGAGATACCAATCGGATCTATACTTGTAATATTTTTAGGTCCTGGTATACGTATTACCCATAATGCCTTTAAAATAATATCCAGAAATAAGTGCTTAACAATGCTCGTAGGTGAAAATATTACTCGATCTTACGCTATGTGTATAAGGGAAGATAGGACCTCCCATAACATCGATAAACAAATAAGGATACATACGAAGTACCCTGATAAACTTATAAAAAGATATTTGAGTAAAAGATTTAATAATAATTATAAAATATCTAAACGAGATAGCATAGAAAAAATACGTGGTATAGAGGGTAACTACATGAAAAAAGCGTATAGAGAATACGCTTTGAAGTACGGTATCCCGTGGGTGGGGAGAAAAATATCAGGAGAGTGGTCTGATCAAACAGACTATAATAAAGCTATATCCATGTCTAACTCCTACCTATACGGAATAATCTGCGCATGTTTAAATAGCTTAGGATATCTCAGTGCTCTTGGTATAATTCATAAAGGGAATATGTCCTCACTTATTTACGACATTGCTGACATATATAAGATAGACATAAGTATTAAGATAGGTTTTAAAACAGCATCAATAGTTAGAAGTACTAATGAAAATATTGAAAAGGTTACTCGAAAAGAACTTTTAGAATATTTAGTAAAATCTAAATTTATTAACCAAGTAGTAGAAGATATAGAGTACTTGTATGACCCTTCTTATTATAACATATAAAATAAATAGCCAATTAAAAGGATTAGTATGTTCCTACTTAAATATGGTAAGCACCTCTGTTTATATAGGCACCCATAATAAAGGGTTTATTGACAAATTTATAATAAAATTTAAAGATATGGTTAAGGATACTGATAAAATCATTTTAATCCGTAAAGAAAATAATATTAATGGGTACTCTATAGAATATTTTAATATGAAGGATTATTCTATCTCTGATTTTGACAGATACTTTTTATCTGCAAAAAGACATACATGATTGATATAGTAGCTTTTACACCAAAGGGTATTCCACACCTACGTGTGGATTGAATGGACGGATACGATACTGAGGCTCTATCGATGCCAGTATTCCACACCTACGTGTGGATTGAATATCTATATCTATGTTAGGCATTATTGCTCCTCGTATTCCACACCTACGTGTGGATTGAATTGGAGTCTGGAATTCTATGTCGGTAGAGCTAAAGTATTCCACACCTACGTGTGGATTGAATTCAAATATACAGTACTCTAGAATCTTCAGAGAAGTATTCCACACCTACGTGTGGATTGAATTACGTTGATATCATATCCACCATCGGTCATACCGGGTATTCCACACCTACGTGTGGATTGAATTAAATGAAATAATGGTGTTTTTTTATTAAGAGGTATTCCACACCTACGTGTGGATTGAATTGGATTCGATATAGTCCCATCTTCTCCTGAAGATGTATTCCACACCTACGTGTGGATTGAATTGTGTCGTCTATCCAAAAAGAAGGCATACTAACTCCTGGGTATCGTAAGGTACTTATTCAATATAATTATAAAGCTATGCTTTATATCCTAATGCTTTTTATCTTTATGGTATTATAATAAAAAAGGCTTCTGGTAAATTACCAGAAGCCTTTAAAATCAATATATTAAGTATAAACTTAACGAGCGATTTTTACTCTTGTGATTGCAAGAGGATTGAAACAACCTATCCCTAGGTTTTCGAACACACTGAAACCAATACGACGAGCTTTAGGATCGTCAGCACTAAGAACAGAAAGTTCGGTTCTTACAGGTATGCGACCGAAGAATTCCGGTTCTGCACAAACGTATGCATAACCAGGAACAACTTTACGAGTCACAATGATCTGTGCTCCCCAAGCAGTAGCCATAAGACCAGTCTTGAGAAGAGTTGCCTGTGTTTCAATATCAAGAACATCACGTCCCCATTTACGAATATCTGCAAAATCCAGCGCGTTCATGAAAATGCGAGCAACGCGAAGGTCATGTTCTTCAACACGAGCAAAAGCGTCGATAAGATTTGCAGGAGTAAGAGGAGCAACAGCATTAACCTGTGCATTGGTGTATGCTGATCCAAGATTGTCAAAGCCACTCTGGGAAACAGCGTCCATTACGTCAAAAGCACGGGCATCTTCTGCAGCCTGGATTTGCGCTTTAGCAAGATCCTGGGCACGTTCTATCAGGTCAAAACGACGTTCTTTAACCTGTGTCAGCGGAATTTCCGGATTCGAAGCAATTTCGAAAATAGGGAAATTAACACGACGAGGTTTTGTGATAGCGAGAATGTTTTCACCTTCTTCGCCAACCACATAAGCTGTCACGTTAGGATCTTTGTCGTAAATAGGAAGAGCGCCATCAGGCAGCTGTTCTACGAGAAAGGCTTTACGGGCAACCGAGGTATAATCTCTACGAAGACGCAGAGGCTGTACCATTGAAGCAGCAAGTTTCGCACGACCCGCAGGGGTCTTAATGTGCTCACTAACAATTTGCTGCTTTAGTTCGTTAGAAATTTGTCCTTCCATTATTCATTCCTCCTTAAATGCATTTTTTAGTGGTTTAGATCCGCATCTGTACGGCCATAAAAGGATCGTCCTGTGAGGGAGCGATAAGAATAACACCAACAACAGTAGTGTTAGTCATTGTTTCGCTAGTCAAAAGACCATTCTGTGACGCATATAGCGGGTCACCCGGGTTGTAGGTAAGATCTGCAGAATCATTTTCATTCCGAGTCTCATAGAGATCGGTTGTGAATACAGAACTTGTACCATGCAAATAAGGGCATTTACCACTGGCAACACCTGAACTTGATTCGTAGGGATATCCTACAGCATCATTGATTGCAACACCAACAAGAGCGCCGGTTGCTACTGTTCCATCAGCTGCTACTACAGTACCACTAACAGTACCAACTTCAACCACCATCCCGGCCAGGATACCTTTAGCAGTATCTGCACCAAGGCGGGTATTAGCTTGAGACTGCGCTGTGCGCTGAACATTATCACGAGTCAAACCATCTTCGGTAAGATTCATGAGAGTGTTCATTGTACCCCGTTCAAGGATATTCATACCCCTATCAGGAACGATGCCACTAGCTTCACCAATCATGTTAACCTCCTTAGAGTTTTTAAAAAGACCCTATCTCTATTCTTTCAAATAAAGCGGGTAGTTACTTTACTTTGTTATTAGAAATATGCACTTACATCCGGGGGTGCATTCCAGATACCTGCGAGATCAGAACCTACACTACTTGAGGCCTGTTTCTTAACCATACCGGAAAGAGTTGCTGCACCTTTTTTCTCAGTAGAAGCTGTAACGTCACTGAAGATGTCCTGGAGAAGATCTTTTTCAGAGGCTTCTTTTTCCTCTTTTTCTTCTTCTTCCTCTTCTTTTTCTTCACAGTCGCCTGCTTTTTTGTCACAAGCTTTTTCTTCTTCAACTTCTTCTTTAGCCGCTTCTTTTTCTTCTACAACTTCTTCTTTTTCTTCTACGACTTCTTTTTTAGCAGCTTCTTTTACTTCTTCTTCTTTTTCTTCTACAACTTCTTCTTTAGCGGCTTCTTTTTCTTCTTTTTCTTCCTTAACTTCTTCAACAACTTCTTCAGCTGCAGCAGCGATGCTTTTTGCAAAAGTTTCTTGGTTGTTAAGAATAGCATTAAGGTGTGCATCCGGAAGACTCATGAAAAGAGATGCCTGATGTTCAACGAGTTCTGCGTCTGCTCCTGGAAGCATGCGTTCTGCTGCTATGATGCAACGTACAGCTTTGTTTTCCATTTTACGAATAGAAGCAATAGCTTCTTTAGCCTGCTTATCAATAAGAGGAGCGTGGCCTGTTTCTTCACGTTTTCCATCATCTTTTGCAGGATCACCTTTATGGACATCTTCTGCCCAAGCTGAGGGATCACCCTTAGCATACTCATCGAGTTTCGGATCATTTTTTTCATGCTCAGGATTGTTCATAGTATAGACATCGTTGTCATACCCTGAACCCTTAGCTTCTACTTGAGTATTAGCTTTAGACTTCATGTCTTCAGCAACTCTTGTAGTTAGACGTTCTCTGGCCATTCATATCCTCCTATTTTGTAATACAACAAAATCAATACGTTTTTAATAAAAATAGCCGTATTAAAAGATTATTAATAAAATTACTCCACCCGTGAAAGAATTCTGGCCCACTTCACTAATTTCTTAGCTTCATTTACCTGAGGTTTTCTTCCGGATTCCACAATAATTTCAGTAAAAAATCCTTTTAAATTATTAGAAGCAAGCTTTACTTTTGTAAGAGCTTTTACCATATCCATTCCGATAGGTGCTTCCGATAATGTTCTATCTATGTGATACAACAGCCCTAATGTATCGTTTCTACTATAGCCATACTTTTTGAACTGATCCCAATTCTTAAGATTAGAAAGGATCATAATTCCGTTTCTAAGTTTGTCATTAGAGAACTTTTTAGAAGCAACGAGGACTCTATTAAGTTTGTCCATATTTGCATCTTTAACTAAGGACTGATTCGAGTAGGTTTCATTTACTAGAGGTCTTTCGATCCCTTGTTCTTCTGCCTGCTCCAATAGTAATTCTTTACGCATTTGATTAAGGAGATGCTTTTTCATCATATCCTTAACTTCCTTTAGAGTGGCATCCTCAGTAGGTTCTTCTATTTGAGGACCTGGAACATCTCCAGTATTTGGAGTACCAGGATCCAGTGCTGGACCCTCTGCAGGAGTTGCGCTTTCATCCTCTGGGGGAGCGCTTTCTTCTGAGCCGCCTTCATCTAAAGGACCTTCCGTATCCTTAGGAGCTTCAGGAAAATCTATATCGTCTTTAGGAGCTTCTGCAGCTGGAGCTTCTGCTGCAGGCTCATCCCCTTCAGCAGCTTCTAATTCTTTAACAAGTGCGGAGGCTTGGTCTGAAGCAGCTTTTAGAAACATAGTACCATCAGGTTTAAATGAAGGCACCAGGATAGACTTATTAAGTTTATCTGATACATCTTCATTGGGGAGAATGATATTTCTTTTTACAGCGCCCTCAAAAGCAGGTTTTCTTACCCAACTAGCATCAATGAAAGCGCAGCTGTCAGGGTCATCCTCTGAGCCGCATAGCTCCGCTATGATTCTTCGGATACCGTTTGCATCATAGAAATAATTGTTTTTAAAGTATCTGATATGTTTACAAGCATCTGTATCATCCACGGCTTTATTACCGCATTTAGTACAAATAGAGTATGCAATTTTACAACCCATACTCATAGCATTGTATTCATTATTTAGGATCTTTTGTATCAGATCCTCATGGACACGATTTGTTGCTACCAGGATATCTACGTACAAAGTAGTAATATCTTTTCCTTGAGCATCCTGACCAATAACCACCTCTCGTAGAGCTACATCAATAACTTTACCTTTAGACAATTCGGGTATCTGGACGTGTTCTACAAAATTGTCTGCACCTAAGAAAGTCTTATAGCAACTTTTTAAAAGGCCTCTTTCCCAGCTGTCACCATTATTATTAACAAACGGTGAGTGGTGGGGAGATATATAGTATCTGCTATTAGGGTCATTGGGGTCTGCAAAATCAGTATCTACGGAGGCTATTATAGTAGCGTGACTTAAAAGCCACTTATTAGGATCATAGGACCCTATTACTTTTTTAGCTGAAGCATAGCGTACATTAGATACTTTCTTGTCCATCCATTTACCGGGACAGGCTTGGGGAGTAACTATTGCAGCGTGACCTGTTTTTAAAAAAGCCATACTAGTATCCTATCATTTAACATCTTCAATTTTTTCTAATCCGGCATACCCAAGGCCAGAATTATATGACATTATATAATCCCCTTTACGATACACCTTATCTGAAGTACCGTGTGCTGGAGTCGGGCTTGTTTCAGTACTATTTCCCATATCCCATTGCATAAGGTATTTAAGCATCTCTGGTTCGGACGCTTTAAAAAAAGCATCCTGTGCTTCGTCTCCCTTTTTACCTCTAAAGCCATCAAAATCCTGGCTATTTTGCAAGAAGACTATTCGAGCATACTCTTTTTTACTACCTAACTTTAAAAAAAAATCTTCAACGCTACTTCTAATTATTTCGTCAGAACATTGGGAAGCATACTTACCATAAAGCTTCTGGTAAGTTTGGGCGTTAGTAAAACCTTCTTCAATACAATCACAGATATCACTAGAAAGTTTAGACATTACGTTAGAGGAAAACTTCTCGATTATTCTGGAAGCCATCATTTTTCGAGAAGCTTTTTTTACTGTCTTCTTAACAGCTTTATCCATATTTGATTGGAAGTCCCCAAAGTTCTTCCTAGACTGATCCTTATCATAGCTACTATAGCCACTTTCTTCTTCGATAGTAGAAAGACCGGCTGTAGGGGGGATAAGGATAAGATCCATGGGGTCCATCTGTTGATTCCCACCTACAGGAAACTCTACCCACACTTTATTGATTCCCGGGCATATCTCAGTAACTTTACCGATATATGGGGAGATCTCCATTTCATTAACGAACCATTTAACGGGATCCCCGGGCTTGAAATTCTCTGCAGCTGCAGATGGATTAGGAAATATTCCAGGCATATCTATATCCTTTTTTATACTAGAAACCTATGCTTACTTGTTTTTATAAACTAGTAAGCATAAGTATTTATTTCTTTTCGTAAGGAAGTTTTTCTGAAGCTTTCTTTTCCCCGACACTTACTTTACCGACTACACGTCCGACTTCAGTAGTGTTATCATTATTGAATTCATTCATATAGGGTTCGTCGGAATCTTTTTCCCGTACTCCGGCTTTGAAATATTCTTTCATGTAGGATTCATCTGGATCACTTTCCAGAACTTTAGCTTCTTTTCTACCTTCAATAACATCTGCAACCAAGTCCAGCTGATAAGCTATCTTCTTAAGCTCAATATCGTCTTGTGCCTCAAGGTCACCAGCAAGTTTATCAAGACTTTCCAAAACAGACTCTGCAGTAACAGCTTCTTTTTTAACTTCTTCTTCAGGGACTTCTACTTTAGCTTCTTCTTTAACTTCTTCAGAAGCCATTTTGATCTTCTTTTTACATGTTGGGCAATACCCGGTCTGTTTCAGAACCTTTGATCCGCAGCCATAAGGGCATTCTACAGTTTCTTTATCCCCTGCTGCTTCTTTTGATGTATCACCATCATTCAAAAGGACTTCAATAGCAGCTTTTTTAATTTCCAGATTAGCTAATTCTTTCTGAAGGGCTTCTTTATCCATTTTCTCCTCCTCTAAAGAGACTTTTTTAACGTTATTATTATCAGAAGCATTCTTGATTTTTTTCATATTTCCAAGTATAAGAGCGTAGGTAGGTGCATCCACTTTATTAGCGTACTTACCACTGTCCTTGTACTGTATAGCCATCGTAAGAGCATCCTCATTTGCAACATTAGGATCATACTTCGATAGGATCTCATTTATGATCATTGTGGCGTATACTGCAAGCCCTTTTAAATCCTCTTCTGTCAGATCTCCCCGTTTCCGGGGCATGATTACATCTTCAGTTTTAAGATCTCCGCGAGGTACGATATCCTGTACGACCTGCTGACCATTTTCATTTCTGAAATAGGGCTTGGCTCCATATAGGACTTCAGGATGATTTTGAAGCATAGATTTAGCCATGCTACTCACATCCTTCTTTTTATCTGAAGGCATAACTTTATGTGTTTTTTTAGCACCACTATCGACTTTAGGCATAGCAATCTCCTAATATTTGCAATTATTAACTATAGTAACGTATTAAGAGATAATTATATAGGGGGATTATATAAAAGAGGCCAGGTGGGAGTACCTGGCCTTTTATGAAAAAATTTTATTTAACTATTTGTCTTTAGTGGATAAGTAAGCTTTAACCACTCTCTCTGTTGCAAACCTCATATTCTCATCATACTGAGATGTAAGAGACTCCTCAAGTTCATTTTTAAAAGTCTCAAGTTTTACCCTCAAAGCCAATGCTTCCTGTTGAAGCTCAGACAGAGTTCCTACAAAGTCTTTTCCGTAATACTGTACTTTGATTTTATCAGTATTAAGCAAATTATTAAGACTGGCTATTACACCTTCTATGGTCTCTATTTGCTTAGTCAGTTCCTTGGGAGGTTTAGGCATTTTTAATTACTCCGTATCTTAGGCTTTTTCACGTATTTACTTTTAGGACTCAATGTCTCTGTATCTTTACCCTCTAAACGATACTTCTTCATATAATCCTGCATGTACTGTCCCTTAGTATCATCCGTAATCTTCTTTTTATAATTAAGCTGTCTACGAGGAGCCTTTTTTGCAGGCATTGCTATCTGTGCTAAAGGACTCATATGTACTTTAGGGACTACATCTTTAACTTTTGTATTAATAGATAATTGTGATCTATCTTTTTTCTTATCTTCTTCCTCATCCTCTACTACTAGCATAGAGGAGTATTTACGAAGCACATTAGATATGCAGTTTTTCACTGTTATCTCCTTAGATATTCCAATATTTTATCCAGCTTTTCAGGTTTCTTTTGTACCAGATCTAGTATTTTATCTAATGCTTCTTTGCGTCTTTGAGTAACCGCTTTGGCCTTCGAGGCAAATCTAAGCCCTCCTGCTCCCCCTCCTCCTGCTCCCAGGCTATCTTCCCCTCCACCCTCTGTTGGAGGAGCCAAAGGATTTAATCCGAGATAAAGAGCTATACGCTCATTTATATCATACGATTCTACCATAGAGGTAGCAGCAGTAGAGTACATATTTAGCATGAACTGATTAAATGCAAAATCATTTACCGAGAATAAATCCGCTTCAATCTTTTTACGAGTAGCTACAGGATCAACATTAAGCATCTCAAGAATAACATCAATAGATAACGACCCCTTATTATATAACTGCATAGCCTGGTCGAAGAACTGATCATTATCCCGGATAGCAAGACGAGTAAAACTCAATTTAGGATATACAAGCTTATCCCGACCAAATTTGTCCTTCTCTATAAACCCTTTTTTCTTGGCTATGGGCTTAAACAAATTGTTTTCTACATAATCCTGTAAGATTTCTCTGAACAACAGATACTGCGTATTGAGGACTTCTAAAGTTATACGACTTCCTGAGTATGTACCCTCTCCTGTAAGAAGTTCTCTGGTGACTCCTAAACCTGCAAACAAAGAATTTTCTATGTGATCATATTCGGTCCCTAACTCTAACAAACGACCGTTTGATCCCATCTCTTCCCAGTTTACCTGGTAGTTTGTTATAATAGAATAATCTGGATCCACTAGAGCTAAATCAACCTGCTCTCTTAATGATTCTACATCGTACTCACTTAACTCCTCAGCCCATACTATTCTTATAGGAGTCATATGTCTAGAAGCAATCGATGTCTGTGCCTGCCTCAATTTATCAAATAGAAGTAGAGTATTTACACAGCGTTCCAGTATCGATACCCCTAAAGTTTCATACTGGGACTTCTTTCTAGCGATATGAGCAACATGAGATCCACTATAAGGATCTGTATCCAACGGGATACTACCATTATCCTGAAGCTGACTTATAAGTTTATAAGGGATATTTGGTAGTAGCTCTTCAGATACTTCGTACTGCCCATAACTTAACTGGCTCGTACTAGTCTTATGCAGTATACTTTTTCGAGTCTCAGGATCAGGAACAAACTCCACAATAACATCATCTGAGAGTGGGATCTTTTTTACTTTAACCTGATCCGGAGGAAGTATTACAATCTTCTTCCATCCCTTATAGTTAGGATCCTTATCTATTATCTTAAATTCATTATAAAGACGTTTTGATTCCGTACGGCCATATTCTTTTATCTCATTTATTTTTGTTGCTTCAGTCTCATCCTCAGTGTCATGCACCCTATATGGCTCGTGGTCTTCTGAAAAACAAAAAACATTTCCAAGCAACCAGTACTCATGACTTATTTCTGAGAGTACCTTAAAAAGTTTTATCTCATCGCACATCTCTACGTAAAAATCATATACGTAATTTGCGTAGTCGTCATTTTCACAACGAGGTTTTTCTAATCTTATCTTAGATAGGGGAAGAGTTGAGTGAAGATCTACTGCTTGGCCTACATACTCATTAGAATTATAAAAGTGCCTATACCAGGCTCTTCTTTCTCGTAAATTCTGTGGTTTCTCTAAGAAGTCTGTAGAAAGCTGAGGGGAATAAAAGTTGCCCTGCGTACTTGCTGCAGTATTTCCCCCACCATATGCGGAATAAGCATTTCTACTATTAAAACCGAACGTAGTCGTCGCATACTTTTGTATCTTCCGAGCTTCTATCTCTTTTGAGGATAACTTATCCCGGTACTGGAGATTATCACCGTTTTTAACTGTAACGGACCGACTGGAAGCTACCTTTGATTTTGCCCCTGCGGTAGTGCCTGCAGAGGCTGTCTTAGATACTGTTGTTCTTTTATTTGATCCTGTCTTTGCAGGCATATAACTATCCTTTCTTACTACTCTAATATCTTCTTTAGGAGCTCTTCGTCGGACTCTTCAATTTTATAAGGCGAAATATCCCTTAGTCTCTTTAAGCATATCAGTGCTATGCGGATATCTCCTACATTTCTTTTCACTATCGAGTTTAACATATGAAAATCTTCTAGCCCGTCTAAAGACCCTTTTCTCTCTCTAAACATATCCTTGAATCTTATATCGATATCTTTTGATAAGTTAGTGTACTTCTTGAAATATTGTTCTATATCTCTTAATATCTTACCCCTTTCAGAGCAGACATCTGAGATTATTTTATTTAGATTTGACATTTAGTTACTCTTTTTTCTTCTCAACAAGTTCTTTTAAAAACTTATCACGAGGTTTTAACGTATCCCAGGAGCTGACATTAGCATATTCGTCCAACGTAGGGTCCCCTCTAGGGACATACCGTCTTTCATAATAGCCTACAGATTGCTGCTCTTCTTCATTCCCTAATTCACCGGGCATAAGATATCCTTAGCTAATAACTGTTGTCCCTTTTTTTATCTCAGAAGAAATTTTATTTTTTTCTTCATCATCTTTCTTTTTCTTAATGGTAGCATCTAATACACTCAAAACGAACTCTGCCTTCTTATGCTCTTCTTCTTCAGCTCTAAGCTTATAGTATGTTATTTTCTGCTCATACTCTGCTAGTTTCTTCTGGTATTCCAATGCTTCCATGTTATCTCCTAATATTATTTATGATTGCATATATGATATATATAAGTCCCCTACCATATTGGCACAACGACCAATTTGTGGTGGGAATATTACTAAATCGAGGTCCCACTCTCCCTGGTACATTCTTTCCTGATTACTACCTGCGGATTGGTCAAATGGCAGCCTCTGTTGTTTAATAAGGCGGGGATATACTGCTATCTGCCACTCTGAATCGAACTCACCAGATAGCTGCTTATCAAATATAAGAAAATTCCTGTTGTTTATAACATTTTCATATGGATAAAACAACATAAAAGATCTATAATCCTCTTTACCCGCTATAGGAGCAGCATCCGCTTGATACCATTGCTCCCTAGGAACATATAACTGAAGAGTCTTCTCTAATGTAAATATTTCTGGTGAAGAGGTATTATCATCAATAATACTACCATTTACCTTTACTATAAGATTATCATCACCAAAACGCTCAGACCCAGGAAGCCAATCTATTATTGTCCCACCATTTCTATTTCTAAAATAGGGGCTTACAAAAAAGTATCTCTGTATCACTGACCCTGAAATTGTATCCGTAGGATCGTATGCATATCCTGTCCACTCAATATTAAGAGTCCCTAAGGTAGCTACGATAGCTCTTCTAAAAGAATACCTTTTGTAGGCATCATTAGTTACTTCCTGCACAACTATCTCATTACCTGTGGTATTCCCGGGATCTGTTGACAATACATCAAAATCCTCTTCCGAGTATGAAAGAGAGTCATATGCAAATGTACCCCTAGGATCAACAGTTGTTGCAGAAGATCTAATATTATCATAATAATCTTGTTCAAGAGCCGTACCACTATAACCTAATCTTGTATCTGACCCTCTTTTATTGTTAAGATATATGCGCTCTGTTACTGTATACTTTTTAGTCCGGAGGATATTCTCATTATTATGAGTCTCCTCAGTATTATTATCTATTACTACTACATTAGCAGGAGTCTGTATATCTGTGCTACCCTCAGGAGCTTCCGCTCCTATAAATCTGAGAGCTTTTACTTCAAGCACGTCATTTATCTGGGCCCTACCATTACAATAAAAAGCATAATCAGTATTTATTTCGGTGACATCTCCACATGCTAGATATTTTGATACCAGGCCTCTATTAAGAGTGATATCTCCATTTATGATAAGATTGATGTTACCTATATTACCATTACCGTCACTATAATCCAGAGCAAGATCTTTAAAGCTACTTTCAGAATCTAGGTCTACCCCAGGACGGTTGTCTACTATATGGATACCAAATGGGTTTGTAGGATCAGTTACGCTACCACCTATACGGACATACGCCCCAGGATAAGTTGGTGTCCTAAAATAGAGATCTCCAAAAGTATCATTAGTAGTATCTAGTGTTGATAAGGTTAGGGAGTACATCATCCCATTGCCCTTAACAAAAAACTGCATATCATTAATATTTAACAGATTCGATAATGAATCCTTACCAACCGCTAAATAATTAGTAATTTCTGCAGCATTACCTACTGTCAGGTTATTGCGGATATTTAAGTTATGAGTAGTAGCAGCATTATATACTACCTGATCAGCGAAAAAAGTTCCATAAACAAAAACGTCATCCCTGAAAGTAACATTAGGACTAAATACTACTCTGTTAGATTTCCCGTTACCGTTAAAGTAAACATCGCCATTAAATAACCAGGCTTCCGCTCCTTCACCCAGATCTAACTTAGCAAACTTTATATCCCGTAGAACTCCACCATATCCTCCCGAACCTTCAAAATGAAATGATGTAAAAGTTACAGAGACACTCGGATTTGCTACACGACTAACTGTAAAAGACACAATAGTATCTAACTCAACATTTACAGGATCTTCCGGAATATCCTTTATTACAATCCTACCATGCTCATCATATCCCAAAGAAAAACCGAAAGGATCTTCTACTATAAAAGACCCAAAGTCCTCTCCGATACGAGTCTCAGTAGTCCCATTTGTGTTATAATAGGTATATGGAAAAGACCTCTGATAAGTATTAGGAAAACCAGGATTATTTATAATATCATCCCTGATCTCCTCTACCCCGGGCATACCACCTACGGTAAGAACTACTGTCCCCGTAACATGAATACCGCCCACTAGAAGAATATCATAACTTATAGTATCTCCTGCCAGGACTTCATCATAGCCACTAGGTAACTTTAAAAAGCTAAAGTCTGATTTATATGCGAAACGAGTACCTGTACCATAAAGAGTCATCACAACTCTATCATAATCGTCTCCAAGATCACCAATAGTAAATAATCGATTACCTTCTGCATCATAAGATTCAAACTGGCCAAAAGAAGCCCCAGTATACCCATGACCCCCTGTAAGTCCTGTCTCACCTACTGCAGCAACACCTGTCTTGAAAATTACAGTAGATACAGCTCCAGTAAACCCTGCTTCTTGCGGTATCCCTGTAAACCCAAATAATGCGGGTTCCTGTGTAGAAAGCCTTTCAGGTATCTTCCAAGTTCTTCCAAAAAGATCTCGTTCTACATAAGCATCTTTCCCGACATACAGGTGATCCTTGACCCGGGCAGACCCATCAACGTCCAGGATAATGTTAACACCAGTCTCCCCAAATAAACCGTCATTGTATCTATTGGCATTCCAATAAGCATCAGGGGATTCCCACCCGGGATTAAATTTATTAAGACCTACACGACCCTTATAATCCATATAGAAGAAATTCTGTTGCTGGCCTTGATTTATAGCATGGATATGTGCTGTCTGTGATCCGGTTTCTCCATCATAATTAGTTACCTCAAAAGCAGAAACACCGGTCTCTCCTCTAGCAACGATATTTACAGTATCTTTATACTCACGAGCTTCCGGAATACCTGTAATACCGTGACCTACATATAGGTTTCTTACTGATTGTTTCTGGGCTATTATTTCTCCATCTTGGAGATCTACTGCACCGGTTTCGTAAGAAACAAGACCAGTATCATGGCCTACCATCAAACCATTTATAAAAAAGTTACCAGTGCTATCTACTATACGTGGAGTTACCGAATTACTATTAAAAGCTTCTGATCCTAAACCTTCGTTAAGACCTGTGGCAAAAGCTCCTTCATCTACTACAGCAAAAGGAAATTGTGCATTGAAACCTGTTAGCCCTTTTTCCAATACATCCTGTTCTGTATAACCCCCATGGAGCATCCTATAGGATATCTCTTCTAAGGAGAAGACTCTTTTATTATATAAAGTTAAAAGATCTACAATCTCATCTTCATTTATTACATCCTGAAAAGCTTTTCTATAAATAGCAGCTACAGGTATCTTGTACACGTTATCTAAAGGATTAGAATCATCGGGGCTTATACCACCTAGAAAATCAGGGCTATTAAAGATGTCCTTACCTACAGGGCTGGACCATCCTTCTTTTACGAGGACATCAAAAACAGCTCTAAGTCTGTTTGCTGTTTCTGTGCCTACTATTGGATTTTTTAACCCAGAATCAAAGTACACATCTGGGTCTACCCCTGGAGCTGCTGTCACCTCTTCAAACTTAAGACTTAGATATACGATATCTATGCGATCCGTAGTTGGTGTAGTCAGTGCAGGTATTGGAGTTAGTGTCTTATATTTATCCGATATAGTATTAAGGTCAACATTCTCAGTTGTGTACCTTTGTTCCTTGTACTCCATATCCCCTGTAATGAAGATATAAAAACCTTTTGCATACAGGACAGCAGGATGGTCTAAACTCCCTCCACCTACTACAGTAAAATTTTTAACTTTATCTGTAGAAGACTCTGTAATTTTAAAAGCTTCTGATGTAGGAGATACTACGGAATATTCAGAATTAGGCGAAGCCACATCCCCATAAATATGTTGCACGGCCCTTCTTGTCTGGTCTAGGGCGGTTATACCTAAAGCCCTCACCTCATCATCTAGAAGAGGCTTATTCTTTTGAGCTGCTAAGTAGTAATAGCGTCTCTTCTCATCATATATGATTATATTGGAATAATTCCCTCTTTTTCCTGACATAATTATTAACCCTATCTTATTGGAGACGAATAGCCTATAGTTCTTCTTGATTGCATAGTACTCATGTACTGACCCGAAGGCCTATTTAGTCCTGCTTTAATTCTTTCTCTTCTTCTCATCTGACGTGCATTACTTACTGCCCCTTGAGGAGATGAGGACCCCGTTGATCTCTCTGTGAATCCCTTATTTCTATATTC
>Ga0114918_10001489_pt1 | contig 20973 bp, 15 predicted proteins | sample LantaG_FD_87015 | JGI IMG/M metagenome (GOLD analysis project Ga0114918, IMG submission 87015) | Deep subsurface microbial communities from Baltic Sea to uncover new lineages of life (NeLLi) - Landsort_02402 metaG | ecosystem: Environmental > Aquatic > Marine > Oceanic > Sediment | place... | reverse complement strand
TCTTTCCATTTCTTGCTACAGCATCTAAAACAATATAAATCAAGATGCCCTGATTTCCGCTTCCAAAACTGGTCATAACAGGAACAGACTCACCTGCCATCCTGGCATCTCCTGCTGCAGCAGCCCTAATTTTTACATAATTCACTATATCTTCTGTAATTTTTCCTATATCAAGTAAATATTTCAATGATGTACCATAACCAATGCCATTCTTTTGAGTGAGTCCCATCGCAACGGCCTTTTCCACCATCTCGAATCCATCCATCAGAAAATCAAGGTCGGAAATATCAATACACTCTATTAGTTCTATTATCTCCGCTATATCGACCTGGCTCAATAATTTCATGAATGAGCTGTTTTTATCCCTATGTTTGTCTATCTTGTTTAATAAAATATTTCCGTTCAATTCTATAAAACTGAAACGAGCGTGGGCTCTTTCAATTCTGACCGTTACGGTGTTTTTGGCAGAGTATATTTTTACCTGAATATATAAACTTTTTTGCTTATTATCCACTTCAACTTCTACTTTCTTTTGCGTTACCAATCTTTTTGCGAAATAAATTTCTCTTTGATTAACATCTTCCAGTACCATTAACCCTTTTTCCGGATTGCTGCGTATCGCACCGATTGCAGCAGCTGCCTTTAGACCTGCTTCTTTCAATCCGGGAATTCTCACCGAAAATGCATTTTTGAAAGTATTGGTATCAACCACAACATGAATTCTTTCTACCGCATCACTACACACGCTAGCTCCCTTTGCGCATGCCAATGCTACCGCTATAGGTTCGGTACATCCAATAGCAGGAACGACATTATTTTTTAGTTCTTGCACTATAATCTCAGATTTTTGCAGATTCATTTTTTCATACGATCCTGTAAAGTACAGTAAAGAGTTAAGCAAAAATCTTGCCAAGCAACAACAATACGTAACTACCCAATTTATTTACAACTTATCTTAACAATAATCGCCCCGTCTTAATTATGAGACTTCCCTTTTTAATCCTTGTTGGGAATTTGCTATCATTTTGAGTCCCATTCTTCATGCTTTGCCACACAAATAAATACAGGAAAAACCTGATGTCTCGCAATTTGCAATGGCAAGTGGTTTAATTTGGAATTCTAGCAACATTGCCCGATCTTATAATTGAGATGCTTTCTCAAATATGAGACACTCTATTTTAATTTTCGGTAGAGTGTGGCCCGGCTAATTTTCAAGGCCTTTAATGTTTTTTCAACAGCATTAGAATCATTTCCAAATGCATGTAATGTTTCTCTAATTATCTTGGTTTCCAACCTGCTAATTGTGTCTGAAAGAGGCTCTACAATATTACCTCCTTGCCTTCCAGTGCCCAAGTTTATTCGAGGTAGAATAGTCTCTTTTCTCAAAACTGGGGTTGTTTCCAGACATACCCCATACTCAATAATATTTTCCAGTTCTCGTATATTACCCGGCCATCGGTAATTTCTCAGGTAATCGATCAATTTTTGTTCAATAGAAAAGATTTCCTTGTTGTGACGTCTGCAATACTTATTGAAAAATTCATAAATTAATAACTCGAGATCTTCCATATGCTCGCGCAACGGTGAAATATAAATCGGAATTACGTTTAAACGATAAAACAAGTCTCTCCTGAAATTTCCTTCATCAACCATTTTCTCTAAATTCCGATTTGTAGCTGCAATGATGCGTATGTTTACTGATATAGGGGTTACGCCACCAACTTTAAACAATTGCCCATCCTGTAAAACCCTGAGCAATTTTGTTTGCATATATTGTGGCATATCACCTATTTCATCTAAAAACAGAGTCCCCTCATGAGCTATTTCAATTTTTCCGATCTTGCCGCCACGCTTTGATCCAGTAAAAGCCCCTTCTTCATAACCAAACACCTCACTTTCAAATAAAGTTTCAGGGATAGCGGCGCAGTTGATAGCTACAAAAGGTGCATCTTTTCTGGTACTATTGGTATGAATTGCACGGGCAAACAACTCCTTGCCTGTCCCACTTTCACCAGTGATAAGAATTGTGGCATCATTTAAAGATACTTTGCGAGCCAATTCAACTGTTTCCTGCATTATTCTTGATTGACCGAGAATCATATCAAAAGAAATTTTTTCTGATACCAGAGTAGTCCTTACTACAGACTTTTCTATATCTTGAAAGTCCTTAAGGACTACAATAGCTCCTAAAATATTAGCCTCAGAAATAATCGGGTTTATTGATAATAAAAAATGCAACCTCTGGTTTTTTCGAACAAAAGTAATGTACTTATCTTTTAATTTTACCGGTGACTTATCAGAACGAATGCATCGTATAGAATCATCAAGAATAAGATTATCAATTCTCTGATTTAGCGTTTCTTTTTCTCTCAATTTTAATAAATTCAAGGCTGCCTGATTAATCTGTAAAACATATCCATTTGTGTTGGTTGTTATAATGCCTTCTTTTAAAGAATCTACAGCAACGTCCCACCTGCCTTCCATAAAAACCAGCTTCTTATCTATACGCTCTCTTTGCAACTCTGCTGCAATCAACTTTGCCATTTTTGATAAAAAATCAAAGTAGGATTGTTTCTTTTTGGCAAACAACTTGCGCTGTTGATCGTTAAAAGCAATGATCCCAATCACCCCGACCGCCCTGTTATTCAGCATGATCGGAACACACGCCTCAGCAACTTCTAAACAATTGTTTTTTTTCTCACAGTCCTGGCAGGCCGGATTTTTCCCTGGATCTTCTATTAAGAATGATTTGCAATCCAGTATGGATTTTTCAAAAATTGAACCCTTAGGGACGCTTTCCTTGATCCTTTCTTTAAATCTGCCTGTGCCTGCTATGCGTATAAATCTATGGTCAACAGTTGTTATTTCCATTTCTAATGCAGCGGCCATGGCATCAGAATAGTCCTGGACAGATCTATGTATTGCCTCTAGCCCTATCTTGGAAATCAATTTTGATTCTTCATCAAATATAAATTTCATTATATACCATAAAAGTGTTAAATATCTGCCTCTTGGAAAAACTTATTTTTCTCTCCTCATAACCACTTAACTCCTCATATGATCTCAATCAAAAAATTATACTCTCTATCCAGATTAGAGTAAAGTGGAATGTAAATCGTATCTGGTTTAAGCTTGACTGAGTTAGATGATGGATTTATTTTTAGCCATAAAGAGGCTTAGAGGTTGTTGATATAGAAAGGATCCCTTATTTCTAGGTTGCAGAAATAGATGAAGAATATTATTAGTCACTAAAGCAGATAGCTTATGTTGATAAACGAAATTTTTTATTCACTACAAGGGGAAGGACCATGGGTGGGGCTACCTGCCATATTTATTCGCCTGGGCGGTTGCGTAGAACCATTGTGTCCCTGGTGTGATACAAAATATGCCATGGATGAATATACCGATATGGCATGTAGCGATATAATAAAACAAGTAAGAGCATCTTCATGTCCTCATATAGTCATAACCGGAGGCGAACCATTTCTGCAGTGGGAATCCGGCTTAGCAGAACTCCATGATAAATTGGTAAGGCTCGGGTATCACCTCCAATATGAAACCAGTGGAAAGGTGCCTGTCCCGGATTTAAAAGATGCTACCATAGTATGCAGTCCAAAATACATTGAAGGTATGTGGTATTTTGATCGATCCAATCTCAGTAAGATAGATGTCTTTAAATTCGTGGCCCAAGAAGAAACCTTTAATGCTATAACTAAATTTATTACTGAAAATCAAATAGAAAAAGAGCGTGTGTATATTATGCCAATAGGGGCTACAAAAAAAGAGCAGGTGAAAAATATGAAATCCGTATTTAACTTTTGTAAAGATCAAGGTTACCGAATGACTCCAAGGCTCCATATACTTATCTTTGATGGAAAGCGAGGGGTCTAACCATGAAGGATTCTGTGATCCTCCTGTCAGGTGGAATGGACTCGGGAGTGCTCCTTGCATGCGCCAGGACTCAATATAAGACCATCCATGCCTTAACCTTTGATTACGGATCAAAACACTCGAAGAAAGAAATATTTATGGCCAAGGCCATGGCGGACAAATATGGGGCAATCTTTAAACTAATAGAGCTGCCATTTATAAATACCCTTTTTTCTTCTTCACTCCTCACCTCAGGGGCTGAAGTCCCAGAAGGTTCCTATAGAGAAAAAAACATGCTATCAACTGTTGTACCATTTAGAAACGGTATAATGTTATCCATCGCTATAGGTTATGCGGAAAATCTCCATATAGATGAGGTCTTGATTGCCTCCCATAAGGGAGACCATCCAGTATATCCCGACACGAAAGAGGCATTTATTCATGCAATGTCAAAGGCTGCTAAAGAAGGGACTTATACAGGGGTAAAGGTTCTGGCACCATTTGGGAGCCTCGATAAGAAGGGTATCGCGGACAAGGGCAGGGCCTCGAACTTTGACTTTACAATGACATGGACGTGTTATAAAGGACTTGAACTCCATTGCGGCAAGTGCGCTGCATGCCTTGAGAGGAAATATGCCCTTGGGTATGATAACGGCCTCGACCCCACCAGGTATATGAAATGAAGGAATCACCTCTTGGTAAGAATGTCCGCCCCTCATCAAAATACGACCCTTCTCTGCTTTTTACTGTAAAGAGGCATCACTATAAAACAGCATTCTATGGATATGACATATGGCGCGCATACGAACTCTCATGGCTTGATCTAAAGGGCAAGCCCAATGTCGGCATCCTTGAGATCATATATCCATTTGATACAGAATCTATAATCGAGTCTAAATCATTAAAGCTCTATCTAAACGGCCTCAGCTATACAAGGTTTGAATCACAAAAAGATTTAGCAAGTACAATCAAAAAAGACCTTGAGATGGTACTCGCCCCAAAATGGCTCATGTTAAGAATAATTCAGGCAAAAGACCTTAAAGATCACACATGGGCCAGTCAAATAAAGGGTGTGTGCATTGATGATATAGCTGTGGAGATTGTACATTATAAAAGGGATGCCAAACTGTTAAAGGTGGGAAATGACTATACAGAAGAGATCTTGTATTCCAATCTATTGAGGACCAATTGTCCAATTACTCTCCAGCCTGATTGGGGAAGTGTCATCATAAAATATAGAGGATATAAGATGGATCATGCATCCCTACTTAAATATGTTGTCTCATATAGAAAATACAAAGGCTTTAGTGAGCGTTGTTGCGAACAGATGTTTGTAGATATATCCACTAAATGCAGGCCTGATTATCTCCTGGTTACATGCAGATATACCAGAAGGGGCGGTATTGATATAAATCCGGTAAGGTGCTCGGAAGAAATCACACCTGATCCTGCAACTGACTGGCGCCTGCCAAGGCAATAAAGTATCCATGCCCTTACTTTATTTCTTCACCTAGACAACCCGAACACCTTGATAAACATCTCTAAAGATATCATCGAGACCGCCTCTATCCATCTTCATGGCATAAGGGAGATAGTCCAGTATATCCTGCGCTGTCATCCCATCTTCACCCCTATCCCTCGCTGCTAAGTCGCCTGCAAAACCATGGATAAAGACCCCCTTTCTTACCGCATCCTCAATAGAAAGCCCTAAGCCGAACATACCGGCGATTGTGCCGGTGAGGACATCGCCTGATCCTGCTGTAGCCATCCCCGGGTTTCCGCTTGTGTTGATATATACCCTTCCATTAGGATAGCCTATCAGAGAATGGGCACCCTTCAAGACTATAATCGAACCCAATTCCCTGGAAGTTTCTTGCAAGATATCTATCTTATTTTTATCTATTGCACCAACATCAAGGCCTGTGATCCTTGACATCTCACCCAGGTGAGGGGTAAGAATTGTGGCTTCCTTCCTTTCTTTTAGTATCCCCAGACCGTTGCAAATAGCAGTAATCCCATCGCCGTCTATAAGAACGGGCCTTTTGATCGTTGCTACCAGCTCCCTTACTAGCTGGCCTGTCTCTTCATTTAATGACAGCCCGGGGCCTATTACAACCATATCCATCTTTTCTGAAAGGCCAAGGAGCGCATCCTTATTTTCCAGAGAGATACTCCCGGCCGCAGTTTCCTTCTGAGGCACAAATACGATCTCGCTTCCCTTACCTGCTATAAATGCAGTCATGGATGCGGGTAAGGCAAGTCTGGAATATCCACCTCCAGCCTTGAGAAACGACTCGGCAGAAAAATATGGGGCTCCGAAATAGGTGCTGGCACCAGCAATAAAGAGGACCTCGCCAAAATCCCCTTTATGTCCGCCCCTATCCCTTATTGGAAGTTTAATAAGATCATTGATCTCCACCTTTATTGAATCTGTATTATACAGCGATGGAGGAAAGGATATGTGCGATACATATAGCCTTCCGCATAGATCATATCCAGGCAGCAGCATTGTCCCTATCTTGGGAAGGCCATAGGTTACAGTATAGTCCGCACGCACTGCCACCCCCATTATCTGTCCTGTATCCCCATTCACACCAGAAGGGATATCTATGCTAAAGACCTTTTTCCTGCTATCGTTTATCAATTGAATCGCATCTCTGTAGAGGCCTTCAACATCCCTTGCCAGGCCTGTGCCAAAGATTGCATCCACAATCACATCGCAATGGGCAACATCTTTCTTTATTGACTCAACAGATTCGAGTACCTGGACCTTGATAGAAAGCCTTGATGTAATATCAAGGTTCTTTTTTGCAGCACCCTTATACTTGTTTATGTCGCCCAAGATAAACACCTTCACATCCCCGCCATTCGAGTGAATCTTCCTTGCCACAACAAGGCCATCCCCGCCATTGTTACCAACGCCTGAGAACACAATAAACCTTTTATCTTTTATCCCGAGGTGATTTAATAATACAAAGTATGCGGCATGCCCTGCGTTTTCCATCAAGATCTCTTCCGGTATCCCCAGTTTCTCTATGGCATATTGGTCCAGAGCCCTCATCTCCTTTACTCTGCTTACCTTCATCTCTCCCCCCCTTTTTAAGGATTACTATTTATTAAAACCAATTTCTCTGCAAAATTTCCAGGCTTATTTTTCTTGACATGCCCTTAAATATTCTTGTTTAGTAGCACAAAGATCCTTATAATTAAATTGTATTATAAAAGGGGCTATAATGAAGATTACCTTAATCTATGACAATACAGTACACAAAGAAGGATTAAGGGCTGATTGGGGATTTGCCTGTCTTATTGAGATAGAAGGCTGTCCAAAGATCCTTTTTGATACCGGTGCAAATGGAAAAATACTTCTCTCTAATATGAAAGCCCTCGATATCGATCCATCCTCTATAGAAGAGGTCATGATCTCTCACAATCACTGGGACCACACAGGAGGACTCTCAGATATCCTTAAGGCAAACAATACGATCAAACTCTATGTACCAGCAAGCTTTCCTGATGTACCCGGGGCAAAAGAAGTTGTCAGGGTTGATAATCCCTTAGAGATCCATGATGATGTGTTCTCTACCGGCGAACTATCCAATATAGAGCAATCTCTTATAATAAAGACTCAAAAGGGCCTTACTGTAATCGCTGGCTGCTCTCACTCAGGGGTGACCAATATCCTTGAGGTAGCATCGCAATTTGGAAGTCCCTATGCGCTTATTGGAGGCCTCCACGGGTTTAGGGAGTTTGATGTACTTAAAGGCTTAACTCTGGTCTGCGCATGCCACTGCACTCAATATCAATCAGAGATAAAACATCTATACCCTGATAAATATATCGACGGTGGCGCAGGTAAGGTAATTACCATATAAACCGCATGTCCTTTGCGAACACAACAGATGATGAAAATGCTTTCGGGATGGGGGTTCTCTCGCTTACCTATATCGCTCTTTGATACATCCTTTAGGCGTTGCTTAAAGGGGAATCGCTCCCTCTTGTCTGAGCCCGCCTTTAGGCGGGTGAGTTTGAATGCGCCATGAAGCGAGACCAAAGGATGTATCTGAGACCAACTCCCGGCGCGAAAGGCCCGTAAAGCCCGACCGACTAAAGGTATTTTCATATAAAAAAGGGGGCAGGCTACTTTTTTTGTCCCCCTTTTTATCCGTCGTAGCTGAAAGCGAAGACGGATTAAATCTGCTTGCCCTTTAAAGGGATAACACAGCTACATGCAGCATCCACAATAGGATATGCAATAGGAGATGAGGTAAGCGCAGGGTGTGTTCCCATCTGGAATTTCACTATATCATCTGCTGTCATCCGATGTATTATACATGCGCTGAGCACATTGACCATCTCTCCTGTGGATTTGCCTCCGGAAACCGCTCCTCCTAGTATTACACCTGTCTCCTTAGAGAATACAAGCTTCACCTTTAAGGGTGTGGAATTGGGCATACCCCCAGGATGTGTGTCAGGGGCCTGAGCCCTTCCAACAACAATCGATCCCCCTGCCTGCCTTGCGGCCCTTTCTGTCAGGCCGGCAACGCCGAAGGCCCTTCCATTTATCACTGTAGCAAATACACTTATAACCCCACAATTATGATGAGTGGGCGAAAACAGGTTTGCACCTGCAACCCTTGCCTCTGCAGTAGCTATGGATGCGAGCATCACCTCGCTCGGTCTGCCGTCAAAAAATGACTCCCTCGTGGCGCAATCTCCGCAGGCAAAGACATCAAGATCTGCATAGGTCTGCATGTATCGATCAACCTTGATTGCATTTCTATATCCCAGTTCAAGACCTGCCCTTTGTGCAAGCTCTGTGTTAGGGACTGCGCCTATACCGAGAATCACGATATCTGCCTTGAGTTCCTTGCCGCTTGCAAGCCTGACGCCATCTGCCGCATCACCGCCTACTATGGCCTCTACCTTCTCATTAACGAGTATCTTTACGCCTGCCTCTTCTAACTTGGCCTGGGCCTCGTCACAGTATTCGTCATCCATGGCCACCTGCAGGCAGCGTGGCAACATCTCTACAACAGTGACATTTACATCCCTGCCCTTTCGGCATTCATCGGCAAACTCCATGCCAATAAATCCGCCGCCTATTATGACGATGTCCTTGGCGGCATTAATCTTTTCAAGAAGAGTCCCCAGATAATCGAACTCCTTCCTTATGGGAAACACATTTTTCTTATCCACCCCGGGGATGGGGGGTATAAGCGGAAGCGAGCCCGTGGCAAAGACCAGCTTTTCATATCCCAAGGTTTGCCCGTCTTTAAGGGTAACAACCTTCTTTGCCCGATCGACATCAACGGCCTCGCCCTTTATCAACTCTATACCATTACTCTCCAGCAGGCCGTCCGGAACAACATTGTTCTCCGGCCCTCCTACCGTGCCGTAGATATAGGGTATCCCGCATGGGATAAGCACCGTGCCTTCCTTCCTTATAAGGACAACCCTCTTATCAGGATAATGTCTCCTGCAGCTGATCCCAGCTGTGATACCTGACATACCGCCTAAGACTACCACATCTGCCTTGTCCATATACCTTTCTCCTCCCATTCCTTTTAAGTTCTTTTTTTGTTGAAACGCCAATTTGTTATGTTTAAAATAAATTCCAAATGATAAATATCAATACATCATTTACCTTATGGTGGCATTGATATATATCAATGCCACCATAAAATAAATTGATATAGATCAACAAATGGATAAAACAGAAGAAAGACATATCCTTCGATCCCTGCCCTTATTTAAGGGGCTGTCCTCAGACCAGTTGAGGATCCTCGACCAGTGCGCCAAACACAAGACTTATAACGCAGGAGATCTCATTGCCAGCGAGAACGAAACAATGCGGGCCCTTTACATAGTAGCTGAAGGCAAAATAAAGATCTTCAAAAGTTCGACCGAGGGCAAAGAGCAGACTATCTATCTTTTCGGCCCTGGCGAACCATTCTGCATCTATTCTGCTCTTACTGATCATATCTTCCCGGCCAGCGCCATGGCCCTGGAAAAAAGCAGCATCCTTGTCTTCCCTCGGGATATCATACAAGACATGGCCCAAAATGAACCTGCACTTCTTTTCAATACATTGCTCGTCCTATCACGCAGGCTCAAGGAATGCATGGGACTCATCGAGACCCTCGCGCTCAAAGAAATACCTCAAAGGCTGGCGTCTTTTCTGCTTCATTCCACAGCTACAGAAAAAGGCGAAGAGAAAGATATACTGCAGATGAGTATCACCCAGCGCGAGCTGGCCAAGATCCTGGGGGCGACACCCGAGACACTCTCCAGGGTACTAAGAAAGATGGCAGACGATGGGCTCATCGCCATGGAGGGCCGCATCATCCGAATACTCTCCCGCCAAAATCTTGAAAGACTTGCATCAGGATATTAGTCAACCATTATTGATGAACTTGCTAGCTCTGAAGGGGATTAAGAGAAAGTCCCTCTCAGAAGGGTTACAGACGAATTCCCCCTTTGAAGGGCGGAGGGGGATGTCAATCAATGGTATGAACCCCTTAAGCAAGCTTTTGCCTCTTATCCGCAGCAAGAAATCAAGGAATCAAACCCAGGCCTTCTTGTCCGCCATAGCTGAAAGCGAAGTCGGAAGAGGACGCGAAGGCGGATTAAAAAGCCCTTCGGCCCAGGGCTTGAAAATAGAAAAGAACAGGGGAGACGTTTCAAGAAAGGGGGGATGCTTCTCTTTCTCGATCTTGCTCTTAAAGAGAACCGTCCCCCCTTTTCTTTTACTCAGGAGCGAAGATGACATACCTCACTTTGAGAGTTACAGTGTGGTCATGGTCATAATGATCATAGTGACCATTTATCCAGCCCTTCCCCTCTGTGGTATACTCATGTGCAATACTTTCTATAGTTGCCTTGATAAAATACGGAGCGTTGTAGCTAACGATTGAGGTTCCTACTGATGTCCCTGTTGCCGGCACTGATTGTGGTGTCGGTATTGGTGTATCAAGATCACCATACATTACCGGCAGCATTAATACTAAATCTCTCTGCGTCAGAGCTCCCCAGTCGGCTTGATTTACCTCCAGCCCCAGTGCATCAGTGGACCCCCAGAAGACATCAACTGATCCGTCTTTTACCAAGTAAGATGGATGTGGACCGCCATCATATGGAGATGAATGGGGATCGTCATAAGGTGCATAGGGTCCGAATTCGCAAGTAAACCACCAATCATAATCAGCAGTTACTTGTAACATGGAACTTATATCGAAGCCTGTAATTCTAGGTGCTCTCCACGTATGGTTATAGTACTCGTATTGCTTATACAGGAGATTTACGTAGCCTGCACCCCTTACGTTTACCCTATCCGTTACCGCGCTTGAAGTTGCAAAGCCACGTTCATTGGTAGCAATCACCAGTTCCCTGTATTCCGGCGTGTGATATCCATCCGGCAGACGGCAGGTCCAGACATTCGTTCTGTCGGCAATACGCTGCAGTTCAATACGATCCTCGCTAGATTCAAGCAAGTCGAGATAAACCGATTTGACCGGACTGCCATTTTGCGCATCGACCTCAACTGTCAGGGTTAATTCGTTGTGATCAAGTTTAACCCATCGGATAAGAGGCCTTTGCTGGATATCAATAGGGCCGGCATAAAGCCTATCTACACTACGCACACTCATATATGCCTCATCCGGTGGATCAGATTTGTATGCCCTGACGTTACCTGCCTCTACAACTTCATTTTCTTGCCACTCATAATCCGGTGGAATCGTGGTGGAGTAATAACCAGTGCCGGTGTAGTCTTCATGCATCTCAATACTTTCAGTAAGGGGATCATCAGGATCGCCGAGATAAAGCTTCACACTCTTGATTCCGTAGTAATCACTTATGTAAGTACAGACAAGATTGTGCACCTCATCAAAGTATGCGTAATGAATCTCTGGTCTGCCTGTTACCAATTCCGGATCATGCGGTACCTTTGCTGTTATTGCTGTATCCGGTCCTAATACCACATCAAGAAGATTGAAGTCGGCATCTACCTGCCCGTCTCCGTCTTTATCCCATAATTTTTTGTTTGCATCCCATGTTGCTCCGTCTACGAGGATGTCCCAACCATCCAGACTCTTTTCTCCTATATTATTATTGACCCTGTCGTAGTACTGTATTTTCTGATCCTGGGCATCTGCTTTTCCACCAGCCACCCAGAGCAATACATCCCTCAGCGTTACTTTCGGAGCTGAAGGGGAGTCATCAGAGTAAACAAGGTAGTTTATAACATTGCCATCACCAATATCCACAAATAGTTTCGAGCATACTGCATCGAATCTGGCCATGTATGCATTCCAGTCGCCCACGTCTTCCCAGGTGCCTTGATTATTTAATCTTTTAACAACAGCAGTCAACTGGGTCAACTGCAGAGTGACTGGTGCGCCTGTTTCCAGAGCCCTCAACTCATCCATGGTCAGTGAGATTGGAACAACATTAGCACCTGTATCGATTGAATCCACCACCCAATACACATCGGAGACTGACGGGTACACTCCCCCTGGTTCCAGCAGATTTATCTGAGCGTTTCCCTGTTCAAAGGTTGCAATGTTTCGGTTTCCAATTCTTAGTGTAAATGTGGGTATAATATCACTGGCAACTGCTGTTCCGTAGTTGTAGACCTTGAGAAACAGCTTGATATGGGCTGCATCAGTTGGGTTCAGGCTTCGGGCCGTGGACCATTCTTCTTCTTGCAGACTAGAACCGCCCTGGGACTTGACTGTTCCCGCAGTATAGGTCTTAGATTCGCTGCCTCCATAGTTTGCATGCATGCTCATGGAAGCCGAAGCCCCAAAATCCAAAAGGCTTGCTGATACAGTGGTTGTAAATGAAGTTCCAATTTCCCAGTTGCTTTCATCGGTGTGGGAATAGGATGCCTGGGTCTCGGCATTCCAGGTTTCACCCTTTGACAGAGACTTGCCCGTTGAAGTCGTGATATCTTCATTTATGGTAATTGCATAGCCTTCCAGCTTTACAACAATATCCGGATATGCAGGAACCATTGGCAGGTCACCCGGTTCTTTCACAGATACATCCATGTACGCCCCTGAAACTTCCATGCTGTCAGGGTATGGATCCTGGTCTGTTGAGGGCTGGAGGGGGTCTGTCTTGTAATAAACTACGCTTGGATTACTCTTGACATCATCCTCGCTCCACAGCGTAAACTGGCCTGACATCCAGTTATAGGTATAGCCAGAATACTCAAGGTAATTGGGAATTCCGTCATTATCGGTATCAACCAGTTCACCGTCATTTCTGCCATCGCCGTTATCATCCGGGTCGAGGACAGCAATTATGCCATCATTGTCTGAATCGGGAATAGGGTCGCTGTCATCGAATACACCGTTTCCGAAAATCTCGTTATAATCATATAAGCCATCATGATCTGTATCTTGTTCAAAGGGATCAGTGCCAAGTTTCTCTTCAACTACATCAGGCAGGTAATCTCCATCACTGTCAGCCCCATCAGATTCCCATATCATATCCCATAGTTCGCCCAGTGTACCGGGAATCTCCTCCGGAAGTGCGCTTAGGGTCTCCCTCAAATGATTCGATGCATATTCAGCAGAAACGAGGCCCCTGGGTATAAAATTGTCAGTGAATACGCCCTGGTTATTCAAGGTGTCAAATAACGTTTGTATATCAGGATTGTTTTCAAAATCTGGATCTGAAAAATCAATCGACAAACCAACAAGAGCTTCCCCAACCTTATCACTGATAGAGATCCCATTGTCAGGGTTGCCGTCTATATCCAGAGATAACAGAAACCTGCATATATTGATGACCGTGGGATTTGTTTCATCAAGAGCACCGCTTACGATATCTACTGGGGTGATTACCTTTTTTGCCAGAGCCTGACCTAATATCACCTTACCATCTACCGGTGTGATTACCTCTTGTGCCAGAGCCTGACTTAATCCCTCCTTTCCGATAGAGAATATAATTGTCTCTCCATCCCGATATTTAAATCTGCCCTCGGGGTCTGTAACCCCAGACTGAGATTCTGTTTGATAAGACAAGCCTTCAACAGGACTATCTACAAATGTCCCTTCTTCGACGGCCGCCTCTGCTGTTACTACAGACACATTATCGCTACTACTGCCACCACAACCAGCACACACAATAGAGATAAGCCCTAATAATATGAAGTATATCAAAAAATCAGAGTGAAATTCTTTGTCTTTGAAACATCCCTGTTTTCTTTTCATCTGTTCCCCCTCCTCTTTTATTCTTTTATGCATCTGCAACTGAATTCAGTTAATATACAGGATACATTTAATATAGGCAAATGAATCTACTCAGCAAATATTGAGCCAAATTAAACAACTGTTAATTCAACAACTTAGCCTTTATTGATATGCGCATGTACCAAAAAGAAGAAAATGTTTCCATATTAATGGAAAAACATTACATAGAAAAAGAGGACGTTTCCAATAGTGTCCGTCATGAAATTTGCGTTGTCACGAACGAAGTTAAGGAAATCCTTAATTTTAGCCCATAGAGAACTTGCTAGCTCTGAAGGGGATTAAGAGAAAGTCCCTCTCAGAAAGCGGGGCAGGAGAAAATCCCCCTTTGGAGGGTTAGGGACGAATTCCCCCTTTGGAGGGTTAGGGACGAATTCCCCCTTTGTAGGGGGCCAGGAGAAAGTCCCCCTTTGAAGGGGGATGTCATTGAATGTAACACACCCCTCCGCCCCCCTCGAGGGGGAAATAAATAGGGGGCAGGAGAAATTCCCCCGTGAGGGGGGATTTATCGAGCCCGTTATTTGATTTGCAAATATCGCAGAGGGCCTCATTTTTCTGAGCGAAGCCTCAGAAAATACGTAGCAGGTTATAGCCCTGGATAAGAATTCCGGAAATAACCTTTCGTACTGTAAAAACCAAGGGTTCATCTACTCTGGTGACACAGTGAAACTTAGGCAATGATTATGCCGAACAGTATCGGGACAGTCCCCTTTTATTTGCTAGAAATCAGTCACAGGCTCTATCCCCACTACAGGGTAGATCTGGCCCTGTTTTGGAGGCATAGAGTTGTAGACCCAGTCAATATCCACCCCCCCAAGCGTTATCCCCCGATACCTCTCATAGCCAAAGAAGGTGCCCCTGATTAGGACATCTTCCATATCAAGGGTCATCCCGAATATTGCCACCTTGGTCCCCTTGGAGACATTTAAAAGCTCTTTTTTATAAGCGCTTGGAGCAAACACGAGCCTGTGGCTGTCAGCTGCCTGACACTGGATAAGAGGTATTATAAAAGGAAACCTATCTTCGCCGATGTAGGAAAGAAACTTTACTGCATCTAGTCTGTTAAAAAGCCCTTCGGCCCAGGGCTTGAGGATAGGGGATGCAATGCCGGTCTTTGCCCCGGCCTTTGCCATCTTTGTCATTATAGAGCCCAAGACTATACCGGGAAGTGGCAACTTTTCTTTACCATATGTCTCTATAAGGTCCATGTAATGTATGGTATGTATCCCCATATAAGAATTATACCTGAACATAGGCTTTTTATTAAACATCACGTAGTCTTCGCCTTCTTTTTTCTCATGGGTCCAGCGGGCCTTGCCACGCCACAAATCCCTTTTTAGGGACATGATCAAAAAGCCTGTATTGGGGTTTTTCTTTACGTTCTTTTTGCTTATACCTTCCGAAAATTGTCCCCAAATAAGGTGTGTCGGGTTTTTTGCCTGTAGGGCCGTAATCAAGGTGATGTGAGGAAGCCCTTCAGTGTTTATAGTCGAGATGAGACCTACCTTTGCCTCTGGTTCAAACTCCTTCATATCTTCTACTTCAAATGCCTTTAATATCTTTTTCATATCTCCTCCAATCTTCTGCCCATTCAGGCAATATTGCAGCCCTTTACCAGGCGTAGTTTATGCCCAGCATCATCAGGGGAGGTGCTGTCTTCCTTCTCAACCCTTGTAGCACCTGTCCAATGCACAATCTTTGGGTCTACCCCTGAGTCCTTGGCTGCCTCTGTCAGGTGTTCCATAAATTCCTTTGTCAGGAGTTCATAATCTTTGAAAGGCCAATCTATACCGAGCCTTAGATACTTATCTCTACATAGGTTATTAAAGGAACAAAGCTCCCAGCGGGAGACAATATGATTTAAGTTCTTTGCAATAAAACCCCCTATCCCTCTTATATTTTTAATTGTCGCAGTGGCATCAGGGATGATAGGGGTACGAATCCAGAGGGTATACGGTTTTTTATGAGTCTTTATATACTCTCTGATATATATGGCATTGTCTAAAATCTTCTCATTTGCGTGGCCAGTAAATCTCTTATGTCTTGCTGGATCGATCTCCTTTAGGTCATAGAGCACCATATCCGTATGTGGTAAAATCATATCAAGGACCTTAGTTGTGCACATCCCGCATGTGTCCATGGTCGTATGCAAACCTCTTTTGCCGCACCCTTCTAAAAAGGCTGCAACAAATGGGGCCTGCATGGCCGGCTCTCCCCCAGAAACCGTAATCCCGCCCCCTGAATTTTCAAAGTATGCACGGTCCTTTTCCACCTCATCAAGAAGGGCATCAATGTCCCATTTTTTACCCAGCATCTCCATTGCTGTTGAAGGGCATTCTTCGCTACATATGCCGCACCCATTACACAGATCTCTATTGATCTTGATGCCCTCTGGAGTAAATTCAAGGGCACTCTCAGGGCAGATATCTACACATGTCTTACACCCAATACACTTTGTCTCTATCCATTGTATTTGCGGTTTCATAGAGATACTCTCTGGATTATGACACCAGGCGCAAGCAAGAGAACAGCCCTTAAAAAACACTGTAGTCCTTATACCAGGGCCATCTTCTGTTGACATCCGCTGTATGTTAAGGACCGTAGCAACAAGTATTTCTTCGTTTTTATTGATGGCTTGTCTCACTCATTACTTCCTTTTAATACTTGCTATGACTTTCTCTCGCAATAATCTCATCCTGCAATTCACGGCCGATGCTTGTAAAGTATGCATTGTATCCTGTTACCCGAACCAGGAGGGTCCGATAATTTTGCGGATGCTTCTGGGCATCCCTTAGCATGTCTGCATCGAGCATGTTTATCTGGAGGGACGAACCACCATTTTCAGCATATCCCCTCAAGAATGCCTTGAATTTTTCTTTGTGCTCAGGATCCCTCAAGAGAGAGGGATTAAAAGAGATGGTATGACTGGCACCATTTGGAAGATTACTCAGGTATTCCCCCCAGTCTCCCCTGCCATCTTGAGCCTTGCCCCCCATGGCTTTCCCCACAGAATTGGCATTGGCTGTAGGGCCATTTATATCTGCACCATTTGATGGACATATTGCATTGGAGAGGAACTGGCCATTTGGCCTGCCATCTGCACTTGCTGCCATTATATACCCATCACTCACCCAGTAATTCCAGCTGAGCATGCCTGGCCTGAACTGGCGGTTTGTGGATTCTGCCTTATATTCCCAGGTCTGATCTGCCCACAGATCCATGACATTGCTTGCCATCTCATCTGACTTACTATCATCTCTTCCATATTTGGGCGCCCTGTTCTTCGCCTTTGCCTGCAGGACATCATGACCTGTCCAGTTATCTTTTAATGCCTGGATAAGTTCCTCCATGGTGCATTCCTTCTTGTCATAGACCAGATATTTTATGGCAAGCAAGGAATCCACCGTAGTGGCAAAGGTTACACCCTCAACAGTCGTAAAAAAGAGCTCTGGCCCGCCCTCGGTGATATCTAGACCTTTTTCAGCACACCCCTTTACAAGGCAGGACAAATATGGTGTTGGGCAAAACTTGGCCCTTATGGCCTCGGATGTATCGAAGACTTCGACACATTTGCGTACTATGTAACGAGTCTGCTCTTCATATGCCCTCCAGAACTCATCCCACGACCTAAATTTGGTTGCATTTCCTGTGGGAGGGCCATCCTGCCTTATCTTTTCCTTCTTTCCAGTAATTGGATCTATGAATTCTATTAGGTCTTTACCTCCTGTAATGGCCAATTCCACGGCCTTTAGAAGATTAAGGTTGTTATCCACTGTGCCTGAGCGGTCGTTTCCTACCATAGTGTTTTCAAGGCAGCCTACTGCTGCATAATCATATACATTTTCCTCATTTATTAGATGTTCGCAATGGGCCCTTTTTGCCTCTCGCATCATGCCTGCCATAGAACGCTCATCAAAGTTTAAGAGAAAAGGTGCGCCCTGGCTCGATGAGATCATATCCACTACCTTATCAAGCAGTTCATCTGGGCTATTCCTGTGCAGACGTATATTCGGCTTGGGCTCTAATAAAGGGGTTAGCTCATCTATGACTTCAAGCATAACGTATGTTAGATCATTGGTCATATCTTTACCCCCTGGCCCCATGCCTGAAATGTTGAGAAGCTGGCCATACCCAGCGGTAATTCCTTGATTTCCACCGACCTTTATCATGGCATCATATGCGGTATTTGCATGCACCCAGAAACACTTTAAGATCTCCTTGCCAAACTCTCGATCCATGCCCTGAGCAATAGAATACTCCCAATAGGGAAGCAAATATTGATCTACCCTCCCGAATGAAACACCCGGGCCAGGATAGCCTTCATCGCTCATAATAAGCATGTGGTCCAGCCAAAGGGCCTGAACAGCCTCCCAGAAGGTCTGAGGAGGCTCCCAGGGAACCCTGTCCAGATTTTTTGCCATTTGTATAAGCTCTTTCTTCCTTTGCTGATCCTCTTCTTTTTTAGATAGATCCTTACAGAGGTCAGCATACTTTTTAGCCAGATCCCTTGGCATGGCAGCAGCAATCATCATGGCCCTTAATTGTGCGCCCTTGGACCCTTTTTTCTCCCCTTTGGAAAGGGCATTATATCTGGCTTCCAAATCAGCATATATCCCTTTGAACCCTATCTTGAGCGCCCTTTCATACCCTGGAATAACATGGCCTGAAGTAGGACCTGCGTTACCGTAACCATGGTCGTGAAACCATTTCACCTTAGTCCTGGCGCCATTCTTGCCATAGATAAGACCATCCCTGGCCTTGGCCTCTTCTTTTGTCCAGCATTTAGATGCCTGTATATTAAAACGGGCCCCTGCTATCAAATCCCCTGGGAATATCTCCTGAGGCAGATAGTTTACCATAACCTCCTTTACAAACCATTCCCTCCTCTCAGGCAGACTCCATTTCCAAAAATCCTCATGAAGTTTAACCGGGTGGGCTGCCTGATGCATTGAAGACCTGAATGTCTGGAAAAATGCATACGTCTCCGGCACAATATGAAATGCGATCTCATCAAATTGCACATCCCATGGAGTCCCTGTAGTCCATGGGGAGAATTCATTGTTCCATTTGCGCTCAATCCCCTTAAAATAGTAATCTCTTAGCCACCTAATCCTGGGGGAAAGACCCTTTGGTTCCTTGATTTTATACTTGGGACTCGTGGCAGTTTCTGTATTCATACCCTGCCTCCTTTAAAATTTTTTGTCTTCTGATTCCCTTGAATCTGAAGCTTTTTACTTTGTCATCCAATCCTGACTTTTCGCAAGTTTATCAATATATATCTTACCCAGATTGTGAATAATGTGTCAAGAGTGCGTTGCCAAGTGAAGACTTGGTAATTACTCGCCGGTATCTGTTTGGACTTCACTCCTTATCCTGCTAATCCATGCCTTCATAACGGCATGTATCAATGTGGCAAGGGGAATGGCAAAAACCAATCCCCAAAAACCCCACAACCCTCCGAATATCAGTATTGCGAGAATTATCGCCACCGGGTGCAGATTGACAACACCTGCAAGCAGCAAAGGGGCGAGCAAATTACCATCCAGCTGCTGTAAGATTATATATGCAATCATCGTATACACAACATGCATATCTACTCCCCATTGAAAAAAAGCAATCAGTGTCACCGGGAAAAACATAAAGATGGCGCCGATATAGGGTATCAGGACAGACAAACCAACAAAGACAGAAAGCAGCAATGCAAAATCCAGCCTTAGCAGGACAAACAGGGCATAACTGGCTCCCCAGACAATGAGGATTTCATAACTTTTACCACGAATATAGTTTATGATCTGCTGATTTACCTCAGTCCAAACCTCAGCAGCCATGACGCGATTTTTAGGAAGAAAAGTTGATGCCCACTCAAGAATCAGCTCTTTATCTTTGAGGAAAAAATACACCATGAGAGGCACCAGTATTAAATAGACCACGAGGGTGATAATCCCGCGGAGGGAAGCCAGGGAAAATGAAAGCATATGCCGGCCGAATTTAGTAAATTCCATGTTGAAAAGATTGAGAACCTGATTAATATGGGCCTCGGAGATGAGATCAGGATATTTTTCAGGCAGAAGTATAAGCCCCTTTCGCCATGCAACTATCATGGAAGGGACATCCTGCAGCAACTGGCCTACCTGACTTGATAAAAGTGGTACGAACCCAACTATTAACAGGAGAATCAAGACGATGAATAAAAGGAACACCACCAGTGCGGCTGCCCTGCGCGGCATATGAAGACCTTCAAGTCTAGAGACAATACCCTCAAGAAGATAGGCAATAATAATTGCCGCAAAGAATGGGATCAGCATGTGCCCAAACCAGAAGATTATGACAGCCCCGAGGACAAGCAGGAAGATCAGGCTTAATACTTGCGGATCTGAAAAGTACCGGTCTATCCATTTACGAAAATATTGTCTCATGATTTTTGGCTGTCTACTTCGGGTTTATTAATACCATTTTGTCTTATGAATTGCACTTACTTGCCCTCCAATCGAAAACCCATCTCTACCAACCACAGGGGACAATATAAACTATACACCTTTAGATGTCTCCAAAAACTTATTGCTAAATAAAAATATTTTAAGCATATTCGCCATATTATTGATAGTAAATAATCTCAAGGTCAGACCTCAAGATGGGCTACCACCCTTCTCCGGCAAACAACCCCTTTACTGGTTGTTCACTCTTTCAAATAAACGCGTATGAGCGCTTCGCGCTCACAACGAAAGATGAAAATAGAAATTATGATAATGGAAATTCAGTTCATATATCTCTCAGCAATGTAGGGCATATTTCCCTTAAGCGGGCCGATGAGGGCAAAAGGCCCCTACAAAGCTTTGTGCCTATT
>Ga0114918_10001488_pt1 | contig 20987 bp, 20 predicted proteins | sample LantaG_FD_87015 | JGI IMG/M metagenome (GOLD analysis project Ga0114918, IMG submission 87015) | Deep subsurface microbial communities from Baltic Sea to uncover new lineages of life (NeLLi) - Landsort_02402 metaG | ecosystem: Environmental > Aquatic > Marine > Oceanic > Sediment | place... | reverse complement strand
TCCGGCCGTAAGTTACATACGGCATAAAGTTGCGGATGTACTTGAATTGCTTGTCGCGCACGGCCCGGATGAGGTCGTAGGCCTCATCCATACGGTCACGAGCGGCGAAGATGTACTTTCTCGGCGGTGCCTTCTGGTTGCCGAGGAATGGCCGGCCCTGGATATGGGCGGGGACCTTTATCCCTGCCAGGGAAAGTACGGTCGGGCCGAAATCGATGGACGAGATTAGGTCGTCATTGACCGTACCAGGTTCGAGTGCGGCGAGGTTGGTGGGACCGGCGAGTTTGCGGAACTTCTCCGGCACACGAATGAGCAGCGGTACGTGCAGGCCGGAGTCATATAACCATCGCTTTGCGCGGGGCAGACCTCGGCCGTGGTCGCCCCAGAACCACACAATCGTTTGCTCGGCCAAGCCGTCGTCCTCAAGCTGCCGGAGAATCTGCCCAACCTGTTGGTCCATCGTGGTTATGATATCGTAGTAGCGTGCCCAGTCCTTTCGCACGACCGGCGTGTCCGGGTAGTAGGGTGGGAGTTTCGCTTTGGCCGGGTCGTGCTTTAATTCCTTGTACCTGCTGCGAATCTTGCTCTCGTGGGTAGTTGTGATATTTATAACGCTGAAGAACGGCTGTCCCTTAGCGCGGTTGCGCCAGTGTGCCGTTTTGCTGCAATCGTCCCAGGCGGTGACCGGCGATGCGAACTGATAGTCGGTCTTGCTTCTGTTGGTGCAATAGTAGCCGGCAGCGCGAAGATACTCGGTGAAGCACTTGACCTGCGGCGGCGGAACACCTTTGCAGCGCATATCGTTCGTGCCAATCGTGGTCGGATACATCCCGGTGATGATGCCCGACCGTACCGGGGCGCAAACACCTGCGGTAGTAAAGGCGTTATCATAGCGCAGCCCCTGGGATGCGAACCGGTCGAGGTTGGGCGTCACGGCATAGGAATCTCCGTAGCAGCCCAGGTCGGGGCTGATATCCTCGGTGCTAATCCACAGGATGTTAGGCCTGCTCCTGAGTCCCCTGCCGGTCAATGGATTCGTATCGCTGACACAGGAAGGAACCATCAGGGAAGCTGCTCCCAGTGATGCTGTCTTTAGGAAATCACGTCGGTCCATAAAGCATTCCTTCTGTCGTTTTTCGAGCGCGCTTCCGCTTTTTATTTTCTGCATCAGGATTATACTTCGGATTGAGTTCAGTGGGAACGGTGGCGTTGATTGACTTGCGCCAATCTTTTAGCAACCCGTGTAGTTGCTTAGTTTTTTTCGGCATTTTGGCGGCCAGGTTGTTTTGTTCTCCGATGTCATCCTTGAGGTTGTATAGTTCCAGGGTGCCATCTTCAAAGTACTCTATCAACTTCCAGTCGCCTTGCCGAACTGCGCCTGCGGGCGTTGTTCGCCATATTCCTTTCCAGCCGTAGTTGGCTTGCAGGTAGGCGGGAAAATGCCAGAAGATTGCTTTGCGCTTCAGTGTGCTTTGGCCTTTCAATAGCGGTATGATGCTCTCCCCATCGAGAACTTGCCCCGAAGGCTTCGGTGCACCTGCCATTTCCAGCATTGTCGGATAGAAATCAATGCCGATTGCAGGAACATCACAGATACTGCGTGGCTTTATCCTGCCGGGCCAACGCACAATCAGTGGCACACGAATGCCGCCTTCGTATAGCATTCCCTTGCCACCCCTTAGCGGCTCCATTGAAGTTATCCCAACGACGCCGCCGTTATCAGAGAAAAAGAAGACCACGGTGTTGTCCGTCAGGCCAAGACTGTCGAGCTTGTCCATAATCCGGCCCACGCTCTGGTCGACACTTTCAATCATAGCGGCGTAGGTGGGATTGTTCCCCTGGGGGGTCCGCCGTAAGGCGTCCCCAAGTGGACTTACGGACTGCCCATTACTGCCTCGCTTGTTCTTGTATTTTTCAATCATTTCTTTCTTGGCCTGGATTGGCGTGTGGACGGCATGATGCGCTAAGTACAAAAAGAAGGGGTTGTGCTTGTTCCGCTCAATGAAATCAATCGCCTTGTCGGTCAGGCGGTCGGTGAGGTACTCACCAGCGTGGTTGAAATGACCTCCCTTGTTTTCCCTCTGGAACTCAACGTCAAAGCCCTGGCCGACGGGACCATGCTGTGGGTCTTTGCCAAGGTGCCACTTGCCGATACTGGCCGAGACGTAACCGACAGGCTTCAACGCCTCGGCAATGGTCACGACCCTGGAGTCGAGTGTCGTCTTGTTCTGTATAGGGATAAGCTTTCGCAAATGTGCCCTGCCTCGCTTTGAGCTGCCCACCGTATAGACGCCGTGATGCGGCGTATATTGGCCGGACAAAAGACAAGCACGGGTCGGTGCGCAGTTGGGACCGTTGGTGTAGGCGCTGGTGAAGATGACTCCCTGGTCGGCAAGTTTGTCAATATTCGGCGTCTCGTAATACTGACTGCCCATAAAGCCGAGGTCCTTCCAACCCAGGTCGTCAATCAGGATAAATACGAAATTGGGCTTCTTGCCAGGCGAATGGCTCGTAAGCTGCCAGGCGCCGCATCCGTGAACGGCCAGCGCTGCCGCGCCTGCGCTTATCGTTCTTAGAAAGTCACGGCGAGTGTAAGAATGAGCGCTCATTTTGTTTTACTTGTCCTCCTCATAGGCCAGTTCGGCGAATCGGTGCGGGCGGTTTTCAGATAGGTCTCAAATCCGGCAACCACATCCGGGTGCTGGTCGGCAACGTTGCGTTCTTCTCTGAGGTCTTCGGCGAGGTTATAAAGTTCCAGAGGTTTATTTTGCTTCCTCCGCCGCGCCTTCCAATGCCGCCATCGGACGACCTGGTGCAGTTTAGGAGGCGGCGATTCCCAGTACATAAAGCGGTCATCAAGGTTCTGGTGTTTGCCCAGCAGCGTTGGTAAAACACTAACGCCATCGATATTTTTCGGCGGTTTGACACCAGCCAAGTCTGCAAGGGTCGGCATTACGTCGGCATAGTACCAGGGCGCGTTGCTGACTTTTCCAGCAGGGACTTTACCCGGCCAGCGAACAACCATAGGGGTACGAATTCCGCCTTCGTCGAAGCCGCCTTTGCCTCCCTTCAGAGACCCGTTACTGTTGAACATCGGCCCGCCGTTTCCTGCACCTCCGTTGTCCGAGCAGAAGAACACAATCGTGTTTTCATCGATGCCGAGCTCTTTGAGAAGTTCAAGAACGCGCCCCACGTCTCTATCCATACGCGTAATCATCGCTGCAAATATCTTTGCCTTCTCAGGCCAGGGCTTGTTCGTATAGGGCTCTGCCTGCAGGGAACCTCGATATTAAAATGTGGAATGGTGTATGCCACATACAAGAAGAACGGTTTTTCCCTATGGTTGCGAATAAAGTCCAGAGCAAAGTCGGTGAATAAATCGTGCGTGTACTGCTGCCGCCTGCCGTTCCTGTTACCTTCAATAATCATCTTTTCTTCGTTACGCCAGAGGTATTCCGTATAGTAAAAGACCGCGTGATTCTGATTGAGATAGCCGAGCCATTCATCAAAGCCCTTCCGGGTGGGCACCCCGCTGGTATGCGGGTCGCCCAGCCCCCATTTGCCGGTGATGCCGGTCGCGTAGCCAGCTTTCTTTAGCACTTCTGCGACGGTGACATCTTCGTCTTTAAGAGGCAATCGGCATCCGCCTCCGGTAATCTCATCACGGACACCTCCTACTCTGCATTTGTTTTCGCGGACACGTGTGTGGCCGGTGTGCCGGCCGGTCATCAATACGCTGCGCGACGGTGCACACACGCAGGCGCCGGCGTAGCACTGCGTAAAACGCGTTCCCTCAACGGCCATTCGGTCTATGTTCTGTGTGTTTATGAACTTCTGGCCGTAACAGCCGAGGTCGGCATAACCAAGGTCGTCGGCCATAATAAAAATGATGTTCGGCCTATCCTTAGACCTGCCGCCTGCAAGCTTTCGTGAGGCACCCGTGCATCCCGGCAAAGTAACCACTGCCGCACCTGTTCCTACAGCTTTTAGAAAATCACGTCGATTCAAATTATTGCTCATAAGAAAAGTACTTCCATCAACACTCCGGTTGACCGAAAAATCTACCACAAAGCAGCCTGGATTACCACTATCTTCCAGTCATTATGTGTTTGTGTAAGCGCTGCCGAGGTCACGCACCTCAACGAGTTGCTCAGCCGGCGGCGTTTTACGGCTGCTCTTCGATTTGCCACCTGACTCTATCAGCCGAACGGGTGTGTCTGGCAGCAGAACCGGCGCTAATAGCAGCCGCTATCTGTGTAAATCTCGGCATCGTATAATCGAAGAAATGCTTATAGCCTTTGCAAAAGTAACTTTCGCGGGGCGCGCGGCGGTCGTTCAAACGAATCCTATCCTTCATACAGCCGCCGCGACAGACGGCAAGGTATGTGCAGACAAGGCACTTGTTGCAAAGATTCTGCTTGGCCCGCGCAAAGGCCCGCTTTTTACCGCCGACGGCAAGTTCCTTTATCGGCGTTTCCAAGATGTTGCCGAGCCGCCACTTCGGTTCTACAAAAAACTCACAGCCGAAGCAGTCACCAGCGTGCTCGACAACCAGAAAACCAGCACACTGCTCACTGAAAGTGCAAATCGTGTGTTTGCCCATCACATAATAGGTCACTATGGAATCAAACTGACGAATGTTCAGCTTTTGTGGGCCGTAGCTATACCAGCGGTCAAATATCCTGCAGAGGAACTCGCCATACTGCTGCGGCGTAATTGAAAAATCCGCTCTCTTGCCCGTGTCAGGGTCACGCTCGAGACACGGGATAAACTGCAAATACGTCATATCATTTTCGACAAAGAAATCAAACAGCTCATCCGGATGCTCCACGTTTCTGTTGTTGAGCAAGACAAGTGTATTAAATTCAACCTTATATTCCCTGCAGTTTTCAATAGCCCTCATCACCCTGTCAAATGTACCTGAGCCGGAACGGTCCAGGCGATAGTAATCGTGAAATTCCTTGGGGCCGTCTATACTAATGCCTAAAAGAAATTTGTTATCATGTAAGAAACGGCACCACTCGGCATCAAGCAAAATTCCATTGGTTTGCAGCTTATTACTTACCTGCTGGCCGACGATGCCGTATTTCTTTTGCAGTTCTACCGCCCTTTTATAAAAATCCAGGCCCATCAAAGTCGGTTCACCGCCCTGCCAGGCAAAGCCGACAACAGGAAAACGCAACTGCATAAAATCCTTGACAAGGCTCTCAAGTACTTCATCACTCATTCGCTGTCTGCCCTGTCCAAACTCAGGCGCTCTGTCCCTGTAAAAACAGTATTTGCAGTCAGCATTGCAATCTGAACCGGACGGTTTGATTAGAAGCGTAAAAGGCTGCATTATTGTAGTTGAATTTCACCCCTTAGGGGCAAGAATAAGTTTAACTGTTACTGCTCAATCATTCTGCGTTTTTGTAACCACTTTTTCACCCACTGCTCGGCTTGCTTGACCGTTTGCAATTTTCCCTCTAACTGGGCGATGTACATTTCTTCTGCCAACTGCCCCACAGCCGGGCCGGGCACAGCACCTAACCGCATCAGGTCATATCCGTTAAGCAATGGTTTGGGGCGTAATTCCACGTCACCGAGTGCTTTTATTCTCTTGCGCAGCTTTATCAGCGGAGCGATAGCTTTCCTACCGTCTCCCTCGGCCTTCTGGATGGCTCTTTGCAGCTCGTACAGGTCCCAGAAGTAGGGCTCAGCAAGTATCATTTTCAGCCGGCCTAAAGACATCCGGTCATCGAGCAGTTTGCCCCTGTTGGTCAACAGGAACTTTACGTGTTTGTTTTCACTTCTACTAAGTTTTAGGACAGCACATTTTTTGAGCGCAAAGTCAGTCTCAAAACCGGCAAAAAGACAGGCAAGCGCCAGAGCAAAATCGACTTTCTTTCGCAATTGCGCTAATAACTTAATCGCCAATTTTGTATGTTCGCCAATAAAGCCGGGGAAAATTGCCTCCGCTAAGCCGCTTTCAACCAATAGTGACACGCCTGCAGAACGGTTAGGATTGACGAGTATGCCTTCCAGCTCCATACGCGTGCGTTCGCCGCTTATCCTGGTTATATTCTTTGCGTTGTGACAAATCGCTGACCACGTGCTCGGCTCAATTGTAAAACCAAGCTGAGTGGAGAACCGCACCGCCCGGAGCATTCGCAGATAATCTTCCGCAAAGCGCTCCTCGGGAACACCGATAGTTCTCACTATGTTCTTTTTGAGGTCTGCTTGTCCATTGACATAATCGATAACCTTTTTTTTCAGTGGGTCGTAAAACATTCCGTTGATTGTAAAATCTCTTCGCGCGGCATCCTCGGCGGCATTAGCAAACTTCACCTTTCCTGGGTGTCTGCCGTCAACATAACCGCTTTCTGTTCTAAATGTGGCAACTTCCACCTGCCGGTCTTCGAGCAAAACGATGACTACGCCGAATTTCGCTCCGACCTTTAACGTGCGTTTGAATAATTTCATAACGTCCTTAGGATAAGCATTTGTCGCGACATCGAAATCCTTGGCGGGCCGGCCCAGCAGCATATCACGGACACAGCCACCGGCCAGCAGAGCATCAAAGCCATCGCTGCGTAATCGCTTGACTATCTTTATAGCTGCTTGTCGGTTTGTCATTTATTCACCCGTTGCAATATAGTCACTGCCATTGTGCCCCAGCCGCGTCGCTCTACCGCTCTGAGGCAGCCGTATTGTTCCAATAGTTCTGTTCGTTTGCGAGTTCTGACGACAACAAAGCCATCGGGGGCCACCTGCTCTGAGACAGAAGCGAAGAGTTGGCCCACCGGGGAACCAGCCCGGACATTTTCTGTGCACGCATAAGGCGGGTCAACAAAAATAAGGCCATACCCGTGTTGGTCAGAATCAAGCGGAGCACCGATTTTGAAAGCGTCGGCCGTTATAACTTTTGACCCCTTAACAAAGGCAGCTTTTTCTATATTTCTGTTCAGTACCGCAACGACCTTGGGGTCCTGCTCCACAAAAGTAACAAACTCAGCCCCCCTGCTGAGCGCTTCAAGGCCCAGAGAGCCAACACCGCAGAATAGGTCAGCCACGACTTTATCCTTCGGCAGGTCATACTTATAAAGGACGCTAAAAAGCGACTCCTTGACCCTGTCGGTAATAGGCCGACTGTCCTTGCCTTTGGGGCTGAGCAGCTTCATTCCTCGTTTTGAGCCGGCTATGATTCTCATCAGGCAACAATATACAATATAGGGCTCTTTTAAGCGAGAAATTTTGTTCGACCCCACATTCGGCCCCTCTTCACCACATGACTAACACATTGTCATCCTGAGCGCAGCGAAGGATCTCTGGTCTGAGAAAGTGTTGAAAGCTATAATACGAAGGAAACTATGGAAAGGGAAAAGCAATACTACGTTTACATTATGACAAATAAGTCCAGGACGCTCTATACCGGCATCACCAGTAACATAAAGAAAAGAGTTTATGAGCATAAGAACAAGCTCGTTCCCGGCTTTACGAAAAAATATAATATTACCCGGTTGATATATTTTGAAACATTCGCCGATGTTCATTCCGCCATTGCCAGAGAGAAAACCATCAAGGGTTGGCTGAGGAAGAAGAAAGTTGAGCTAATAACCAAAACCAATCCTGATTGGAAGGACTTGAGCAATGACTGCTATGATTAAGATTCTTCGCTCCACGCTGTTCCGCTCAGAATGACAAACCTTAACCCAATTCAGATTAAACTTGTAGCTCTATCTACAATTCCTCAAGGCCCAGAGAGCCAACACCGCAGAATAGGTCAGCCACGACTTTATCCTTCGGCAGGTCATACTTATAAAGGACGCTAAAAAGCGACTCCTTGACCCTGTCGGTAATTGGCCGACTGTCCCTGCCTTTGGGGCTGAGCAGCTTCATTCCTCGTTTTGAGCCGGCTATGATTCTCATTTCACTTCTTTTGTTACATTGATTTTTGCCAGGCCTTGGAGGTCGATGAAGTGTTTGACCGCTTCGGCGACTTTTTCTTTTCCCTGCCATTCTTTTTTGGTCATAACGAAACAAACCTGAAAGTGACCGGCCCACAGCCAAATACTGTGACCCGAATGGCTGCTTACATAGTAAGTACCATCCAGCATCTTGGTCCCTGCGGGTATCGTGGGTTTGTCACGCAAACGCAGGTGCGCCCACGCAAGTTGTTTGCCTTTGTTGGCATCCTTCCACCAGTATGAAATAATGCTGCCGCCAAAAGTTGCGTTCGCGTGCGTGTCCGTGACCTCGCCGTACTGCTTACCCGGAACCAAACAGTATTTCTCCATAGCTTTGTTAAATGCAGCCTTCTTCTCGGGCGCAACCCGCTTCAACTGCTCTATCTGCTCGTCAAAGGGCTTGGCAAGCTCCCGCTCCCTAGTTCGCAGCTTCTTAGCTTCAGCATCCAACTTGGCAGCTTTAGCTGCCCGCTCGTTAGGGTCAGCGTTTCTAACCTCTTTAATCTTGCGTTCCAGACCCGCAATTCGCTTCTTGAGACTCTCAATCTGCTCTTCGTATTGCTTAATTTGCCTGGTATATTCCAAAACAATCTCAGGGCTTAACTCTTTCTGCATCGATTCAATTTCCCGAATGCGCTTGCGTTCCTTACTCGTAGCAGCATTCATCTCAGCTTGAATTGCTTCCACCTGTTTGTAGACCTTGAGACTTTCAGCAGCCAAATCATTAACGTCGCCGCACACTTTCTGTGCAACAAAACCCATTACAACAAACACAAACGCTACTCGTATGGTTCTATTAAACATCATAAGATTACTCCTTATCAGAATAATAAACTCTGCATTTGTACGGCATATCGGCGGAATTTGTCGGCGGGCAGCGTTACGGTCTGCCATTTGGGACTGCGGCGCTTCATAAACCTGCGATAGTCATCAAGCCTAACTGCGAAAAATATGTATCTGTCCTGCACAAAATCATAGACGTCTCTGCCGTCAAAATCGACGTCTATGTTCTCTATCCTGTAGGCAAAAACAAAAACGGCAGTGTGGTCTGGGCCGAAAACCTGCTGCCACCGAGCCAGTCCATCGACATCATCGGCTGTAACCCAGCATTCAAAGCCGGCTAATTTGGCGAAGCTGGTCCCCTTGAACTTTCTTCCCTTTACTTCTGCAACTATTATTTGCTGATTGCGGGGATACAATAAATAATCGAAGCTCTTAATTTTCGAGCGTCCGAAGGCGGCTCTTTTTTGCTCATCTACAGCGATGTATTGAATGTGATTGTCAATCAACCAATTTCCGAAGGCTCGCTCGTAGTGATTGAGATGAAAATTTTTCATTTCAATCCGTCAACTCCGCCAATTGCTCAATCGGTTTGATTTCCTTTTCTATTGGAATATATTCATTAATAAACTTATTAGAGTCGTGCACTGTTATTGCTTTTTCTATGGCCAGCACAATGGTCAAAAAAACCACAACCGAAAAATCACTATCCTCGATGCCTCTTATTGCACCAATCAGCGATGTGATGATAAGGGTCATAAGAATAAGCTCCACAAAAGCATCACCAAGCCCCAACATTGGATGCCTGGTGTAAAAATACCCGCCACCCGGATAAATAATTGAAATCCTCCTGGCCTCTGCCTTGTTCTTAAACTTGAGCTCACAGCTCGGACAGGTATATCTGTCCTTAACAAGTTCTTCTGTACACCGCGGGCACAGATGCGTTCTTTCTTGCGCCGCACTTTGCTGACCTTCCAAGGATACCGTTCTAAGCAATGACTTGATTTTCTTCCGCTCTTTACTCGCTATGTGATAAAACTTTTCTTTCCTATTATTTCTATATTTAACAACAAGCGTCCTGCCTTTGATGGCGATTGATTGGCAATCAGCATAAAGGATTTGAGCTATCGAGTTCCGGTATGAGTAGTCCATCTTCGCTGGTATGTGCAAAACTCGCTTGTTAGTAGACACAAGCAGACATCGTTTTAGAAAAAAGACAATCCACCCCATTAAGTATTGTTCGAGCAAAGACATTGGCGAATGTGCCGTCGTTACACAAGTCACTCGCTCATCAGGCCTTAAGAATGGTTTGAGGTAGGTGAGTTTTTCAACAAATTTGCGCTGCCTTTTTTCTATTCTTCGCTTGTAAACATTCTTGTGGTTCGCAAAGAGCACAGCAGGGTCTATAGCAATGCCAAAAAGCTCTTCAGCACCGGAATCATTCCCCAGATTTTCCATTTTCTAACGAACCCTTGATTAATCCATCAAGACTTAAACTGGCCCAGGAACTCATTGATATTGACAAGCTCCTGCTTCCCTGTTGTCATATCTTTAATTACAAGCTCGTTGTTCTCAAACTCGGAGCCGATGATTATGCACTTTTTGGCGTTCTGGGCTGAGGCCTGTTTGAGCTGTTTGCTTAGATTGGCGGACTTGTAATCGAAATTAGCGGCGAAACCTTTTGTTCGCAACTTAGCTGTTAGCTCGATGGCCTTTGGGAAAAACTGCTTATCCGTGAAAGCGACGAAATAGTCCGGCTGAGGTGAACTTAACTGTTTGTCTAAAAGCCCCTTTTCTTCAAGCAGAATCGCAAGCACACAATCGCCTATACCAAAGCCGGTAGCTGGTATGGCTGGTCCGCCAAATTGCTTTAGTAAGTCATCGTATCTGCCGCCGCCGCCGATAGCGCGAAGCTCGGTGGCCTTATCATAGATTTCAAATACAATGCCGGTATAATATGCCAGGCCCCTTACAATGCCGATGTCAAACACGCAAAAATCAGCAACACCCATAACCTCAAGCAACTCAAACAATCGCTTCAGCTCGTCTACCGATTCTTTTGCCTTGTCACCAAGCTGCAAACAATTACCGACTTGCTCGATGGATTCGACGGTCATCAACTTGATTATTTTGTCGCGCTTATTTTTGTCACTAACCTGCCCTGCGAGCATTTCTTCAAAAGCTTCGGCGGGCAGCTTGCTGCGTTTGTCGAGCACAGTATAAAGCGGCTCCAGTTCGCTTTCGGGGATGTCTATGGCCAGCAGGAGCGCGGCGAGCATTTCTCTGCTGGATATTTTCACCACGATATCTTCCGGCGTCAGTTCCACTTCCCGAAGGTAATCGCAAGCGGTGAATATCACTTCGGCGTCGGCGAGGACGTCATCGATACCGATTATGTCGATATTCCACTGGAAGAACTCGCGCAGCCGGCCTCTCTGCGGCCGTTCAGCCCGGCACAATCTCGGCACGGAAAACCATTTGATAGGTCTCGGCAGTGAATTTATTTGCTGATTTACCATCCTTGCGAGGGTGGGCGTGATTTCAGGCCTTATGGCCAGGTCCCTGCCGCCCCTGTCTTTTAGCGAAAAAAGCTGTTCGACGATTTCATCGCCGCTTTTTATCTGAAACATTTTCAGATACTCAAATATCGGCCCATCGTACTCCTCGAAGCCGTTGCGGACGGACACCTTTTTCCAGCCGTCAATAATCCAGTTTCGGCGGGCCATATCCGGCGGATAAAAATCCCGCGTTCCTTTTACCGGTGGTATCTTCATTTCTTTCTCTTTTAGCCACTGATTTCACAGATTACACTGATAGTCATTCCTGCGAAAGCAGGAATCCATTTTTACCTTTATTTAATCTGTGCCAATCTGTGTTCATCTGTGGCTTTTCTTCTTTTTACTCTTTTTCTTCTTTGCCTTTTGCTTTTCGGCGGCGTTCTTGCCGAATTTTATCTTTATGTATTCCTCCATTTGCTTATCGCTGGTAAAGTGCAGCTTGTAGTCGTACTCGCCCTCGACTAAGTCGCAAGTCTTGTGACTATAGTACCTGCAAATCCTCGGTCTTTTCTTATATATTCTGCAGCGATTATCCTTCCCAGAAAGATGCTTACACTTGTTCTCTATATTAATGTACCAGTCACCTTTCTCAACGAAGACCGTTATATCTTTATGGCATAGAAACCACCGTATGTCGTCATAATCTCCTTTATCCTCCGGCGTATCAATCGGCAGTGCAAAATACCTGCAGCACAGTCCCGTGCATTTATCGCACAAAACCTTTTTCGCCATTGCGAGATACTCCTACAAATATTCATACGCTATTGTTCGCTGTTAGTACTTTACCTTTCACAGACAGCAATTGTCAAGCACATATAGCAATTTAGGGCAAGAGCCTCTATAATACGAGCCTTGCTTAAGAGGAAACTAAATGGCAAAAGCGATAATCGAAATAACATATCAAGATGATGACACTATTGTCATCAATAAGCCAAGCGGGGTATCGGTTACCGCCGACCGCAGCAGCCAGGCCCAGCTTGTCGATATACTCAGCGAGCAGTTAGGGCCGCGAATATGCAGCGAGCTGCGCCTGGTTCATCGCTTAGATAAATATACATCCGGCGTTATGATTCTGGCCAAGAACGTACAAGCCCAATCCAAATTTTCAGCTTATTTTGCAAAGAAATTGGTCAAAAAGACGTATTTGGCACTTGTAACCGGCGTAGTTCGCAGACAAGAAGGCACAATCGATGCGCCTTTGGCGCACAGTCGCAAGAAGCCAGGCCTTATGTGCATCGTCCGAAAAAGAGGCAAAAAAGCAATTACGAAATGGAAGCTGCTTGCCGATTTCGGGACGGCTGCTCTATTGGCCGTTTACCCGTTGACAGGCCGAACACATCAGATTCGCGTTCATCTACCCAGCGTTCGACTGCCGCTTTTGATAGACCCATTGTATGGTAACCCGAAGCCGTTTTTCCTCTCCGATTTCAAAGCAGACTATCGACTCGGCAGGGGACAAACTGAAAAGCCGCTAATCGAGCGACTGACATTACATGCTTACCAACTCGAGTTCCCAAAACCTTCCTCTGTCATTCCTGCAGACTCTGTCATTCCTGCGCACTCTGTCATTCCTGCGCACTCTGTCATTCCTGCGCAAGCAGGAATCCACGTTAATACAGAACCAAGCCGTCCTGATTGTTTCATTGCCCGGCTTGACAAAAAATTCGCTGCAACGATAAAAATGCTCGCCAAACACAATCCGAAAGGTCTTGATGCATTTGCCAATCCTGACGATTTCTCAAAGATTCTTAAGAACCAGAGCCTTTAGATTAAGGTATGAAAAATCGAATAACAGGCAGCGACTTAAAGAACTCAATCGCTTCGGGGTCAACCCGCTTCATACTCCAGACAAACTCGCCAAATCCGATTTGCGCCAGAACGTATTTGCCAAATGCGACCTGGCCGATAGCAACACGTCCGATTGCGAACTGACCGGCTGCGAACAAAACCCCAAGTGCAAACTGACCCAGTGCGACAACGCCGGTAGCCAACTGCCCCAAGCCAAAAATAATGCCGATAGCAACCAAACCGACAACAATCAATCCAAACGCCAGGAGGCCAAAGGCAAACAATCCAGCAGAAAATATGCCGACTGAAATAATGCCGCGGGCAAAGCATCCGACAGCAATGACGCCCTTTGCGCACACACGCTTGCCGGTCTCAGGGTTGCGCCCGTAGGTGTAATGAATCAAGGGCATTCCCATCCATGATGCGTGTGATTTGAACTCATGGTAGCTGGTTCCGTTGATATATCCGTACCGGCGCCAAACGCCGAAATTGGTCTCTTCAATTTTGTATTCTACTTCTTCCAGCAACAAATTGCCCATAAGCAACTCCTTAACCGATGGTTTTAATTGACCCCTAAATTATAACTTTGCCGGATAGAACTACAAGACATCTTGGCATTTATTTGATTCACCTATAATGTTTATTTGCCGGTTTTTGGTTGACCAAAGCGCCAACAAAGGTACAATTTAACCGGCTTGAGCGTTTGTTAAAGTGAGTGTTCGCCAAGTTGTGTGCCCAGATGTTAAACGAGTGGTCCGAGTAGAGTCATGAAGCAAAGAAAACCGAAGAGTCCTAGTTGGTCCGAATTGAAGGAACTGCCGATGGTAGATTCGCCTTGGCCAATCTCTGTTGAAAAGGCAATGCGTCAGTATGATACAGAAGACAAGGCCAAAAAGTTTGCTTCGAAATGGATAGGATGCGAAACAGACCGTCGTGAAAAGAACTGCATTATGAAGGCGTTGGCGATCGCCAAGATTGGCCGTGGCACGTCAGTGCTGGATATACCCTGTGGAGCTGGCCGATTATTGCCGTTGCTCAAGCAGATGGGGTACAAGGTTACCGGGGCCGACATTTCCGCTCCTATGCTACAGCAGGCGCGCCTTTATGCAGGACTGCTCGGTGAAGATTGCCTTGACGAAACAGATAACTTGCAGCTGGCAAATATTTTTCAAACCAGCTTCAGCGACAATTATTTCGACGCCGTAGTTTGTAATCGGCTACTCCACTATTTCCCTGAGCCCCACGTACGCCAGCGAGCACTAAAAGAACTCCGCCGGATATGCCGCGGGCCCATTATCCTTTCGTTCTTGTGCAGCTTTGCCCTCGATGAGGTCACCTCTCGCGCGAGCGACCGGATTAGGGGCCGCAAGCCGCATGGGTGCAGGGCCATTGACTGCACAACTTTCGCCAATGATGCACGCCAAGCCGGACTGGTTGTGAAAAAGTGGATACCTGTGCGTCCGGTCATTTCAAGAAGGTGGTATGCCGTACTCGAACGTGATACCGCTCGCGACAATCGCACTGCCGAGCAGCGCAATAGTATTCTTTGGCCAAAACTCGGTGGCAAGCTTGGGCGGGTAGCTGCAGCCGCAGCTGTCATTATCATAGGTCTCTTAATATCGCGGTATTGGAAGATGATAACGGACCCGCACGAGGCAGCCGTCGAACGTCTTGTGAAGAAATACCAAGATGGTAACGACCATTTCTACGTTAGTGCAGATCGGCATCTTGAAGACCTTCGCACAACGAGAAATCTGTCCGTTATTAGCGTTGTGAGCGACGCCCCCGAAAGGATTGCAACTGACCGCGCCGAACTTGAGGACTCCTACTTCCTAATCTCATGTAGTGACCTTAAAAAGATAAAAAAGACTGCGACGTGGAGACAATTGTCAGTTGTTCGCGAATTTGATCTGGCTGGGGAAAGATTTGTTCTGTTGACAACAGAACTAAGCAACAAGCCAATTAAGCGAAAAACCTCACAAACAACGCTGCCTGAATCGCCAAGAACCTGGGTCTAAGCGCGGAAAACGCAGCAGCCAGAGAAATCCTTTTTTGTCTCAAGTACGGAGCGATGTTTTGAACTTCACGTTGTTCGACCCACGTTGAGCACCCATCTGCTTGCACCCGGCTGCTACCCGCTCATTAGCTGCTTGTTTTTGCTTGACCGGAGAGAATGAATTGATTTCGCCGCAGGCGAATCTTTGATATTGACTATTGACTACTGAGTTCATAAACTACGAGCCATAAATTACGAGATACGGACGGATATCAGGACATCAGGAAACCAGGATGCAGGATATCAGGAACTCAGGGTATCAGGAAGTCGCGGATTCGCAAGCCTGATAACCAGGTGCCCTGATAACCACTACCAGATAACCTGATATCCTGATAACCTAAATCACGAGATACGAGAATATGGCTGAAAAACAAGTAAAAGTTGGTCTGGTTGGCTTCGGGACTGTTGGCTGCGGTGTTGCGAAGCTGATATTGGAAGACGCCGATGCGATAGCAGCTAAGACAGGTCTGCGCCTGGAACTTGCCTGCGTAGTTGATATCGATACGGAATCGGCTCGGCCGGTCAGGCTGCCGGAGGGTATTCTCACCAACGATATAAACAAATTATTAGACGATGACAGCATTCAAATTGGCGTTGAACTTATTGGCGGAACCGATGCAGCAAAGCAGATTCAGCTTAAAATGCTCGAGGCAGGCAAAGACGTAGTTACCGCCAACAAGGCCCTTCTGGCAGAACACGGCAATGAACTTTACAGGGCAGCTCATAAAAATAATCGCTGCATAGCCTTTGAAGCAAGTTGTGCCGGCGGTATACCGATTATCTCAGGCATCCGCACGGGGCTGGCGGCGAACGAAATCAGGGCGATGTATGGCATCGTCAACGGAACCTGCAACTACATCCTCTCGAATATGACCGCTCACGATGAGGATTTCTCCAAGGCACTGGCTCAGGCTCAGAAAAAAGGTTACGCAGAAGCAGACCCGACGCTGGATATCAACGGCGGTGACAGTGCCCATAAGCTGGCTATCCTTGCTTCCATTGCCTTTGGATATGAAATCAAGCTCGAAGATATCTTTGTTGAGGGCATCGAAGCTATTTCGAAAGACGATATTCACTATGGCGGCGAGATGGGCTACATACTCAAATTGCTGGCAATCGGACAAAAGGACAAAGAAAACAGAGTTTCGCTTCGGGTGCATCCATCTTTTATCGCCAAGGACAACTCGCTTGCCCGCGTCGATGGGCCGTTTAACGCTATCAGTATATTCGGCAGTGCGGTCGGGCAGGTGACGTACTACGGGCGAGGTGCGGGGATGATGCCGGCCGCAAGTGCGGTCGTTGCGGATATTATCGACGTTGCCCTGGGTAATTCCGCCACCACTTTTCGCCATTTAAATCTGAAACCAAGGAGCGAAGCTGCATCGCTAATAGAAAAAATCGATACCCTTGTAAGCAGGTTTTATATCAGGATAATGTGCAAGGACCAGCCGGGGGTAATAGCTCAATGGAGTAAGATACTTGCCAACCACCAGATAAGTATATCGGGCGCATTACAACACGAGGGTCGTGGGCCGGAAAATACCGTCCCAGTGGTAATTACAACGCATCCCACCGAACAGAGAAACGTCACCGCTGCACTGAAAGATATGGAAAGATTGGACACTATCGGCGGCAAACCGGTCTGCATAAGAATAGTCGATATACCGGAGGACAAGGATTAGTGACTAAGTACGCGATAATAGTTCCGGACGGCGCGGCAGATGAGCCCATTGAGGAACTCGGCAACAAGACCGCACTTGAAGCTGCTGAGACGCCGAATATGGACAAAATCAGCACAGAGGGCAGACAGGGCATTGTGCGGACGGTCCCTGAGAATATGGAGCCGGGCAGCGATGTTGCCCAGATGAGCCTGCTGGGATATGACCCACGTCAATACTACTCCGGCCGGGCGCCAATTGAGGCGGTGGCGCGCAATATCAAGCTGTCGCCCAGCGATTGGGTCTTCAGATGCAACCTTGTCACCATCGCCGACGGCAAAATGGCAGACCACAGCGCCGGACATATCTCCAGCGAAGAGGCCGGTAGGCTAATAAAAGAATTGAACGAGCAGTTCGGCAATGACCAAATTCGTTTCCATCCGGGCGTAAGCTACAGGCATCTTCTCGTTTTCAAAGGACTTGACTTCGACGTCAAAACGCATCCGCCTCACGACTATATAGGTACGGCAACAGAAAACATTCTGCCGCGAGGCAAAGGCGCCGAGCTGCTTATTGACTTGATGGCCCGCTCACAGCAGCTTTTTGCTAATCATGACATTAACAAAGTAAGAAGAGACCTGGGCGAAAATCAGGTAAGCTCCATCTGGCTCTGGGGACAGGGTAGAAAAGCCGGGATGGAGCGTTTCCAAAAGCGATTCGGAATCAAAGGCGCTACCATCACGGCTGTCGATTTAGTCAGGGGCATCTCAAAGCTAATTGGTTTTGATTTGATAGATGTGCCGGGAGCCACCGGCTTTGTCGATACAAACTATGAGGGCAAGGCCTCTGCTGCGATAGAAGCGCTTGACAAATATGACCTTGTTTTCGTCCACATAGAAGCGCCCGATGAAGCATCACACAGCGGTAATGCCGAGATGAAGAAAAAAGCTGTTGAGCAGATTGATAAATATATCGTCGGGCCTGTGCTCGAGGCGTTACAAAGTTACGAAAGCTGGCGAATACTTGTCGCGCCCGACCATCCAACTCCGGTCCGAAGCAGGGCCCATTCGCCTGAGCCGGTTCCATTCGCTATGGCCGGTACTGATATTAGCGGCATTTTGCATAAAAACTTTAGCGAAGCCAATGCCGCCAAATCCGGATTTAGAATAGACAACGGTTTTGAACTGATGGAGTATTTCTTGAAAAGCTAAAGAAACGGAGCGTTAAGACCGAACTCAATAGACGGTAATAAAAGATTTGGATTTTTGGAAGATTAACTGTGGCAATAATTGTAAAAAAGTTTGGCGGCACTTCGGTTGCTGATGCGGAGAAGATTCGCCGAGCTGCCGGGCGAGTAATCAAAGCGGTAGAAAATGGCTTCCAGGTCGTAGTGGTTGCCTCGGCCCGCGGCAAACAAACCGACGAGCTTATCGCCGACGCTCTCGAGCTTAATCCAAATCCGCCCAAACGCGAGATGGACCAATTGCTCAGTACCGGCGAGCAGCAATCTGTCTCTCTCTTTGCTATGGCTCTCGACGCTATGGGGCACGACGCCATCAGCTTCACCGGCAGCCAAATTCGTATGATTACCGACAGCGACCATACAAAGGCGCGGATAAAAAGTGTCGATGCCGAACGAATCCACAGAGAACTGGATAAAGGCAAAATTGTTATTGTCGCCGGCTTCCAGGGCATAGATGAGAATGAAAACATAACCACGCTCGGCAGAGGCGGCTCGGACACAACCGCAGTTGTACTTGCTGCGGCTTTGGGAGCCCAAGGGTGCGAAATTTATACCGATGTCGATGGAATCCACACGACCGACCCGCGAATATTCAAGGACGCTGCGAAAGTTGACTACATCAGTTTCGACGAAATGCTCGAGCTGGCAAGTCTTGGAGCCGGCGTTATATACACTCGAGCAGTCGAGGTTGGTAAGAATTATGACGTCAAAATTCACGTAAAAAGCAGTATCAAAGAAGAAGATGGAACAATAATTACTCATGAGGTGCCGCAAATGGAAGGTGTAGTGGTTGCGGGAGCGACAGTACAAAAAGATATGGCGAAGATAGGGCTTGTCGGCGTAGATAATAAGCCGGGCAATGCCGCAAAAATATTCGCTCGTCTGGCACAGGCCAAAGTGGTTGTCAACGACATCGTTCAAACGGAAGTCAGCACCAAAAAAGCGAACCTGTCGTTCACAATTCACATTTCGGATTTGGCCGCCGCTAAAGAAGCCGCTGAGCAAATCAAAGACGAGGTTAACTGCGAGAGCGTCTTCGTTCGTGACGATATCGCCGAAATCTCCGTGGTTGGCGTGGGTATGCGAACCCATTACGGTGTGGCCGACAAAATGTTTGGCGCCCTGGCCAAAGCCGAAGTCAATATCGATTCAATCACGACCAGCGAAATTCGTATCAGTTGCGTTGTCAATAAAGAGCAGGCCGACAAGGCCCTTGAGGCCGTTTGTGCTGCCTTTGAACTGGACAAACCAGCCGAGAAACGAAGTGGTTCGTAATTCGGGTCACGAGTTCCGGGACGCGGGGCATTAAATAGGATGAAACTCGAAATCCGAAGCACGAAGCAATATCAAAATCCAAATGTCCAAAGACCAAAACGTTTCGAATACCAGCTTTCGGAGGTACAGGTTTTGAATTTTTGTCATTCGAATTCTTGCCCGCCTCAGGCGGGTGAATTTCGGATTTCGATACTTGTCTGACGACAGTCAAGATTCGATATTCGAATTTGACATCGGTATTCGTGAAAATTTGTGGTTAAAAAAGAGCGAACCTTAGTGTCCTGGTGCCTTTGTGGCAAGAAAAAAGAGACACACTTATGCGATGAGCAGGCGCCGGCGAAATGCGATATTCGTTGTCTGTCTGCTGCTTTTAGCGCTACTCATCTGGCTGGACCGCAGCCCTGTCAGACAGAAGTGGCACCGCCGACCCACATCCGGCGAAAAGGCAAAAGCTTACGACTTTGAAAAATATCACGACAAAGCCTTCACCGTTGTAAAAGTTGTTGACGGGGACACAATCGATATTGATGTCCCTGACGGCAACGACAAGCACACGAGAATTCGGCTGTGGGGAATCGACACGCCGGAAACTAAACATCCCAAAAGGGGCGTGATGCATTTCGGGCCGGAAGCTGCTGAATTTACAACGAAATTAGCTCTTGGCAAACAGGTTACTATTTACCTCGATAAGGGAAACCGCACAAGAGGTTACTACGGCAGATTACTGGCTTATGTTCAGCTTCCCGACAAAAGTTTTTTGAATGAAGTTTTGGTAGCTGAAGGTTTTGCATACGCTGATTTGCGATTTCGCCATAGTTTTTATTACAAATACCAAAACCTCCAGGCAAGTGCCCGCAGACAAAACAAAGGATTATGGCCGGATGTTAAGCGGGAGCAAATGCCGGAATGGCTCCAGAGAATGAAACCGAGCCTGCTGAACAAATAATCTCAGCCACAGAGAACCCGCCAAACGGCGTGGCGGGCAAGCACAGAGAAATAATCACCAATCAGTAATCCTTAATCATTTCTTCGGGAAATTTAAAGACGCATACTCACCACGATATTTCTTAGCTACCCGGTCGTACGCCTTTGCAGCTTCTATTTCGTCAGCGTAGTAACCAAACGACTCCCGCCGTCCATTAATCGTCAAACGCAGCAGCATTTTTTTGCCTTTGAAATTGGGTTTGATTGGGTTTGCTTTGGGTTTGTTTTGGGTTCGTTTTGGCTTTGATTGGGTTTGAATTGGCTTTGTTTTCCGGGACTGCGAAAATGTCATTTCTTTCATAATCCTTTGTTGAATAGAAGTTTAATTTCATTTTGGCTTTTCGGAAATTGGGTTTGTTTTGCATAAATGAGGTCATAATTGGTTGACAAGTTAGGCTGGATAGGCGGTTTGTTCGGGGGGCGGTCCCGGTGAGATAGGCATGCGCCATCTCACGGGATAAATTTTGGGGTTGGGTAGCCATTATAAGTCCTCCGAATTTAGTGTTCACTATATACCATATTTAAGTTTGATATATATTATACAATAAGAAAAGTTAGATGTAAAGTGAAAAATTTTTATTTTTGTAACCACGGATTTCACTGATTACGCGGATTTTTTGCCACAAAGACACCAAGACACTAAGAATATTTAATCATTAGCCACAGATTTCACTGATTACGCGGATTATGTTTTAGCCG